>JAABUP010001961.1_pt1 | contig 41632 bp, 53 predicted proteins | sample 5559201 | NCBI WGS metagenome assembly JAABUP01 (sample SAMN10711887, study PRJNA513373) | rock metagenome | isolation source: Antarctica rocks | place: Antarctica
ATTAAAACGCTTTCCAGCTCATGATGAGCTAGGTACGTGCAGGACAAGTCTTGTCTCTCCAGAGCAGCCTGTCTTGTGCATCCCTATAAGGCCTACTAATACGACAGTTTTGACAATCACGTAATGTGTTGCAGTTGCCTTAGGGCCATTGAAATCACTAATTAGTGACACGTGGACCTATGCATTCAAAACTCAAATTTAGGTCAAGGGACATGAACATGAGGAACAGGGACCTTGTAATCATATACAAAACTGTGCTCGGCAAGGCTGCTAGCACCTATGCAAAGCTTGCCTATGCATATTGCTGCAAACTTGTGCTATGAAACGATCATGGCTTTGGCCTTCAGTACATGGTGAAGCTACAGAGGATATGACAAAGATATGGCAAAGATGAAGGTAGAGAGCCTTACAAGCATGTGACCACTGTAATGCTGAGGCTCCGGCCAACATTGGACGCATCAGCCTTCAGCAAATAGTTAGATGTCCAAGAACATCGAGGTCGAGCTTCCTGTTCTGCCATTTCTTGAGCAATACCTTTTGCTACACTTGGTGCTTCTTGGGAATTAGGGTCGCCATCTGCCTGCAGAGAGATCTAGCAACCCTTTGACTTCACGCAGCATTGATACTTCTGGCAAGACTTGCATGCATGCAAATGGACACAAGGCAGACAAAACAAACAACCACTGCTTCCCAACACTACGCTGAATGCAAACACAATATTGTATGACAGTTCAGCATGCTATTACTTTCTGCGGCGTCAGTCAATCTGAAGCTTGAGCCATGTGGGAACCACACGCGTTCATATTTCCAGCACAAATGTTACCACACAACGTGCAGAAACGGTTTTGCATGTGGCATTACCAACTCTGAATGGGTCTGTGTCGTGTTGCCTGGAGCTTGCCACTGAGCGCTAATCCCAGCCTGTTCACCTCCCTTCTCACAATGATGTGCAAATTTGATCACACTGTTTGTTGGAGCAACAACGCTTATGTCCCAAATTTTCTCCACAGCAACTTCTCTTGCTGTCATCTGCATCCATGGGCACAACGATAGTAACAGGAATAGAATAAAAAACAAAAAATAGCTATATTGATAGAACAACAAAATTGAAATGCTTCCCTGCTCATGATGAGCTAGGTATGTGCATAGGCACAACAAATCAGTGGCTAATTTGCACAGCGACAGACTTCTGGCAACTAAACCATGAACATACGCAGTGGGCAAAGACAAGTCACATGTGACAGGTAGATCAGCCATGTCTAGACATTATCAAAGTGTGTGTACGCATCAAGCAATGAGCGCGGTGTCAACTGCAGATGACCTGAGAAGTCATGCACATCAAGAGAAGTCACGTACATCAGAAGAAATGTGATTTGCTAAAATCCAGCATGATGAAGGGCAACATATCACTGTGAATGGGAAAGCTGGACAATGCAATACATCATCTTCTGCATGCCAATACATGCACTACATCAACTACAGCACATGACATTGACAAAACACAAGCTTGCATACACTGAATTGATCATCATCTACAGGCTTGAAGCGCCGTTTTGAGGCAGGCAGACCATCGATGTACGCTAAAACGGCTGGCGCCACATTCAAGGCTTGGACTTCTTTCGGGTGACTTTGCTGTGGTTCCTCTTCTTTGTCAGGGACAGTCTGGCTTGGTAATATTTCAGGAGTGGGTAGAGTACTCTCCAATAGTTGGGAGCATGTGATCATCTCTGCAATCACCATGCACTTGTTTGCGCTACCCACCAACACATATACGGCCAAGCTGTTGAGTCACATGGCTGCAGACAGACTTTCATACATCACTGAATTGCAGTCTGGAAAACATACCTGAGCGAAGCCTGCAAAAGTCAACCATCTTTCTTATGTCTGCCCCAAACTGCATGATCAAGTCATCTGCCGCACGAGCAATTGAAGCACATGATCTATGACCTGCCTGCCATACAGCACTGGCAAACTGCTGCACTGTCTTGCGACCATCCACTTTGAGGAATGTCTCAAACTCTACAAAGCTGTTAAAAGGTTGTGAGTCACCTATGGTGGCAACCAGGCTTTGGCCTCAGGTGCATGTGAGCATTGAGTGCAGATGACCAGGGATTGACGGCAAGAACTCTACTGCATAGCACATGCCAAGAAGCTGTTGTTTACCAGCCTGCTCCTGCAGAGTGAGGTGGTTTACATCCCCCGCGACCAGCTGCTGCTGGCCTACTAATACAGTCAAGCTGTTTTCGGCAGTAAGCGTTCCAGTCCACATCGCGTTCTCAGCGAGCAAGCCACCCTTAGCTTCAGCAGCACTCAGAGGACTGGCGATCGATCTAACAGCAATCGTGTTGATATTGGACAAGATTTTGACGGTCACTTCCGCCATGCGTTTCTGCCGCGAATATCTTTGTCAGCAGGCAATACTTAGGCTAAATGCCTCTCGTATGGGCAAGTGCCTGCCTGCTGCAGCTTTCTCTCGACAGGAAGACTGTAGTCACAAACAGTAGCAGTAGCCAGCTTGTGCCACATGAGATACAGTTGCAGCGGTACAGCGTCGACTAAGGTGACAAACAAGCTCTCGGACACACGCAGCGGGTCAGGCCCGCGAATTCTCTTCCTTTCCGACTCGTGACTAACGCTCGCAGACAGGCCGAATTCCAGGCAACAGATGCCGGTTCGAGCTAGTACGGTCGTAGGCTCAAGCATTACGACGCATTGTGTTGACGGGGGTAGCATTGCACATCTTACAGCCAATCGGGGTGGTTCTGCCGTCACCACAAATGCAGCATCTAGCCGCCATGAGGATATGAGGCATATGCAAAATGAAAAAAACTGTCTCAAGCAAAGTTTACTAGCAATTGCTTACAAAGGCGCCATAGCCGGTCATGATCAAGAGCGCTGCAAGCAACTCCTCATTGATCATGGCATAGCACAAAAAAAGGCAGGCAATCAATGAAATGAGAACAGCAACATTACCATGACTCACAAAACAGACATCTGCACGACAACCCATCCAGCATAAAAGTAGACGCCAAAAAGTGGACACTCTACTTGCTCATAGCATCAACAGCATGGCAAGAGCTTGTCCAGGAAAGCAGTCACTGTGCTAGAACTGACCATAAGTGTCCAGTTGATGGCACAAAACATACCTAAACAATCTGTCACGACCTCCAGGTGAATATGTCACCACACAACAAACAGTGCTGAGCAATTTTGGTCTTGATATAAATTTCTGACAAGGGTCAAGGCTTGCAGCAAGCAAGACATCAAACCCATTGTTGCTGTTGTACATTGACTCATCTCACACAGCGCTGAGTTAGACCCTGCAAAACAAACAGCTTGTGATCATCAAAAGAATGCATTCAATACACAGATGTGGTGTCAACTTGACAGCAATGAGTTGAGCTGCCAATGTTTCCAGCGTACTGCTCCCAAGAAGGTTACCAGGCCTGAAGAGCTGGCGTTTGATGACAATGAAAACAGGATGCGATGAGACTTTGGGACCCTGACTCTTGTCAGCGTTTTTAAGATAATGACAAGACGGTTAGGATCAGATGTCCTGCCCCTGTGGTATGGTGCCTCACCTCACTTGTTGTCCATGCAGTCCCCAGAAGTGCTCTTCTGCCTGATGATCTGTTCTGGATGGCCACAGCAAGGAGTGTCTGCAGGCCTCATATCAGCCAGCACAGCTGTCCCAACAGCTCCGTGTTGCTGATCAGTTTCTGGTGTGCTTGCCCCCATTTTAGCCAGAAGCAAGTTTGACCGCTCTAGCTGTGCCTGCAACAGAATGAGATCATCAGCTGCTGTTGCAAGTGCCATCTCATATGAGCCTGCAAAAGCAGCAGCAGCAGCGCATCATACAGCCTGTCTGATCGATCAAATGCCATCCAGGGAGCTGTTGAAGCTCATGGAAAACTGTGCAACAGGCACAGAACAGCCATTGACCTTGTTTGCGTTGCAGGAGCATGCAAAAGGGGGAATCTGCACCTTGGTGTTGCTATGCTCATCAGCCTGTGCTAAGAGCTCCTGATCTTTGAGCCGCAGTTGAGCAGTGAGAGTGGACGTGGCTGCCATTGCTAAAATGCGATGCTCCCGTTCCCATGCAAGGTGAGCTTGTAGCTGGCATATAGTCACATCACGGTCTGCTCCTGCCTGCATCTCTTGGCACAGCAAGAGTGCCGTCTGGTCCAGATCAATTTCCACCTGGAATGACCTTTGCACCATGACATGAGTGGCATCCTACAGATGACAAGAAACGCTCAGCATTTGAGATTTATCATTCAGCACATTGCGTTGCTGCTGGTGGGGTGCACAAGCCTTGATTTCGGTGCTCTTACTTGGTACAAATGCTGCAACTTCAGCTGGTCCTGCAGCTGGTGCATCTGGCTATCCTTTTCTTGTTTTGTTGAACTGCTGCTCTTGGGCAGAGGAGAGAAAGCTAGCATTCTTGAAACCTGAAAAGCAAGACAGACAGTTCACTAACTGTCGAAAGGAGGTATGCAGCGTAGAGCTTATGAACGCTTTGGCTGCAACCGCTTACGTTGATTGTGGCTAGAGTGTTACGCACAGCTCTTCTGCACTTCGCGAGGTGAAAGGGCGATCAACACGGGCAAGCCGCGCGTGTCCTTGGTTGAGCTTTTGCACAACAAGGGCACACAGCAGTCGTCCGTGTTGGTCTGTGAACCTGTCAACCTACGGGAAGTGTGCTCGCTGCGCTTCACACGATCTCAGGCAAAGAGAAAGTAATGGAGTTAAGGTTGACGTACCAAAATATTCTGATGGCTGTCGACATCGCTGCATAATCCTCATTACGTATACGAACTCACGAAGAAGGTACTTCTAAAATCCTTCTTCTTCTTCTTCACTGATGCACAAGTGATTGAAGAAGATCAACGCTGAAATTGGCTGTTAGACTGCTAGCAGCGCTGTCGTGTGACCGGCTGTGGATCACAATGTATGAATGATGTTTGGCAGGGTTGCTGAGGCTCTGCCACGAGCGATCAGACTTGTTGGCTGGCCAAGGCTTATAACGATTTCTTCTTCTTCAGCATATGCAAAGTTTGTTTAAATCACAATCCTGCAAACCAGAGACTGACTCTTACAGCTGTAGTGGATCCGGATGCTCTACAGGCGTGTGTCACAGGCTCTGAACAGCTGAATTCAAGGCCTTGCAGGCAATTGCTTGCTTGCTTGCAAGCAAGTCCTCTTCAAGGCAGCTAAAAGCGCTGTTTGCATATCGCATTTTACCAAGCTCTGCAAACCAGTGTATCGCATACCGCTAAGGAAACCAGTGTATCCTTGGGAACGTGTATCTGAGATCCAATCTATCAAGGGAAAGAGCTGTTTGCATGACTGATATAACAAGCCAAATTAAATCTGGTGTCCGAGTGCTTTTGTGCTGCATACGCATCAGTGTGCAGAGTGCTCATTATACAGGCATTATAAAAGAAGTCAGCGCAACATCAGAGGAATGCCATCAAATTACTCATTTATCATAAAGCTGCCAAGGTGAGTGAGTGACTGAATGGGAAAAAAACAAAAGTTAACACATCTGTGATGCTTTTGAAGACCAACAAATAGCTGCAAATCGCATGTCAGTTTGTTGAGCAGCAAACTCGAGAGGTTTCTGGATATGCTGTGACCCATCATGAGCATGAAGCCTTGAAATTTTCAATGACCTTGTCAAGAAAAGCTACCCGCAAACCAGTGAGCATTCACAATGATACACATCTGCTATAGGATATTGCCTCTCAAGAAATGCACGACCACATACACATATGTCACGCACACATCTTCAGCGTCGGCCTTTTCTCTTGTTCAAAATTCCATAGGCCATGGTGCCAGTTGCTGCTGACAAAGTATACCAAGTCAGTGCATAGTTCCTGTGATCATCGGGGGTGACTTTGAAGGTCATAAGCTCTGACACACTTCTGGTAATTGGATGAAATTCCTCATTCAATGGCCTGTTTGTGCGCAGCCCCAGTACATCCATTGTTGTCGGGCTACCACTGCTTGCTGGCTGCTGATCAGCAACTGAGACTGCCTGAGTCACAGTACACAGGCTTGAGTCTGAGCAACATGAAACAGCAACATTGAGACGGGCTTGTAACATAGTCATGCAAGGTGTTTTGCTGATCTGACGGCGACCGTAGTAACACCTCTCAACTCGTAGCATAAGCATATCTGACAGGACAGTCACCAATGCAGCCCTTGTTGAGACATCCATATCAACACAGATCTGTCATAGACCATGACGTGCATTCTTGGCGAAGATGCACAGACAGACATTGCGTCCCACCTCGACAAGTGGGGTGTCTGCGGGCAGACCCAGAGCTGTAGCCATGGCAGGAATATCAATCCAGAACCATTCCCCAGTCTTGGGATTGTTCTGAGGCACAAACGAGCTGGGATCCTCGCTGACTCTTGTCACAGCTTCCAAACTGACGGTCCCTGAAGTTTCCCATTGTTGCCGGAATTGCATGTCTGATCGCCATGTAGAGGGCACCCATCCTCTGTTGACTAACACTGGTCTGTTCCACTCGTCAGAATGTAGAGGTGTGACAAGCATGAACCTGCAGCACAGGCAATGTGATGGTGATGCCAATAGGTGAGGTATAAATGTAGCATGGGTGCAAGGTGTGATATAGGTGCTGAATGCCACACCACGCCGGATCCAAATGCAAACTGGGTGCAAGATGCAACATGAATGCATGCCATGCAACATGCATAAGTATGCCACTCTGCACCACAGACAGCATGCCATCATCAGCTTTATTGTGGTTGCCCTGCAGCTACTCAGCTGCTTGTTGCTGAGGACTGCATGTCATGATCACTGTGGTGTAATATCATGGTCAGGACAGATTCACACTTCTAGAGTTCTGCAGTTCTGTTGCTGACACAGGAAGTGAAGTTGCAGTCCTGGACTGTGCAGCAGTGCGGACATCAATATCTGCCTGAACTGATGGTGGGTTTGCAGTGACAACTTTTAACATGAGTGCTTGATCAGCAACATGAGGTGCTTTTCTGCTGACATGCAATGAGAGTAACTGGCTGGCACCAAAAGCAAGAACTCAACCGGTCTGGAACCAGAAACATGTGCAACAACTTGAATGTAGGCAGAAACTCTACATGTGGTCACTGCTTCAGAATCCGCCTTGCTCAGCAGTACAGGTTGTGCTGTAATGCCAACCAGCTTCAACATTTGCATGAACAGCAGCTCTGTTGCACTGAAAATTACCCATTTGTAGCTGATCCCATGCTGCTGCGTGGCCGAGGGCCAACATAAATTGAGCTTTCATGGTCAAACTCCCCTTGGATGTGCACTCGTGTAAATTCGGCAGGTTTGACTGAAAGCTCGTTGAGCTCAACTCCAGCGCCCTGAGTTGCAACCAAGCAATAGTGATGATGCCTTGTCAAGAAAACAGTGATGTGCTTGAAACAGTGATGCAGGCCTAATGCTGCAGTGCTCAGCATGGTGCTTCAATTGCGTCAGACAAATGGCCAGACTCAATGTTTGCCTGTGACAGAGTCCAGGTGACATTGAAAGAAGTTGAGCATCTAGCAGATACCTGTAATGCTGCTGTTCTTGCCTCTACCAGCTCAACCTTTGATTGCCGCCTCACAATCTGCCAGGTGCCAAGGAAGGCTGTGAACAAGCAAGGTAAAGCAAAAACGAATGCTGCTGAGCTGCTGCTGCTTCCCTGGTTCTGCAATGGAGATGTTGGGAGTCAAACATAGTCCATACTCACAGTTCAGCAAGTTTAGTTGGACCAAATACTTCGTTGGCCGCAGTTCACCTTGCCTGCAGATTTGGGAACCACTGTTGAGCTAGAAAAGTAACAGCTGCTGGTGTGCAGGCTCCTCCATGACGGTGGATTTGAGGTTGCAGAGGTGACAGTGTTTCTGCCACTAGTGCTGCAAGCAGCTTCAAGAGTGCTGATACAGGACGGCGTTATGTCGTGATTCAGTCTGTTGCTTTGACTGCGGCATTGCACTACACATTCGCGTACTGTGCCTCGCGCAACGCGTTGCATGGTTGCAACTTCACTGATCTCAGAACCAGTACCAATTCGTTGCACTCTTCAAAGTAACAGCCGAAGTAAGTTCTGCATGCCTCAAGATAGCAGGGCAGATCGAATATATTGTTTTGTCGACAGCGCTGCGGCGAGTTTCGATGCGTTCAGCAGGGGATGCCCAGCACAGACGCACGCACATACGCACTAGTGTACCCATGTGTCTGATGCATCATGCATGCATGCACAAGTTGCTTTCCGCAGGCTGAAACAGTTGCGACCTGATCAGCAATTCTGCATGCACGTCAGAAGAGGGACCAGCGATAGGCTTGGGGACATGTCCATCAATTAACTTTAAAAGTTTTGCAAATGTCACCAGAGTAGACTTCATCCCCTTCACGTTCGATGCCACAAAGTGACAATTCTGTGGCTAGCATTCCATTCCCGCTGGCATGTGCTACAGAGTTAAATATCACTGACGATGCATTTGCTGACCAGGAGGAGCGTCCCAGGGACCACATTCTCGTTGCAGATTTGCGTTCGCCAAAGTCAACGCGAGCTTGGCCGGTTGGCTCTTCCTTCCGTCCGAGGTGACCATCTCAGCCGTGGTCAACGTACGATCCGATGCTGATGACGTGCCTTTGACAATATGTTCAGTTTGGCATAGTCGCAACAGTCCTTGGTGCAAACTCCAGTAGCGGAAGAATTTAGGTCATCAATACTCCTTCAGCTCTGACCAGAACGCTGCGCTTATACAGAGCTTCTTCTGGACGTGTCCTGCAAGCAACAAAGCGTCGAGCGACCTGCTCATCAATCCAATCGCCTAGCAGCGAGCAGACGGTGGTTGTTCGGCTGCCTCGCAGAAGTCAGTAGCACTCACGCTTGACTATCCTGACTCAGCAGTAAGCTCAACAACGATATTCAGCAAGGCATTGGGATGCATGAACGTTCAGCAGTGTGACGAAAAGGGCTCCAGAGCGTTCTCTTGCGCACACGGGTTCCATCCCTCACTTGAACTGCAGATTTTCAGAGGAAAGACTGGCAGACACCATGACAGACCTGCCGATGCTGGCCAACCAGTCTGAAGATCCACAGTTGTTCACTTGCCCCATCTGCTTGGATGAATGCCCCAGGCAGGAGGTTTTTGTACCCTCTGGATGCTCCCATGAGTTCTGCAGAGAGTGTGCACGTGGGGTAGTGCTGAGTGCTGTCAGGTTAGTGTGTCATTTGCCCAGCAATGCAGGCAGGCTATCATACACAGCTTTGAGGCAGTCAGAGTATACATCATGTTGCAAATCCACATACCATATATCATGATGCGCTTTGAGGTTTTTGCGCAGCGCCACAAACTTGTCTTGCATGCTTTTCCCTGTTTTCTCACACATGCACACTAGCTGCTCTGCAAGGTGAGAATGTCATTTGCATGTGCATGTCTTCTTGAATGCCAGTACGGCTAAGTAGCACCCAACAGAAGGCCTTTTGAAGCCCACTGTACTCACTCTTGGCAATCAGAAACAGAGGCGTCACAACCAGATTCAAAACATATGTTGTGAGGGCCAGTGCTGCAAAGCTGCATCCGGTGCATCTGTTGCATTGGTTCAGATGCACACATCAGGCTGCTTGATGATGCTGCAGCCTCCTTGGTCATCTTCTGAGTCTACCAGCATTCTGACACTAAACACTGTCCACTATGGTGGACATCTTTGGGTGTGATGAACCACCTACAATCATCACCTGGTCAGACCTCTGATTTGTCGAGCCTGTTCTGTCATTTATCATCGATGTTCAAATTGCCCCCAGGAATCTGGAGTTTCCCATAGACTGCCCTGTCTGCAAGCTGAACACCCCAGAGTCTGACGATGAAGAGGAAGCACCAGAGGCAGCCCGGCACCAGCTGCAGACGCTGACACCTTTGGACAGAACGTGCAGTGACATTGTCAGTGCTCAGCTTGGTTCTGATGCTGTTGACCCTCGCCATGCAATGCAGCTGCATGCCAGTCATAGCACCCCCAGCCTAGAGACAGCACCCATGCCACATGACACAGATCAGCCACCAAGTAATCTGGCGGGAAATCCTAGTCATGGTCCTGATGGCAATGACACATCAAGCCAGGTGCCTGCTACTTCCCGCCATGATGAGCAAGGCACAAAAGCAGATGGTTTTGCATGTGATGAGGCTGGGCTGAAGTCATGGTTGACACCAGCTTTTGACCTGACTGCCAGGTCAGATCAGCATGACTCACCCCATGTGAGCTCCATGACTCACCCACATGGGTCAGACCAGGCAGTGTCCAGTCAGCATGGTGTGTACAGCCCCAGCTTTCCCATTATAGCCAGCGGAACACCAATCACTCCAAGTTTGATTCCCACAGATGGAATTGTGCATCACAGCTCACGACTCTTCTCGCCTCATGAGCTGACTCAGAGCCCTGCGTCTCTGAGTCTGAGTCGAGCCAGCCTTGGATCACATGCTGGCGATGCTGATGGTGACAGAAGCACAGATGCACAGACAGCTGTCAGGTTGTCTCCAGATGAGCTGTCTCAGCGCAGCATGTCCTTAGGTAACCTCCTTCCCTCCTGAAACAGATATTACGCAACATGTGCACAGTCAGCATCGCCATGTGTTGCCAAAGGGTGTGAGTCAACACTCAGAGGAAGTCCAAGTCTGCTGTTGTGGCTTTGTTTGGCACAAAAGGTGTTTGACTTGTCTGTCATGACTGCTTTACCAATGCCTGAATGTACCAAGCCAATTGCCTTTCTTCTGTTCAACAAGTGATGTGATGATACATGTTAAATGTTGTGTTTCACAGGTGACAGCCCAAAGGCTTTAGGGTCACAATGTAAACCCCCTTGTTGTAGCATGCCATGTTGGAGAGAGTGACGCATGCTTTTTCAAACTTGATGCAGCATTGATGCGTACAGGGGGTGTACTGACAGCCCCCAGGGGGGTCACCAGGGGTCTCAGTTCCCCTGCTGACTGGCTGACAGCTGCGGCAGCAGACTCCCGCTCTTCTTCACTAGCCAGCCCGCCACTGTCAAGAGGTGGGTCCAGGAGGGGACCCCAGGGCCTTCATGTGCGGCGAGGTAGCTTGGATGCAGATGTGCACATGCTGTTGACTCATGAGGAAGAGGAAGAATATCTGAGCAAAAGCTTGAAGGCTGCTGCACACAGGTATCATTTACCAAGCTGTGCTTTTCTGCTCAAGGAATTCTAGGCAGCAAGAAGCACTTGTCCAGAATCGAATTTTGAGCGGTTGTGACTCTCTTTATAGCATAAGCTGTGCAGCACTTTTTCAAATGTCCCTGATCGAAAGCATGCATATTTAGCAGCGAGGGCATACCTGATGAGCTTGCGTTTTGACAGTGCAACAGATTCCGCTTGTGTGCTGCAGGTATGGGAGCCTGGTGCAATGCCCTAAGCCAGACTGTGAGGGTGTGGCATCTCTGCAGGAAGGGGATCCACACTTTGAGTGCCCCCAATGCTGCTATGAGTGGTGCAGGGAGTGCCAAAGGGACTGGCACCCAGGCATAAGGCAAGATTCTGCCTTTAAATTCAAGTTGCCCTTTGAACTGTGTGCCTTTCAGAATGTTTGAGGAAAGATGTGCGAATGCGAGCACCTTCAGTGTTGTTTTGAATGGTGTAGACAGTGTCAATGGGAGTACCAAAGGGAGTGACATTCAGACAACAGACATGATTTTGCCTTTGTTGCTTGAAGCTGCCTTTCAATGCTTGTAGTAGTTACATGCATTGATGGCCTGAATGCTGATTTGGAGGATGAATGACCAAAAGTCATCTTTCACCATGTGATTGCAGATGCCAGGATGTGACTGGGGACAAGTGTGTCTCCAGATACATCCCCAAGAAGCCCAAGAAGAAGAAGGGTCACAGGCGGGGCACCAAAAGCTGTTTGTCCATGGGCAGCATGGGTGATCTCATCAAAGGCAGCCTCAAGAAATTTGGGACCATGGATTTGACGGCAGATTCAGATGCCTCCCTAAACAGGTCAGATCATTTTTTATTAGTCATGATTACGCCAACATCAAAACTGACAGCAGATAGTGATGCCTCTGTGAGCAAATGAGGTTTGTCCAAAAACAAAAAACCAGAAAAATAACACTAATCCAGTCGACACTGAATGTAGAAATGCCCAAGGGTGAGGTATATTCAGTGTCGCTGTGAGGGGTTGCATATTGGGAGTTGAGGTTTGTCATTGTTGATATCATCACCCCTGTCATGATATCCCTGGGCTTGTGTGGTAAATCTGAGTCACAAGGTTTTTGGACATACTGAAAACTATGAACTAAACAGGAGATGTGTTACCTACGCGCAAACAATGAATTACCCTGTACTGTAACAATGGTCTTACCTTGCATTGTACCAATGGTGTCACCTTGTTTGTGTGCATTCTCAGAAACACAGTTACTGGCTTGCTGTGCAGTCAATTAAAGCAGCATTCGACCATGGCATTACACACTTGATCATGGTTACGCATTGAACTGGGGTGTCATACATTTCACCATGCTATTGTACATTCGACCATGGTGTTTTGCACTTGTTCACAACATGATGCAGTTGACCTTGGAATCACAAATCATTGATCACGGCTATGCAGCAACTGACATGCTGATGACATGCAGATACTTGAAGCGCAACAGGGTGTTGGAGTGTCCCCAGTGCAAGAATGGCATCACCAAGATGGATGGGGGATGCAATCACATTATGTAAGTGTTTTTTTGGAACCAGAACAGGCTGAAGAGTCCCCTCTTTGGTGGACAGTTTCCCCTGCCCACCTCCCCTTCCCTGCCTACAACCCTCTCTCTCCATACCCAATGCCCAAATGGCCGGAGTGCCAAATGAAGCATAGGGACCTGATTTTGGACGCTGTGTTTAGGCTTTGTTGTCTGGCAATCACATTGGAAGCGTCCAGAGGCAATAGCACAGAATCTTTCTTAAGGTTGTGAGGTGCCCTGCTAGTGTGCAAGACACTCTGGAGGGCTTTCTGATTGCTCTCAGCAGTATGCTGTTTTTGGCTTAGTGGTCGGAGACAGAGACACACTGCCCTTTCCCCCCGAATTAATAATAATCATAATTAAAATGTGTACTTAGCCAGCAGGCATCAGGTACGTGCGACTTTCCCCCTGACTTGCTTGCAGCCTTCTACTCTTGCATGCTGCCTGTCAGGTGTGTGCTGTGTGCATGAGCTCCAGGCAGTTTGCTCAAAATTCATTGGCAGCTGCTGCCTTCTGACGCTGCCTGTTGCCTTTCAGCTGCTGCCTTCTGACGCTGCCTGTTGCCTTTGAGGTGTGCTGTGTGCAAGACACATATATGCTGGCTGTGTGGAGTCAAGATCTGTCAGGGGATCAACAACTACTGGGATGCGAACCGCCACTTCTGGATCAAAGGCACTCCCTGCTATGGTCAGATTCAAGCAGTGGTGAAATGAAAATTTGATCAAAGGTTTTGGCCGTGAGGCGGCCTGCTAGTGCAGAAAATTGTATCAAAAGGGTGATCAAAGTCAAACAGCATGAATTTGAAGACTGCAGGTTGTCAGCTGGCATGGAAGTTTGGGATTAGGCGCAGAGTTGTGAAATCAGGACCGTGAGTGAGAGAGATGCACATATTGCATTGGCACAGGGATTGAATGCACCCTGCAAGAGGGTGCAGGCAGACGTAATTATTTTTGGAAATTGGGTTGTTTGCCACTTTGGCGTGATGCTAGTTTATGGGTAATACATGTGCAGTTGTGTATGATGATCATGAAGAAAGAGATTTGGTGACGCAGGGAGCAATGAAATTCCTTGTTGTCATGTGACAGCGTCCTCATTGCATAATCACTGGTAGGGCTGCAGTGCCTGCCTAGGTGTGTTGGATATGCATTTGTCACACGTGGTGCACACCCCAAACCCCAACCCAGTATTAGGTCAGCAACTTTGGCACTGATAGTCCTAGCCTAAGGTTGACATGTGGTACACAGAGACAGGTGTGCATATGCTTGCAAACATTGTCTGGCTTACAACCATCAGTGACGTGACAATCACATGTATCTATATTATCAGATAGAGTGGCCGCGTGCCCATCAGCAGCATGCAGCGCTCACTGGGGCAGTTTGATGTACATATTCACACTGGGGCAGTTTTACACATATTCTCACTGAGCGATATCGATTAATCATGATACAAAGAGGCCTGGATACTGCAAGACAGAATGACCTGATGGCGTGGTGAATTGTATACACAGAGGGCATCAGCACCCATATACCAGGCTGCTGTTTCCAGACCTACCCTAGCTAGGGTTTGTGCCACCTTGGTAGCAGCAGGCTGCCAGCTGTGCCTGGAGCAGCAGCTGACAATGGCGTGCATACTTCTTCTCGACAAAAGCTGCATCATGTTGTCAAAGGCTGACCACGCCAGCACAGTAGACACGAAACTAAGCTTGCATGAGGTGCTGAGCCGCTTTTCTGCCACACCTATGATGTGAGTATTGCTGCTGCTGGTAGGTGGTAAATTAGATTTCGGTGCTGTCCAGGTGCTGACCCCAGGCACCAAGACCTTGTCACTGCAGTTTCAAGGGTACCACGAAGGGCAAGTACCTTGGCTTGCTTGCTCAAAACAGGTCGACCTGGTTTTGCAACAGCACTTCCTATGACTTCAGAGGAAACTTCCGGCAAAGCATCAAGCTTCACTTCGAGCATGGTCGGGGTTGGTATTTGCCATGCTTTATCAGCTTGAAACGTCAGTTGCGCGCTGCAAGCCAGGCTTGCCAAGCCTCAATTATGCACTGCGGTTCCGTATTTATTTCTCATGCGGTATTAGTAATCTGATTTGGGATGATTTTGTCCCCGCTGTGTTGTTTGTCCCGGGTTCACCTTTGCAATGGCGTGCAGTGAATGCAAGCACAGCAAGCCGAGCCGCATAGCGCAGCGAGACCTGGACAGTGCGCAGGGTTGTTGCTGTTGGGCTGCTGAGGGCGTACTAGGCTGACTGTGTAGTGGAAGGGAGGTTGTCGCGGGCAAAGAAGACCGCAGCAGGCTTGCCCTGCAACCGCATCCACTTGGCATATTTGTCCTTTCGGAGTCAACGGACGGCATTTTTTCCATTGCGCTTGCACAACAAGGTACATTAACACTTGTTGCATAACAACGTTGAGCCCTTCTGCATGGAGAGCGCGACCGTTGGGCCTCGTAAAAAACACGTGGCATGCCTAGTGGTATATAGCAGCGACACCGGCGATGACAGTGTCTGCACACCCTTTCACCTTCCTGATGCATCAACCTGCGGACCTCGTAGCAGTCGCGTTATGTCTGCATGCCCCAAGGATGAATTATGTCTTGCACCCATTTTGCCGATGGTGCTGAGGTTGAGGTCGCCGAATCGCCTGACTAAGCCGCTTACAACTGCGGGAGTGCTTGTGCAGCGCTTATCATATCATTCAGGTCTTTTGACAATGCGTGCCAGACGTGTCTCATCTCCACCTGTTCCGTCTGCAAGGTGAGCTTCAGTCCCAGATTCAGAACACAGCCCTTTGCCACTTGGAGCAATGGCTAGACTCAGGGCCGCAAACCAAGCCATCCGCAGCGTCTTCGTCCTGCTGCTCGTGGGTGCAATGGCCATGACAGCTGAAGCCGCCACCACAGTTACAACCTCACCAGCTGCCACTACTGCGGCGACTACAGCTGCCACTACTGCTGCCACGACTGCAGCCACTACTGCTGGTGAGCATTCTGTCTTGGTGTTCTGCTGCCTTGATTAGGTTCTGTATACAGTACAACACCTGTACTGTACCGGTACATGACAGCATCAGCACCATACCAGTGCAACATAGCCGTTGTTTGCCTCTAAGTGTATGGCAGTTGCGACTGCGCATGCAGCTCTGTGCGCTGTGATTAGGTTGAGAGCTGAATCCCCAAAAACAACAGGCTATACTGCCTTGCACAGTGCAAAAGTGGGCTTTAGCTTCACTCCCACATACCTCAGGAATCTGAATTGGCTCCACTGAACGAAAATGATTGAAATGGGTGTTCATGTATCAACAGCCGAGAGTATTCAAATATCCTCTTCTGGGCTGATGTGGCTTGAATGTTTCACAACAGCAGCAGCAGCAGAATCACAGGATGTATAAACTTCATCACAGGCGTGTTGACTCACACTTGATACACTCTCGCTACACACTTGCTACACACAGGATACACAGTTGCTGCACCCTGTTTATAACAAGCAAACTCTGCTATCAACAGCTCAATAGCACACTCTAGAACAGCGCTCCCACACCAGTTGATACACTGTGCCAATCAAGTATAGTATTGATTGGATAGTTGATTGTAGAGTAGCTACAGCTGTGTGTACCAAAGCTGCGCCCTTTGCACCGCAACTCCTCCAGTTTCTGCAGTCAAAGTATGGGGACTACGTGCTAAGTCAATGATGATCGCCAGATCCCTGTTGGCAGACCCAGAAGCTGCTGCAGAAACTACAGCAACACCTGCTGACACAGCTGCGGCTGTGACTGATGCCACTCCTGCTTCTGGTTAGTCACATTGACCATTGCTTTGTCCGCCAGGTGTCTGGCGCCCAACAGCTGCCAATCAAGTCAGCAAGCCAAAAGGCAGAAACTGCCCATTGCTCTGCCTACCCAAAAGACAGACTGCAAAAAGCTGTGTTCTTTTGTTATCTGATTGCAGGCATCCCTTGCTCGATCATGTAGTATGCTTCACACATCAGGAGCTTTCATCAGGGTCATGACTCATCCTCCTGCCTGACACCACAGCACTGTGCTTCAGATAGCTGCCTTTTCCTCTCCTCTTCCATCTTCTCTTGCACACACTCACATATGTGACTGCAGCTACCACCACAGCTGCCGCTGCTACTGCAACAGTAGCACCCGCAGCTACCACAGCTGCACTGCCTGCTGCAACAACTGCTGCAGTAGCTGCTGCAACAACTGCCCCCATTACAGCTGCAGTGGTGCCTTTGGCAACAACAGCAGCTGCTGCAACCACAGCTGCACTGCCTGCTGCAACAACTGCCCCCATTACAGCTGCAGTGGTGCCTTTGGCAACAGCAGCTGCTTTGCCTGCTGCCACAGCTGCGCCTGTAGCTGCTGCAACCACAGCTGCTTTGCCAGCTGCAACCACAGCTGCACTGCCTGCTGCCACCGTAGCATCAAAGGCAACCACAGCTGCATTGCCAGCTGCAACAACAGTACCTCTAGCCACCACAGCTGCTCTTCCTGCTGCCATACCTGCTGCCACCGCTGTACCAACCCCTGCAGCTGTGGCCTTGCCAGTTGCAACTGTCAAGCCTGTGACACCAGTTGTGACTAAAGCCACAGTTGCAGCAGCTACAGCAGAAGCCACAGCGGAAGCCACGCCAGAAGCCACTGCTGAAGCCACAGCAGAAGGCACTGTACCTTCACTCAAAACCAACTCTACCAAGAATGGTAATTGTGACTTACTGATGCCAGCGCATTATGTGGAGTACAGATCTGGAAAGTTTGTGCCCATTCAAAGCCCAGATCATTCAGGGATCAGCCAAGCTCAACCCAAGATCAGCCCAGGAGAACCCAAACTGACACGCCCATTCTTCTCTTGAAACGTACTTGCAGGGCTTTGCACTCAGACTGAGGCTGCTACTGGGGCTCTTTGCTCTGCCCTCCATGCCCAAAATGCCCTCGGCTACATGCTGCTCACCAGATCAATTACATGACATCAATCTAAGTTCCTCAAGGCAGGCATTCCAAAATCATACTTAGGTCAGACATGGTTCATTTAGCCCACCAGACCACACACAGTCACCATGTAGAAAGTGTTGTGACCACATAGTGATGACTACTGCAGCCTCAGCAGGCCCATCTCAGAATCATCTCTAGCGTCTCTGTATCAATTTGCCTAAGTGCCTCAACTTTTCTTTCTTGACTGCCTCCTGACATCTGCTCTATGTTGCTTGCAGCTACTACAGCCGCCACGCCTGCTGCAACCACCAGTGCTGGAGTCTCTACTGTGGTAAGTCTCACTTACTCTGCGGCATGCATGTTTGTTACCACAGCCATGCTGTGTTTCACCCAGCATGCACAAAAGCCACTGTTGTAAATGCTAGTAGCCTTGTGAATTCTTGTGATTAGCCGGCTTATGCTGTCTCTGCTGTTGGCCATGATGCTGTGGTCATGTTTTCCTTTTTTTTCATTCTATACCTTATAGTCTGGGGTGTGGAGCCTGTTGTGACTCAGTTTTCCAACAGCTTGTTTTGCATTGAGTTGCATTGGGGACTGTTTCCCTAAGCTTAGCACTCTTGCTGCATCTGCCAGCTGTGACAACTCTTACACTAGCACTAGTACTCACATATAGATAGTACTCACATAGATCTTTCACTAGCACCAGTTCTGCTTGGGAGGGAAAGGGGAAAATGTAGCCTGCCTGGAGCCTCAAAGCTGCATTTAGACTTGAGAATTGCAGAACCCAGCAACAGCACATGCATTCACACTCACACGCACACTCACACTCGTCATGAAGGCGATTGTATGGTCTGTGTTTAAGCGCTCTGTTGTGTATGCAGACCCCAGCAACACACGCAACTGTTGTAGTCATGGACCATCTTGCACGTTATTTGCTAAGCGCTGTGTTGTGTATGCAGACCCCAGCAACACTCAACTGTTTTAGTCATAGACAACCTTACACTTTCTGTGCTAATCGCTCTGTTGTGAATGCAGACTCCAAGTGCAACAACAGCACCTCTGACTGCCTTGACAGCTGTGCTCAGGATTGTGGGGACGGATGTCTGGTGAGCTTCTTCTGTTTTCTTCTTCTCCTCCTCCTCCTTCTTCTTCTCCTTCTTCTTCTCCTTCGTACATGTCTTTCAACATGTGATGTGGGCCTTTTCTTTGTACATGTCCTTCAAGGTGTAATGTGGCTTTTCTTTGTACATCTTCTTCAACATGTGATGGGCCTATACCTTGTACATGTCTTTCAACATGTGCTGAGGGTTTCTTTGTCCATGCCTTTCAACATGTGGTGTTGCATTGGTGTGCAACTCTCAGCATGTGTAATTTTTCTACATGTGATGTTGCGTCGGTGCATACTGGCTGCAATTGCAGCGTGAATGCAAACATGATCTATGGCCTGCTTTCACATGTCTGCATTGATGTTGTCAGTGAAACGCAACTGCTTCTCTGTGTTACACATACATACAACTTACCAAGAGGAAAGTCAAAAGTTCGAACAGTGTCTGATTGTATCTTTGTTACAGTCTTTTCCACCATGTATGGCAGCAGATACTGTGTCTTTTACCCCCAGTACAGTGGCTGATAATTGCTTGGTCAGATCCTGTACATCACCACAGCACAATAATGTACTGACTGTGGATTTGCAGGCCGCTCAAACTGAATTTACACCAAATGTGCACCGAAGTTGCAGGCCGCTTGAGCTGACTTTGCACTGAAGTTGCAGGCCACTTGAACTGAGATTGCACTGAAGTTGCAGGGCGCTGAAACCAAATATGCACCGAATTTGGGCTGAATTTGCACCCCAAATGAACTGTACTTGCAGCCCACATGAACCAAATTGTACTATTTTTTTGCAGGCCATTTGACAACACTCAGATCACCAAGCTGACAGAGGCCCTGGCAGCAACCATGACCACCATCACAGCTGCTGACATCAACACCATCAGCGCTGTCCAAACGGTACGCCCCACTGTCTGCCTGTGTGTGTGTGTGTGTCTCTGCGCGTGCACTGGTGAGCTGCAGTCTCAATGATCCCTGCTCATGGCTGATTGTCACTATTGCACACACATACTGACAGATGCAATGACCTGCATGCCATATCTTCAATGACCGCTTTTGATGTAAACAGCTGTGATCAGCCCTAGGCTGGCAATTCGTCCAGGAAGCTTCTGGCCAATAAAAGTGTGCATGTCACACACTCAATCCCTGCAGACTAGCAATCTCTTCAGAAGGCTTCTGGGGTAGCAAACTCTGCAGATGTCATGCATATTTGGAGGCTTTTGGCCAATGAGTGCGCAGATGTCACACACTCAACCTGTGAAGGCTAGCAGCCTGTTCAGGAGGCTTCTGGCTAGCACAGGGTACAGATATTACACAGATGTCATACCGATCTGATGACATTGCAGGCTAGCAATTCGTCCAGAAGGCTGTTGACCAGTGAGAGCGCAGATGTGACCACTCAGTTGGATGCTGGCTCCACAGCTGCGGTCTCCACTGTGGCCACAAATTTGAACTCAGTGGTATCTGCTGGAACCTTAGCGGTAGGCTAAACTGTGCTGTGCATGCTGTGCTGTGCCTTTGAACTTGCACAGCTGCGGTCTCCTCTGTGGCCACAAAACTGAACCAAGTGTTGTGTGGAGGAATCTTGGCGGTAGGCTACTCTGTGCTGTGCATGCTGTGCTGTGCCTTTGAACCTGCACAGCTGCGGTCTCCTCTGTGGTCACAAATCTGAACCAAGTGTTGTGTGGTGGAACCTTGGCGGTAGGCTACTCTGTGCTGTGCATGCTGTGCTGTGCATGCTGTGCTGTGAATGCTGTGCTGTGCGTGCTGAGATGTGCCTGTGAACTTGCCTTAGTCCAAGTGCAACAAATTTCGAACTAAGGGACGTCTAGTTGGAAGCTTAGTGATAGACTGCTCTGTGCTGTGCATGCTGTGCTGTGCTTTTGAATTTATGTACACACTTCTGTCACTACAAAGTTGAACGTAGTGAAGTCTTGTGGAAGCTTAACAGTCTGCTGAAGCATGCTGTATGAGCTGATGTACAGCTTGGTAAAGAGTGTGCACGCTGTGCTATGACTTTGCCACAAGATTGAGCAGAAGCATGGTACCTTGCACTCACAAATTGTGTGTAGCTTTTTACGATTTGGCATGCTGCCCTGTGATATGCAATCATCTCAGCACAACCAAAAGTGCAGCACCTACACAAATTGGTCATGGCATCTGTCTGTCTGTGCAACCGTGATTGACATGCACTACCTGTCTGTGCAGTGGTCATTAACATCCACTGTCTGTCTGTGCAGACATCATTGACATCTTATGGTGTCAGCACAAGCTCTATCTCAGTGGTGTCTGCTGTGGCCGCTGCCAAGACTGCTGACACTTCTGACTGCACTAGTGGGGCAATCAATGGCATCTGCATAGGTATGGCACCCCTCTGCGTACGTTCAGTGTTACGCACTTGTTACAGACTCGTTACAGCGTTCTTGGCCGCATCTGCATAGGCATGCCATCCCTCTGCGTATGGTCAGTGTTACAGAGCTGTCACCGAGTTATTACAGGGTTCATGGCCGCATCTGCATAGGTATGGCATACCTCTGGGTATGTGCAGTGTTACGCACTTGTTACAGAGTTATTACAGCGTTCATGGCCGCATCTGCATAGGTATGGTATTCCTCTGCGTACGTACAGTGTTACAGAGCTGTTACAGACTCATTACAGCGTTCTTGGCCGCATCTGCATAGGCATGGCATACCTCTGCGTACGTTCAGTGTTACACACCTGTTACAGACTTGTTACAGGGTTATTACAGCGTTCATGGCCGCATCTGCATAGGCATGGCATACCTCTGTGTACGTTCAGTGTTACACACTTGTTACAGACTCCTTACAGTTCATGGTAGCATCTGCATAGGTACGGTATCCCACTGCGTACGTTCAGTGTTACAGACTTGTTACAGGCTCGTTACAGCATACATGGTTGCATCTGCATAGGTATGGCATACCTCTGCGTATGTTCAGTGTTACACACTTGTTACAGAGTTGTTACAGCGTTCGTGGTCGCATCTGCTGGCTTGTGGCACCAGTACAGCAATTAACAGCAAACGTACCAACTTGGTACCAATTGTGCATACATTTTGCACCCACTACATTCATTTTTGGCCTAGGGGGAGACATGGGTTTCCAGAAGGGAATGAATGTTTGCATCTTGTCATGGGCTCTAGCTGATGCACAGACATGCAATCATTTTGAGTGTGAGTCAGTAGGCAAGAGTGTGACTACTGCAGCAAATGTTGCCACTGCAATGATAGACAGAATGATGTTGTCTAAGCCACCCATGACTGTGATTGACTTTAGGCAGATATGCATTAAATGCCAGGTTGCAATCGTACATACCTAGTTCATTACGAGCTGGAAGTTGTTGTTATTATTTTCATTTTTATTATTATTAATGTTATTTTTATTATTGTTGTCAACTGTGATGGTGCCTGTCTGCAGGAGGTTCAACAAGCACTGGCCTCGCTACTGGAGCAATCATTGCAATTGCAGTGGTGGGTGGGATTGTGTTGCTGGTCCTTGCAACCATCATCTTTTGCTGCTGCCGCACAAGGTGGCACTCAAGAGCAGCTGCTGTGGAAGCTGCTGCGGTAGCTAAGGCGCAGCCACCCAAGCAGCCGATGACCCCAACCATGCCTGAACCATTTGCTGTCAACTACCCCCAGTTCTCGGTGAGATCTTTGTCATGATCTGAAGTCAGGGATTTACGAGTGCATGCAGCAAGGTTGGACATGTTAAGAATCAAATTAACTGCTGGTGGACTTGGAGCCATGCCAAACCTCATGACATATGATTTATGCAGTGGCAGAGCTGAGAATCAATATTGTCTGAGTCATGAGCTCTCATCAACAAGAGATCTTGGCATCTTTGTCATGTGCAAGCGTACTTCAGTACATTGAAGTAGTACATTGAAATCAGAAGTTGAAGCATGTGGTGTTTGACTGCAGGGACAAAAGAGTCTGCCTGCAAGGAGTGGCAGCTATATCCCTCCCAGGACCATTAGCAAGGGCAAGTCAGGGCTTGGTTCCACCACACTGACTGCCAATGCAGCTGGCAACGCAACACCCAATCCAGCTGCTAGGCAGTAGTCAGACACGAGCTCAGATACAACTACTCTGACAAGAAGTAGCGGACTTCGGAACACATGAAGAAAGGAGTATGTTTAGAGCCCCATTTGCCTCGCTGGACATGTTGATGTATTGTACATGTCAGCAGTCGCAGCGTGTTTTGAAGTCATGCATCATTGACATACATTGTGCGGCTGTTGTCCGCTTGCGGCGTTGTGGACGCCGCTTCAGACCTTGCCAGTTTGGCCTGCTCTTTATCACTACATTATCAGCTGAATAGAGCGCACACCACTGGTGTCGATTTTCGTGTAAGCACAAGTGCCCAGTCAGAATCCCATTCCTGTTGTGTATCGCTGAAATCTTGAACTTTGCAAAATAATGAATGTGATATGTACATGCACTGCCCAGCACGCTTGAACCTGCTGGAAACATACGTGACGTCTCGTATGTTGAAGAGGGGCATCAGCTTGCATGAGACTTTTGCAGCAAGATGATTGACCATGAGGGGCCTCAAAAAGCATATTCAGCACAGAACATCAGCTTCAACAGTCAAAGCAACAAAGTGTTTGGCTGCCAACACAAAGCAGGCATTATAAAAGCTGTACACATTTGTTGATGAGACTCAGCAAGATCAATCTACACAGAGCATTGGCGAAATATCTTGGGAGCAACACAGTTCTTTTGACTTTTCAGCACTGTTGCACACACTTTCAACTGACTGCCTTCAAGTTGCCACTCTTCTGGCTGACCAGGTTGCTGAAGGGTGTGGGGGAGGGTGGGGTAGGGGGTAGGGCACCCAGCTCCTTCCATGCCTGTTGGTTGTACTTGGCTCCAGACGCCATCAGGTACTTGAATGAAGGCAGTGCATCTTCACCTGCATGCAAGCAACGCAGCATCAGTAACGATAGTCTCTGAGATGCATTCCAATGCATTTCATTGCATTGCGCAGCCCAACACATCCTTTCATGACTGCATACTGTCTCTACCACAACACCTATGATCCAGGCATTTCACCGGGCTCTGCAAATCAGTGTATCCTTGGGGACATGTATCTGAGATCCAATCGATCAAGGGTGCGAATCATCAGACTGATCATGATTCACCTTGTCAGGCAGACACTAGAGGATTTGCTGGTGGTGAGCTAATGCAATTTGCACTTCCCTGTATGCCTTACAGTCTGGAGTGTGGAGCCAGTTGTGACTCATCAGACATCCTGGCTTGAAAGCACAGGTGTATGTGGTGAAAGCACAGGTGTATGCAAGCTGCTGTTTCAAGTCCAAAGAACCTACTCTTGGGGCTGTGAAGGGCAATCGTAGAGAACAACAGTCGACACACTCATCACAGCTGGTGCAGCTGTTAGCCTGGCACGTGTTATTCTTGTTAAGAACAACAACAATAGTAATAACTACACTGTCCAGCTAGGCACATGCAGGGCAAGTCTTGATAATGATGAAACTTGAGTATGCAATGTAGTTAAAGCTACCCAAGTCATACCAACCAAGCGAATCAGCCTTGGGTGTCCTGACAGTGTCAGCAACCTTAACATGGTCCAGCATCTCAGCTTGTCCATAAGCCCAGGTGAACAGAAGAAGAAGTTTGCGCCACAGCTGAAGTTCAAGATGAGCGACATAAGTGTCTGGATTGATCAACATGATGCTGTTCTTGCCAGTGATGCTTACATAACCCAGCCTGACTAGAGTGACCGTGTAATGAGTCCTAAAATATCTCCCAAATGTAGAAACACATTATTACTGTCCCCAGGCATTTCTGAGTCTGCATTTTCAGTGTAGGGACAACGTTTCCAAATTAAGATAGACATTTTGGGATTGCCAAGAGCATGTAAGAGACCATTCATGCAGCATATCAGGGAAGGGAGCAGACCTCTTTGCTCGGCCAGAAACACCAGTGTGATTCTATGCTTGTCACTGATGTTCCCATGCTCTCCCTTGACAACACTGGCCATGTATGAGTCCATGCAAGCGACCATGTATACAGCACACAACAGTCATACAGAAATGAGCAGACCTCTTTGCTTGGCCAGAAAAACTGTAAAGATGACATTTCTGAATGAAAATAGATGTTTTGGGATTGAAGAGAGCATGCATGCAGCATGTAGAGAAGGGAGCAGGCCTCTTTGCTTGGCCAAAAAGATAGCAGTTTGGATTTTGAGTGTAGGGATGACGTTAGTGAACGGAAATAGACATTTTGGGATTGAAGAGAGGGTGCATGCAGCATGTAGAGAAGGGAGCAGACCTCTTTGCTTGGCCAGAAACACAGGTGTGATACCGCTCTTATCAGCTGCATTCACGTACTCCAGCCTGTCAGCCTTCTCCAGATCCTCCAGGAGCACTTCCAAGACATCTAAAGCACCAGCCCTGGCAGCCAGATGCAAAGCACTCCTGCATGCGTAGAGTCACGTCTAAAATGTTACACAGGCAATGAACTTCTTGTGCTCTACTGTCTTGCCAGCCCTAGCTGCCAGATGCAAAGCACTCCTGCGTGCATAGAGTCAGTGTTGAGGAAGTGCTGCTGTATTCATGATGGAGCAGTCATGCATTACACAAAGCAGAGAGCCTCAGGTTTTCTGATCTCATTTTCAACACGGTTGAGCTGCCAGCCCTGATGACTGGTGCACACTGTCTGCCAGGCTGTATGAAGCACACACAGCGATAACCTACTCCTACTGACAAGAAAATGTGCAAAAAGTGCATCAGAATTGCCATCTCCCATACATACTGGTGAACGGAGCTGGAGAGTGGATAGAATTGCAGAGCTCCATACTTGTTGCCATGAACCCTTTGCATCAGCAAGATGCACAGTACCTCTATTTACAGCATTGGCAGGCTTGCATGCCTCATCAATTGCAAGGGCAACATGACGCACAGACAACATGACTCACACTTCTGCTGCAGCACATGCTGATGCATGAGGATCAAAACGAGAGCTTGTTGGCATGAGAGCAACAGGGATTATGTCGTGTCCCGAGGCACACTGGCAGCATCTGCTGAGCAATGTTATATGCAGCCTGAGCAATCACACGACAACAGGAGGCTGCCTGGATTGCTATGCTTCCAGGCCCTTACACTATTATGCAACAACAGCATGCGATCTATGAGCATGTTGCAACCCAGACTGCTTGGCATCACAAACTGGACTCACACTAGGAGTCTGATGATGCTGTGTGTAGCTACATAGAGTGCAAGTTGTTTGACATTTTGTTTGACACATTTGCAGACTACTGGTCCAATCCCAAGCCCTTGAAATCGAGTGAATGAATGAATGAATGAATGTCAAATGTTTGTTACCTGCCACCTTGGGGCTCCACAAGCTTGCGGTCGCTTCCCAGGTCTATCAAAGTTTCGACGGTCTCCTTGTGATTCATCTCTGCAGCCCACATCAGCGCTGTCCGGCCATACCGGTCTCTCTGGTTGATGTCAAAGTCCATAGTGCGCTCAACCATCCTACACAGGAAGTAATGCGTTGAATAGTGAAATCATCACTCTGCTGACAAGGCAGTCGCAGATGGCTGCAACAGCAACCTTACCTGGCTATGTCTTTTGATGATCCCCTCTCTGCAGCTTCGTGAATAGTGATAGAGTCCAGTGAGTCATGGCTGTGAAGCTTCTTTTTGGATGAATTTCCTGCAGAACACGTCTCACTTTGAGTTGGGATGCTTGAATGACAACGTGAACTGCTTAGGTATGCACATTATACAGCCTATATCACGTACTGTTGAGCGTGTTATCTTCGTCACTGTCGCTATCATCCTGCAGTCAGCGCCGCGCTTCATCAGTGTAAAGCAGACAGAGCCTTCCAAGATCGGTAGTCTTAACACCAAGGGCTGATACACAATTATTGCTACTTGCCACATTGCATCACTTTTGGCGTGAAGACTTGCAATACCATCAGCGGACTGACCTTCTTCAAGAAGCGCACTCTCGAAGCCGCATCGGACATAGCTTACTGTGAAGGCCCGCCCCAGCGCTTGGTGACGTGAAAGATCTTACTTTGGCCTGCTATTTAGGAGAGTTTGCCGAGTCTGACTCGTGCGGCATGAATGGCATAAGCACAACAGAGCGTCAGCGTGAATGCCGAACCGGGTGGATCTGATGTCTGAAGAAGATGAAAGTCACCCAATGGTGCTGCTGTGTACTTCGTTGACACATGGCATTGGATCATAACCCAACAGTGGTGTTGGGTCTCTGATCGCATGCAAAGTTAGACATCTATTTGCTATGCAGGATGCCAATTTCCTGATGTTGTTGATTGTGGTTGTCTGCATCACCCTTTGTCTGCTTCCTGATGAGTTGCAGCAATAGTCATATCAGCTAGCTTGAAATTGCCCTAAAATCCTGGCTTGCTTGCTTGCCTGCGTTGCAGCCCGTCATCCCTCGTGTGCGGTGTGGCTCAGTTTGCGCAAGCACTGCTGCTTTTGTGCAGTTTAGCAGGCCCATGCATTGAACTCAATGGCAGCAAGCCCTCACAAGGAACGTTACTGTCCAACATCAACAAAGCAACAGCTAGCTGCCTGAAGACACCTTGCCTATTTATGGTCAACCTTCACGTCTTCTGGCTCTTTGCAGGCAACAGGCGCATCTGCTGTGATTTTGACGACAGTGCTGGCTAGGGGCCCTCAAACAACTCTCTACAACGTTGCTTCAGATTTAAGCCAGGCAGGATGAAGCCGCAGGTGTCAAGATACAGTAACTGACAGCTTATACTGTATGTTCTAAGTAACTGTGTGCTGTAAGTCACTGTATGCTGTAAGTTACTGTCAGTAAGCATGTACAATTGTCAGCTGTTGTCCCAACATTGTTCACAGCCGCAATGCAGAGATGGTGCAAGGATGCTTTGCAACAGGAATCATTGAAGGTTGACCTTGTTGCCCAAGTGAAATTACAAAAGCAGTTGCTGCACCAGAGCCTGAGAGCATGCCGCTTTTACTTTCCAGAGAGGTGGCAAGCGACACATATTCCTTGATGCAAGTAGGTGCAGACCCAGGTAATTACGAGTGTCAGCTGCAGCTGGCTACACTGGACAGCCACTGCAGGTGAAAATCACTGCTGCTGCAGTAGGTCATCTAGCAGAAGATCTGGACAGCACCGTCACCCTTGTCGTTGCCACACTGAGCTCCATACGCAGTGTGACACTATTACTGACCAAGGCATCAATGAGAGCTTAAGGGCTGCCAGCCCAGCAGGTATCAGCAGCAAAAACAAGGTCTGTGAGCTTCAAACTCCAGACCTGCACACCAGCAGCCGGAGCCGTGATCTGCAGATGGTGATGTAAGCCATCAATACAGATACCATTTAGCACTTGAGTAGGCAGCCCTGTCGGGTGGACTTTGGCCGTGGCGACACTGGCCATTGACCCTCGTGTGCAGCAGAGAGCCATCAAATATGAACTACACTGCGCCCAACATATAGCAGTGCACCCCCGAGCGCTGTAGCAAGCTCCGCGGGCAGCTGGTCATGTCAGTTCCACAAATGCTTTGTTCGTCTTGTTGTGGGTATAAATTCTCGGATAAATTCTCGGAAACCACAATCTGGAAAGACATCCTGTCGATCGATGCGACTGTGTCTGCATCTCAGGGGTTTGTAAGGCGCACACTTGCTTGGTCAGTTGCAGCTGCCAGGCCAGGTGCATTACGCCGCTTGCAGGACGCAGCATGCCTTGCTTTGGTGATCTGCTGACCGCAGCCGAGCGTGCTTTGACAAGTCTCAGCAACGGCCTGGCGCCCTGCTTGTACGCTCAACGCCAGGCGAAGGTGTTACAAGCCTATAGACAGGCCACCCAGGCGGCCACAACAGCACTGCAGCGGTCCGAAGCACAGCTGTCCTTGTGCTCTGCTTACCTGATCTTTGCTCAGAAGGACGCCGGCAGCTTGAACAGCTTGACATGCGTGCAGCAAGCTTTCAGCCATTTGAAATCCGCAGCAGACCAGGATTCTACTTCCGCAATCGAATCGGCGTATGTGGCGTGTAAACGCTCAGCTCGAGGTGCACTGAGCAATCCAGATCTGGATCTTAACGACGCTCTGTCGTTCTGGACTAGAGTGGTCAGCAGTACCGCCAAGCAGGTGGTGCTGACATGTAATCAGAGCATGGACCAAGCGGAGTGGATTCTTGCCTATGGCCAGCGCTGCATGGCAGCAGGGTCTGACTACAAGACAGGCCTGAAATGTGGTCATGAGGCTGCTGGCCCAGTGGAGGTCGCAATACAGTCTGCACAGCGCTTCAAGGACTCTGGCTTAGTCCAGAAAGCTGAGAAGCTTAAGGAAGCAATCTACACCTTCATTAGGTGCACCTGCGAGTCAGCTCAAGTAAGAGCATACTTGCTTGCCTGTACATGCTTCTAATTGGCGTATCTTTATTGTCTTATTTTGCCCTAAAGCTGCAGCTGTTCTTTTGCCCGTTGCCATGTGCTAGCTTAGGTACCTTGCAGCACTTTGTAATGCTGTAACATTCAGGCTAACATAGTGGGCCATGCTTTTGCAGGCTAGAGTGCAAGCCGACAGACAGCTGGAAAGTTTTGGCCCACATCCTCAAGAAGAAGAGGTGTGGCAGGTAGTGGACAAGTACACACTTGCGCTCAGACAGACAGAGGAGCAGGATTTGCTGAACGAGTGCCGTGCTCATGCACGACTGGGGGGAGTGTTTGACAAGCACCTCAAGATGCGCAACAAGGCTGTACTGAACTGCAAACGTGCAGTGCAGCTGGCGCACCACATCAAACCTCACCCCACTGGGCATGACTGGTACATGGTGAGCCAACCTGCATGTCTGTCTGGGTGTCTGCTCCCTTTTTTCCAACTATCTGTGCAACTGTGTATGTTGACATGTGCCTGTGAGGCAGTATGTCTGTTAGTCGGTCTGTCTGCCTGCGCCTGCCTGCCTGCCTGCCTGCCTGCCTGCCTGCCTGCCTGCCTGCCTGCCTGCCTGCCTGCCTGCCTGCCTGCCTGCCTGCCTGCCTGCCTGCCTGCCTGCCTGCCTGCCTGCCTGCCTGCTGAATAAGGGCAAATGCGCTCAGTAGTAAAATGGCATCATGCTGCTCATGTTCCATGGATTGCCTTCCAGTCTGTCCTGCTTTATGATTTGAGATGACGTCAAACATTGCTTGAACTGTGCTTCAACAAGCAATCTCAGTCAGATCAGAATAAAGCGTTGATGGCTGCAGCAGACTCTAACACAAAATTCAAGATCCTGTGACTGGCGCTTTTCAGGATTGTCAGAGGATTCTGACCAGGATTCAAAGAGAGCAAGCAGCCGAGGAGCAAGCCAAGCAAGATGAGGATCAGGCCGAAATTTTGAAGGTACAAAACAGCATATGCCTTGATCAGCTTTTGTCCCAACAACATGTAGTTTGCTGTTCCCGCTCATTGCTTTCCCAGTTTGTACTTCCTAGATTTCAAGCCTCAAGTTACACTCAACAAGCAGCTTTTGCATGAGTGTCTGACTAGCAACCTTCTCATAATAAATGAGAATTAGGGTCTAGGGGGCAACTTGAAGCAGCGTTGTCTGTGCTTGTGTTCAATCCCATGCCAACACGCAAATATCACACAGGCTATAAGGATCCTTTGCGCAAGTTCCTCCCCTCCTATATCATACTGGATGTATGCATACATGAACTGTGTGCATACCAGCCCTCCCACACTATAATCATATTACACAATAATACATGGCCGCATTGTATTATTATTAGACATATAATATAAAATATATAATATACATACATAATAATATAATTATTATAATATTATAATGATAATACAATGCGGCCATGTGTGTGCACTTGCACCAGTTCCATCTGTGGTGAAGCTGTGCACAAATCACGTGCATAATCATCAGCTGGTCCACACTGGTTCATTGAGCTGAAGCTTGCATCACAACTGCAGGAGCTTGAGCCTCAGCTGAAGAAGATCAAGGCAGCCAAGGCAAAAGGCGCACGTGATCTCCTTGTGCACATCAAGCAAAGCCATCCACCCAAGTTCAAGAGTAATATGGCTGAGCCAGCATATGATAACATCAGGCAAGCCCTGAGAAAGGCGATGGTAGAGTACCACCCAGATAAGCAGTTACGGTATGATTAGAAGTGGCAAGTTCTATCGGGAGAGATCAGCAAAGCTGTGAACGATGTCTGGGCAGACTATTGCAGCTGAATGCGCAGTACTGAGTTTGAAAACATGAGACCTGACAACTTGGGACTCGAAAAATTGGCGCAACAAAAGGGAAAAAGACAAGACAATGCTGTCAGGCAATTCAATATAGAGAAGCTTGAGATGATGCCAAGTTGGGTCAAAGCTTCCCTGGCATTTCAGCCATTGGAGTGTTATCAGGAAAATGCACAGAACCTGAGTCTGCTTTCAGATCTGTTTCAAACTGCATGAAGAGTACAATCCCCTTTTTACTACTAGCCGACACCATGCTTTAGAATTGACATCATCATGCTGAGCTGGTTTGCAGCAGTACAGGTGTACAGCCAGCAGCAATATAGAGCATTCTGCCATTGGTCACAGGCATGTGAGTTATTCACTGAACTCTGAGCTTGTCCTGTGGTCCCTCGTTTCTGGGTTCCAGTACTGGTCTGCATTTCAAGTTCTTCAAGGTAGCAAATTGATCAAACTTGGCAAGTCACACCGTTCACAATAGTTAGCAATAGCAGCAATTGACAAACTGCGAGAGGTAATTGATCAATCGGCACTGTTCACTTTATTTTGCCATTTTTTTTCCTTTCTGAAATTGGGCACTAGAAATGGAACTGTTTGTGGCTGTGCAAAGCTAAATTGAACGAAGATTCACGAGATCTGTTCATGCACTGTGTACCTCAATCTACTCTATCCTGTGTAACGAGCTAGACATAGTATCTACTGACATGTAAGGTCGCTATAAAATCCGAGATTTTGCAAGGCAAGCCTAAGACTGCACGGAGCGTAACACACATGTATTCCTGAATCCATCGTGAAGCTCCAAATAGCCATTGCATTGTGTCACGTTGGCAGTGAATCTTACTCTCCCTGATAATCAGGGCCTAATTAGCAAGTTTGCAACATTGCTGCAAGCATAGCAGTGCTGATCAGCCTATAAATGAGCTTGAGACATCCTCAAGGCATACAACTGCCTATAGGCTGTTAGGAGCTATGTCAGGGAAGTGCCTTTGCAGCTGCTGCTCTGATATACATTGGCCACCTTTACAGCGACATGGTAAGGCCAACAGCCGTACGCCATCATAGCTTGCTCAGAGGCGGTATATTGTCACAACATGCTAGAGCAGCCCATGCTGTTTTGCTTTTGCTTGCATTGAATGTGTGCAGGGCTTGCATACCCACTCGGACAGGATCTTCCATTGGACCCATGTGAGTCAGCCCTTCAAGCCTACAAACCAGCAAATGCGCATGTCAGTGGAAGGCAGCATATGCCATACATGGCATCTATTGGTGCAGAGAAAGATGCAAACAAGCATGCAGAAAGTAGTCTAGAAGTCTAGCTAGCTGATTTGGCGGTAACACAAAGTGCCAAACACAGTATGCCTTCATAGCAAGGGTCCAAGGGTACAAATTTGAGCAAACTTTGCATTGTGACAGCTGTGCCATGTCAGGACGGAGATGTAGTGCTAGTATTGGTGAATTAGTCATGGTGAGTCATTCCATTACTGGTCAAGTGCCCCAGGCAGACAACATAGTTCTTCACAACAGCACTCGATATGCATGGACGTCACCGGCAACCAAACATGATGCACCACATGTTGCTCTGAAACAATGCTAGCACCTCTCCAGCCTTCCATGGCAAATCTTTTGCCACTGATGCACACCCATTTCCTTGAACAGTGCCATTGGCGATTTGTCATCACAGGCGCCCACTGCAACTGTGATTGGGCATGAAATCCTAGGATGATCTGAATGACCTTGATGCACTGCATAGTAGTTGTGAGCTTCATAAAACTGAGCCTCGGCCTCTGGGGAACACGCCAATGAGCACCTTCCATCTGTGCAACAGTTGAAGGTTCTTGCACATGAGTGCTGAGGTTGAGTAGTGTGGTGTGTTGTTGGCTCATGTCAGGTGCTAAGGCATATGCGCAAGTGCATTATGTTGAGGAACACATGTCAGTCATGTCTACTCCTGGCTGTGACATGCTGGTCTGCAACTTACTACTGCATCATGCAAGTTGACAATGCACCGTGCAACTTGATAGTGCACAATGCTACATAATAGTGCACCATGCCTCTGACCCCACCAATCTTGCTGAAGTCTCTTGTAGCCCTTCATGCAGCACCACAAACAACACAATGCAGGCAAAGCCAGAGTTACGACATTGCATCCAGTTCATACGTTCATTCGTCCAAGCATTCAGCTATTCGCTTATTTCTTCATTTGCCTGTCAAGCTGCCTGTCCCTACCTTCACTAGTGCAGCACAACCTCACTGCTAGGGTCAATGATATGAGGTCCTGTTGTGGCAGTCAGCGTACCGGCAACAGCATGGGTCCAAATCATGGCATGCACCAAGTCTGACTTGTGCAGACAAGAAGACCAACAGCCCAAGCTTTCTGGGCCTGTGTAACAGAGTTACATAAGATTCAGTAAGAATTAGCGTTGGGACATCTCAAGATTTGGACTTTTGCCCGCTGAAGAACATAAGTTGCAATACTTCCAGGACAACAGTCCAATCTCTGCTGTCCCAACACTGATTCTTACTGAATCTCATGCAACTCGAGTACAGCTTCTCCTGTTGGTGGCAGGCATTACCTGAATCCTGTGTCAACCCGTAGTTTGCATACGCTTGCCATGTATCAGCATGGAACTGGGCAAAAGGCATTCTGCACCTCAGGCGCTGCATTGCATCTGCTTTGCTCTTGAAACGGCCCTTTCGGCAGCGAGCTGCTTCAGGTAGAAATGTTGTCTTCCTGCACAGGAGCTTACACAGATCATATAAAATTGGAACTATATAAAATTGGAACTATATAAAATTGGAAAAGAACAGAAAAAAAGGAAAAAATAGCACCTTTTGGCGTCAATTTAATGAGAAGCCAAGTATTATGCCGGACTGCATAGATCATAAACGCAGTGGAACATCCCAGTGCATTGTGTTTGTAGTGTTGAAAGCTTCTGTTGGCTGACTGAGATCCTGCAGGACTGTTGTTTCTGGTAACAGCATGGTTACTAAATGCATACTGCTACAAAGAATGCACAACAGTGCTGCTGTAAAGATTGTGTAGTGAAATTTGGTGAGCCAGAGGCCTTCGGATGCCACATGCAGGCTTTGAAGTTTACTGTTTCCAAACCAGTGTGCATAAATTCACAGATGGCTGCTTAGACTCTCTATTGCCCTATGTATGCCTGCCAGACTACAAGGCAGACAGGTCAAAGCAATGCAAGTGTGTTGTCATCAAGACTGCATAGATGTAAGTCTTGATGTCAGGTTTCCAGTAATGCAACTGCAGCTGTGGTTGCTCATGTGTTGACACAAAGAGATCGCCATGTGGTACATGCATGAACAATGTGCATCAACTGACCAGCTGCATGTAAAGACACCAAAGGGCATTTGCCACAGAACATCATGCTGTCTAGAAATGAGGCTCTGGCGTTCTGACAAAAAAGGGTCATGCACCATTGCATTGACGCTGGCAAACTCAGAACTGGTTCAAAGGCATAGATTGCAGCAAAGGTCCCAGGGCATTTTGCCTCGGCTGCAAGAGCCAATTGACCACCGCCAGAATGAGCAAAAGCATAACAACCTGTACACAGGACAGCTTATGAGGCACGTAGCTTCTCATAGCACTTGTTGAGACACAATTTGCCTTGATGTCACCAAAATTGGGGTTTCACTTGATGCCATCTTTCCAATCCAAACGGCTTGGCAATGCACACATACGATCATCACCTGGCTGCATCATGCCAGTACTCAAAGTCTTGTGACAAAGTCATGAAGCTTCACCTCTCAGATCTAGCTGATCCATGGCACACAGCAGGTCTCTGACATACATATCCATCCAGTCTTGACGAGATGTCAGCATAATTGACTGACCTTGGAGTTGGACTCCAAAGCATGAGTAAAATGCAGCAAGCTCCGATGCCTGTGCAAAAACAGCCTGCGCTGTTGAGGTGATTTTCCCAGCTTGTCAACCATAGACGGGCACCTACCACCGGCTCATATAGAGCGACGTGAAAAGCGATGGCGTGCAGAAACAGGACATTCTGACCAGCATTCCCAGCCAAGTGCCACACTTCCAACGTGCCCCTGTCTGCAGTCGCTAGCGACTTCAGACAGGGCATATTGCAGATCAAGCCAGTTGTAGTCAACTGCTTGTGAGGAATTGAGAGCAGGCTACAGGATCTGCATCGTAACCCAGAGCCAAGCGGTCCCACTTTGAGCGCATGACCTGTTGCAACATACCGGCATGCATACCCGCAAGCAGATTCATTATGTCGTGAATCACGAGCGAGTCTGTCCCCTTGTGGCACATGGGTCAAACATGAGTCAGTCATGTCCACTGTGCACGTCTTCTTCTGCATAGACTGCAAAGGCCAATCTAGTGTGGACTGATATTATAGCTCTTCTCAATCCCGAAACGTCTATTTTAATTCAGAACGTCATCCCTACACTGGAAATCTAAACTCAAAAACGCCTGGGGACAGTAAAAACATAGATATCATTTGCAGCTGTAATGCATTGACTGCACACTTTAGTAGTAAACTGTTACCGCAGCAGGAGATATAGATTATCCACTTTGCATTGCATACATGGGGTAAAAAGCAATGTGCATATAGCAGGTGCTTTAAGAAACTTGCTGCACTAAGTTATGACACTATGAACTGTCATTGTCTGTCTGCAGACGGACAAGACACCAGCCAACACCCCTCAATAAGAAGCTGATTGCCTTGTCAGAAATCTGTGCAGGCAAGCTGTTTGCATCCTGAGAGTGGTTGGGCCACGTCACTGCCTTACATTTAAAAAAACAAAATTCAAAAAAAGCCAACGGCAGACACACCGGCATTCCATTAGAAGATTTCAATGCAAAGCTCACATGAGGGACTTGCATGTTGCTTTATTTTGCATCTGCATACATGCCTTCAGAAGCTGCTGACTGTTTCTCATTCTCAACAAGCCATGGTGATTGTAAAGGCCTGCAGAGACTGACTTCACTGACAATCTTCAAAGCATTCATGAGACATCTGCCGACAAATGGGCCAACTACACGCATCTACACACACCTTCCTAGCCTTTCAGCTGCCATAGTACCTGTCGGTCTTTGTCACTCACAACCATTTGGAGCTGCCTCAGGCGCCATTATGTTGCACAGGTTCAAACTGATGTACACCAACCTACTTTGCAGTTGCCTATCATGAATGCTATTGATGTCATTGTACATTGAGCATTGTATGTCACAGCAGCCAACCCCTGCTGAAGGTAGATGGTACACACTGATGTACAAGAGCCATTATGGCTATCGTTGCTGTGATGACTGAGAAGAAGCTGCAGTAGAAGGTGCCATAGAAGGTGTTGCAGAAGGTGCATTAGAAGGTGCCACAGGGAAGGCTGAGCATCCAAAGGAGCACTGTCCATCCACAAAGGTGGCTGTGACCTCCGGGATTGCAGACAAATCCCCAGTGAGGCTCCCCAATAGGTTTTGCTGGAAGACACTGAAGTCTGCTCTCATGCCGGGCCTGCACAAGGAACATTTTTTTGAACTCCATTGGTCCTTGAAGGGTCCCCAGCTTTAAGAGGCACTTCTTGTGCCTGAGGTATTGCAGAAGCAGCGTTTGCAAGAGCATGCTATCAAACAATGTACACTGGCTGCGTTATACCTTTGACAGCAGAATACACTAGGAGTGAGGTAGTGTATTGCAGTGAGTTGTTTGGGCAGCTTTGACACCAAGATTGATCAACCACTTGTCTTAAATGGCAGCTGAACTTTGCTCCAACAACATGAGTCACAGGCTTCATCTGCTTAGTGACCACAACTGTGGGGAAGTATAGTTGGAAGAGGAGGAGGAAGAGGAAGAGGAGGGAGGAGGAGGAAGAGAAAGAGGAGGGATGAGGAAACAGAAGAAGTATTACATCTTCAGCAAAGCAAGTAAGTCATACAGATGTGCCATTGAAGAAGACCACAGGAATTCCTTCGAAGCTGTGCATACCTCAGCACGCCGACTTCAGATTCCAGGTTGCATGCAACAGCCCCTCCCACTGTGTGGGCTCGCAGGGCTTCTTCAGGGCTCACAGAGGCCCCCGGGCCCCAAAGGGCCCCACTGGGTAGGGTCAGATTGTCACTGTTGACAGCTGTGTGCATTGTGGCCAAAGGCTCTGCTGGCATGACTGGCCAATCGGACCCAAAGGCAACCGCCACTCCTGCCTACAAGCAGTGCCTTTGAATGTCCAAACAGTAGGCAAGGTCATTGCCTTTTGAGCAAGGTGTCACTATGGTTGCAAAATCGTCCTCAGAAGCTCTCTGCATTGTGACTAATGTCTCTACTGTCATGACTGGCTGATCGTACCCAAGGCAACTGCCACTGCTGCCTACAAGCAGTGCCTTTCAAAGTGTACACAACAGGCAGGGGCTGATAGGCAACATAGGTTTGTTTGATCAATAGCTCGTTTCATTCCCGAAACTTTTATTTTATACGTCATCCATACACTGGAAATCTCACTTCAGAAACACATGGGGACAGTAAAAAGGCCTTTCTACATTGTGGATATGTTGTAGACAACAGGCATCATCAGCAAGAAATATAAGTACACAGATCACAGGATGTTGATTTTGAAGGAGGTGATCTGACAGCTGCACTGAGGCCATACCTGCAGGAGGGCCCTTGAGGGGAAGGCCAGGCCAGGCGTGGCCCTGCCCTTGCCTAATCTGGCTTCCATGATATCCACATCCGACATCAGGTGCAGGGGGTTAGTCACTGCCACCACACCAGCTTCTCTGAGAGCTTCCAAGGCCTGTGGTCCTGACAAATGCTGTGCATGCTCCACTCTGTGTCGCCTAACAGCTGCATTACCAGTGCTGTTTATGGTGTTACCCCAGGTAATAGGCGGTAATGACCGGTAAAGGGCTGCAACTTCATCATTTGCTCTGTCCCCAATGGCATGAAGAGCAATCTGCAAAAAGAGTATGGGCCATCTTTAGGTTTGATAGGAACCCTAATCACTGGCATGAACAGCAATCTGTGGCAAGGTGGAAACTAACTCCAAATTCCAGACAGGGGGCTTATACGGGGGCTTTTGGGGATTACCTGAAGCCCAGTCATGTCAGCAGCAGCCACCATCTCCTGCAGGGTCTCTTTGGGTATCAGCCGCACCCCCCTGCTAGAGGGGTCATCAGTATAGGGCTGGTGCATGAGGGCAGTTCTGGACCCTAGGCTGCCATCTGCAAAGTCCTTCAACCCGCCCCAGTGTAAACGCCCCCCAGGGTGGCTTTTACCCCTAGATAGGACCCAGTCATGTAATTCACGCCTGCAAGTCACCATATGCTGAAGGATTTGATGATGCGTACAACCTTAAGCCATGTAAATCTGGTGCATGCAGGCTGGTGCATGAGGGCTGTTGCATGAGGGCAGTTTGAGATCCGAGGCAATTAGCCTATTGGTCCTGTTGAGCGAGTCACGGTGGATGTCTAGGGAATTGGGTTGAGGTATGGGGTTGTCATACCTGTACAAGACGTACTGCTGAATGTAGCCCATGCACCTCTGAGTCAGCTAGTATTGCATGCACTATGTTTAGGGTTTGGGCCTCAACCCTGAACCCTTGCATTGCTGCTGACATGACAACTTAGCCATGGGGGGGCTGCCATAGGCACCTCTGTGAAGAGACAAGACATTCCCAGCTCATCGTGAGCTGGAAAGCTTGACTATCTCTGTTATTCTTGCCAGTGTCATGATTAATATCAATGCGCATGTTGGCGATTGGGCCAGCAATGCGCAGTACTGTTGAGTATCTGCAACTCAGAATCAAAAATGCTGTTGTTACCACTAGCAACAGAACCAACAAATGCTGTTGTTACCACTAGCAACAGACATTGGCATGTTGAGGCTGACCATGTTGGCAAGGGAACCATAGACATCAGGCGCATTGGCAGAGTGCCTTCATCAGCAGCTGGCACATACACCTTCTCCAGCGTGTCCCAAGCATCTGCTGAGTCCTGGACTGCACCCATGTCGCAAGCAGTTGTCACACCTGGAAACCAACACCTCACTGACTTGGAACACACCTGTTTTTGTCTCGCTTTCTCTTCTTTCTTGCAATTTTGCTTGAAAAAGTAATGACAGCTACCACCAACAGAACTAACAGTGATTGTTATATCGTGAGACAGCATCGTCTAAGTAGAGAAGGATTGGCTTAGCAGCTGCCGTGTGGGATTTACTTCTTGGGAATTGTATTCCAGGGTTTGATTGGGAGCATTTGCCAGCGTGACAAAGGCACTTTTGCTCGGCCAGGGCCTTTTGCCCTACATACCCTGAGCGTAAGGAACTTAACTGCCCTGTTGCAGTGTTCATTGGATTTTAATGTTACATAAGGCAGTCAGCAGCATGAATAAGGTGCCTTTGGAGGGGGGGGGGGAAGGCTGGGGGGGCGGGGGGGAGGGGGTGATGATGAATGTACCTTTGCTCAGCAGGTGCCTTGCCGCAGTCTGCAGTGCTCTGTGCTTGTCATGGTGTGTCTGCTTTGGGATGTGTTGACTAACCAGCGTCATAGCATGATCCCTGCACATGGACAGACGTTCAAGGCAGGCAGACACACAGACAGACAGCCAACCAGGTACCCAGACATACAAACAGACAGACAGACATGTTGTAGTCAGTTTTAAGCCTGTCAAACCTGCACAGCATGCTGCAAACACGGTTGTAGAAAGAACTTCTCAAGCTTGCCAGTGCCTGTTGAGAGTCAAGCATCACTGCAATGAAGGCTTTTAGCACACAAGCTGTGACTGGTATGAATGCTGCCACCCTGATAAGCAAAGCCTGGGAGAATTAAGGATGTACTGACAGGCAAGTGACTGGTCTAGCCTCAGATATTTATTCCCTTTGCATCACACCTTACACATTTTGCAACACGTTTTGCAACATTCCAATGAATCATGCACCATTTGCTGGATATCAAGGCATGTGCATTTCACGCGCTAGGTACAGATTCTGCAACATCCGCCACAAATGTTTGTGGGGCATTATAGGTGCAAAACAGAAGCTGGACATCAAGGCCTGTGCTGTACATAATGCTGCAAACAAATGCCAGTTTTGCAACAAGTCTGGCCCCTCATGCATTCCCCAAGCACAACTCACGCCAGAATCCCAGTCAGCTTGCCCTCACTATCCTTATCCACTCTGCCGCCTGGAGGTGACTCGGCTGAGTCACTCAGGCTGGCCACTCTCAGAGCTTCTGAGTTGACAACTGCCATGTGCATGTCCATGCGCGACAGCATCATAGGGTTTTTGGGAGTCACATGGTCCACCCATGTGACTGATGGCAATTCCCCGCCCCAATTTGCTTCTGCCCAGCCATGACCCAAGAGCCAATCACCAGGGCTGGCTTTCACTGCAGCGTGCATGACAGGTCTCAAACGGCCACAGAATAGTTCAAACATTCAAAGCTAGGTACGTGCAGGACAAGTCTTGTCTCTCCAGAGCAGCCTATCTTGGACAACCGTAAGGCAGATCATATTCTGACCAAAAGCCAACCATGTCTGATGAGACACGAAACAACTGAATCAAGTGCAGACCACAAATGCTGCCTTCATTTGTTTGCCGAATGTGTGTCTGCCCTGAAGGTAAGTGTGTGGGCTCCTGAGATGCTTCCTGTGTACAGCCCTGCTTTTGGAGTCAGCATCCCCAACAGCAATATTTGCTTTGTGTGCATTGACATTTAGGCAAACTTGGCAGGGTTTGCATTGTTTGGTGAACTCAGGGAATGACTCTGCTTAGTGCATCTAGGAGGATGCGGCTTCAGTCGCACATATGATCACACATTGTGGAAAATGTAGCAGACAGGAGGAGAAAGAAGAAAACGTAGAAGAAGAAGGGCATGCAGGAGGCAGAAGACAGTGCCAAGTCGTCTAAACAAATTTTGACCTATCTCTTAGCTTGATGACTGCATCTTCCAGTTGCATCACATGCTACAACTGTGTAATGTACACTGTAGGTTGCAACAAGCACAGTTTCCCCCAAAGAAAACGAAGCATTGGTGTTATCTTCTCCCAGTACGACACTGTGCACAGAACTCAAAGCCTTGGTGTTGTTTCCTCCCAGTAAGATACTGTGAACAGAAACCAAAGCCTTGGAGTTGTCGTCTCCCAGTAAGACACTGTGAACAGTAAACAAAGCCGGGGTGTTGTTTTCTCCCCATAAGACAGTTGCAATAGGCATAGTGCCCAGTTAATGTGAAAAATAATTCTCACAAAAGCCAGCCCACCTGCAGCATCTTGGACAGCTGCCACAAAATCTGCTTTGCTGGCGATGCCTCTCAGGTCAATTTGGTGCAAGGAGGCGCCGCCAATGAGCATGTGGACATGCGCATCTATGAGGCCCTGCACCACATGCATCACATGCTGCTCTCGATGAGCATGTGGAAATGCGCATCTAGGAGGCCCTGCACCACATGCACCACATGCTACACATGCTGCCTTCAATGAGCATGTGGACATGCGCATCTATGAGGCCCTGCACCACATGCATCACATGCTGCCTCAACAAAGGTTACCATGCACCACATGCATCACATGCATCACATGCTGCATTCAACACAACTACGACCATCTATGTCCATCAGCTATGACCATCTATGAGGCCCTGCATCACATGCACCACATG
>JAABUP010001962.1_pt1 | contig 41620 bp, 61 predicted proteins | sample 5559201 | NCBI WGS metagenome assembly JAABUP01 (sample SAMN10711887, study PRJNA513373) | rock metagenome | isolation source: Antarctica rocks | place: Antarctica
TTGCTGCTCAAGGCATTGATGTGACCATCTGAATCAAAAGCAGACTCATCATTGAGCGCTTCAGAATCAGGCATAGCATTGAATGGCATTGGTGTTCCAATGTCAGTCAGAATGTCAATATGACTGTCTGTGCCAGCATGTGCAGCTTGGCCTTGCATGTCTGCCATGTAGACAGCATGCGCACTGAAATATGCATTAGAGGAGAAGCCCACCTGTAACAAGCTAGACTGTAATACCGAGCAGTATTCCAAAGCGGAGCGTCGATATGACACTGGTGATTGATGCATAGCAGTTTTGGTCGTTTCCAAGATTCTGTGTTATGTAAGATATTGAGTAATCACTTGTCTGACTGTGTGACGGTATGAGTCAGACAATAGTGACGGTAAACTGTTACAAGGCAGTGACGTTGCTGAGGTCGAGAACTACTGTTTTGAAGATTAAATTTACGTAGAACCAGAGCACAGTTTAAGCTTGAAGTGCGCTCACAGAAAGACCAAGGCATCTACAAAAACACTAACAACAGCCTCACAGGCGCAAGTGCATCATCGACAGGTGCAATCCACTACGCAACTGTCTTACCTCCCAGCAATCCAATGGTAATGACACGTCGTGGTGCCAGCAGTGCAATTGTCACACAGATGCATGGCATTCGCAAGAAAGCAATGGCCAAGCACATGAAGGCGGACAAGAAAGCTCACAAGAAAAAGTCTCACAAACCCTATGTGTACGCCACCACAGGCACAGATCCGGGGCTGTGAAGCGCAAGCAGATAGCATAGTGCAAGCGCCACTACCACAAGTGAAGCATTTCGACTGTGACTTCATGTTGTTGATCCCTAGCAGACTTTTCAAGGCGTTGATATACTGCAATGGAGAGCTGGTACAGGAAATGTATGACTATAATGTTGTAGACCTCAGGAGGAGACTCAAGGACAGACTAATGGAGCTAGATGCCACGAGTCACTCGCCGCTCACTAAAGCTGTGCAGTGGGCCACTGAACCGAGTCCATTCGATTGTCCGGATACGGTTATTCAGGATTCTGAGGGGAAATACCCTGTTTTTGATAGCTCAAAACAATGTTTTTAGACCTGATCAACTGTCTGAAGACCCTATTATCCGGACTCCTTACTTTGAAATTCAGGGCAGATATTACAATAGGCCGTACTGCCATCTTACTTGTCGGCGGAGCACGTTAAAGGCCATGCGTCATAAGGTCATACAATTCTAGCCTCTTGTAATGATAAATCTAAACAAAAACCATAGCATTTGCGCTCTGCACTCTGCACGAAAGCATGACAAAACCCTGTATATCTCTGCGCGTTGATGGCCGCAGACTCTGTGGCGGCTCTGTTACAGACTGAAAACCCTGCGATATGTTTGATTATTCTGTGTGGGAGCCTCTCTAGCCTCCCTGCGCCCCCTTCAAGGGCTCAGAGTTGGGGCAGGAGGGGTCTGCGTGGGGGTCAATATTGTCCTGACTTGCAACCTGCAACCGCAGAACTCTGCAGAAGCCCTTCAAAAAGGTGGCCATTTCAAAGAAGTTTTCCGGTTGCATGGTTGCACCGGTTGCATTCATTACTCATCTTACTTTTATTTTAGTTAAAATAAATAATATATGTAAAGAAATGTAAACAAAAAGGCAGAATAATAACCTCGCAAACCCTTGCTGCATACCCAAAAGGTATGGGTTTTGTGAGGGTTTTTAGGATATGACTAACATGAATATAAATAACCTACAGTCATTACAGAAGCTTCCACAGAACCTGCAGAGCACGTGACAGATCACGTAATTGGATCATGACTAAGTAATCTTAGTCTTTCGTGTGAGATGGATCAGAGTCAGTAGTCAGCAAGGTACTTATATATTTGTACAGCAATGCTGATGCCTCCGCTACCATCCATGATATCTGAGAAGCCATTGGTCGGGACTCGGGCAGGCATTTGCCATGCATGACGCTAAGCCAGATTGCACATCTGATTGCGCATGATGCTGTCGTGTCAACGAGAGAGGTCGACCCTGTTATGTAAGAACGATCACATGCGTTCACATGGCTGCCCGCATGTCCGTAGTCAAATCTGTGCTGGGTGAAACCGACCAGGCAGCGCTGAAGCGAACAATTGAGCTGCGATGACTCTATTTGTTGTGAGTGGATATTCGCACTTCCCTGGCTGTCCAGAGAATCCAACCGAAAGTCTTGTGAACAGACTCAAGGAAGAGCTGTCGAAGAGTACGCGACACTGCTCGTTTGTCTACTAACCGTGACAACAACAGCTCGCTGTTTAGCCGAAATGCGGCAGAATGATGTCGATATTGTTATTGATTGGTGACGTCTGCCGCCATTCATTTGCGTGGGCCAGCGTACAAAAGGTGCCTGCCAGGTCCAGCGACACCTGCAAGCTGTTGCGCGCAGGGGGTGTCAAGGCTGTGGCATGCAAAGTACTTCCAGTATCTGCGGAGTTTGTCGATAAGTGGCTCGTTGAGACCGCCAGGGAACTGTTACCAAGTCAACCTATCGTCTGGGTACAGCCTCACTGTGTCCCAAGTCAGCTCACTGCTCACATTTTAACACCACCCGGATTATTCGTAGCTCGGCTCACTGTGAAAGAGGTCCTCATGTCTGCAGGTGCACTTTGGTGTAGACAACACAGCGGAGCACTTCAAACTTGAGGTTACACCTGCACTGCTGTTACTGTAGTCCTGTTGAGCAGGGCACATGATGCTGTCCTGTTTCATCAAAATTTTCAAATGGATCTTTTGCCACCATCAGTCTCAACGTAACACAACAAGAAATGGCCAGTCATTCCATGCAGGCGCAAGCCTACAACGAAGCAACCTTCAGAGAGCCGGATGAAGATGGTTGGCAACCACAGCATGAGCCAATAGATACACATCCTGGGTGTAGTCCTGACACCTGTTTACACACTCGTCTACCTCTTCAACGTGTGCTGGGTAAACTCTTCTAACCTGCATCACCTCTTTTGCTTAGTGTCAAGCAAAAGAGTTTTCCTGTCTAATGAGCTCCCAATGCAGTCATGACAGTCAGGCTTTGTTGTCAAATTTGGCTGTTTGGTTTGCAGATAAGCTACAAGCTTTGGGTCATGATGTTCAGATTTCTCACAGCGCCGGCCGCTACCTCTGCAACTATATCTACTTTAGGTCGCTGCAGCATTGCACCAACGTGCCCAACTGGCATGCACTGTTTGTTCATGTCCCTCCCCTGAAGTTTGCTGGTCAGGAGGCAGAGCTGGCATTTTCACTGGATTTGTTTGATCAGTTGGCACACCAGGTGAAGGCTTCTGTGCCCCTCAACCAGATTGCCTCATGATGAGTCATTTGAGCTGAGCTGACATCAGCCTTCCAAGTTTGTTTGCTGTTGAGAAGGGTCTGTTGCAAAATGTTATATTATATCAGGCACGTTTGTGTGCCCCTATTCAGACTATACTGAACAGGGTGGTGGGTTCTGAGCGCTATCCTAACCCTACCATCCTGTATCAATTGTTCTGACTTCAGAATTGATTATGTACTGAACTGCTTTTGGCCCAACAGGCTTTGTGATGTTACCAGCCAACAAGCATGGCTTTGTTCACTAGTAGTGAAGTAAAACGAGCAGATGCTGTCAGCATCTGTTGCAGGATACTTAGCACTGCTTGTCACAGTGTGCTCAACCTTTGAGTGTACACACGATTTCCTGCTGTTTGCAAACTTAGTTAAAAAATCGATCAGCATCAGTTCAGGCTGTTGCAGCTGCAGCTTTGCCTGGTCAGGGCATTTGCACTGAAGTTGTCTTCCATTGATATGTGGTCCTTGTTTTAAGTTTGCAAAAGATACAGCAGATCGAAGTTGTAATCGCTTTGATCACATGGCTGAATGGATTTGATGTGGTGTTCTAAGATCATCCTCGCAATGTGCAACAGACTTGACTGGCTTGGACCGTTGAGCTTCATATAGCATGCTGAAGCTAGCATATCCTTACTGATTGCTTGTACATATGCAGCGCTTACCATCTGCATGGTGAAAACTAGCACAACTCAGGAGGGCACAGCTATGACAGAAACGACACTGGACCACTCTCTGGATTACATTATCCGTCTGACATATCCATTTCCTCATCTGGCGCAGGCTCGGGTATTGCCAGCTCTGCTGGATCCTTGGTGCCCTCCATACCTGCGCACACCGCTGGTCACACCTCAGCGTAACTTCACATGCACGGAAAACTTGCCATGTGTTGCAGCCTTGGCACGATATTACTCATCTTTGCTGCAAGCAGCATGCTTTGACACATTTGCGGCCACAACTTGGTGACAGAGCCTTGATGTTGCTGCCAGCTGTGCCCAATGAACTTTGTCACATGCACAGCAATTGCCAAGTGATTGCCAAAACTCTCATACAGCTCCATACATGGCTGAAAAGGTCAGCTTAGGGAATGCATACCTTGCAAGGGACTGCTGCACTCCTCAGCAGGTCCTGCAGGTGCAGCCGCATGAGCATCATCGTCAGCTTCTGCAGTCGTGGCAGCAACAAGGTCTGATGGCAACTGGGTTGACCCTTCTGATGCTGTAGCACCAGCAGGAGCAGCTGCAGCTGATGCGGCCCCACTGATCAAGCCAGGACCTTGTGCTGGCTGAGTCACAAGTGAAGCAGCTGCTATTCTGTCATCATCTGCTGCAGAGAAAGCAGCACTGGATGCTGGAGTGACATTGGTGGAAGCTGGTGGTGGGGGTGGAGGCGGTGTTGGAGCAGGGTCTGCTGGGGGTGCTGGTGGTGCGCTGGGGACGGCATCATCTACAACAAGTGGTGCAGGGACTGCATCTGCGTCCCCATCAGAGGGGTTTGAGCCTGCAGGGGGTGGAGGAGGCCCTGAAACCTCAGCAGGGCCTGAAATTGGAGGCTGGGGTCTGCGCAGCCTCCAAGAAGGGTCTGGACCTGTGTCTGTGGGTGTGTCCATGGCAATGCTGGTGGTCTGGAAGTGACCCAGATCTGCTTCTAATGATTCGCGCCGCAACAGGGATGGAGCAGCAGCAGGTTTGCTGGGACGCTGTGGGACCTGCTCAATGCTCTGCTGTCTGTTTATGGGCGAGCTGCCTTGCCATTGAGGCTTTGGCGGTCGTGGCATGTATGGGGGTGGCGGTGGTGCACCAGCAGGTGGCCTCTCCCTCAGCGGTGGTGCAGCCTGGTGCTGCAGCATGGATGGCAAGTGATGCGGTGGTGCTGGGCGGTGGTGCTGCTGCAAGCCAGCCTGGACAAAGTGCTGGGGTACATGGTGACCTAGGTGGGGTCTCTGCAGACCCCTCTGCAAGCCCTGTTGCAGCATGGGGCTTAGGTGGGGGAATGCAGGCAGCTGCCCCGGGAAGCCTACAGGTGGCATGCTTTGAAATGGCAGCATAGCATGCCCAGCATGATTGGCATGCCCAGTCTGCCATGCTGGGCCTTCTGTGAAGGCTGGCTGTGGCGGCGGCAACTGTGGCAGTGGCGGTTGTGGTGGAGGGACCCTAGGCAACGGTGGCTGGTGTGGTGGCATGGGTGCCTGCTTGGGGCGGGATGTGGAGGGAGCAATGTTACATGCCTCAGAATGCCGCTTGGCCTGCAGCATCTGCTCAACAGCTTCCAAGGCAGCTGCTGCTTGTGCCTCACCATCTTGCCTTGCAGAAGCAGGCTTTGGTGGCATGTCCTCCACTGCTGATTCCATAGGCGGGGGCGGTGGTGGCTGCATGCTGTGCATGCTGTGCATGCTTTGCATGCTGCCTGGCACTACCAATGGAGGTTGTGGGGCACTGCCCTGCCCTGGCTGAAGAGGCAGTTGTGCTGGTGGTGCATCAGTAAACCTGGACCTGCGCGCTTTTGTCCTTGGCTCAGCAACCTCAGCAGCTGCAACACCACCGCTGTTACCACCAGCAGTAGGAGCAACAGCAGCTGCGGTTTGTGGCTGAGAAGTGGCAGCAGCCACAGGTTGAGGAGCAGCAGCTGCAGGGGCAGCATCTTCCCATCTTGACTTGCGCTTGCGGCTGGCAGGAGGGGTTTGTGTCACCTGTGGCGGAGGCAACCCAGCTGCAGCTGGCGGTGGCGGCAGACCATTGCTGGCCCCGCCTCTTCCATTTTGCATGCTGGCATTGGCAAAGCCAGCTAGACCTGCTGCTTGAGTGCCAGTAGCATTGCTGACCTGGGGTTGTGCGGCAGCAGCAGCTGTAAATGCAGCAGCAGTGGCAGCTGCTGCAGCACTGCTGGACATAGGAATCATGCTTGGAAGAGGTGGCAAGACGTGGGGGCTTTCAGCAGGTGGGGAGCCTGAACCAAAGAGGTCAAAGTCGTAAGACTCTGCTGTCAAGGGGTCGTACAGGTCTGCAGGGGGAATAGGTTTGGAGGCTTCTGGGGGTCTGCTGCTGCCTGTGGACGCGTTGCTGGCCGGCGGCATGGAAGTTGCCTCTGCCACCCTGTTGCAGCAGTACAGACAGAGTGTTTTAGAATTTGCATGGATTACCTGAATGCTGCACACCAGAGGGCTGTTTAGACAGATGTAAACAGTAGTGCACCGGCGTTGCTGAACCTCTAGCTGTTCAAAACAGCAGAAGATTAAGAGGTGGTCAAGAGCTGGCTCTGCAGACGCAGTCATGTGTTTGACATAGTATGACCAACACCCAGGCCTTTCTGCAAGACACCTGTACATGCTATATATTGCCGCTGAATAGCATCAGACAAGCAGATAGAGCGCTGAAACAACAGTCAAAATGCCTGTGCCATTGAGCAAGTCTGAAGGTATATACCTTGGGGGCTCCATATTGGCAAAGGCAACAGTCTTGGGAGGGAAGGAATCAAGACCAGCCAGGTCCACGCTGCCTGCGCTGGGCTCAGAAAACGCACTGAGTGCTGGTGAGGGAATGTTGATCTCATTGCCATCAGCAGCATAGTCAGTGACACCAGATGAGACTGCCAGTAGTCCTGATTTGGTGATTGTCAGGCCAATATTCGAGGCACACTGGTCTACTATAGCCTCTGAGAAAATCTTCTCCTTCTTCCAGGACGTCAGAACCTTTTCTACCTGAGCCTGCATTAGCAGCAGACAATATACTGCTGTGGCGTGACAACAGAAGCATAGAAGCTGTCTTGTTGCAAGCAACATATGCTCTTTCAGTGGGCCGATATTGTTTGTGCTGTCACAGGTTACACACAAGCAGAAGTGTTGTGAGTCAAGCATTGGTACTGGTCAGCATGCTGATGTAACAACCCTGTGTGAATTGTTCAGAATTGCATCAAGTTGCGTGCATGTATTGAGGGAGCCATGCTCACCGTCTGCTCAGATGGAAGGTCTGCCACCAGTTCAATTAGGCTTGCTATGCTGGGGCCCCATCGACCAGCTGCAAGGCAAACATTGCGTAAGATGTGCACACGCAGATCTGACGGCACTGATGTTGCTGAAAGGTAAGGAGGAGCATCTGGCACATACTGTATTTGTCCTGCAGCTTGTGCTTCTTGAGGGAGTGGCGGCAGATGGTGGATATGACATACAGAGCATTCAAGCGCTGAGCTGGCTTGGCCTTGCGCATCTGACGCTCCGTCAAGGCACATACATGTTTGTAGCACTGCAGCAGGTATCTTAAGGTAATCAAACACAGTTGCATGTACACAAGACCTGGCAGGGGAACAAGAAGTGTTGTACGCTCAAGAAAGAATGGTCAGCATGTGCGGTGGTGACCGTGAGCCCCACCTGGCCCATGTCCTCAAGAGCTATCTTCTGTACTGTGGCTATAGCACCTTTACTGCCTTTCTTGACCGCTTTGTCCAGCACTTCCTTAAACTTGGCCTCCCTTTGCCAGGGCATCGCTGCTGAAACGCTTCAACAGTCAGGCGTGCGTCGCTAAAAGCCAGCTTGAAGCAGCAAGCAAGCACGGGTGCACGGGAATGGCCCCTTGTATACAATTTGCGAGCGCTGTGGCTTAGACAAAAGTCACTGTGATGGCTGAAGCCCAACACTTCTAGATCTCGGGCAAAGGACGGTGCGGACGCGCCATCGACCGCAGTTAGCCTGCGTCGGGGTAAGAATCACTGTCGATACAACAGCGGTATAATGGCGAAGCGAGCAGCGTCGAAATCATCGTTGCCTCAAGCAACTGAGGGCTACTTTTGCTGGCGTTACGACCTATAGGGGCAGGCGCTTACCACTGCCACTGCCCCTTAAATGTTGCAGTTCAAACTTTCAACGCCGCAAAGCTGCATAACAGGCTGCGCCCGGCGTCACCGATCGCTGTGCGATCAGTCCACACACGAATGTGTGTTTCACAGCAACACTTCACCCTGCCAGAACCATTTGCATGGTAAACAGATCCTGCACAGGTTTTTCTGTACAGTGTGATGTGTTGGACAACAGCAGCAGAAGCCTGCTGCGCTGGATAGTCCATCCTCAGTGTCAGTCTGTCAAATTAAAAGCCGCGTTGGTTCATGCATGCGCTGCTGCAATACATTGACTCTTACAGCAATCGCAGTCAAAGTCATTTGAACGGTGTCATACATTGTGAATCGCCAGCACATGTGCAGTAACTTCGGTTACATCTGTTGAAATTGGAACGATACAGAGAAGATTAGCATGGCCCTCGCGCAGAGATGACACGCATAAATCGGGAAATGGTTCCCATGCTTCCATTTGAGTATTCACATCGTCATTCATGCGCATGCTTCTTTCACATTTCGCTGACATATTTGCAAGACCAGCACCGGCCTTGTTCCTCGCGACTCTCGTCTGCCCAACCGCTGGGCATTTTCACTGTTTTGAATTTGGTCTGCACGCACATCGGTTGCAATCTACAAGTTGCCCTGAGACCGACGGTCGGAAATTGCTTTGGATTGCCTTTAGCTGTCCAGTGATCTGGCGAAAGGTCAGCTAGTTCGGCTGGCTGCTTGCAAAGTGTTGCGTAAAAGAGCCTTCTAGTTAACCTAGAGTTTCATCGCCGGTGCGCATAGCTCACAGCACAGCTGTGAAGCTGTCAGTACCCATCGCCTGCAGTGATTGTCACCACGCAGCAGCCTTGGGGACAGCATGAGTGCTAATGTGGGGGCAACCCGCAATCGAACAGACTTGTTTCTCAAATACCGAAATACAGCTCGAGGCGGGAGTCGGCCGTTGGGCTCTTCAGGGTCCCCAAGCAAAGCCAATGACAAGTGAGGTCTTCCGCAACTTGCACTCTCAATGGGTTTGCACCACACCTTACCAGGGCAGCGCACAGCACATGAATTGCCTCCTTTCCATGATTGTCACCTGCTGTTGGCACCTGCGGTTGAACAGTGGCCTGCAGCAAAGCAAACTGCAACTTGCCCAAGTATAAGGAAGCCGCATGAACGACCTGCTACAGGGCAAGCTAGACATACTTTGCTGGCGCAAATCTTACTGAGTCTCTCATACTGTTCTGCTGTACAGGGGTACAAGTAAGCTGCTGGAAGCAGCTTTGGCCAGCACAGCAGAGAATGGCCTCTCAAACGCAGAACTGGGACAAGCTGGTGCTGCTGGACTGCTCTCACCTCAGTATGTTGACTTCAAGGAACAGATCAGAACAGAAATGTTTACCATCAAGCAGAAAATGAATGAGCTGCGAGCATCCCATGGCAAGGCAACGCTGACGAGCTTTGATGACACTAACAGCAGCGAAGTAGAGATTGAAGTTCTCACTCAAGACATCACTCGTTTGTTTCGCAAGTGTGAAGTCAGGCTGCAGAGGTTTGGTGACACTGGATCAGCCAGTGAAGCTGATGAGAAGGTGAGCCACACTGTCCTTGAATTTTTTATGCAATAGCTGGCAGCAGGCTATGCACATGCCTCTCCAGCGTGCTCCCTGCAATGTACTGAATCTGATGTGGCAAAGCAGAGCTGAAGCCCATCTACACACCCGGGCCCATGCAGATCATCACTGTACTATTCACATTTCAGTAGATGAGAACATAGTCATCCTGCCCAGCAAGCCAGGCAATATGGTGTGCTTGTGCTAAGCATCTGTCCTGCAGTTGCGCTGTTTGGTTTTGTTAGGATACCAAAAGATTATCTAACCTGTCTGTTGGAGAAAGAACATCATCTGTATTCCTATGTCAAGCTGCTCGTTATGGCAGATGATCAGCCACAAGCTCCTGCTCACACATTCCTGGAATTGCAGAGATCTGTTTTGACTGGTCAGCCTGCATCTCCCATCTGCAGGTCAAACTGAACGTGCAGCGCACGCTTGCTATAGAGCTGCAGCGACTGTCTGTGCAATTCCGAAAACAGCAGAAAGCCTACCTGAACCGATTGAGGCAGAAGAATGGGCCATTTGCGTCCGGTGTCAGTTTCAGTGTGCTGGATGAGACAGCAGGGACTAGTGGGCGAGAGGCTCTGGACCCTGAGTATGACCCAGGCTTTAACGAGATTCAGGTACTGTCAGACACTACCAACACCTAGCACGCAGTTGTGCTAGCAGCATGGCAAGTAACAGGTCAACTTTATATCCTCCACTGTAAGGCTGATACAGCAGCTTGATCAACTATGAAGCATGTAACCAGACGTTTTTGAGCATATGCAGACTGCATTTTCTCCATGTTGCGTCGTATGCATGTGACATGGGGGTGTGAGTACAATGCATTGGCACAGCTTGTAGTCCGGCCCTACTGCTGTTGATTTGCACATGTGCAGCTCTTTTCTGCAAAACAAACATTAGCATTGACCCCCAAAAGCAAGCAACAGTAGAAGCAGTTCTGTCTAACACTAGCGGGGGACTGCAGACCATGAAGGTGGACACCATGGAAGTCCTGGCAGATGAGAGGGATAGGGAAGTGCGCAACATATTGCAATCCATCAATGATCTGGCACAGATCATGAAGGATTTGTCAGTACTGGTCATAGATCAAGGGACAATTCTGGACAGAATAGATTATAACATGGAGATGGTAAGATCGACAAATTTATATGCTGCATCATAAAGCATGCAATATGACTCACAAGTATCTGCGTCGAATGACGGCGCCTGTATGCATTTCTTGCCTTTGTCTTGCATAATTCTGCATGCACAGAGCAGTGTGCTGCTCCAGACAGATGTGACTTGGAGCCGGCTCTGCCATGATTGTCTGATGTCTGTCTATGAACCAGGTCTCAATTGCAGTATGATGAATCATGCAGGTAGCGACCAAAGTAGATGAGGGAGTGAAACAGCTGGTTCAGGCTGAGAAGACTCAGAAGCAAAGTCGCACCATCCTGTGCATTGTCTTTCTGCTGGTTGCGGTCATCTTCATGCTCTTTATCGTTGTATTCAAAGCCATCTTCTTCTGAATCCTAGCCCTGATGGGCAAGCCACCTCGTGCCACTCCCTCCTCACCTTGTATGCACCTTCCTGCTGCAAATCTGATGTTGCTCCAACCTGCAGCCTCCGAACGCAAGCATTTGCTGTTGAGCTCCTGGGCATATTTTGTTGCTGCTCCCCTGCTCAAGGCTGGCAGGGAATAACTCAATGTATGAGGCATACGCATGCTGGCAAGGTGTCCCAACAGCTTAGGGTCTCAAAACACTGTGCAGGCATTCTTCAACTAAGTACAGTCACTCGCAAGAAGCTTGTGTATTGAAAATGTATAGCCTAGGTGGGATGTCTGACCGCAAGACTGTACTTACCAGTATTACTTGCCAGTGACAACATCAAGTGTCTTGTTGACCAGGTGTGAAAACGCTTTGTATATTGTGCAATAATCCAAAACTTGTGACATCAAGCATGATTCAGCCAATCAAATAAGCCAAAGTCTCAATTTGCCTATGGGCTTCAAGCGGTTAGCGTCACTGGGACGCTTTCAAACCCACAGTCGCTGACGGTTACAGACTTGCTAACAGACCCTGATGAACTGCCCAAACTTTCAACATGCTGCAAGACTTCCATGCCAGACTCAACCTGGCCAAATACCACATGCTTGCCATCTAGATGAGGCTGAGCACCAAACGTGATGAAGAACTGAGAGCCATTTGTATTAGGTCCAGAATTCGCCATGGACAGCTGACCAGCTTCAGTGTGCTTGAAAGGAAATCCCTCATCATCAAACTTTGCACCATAGATTGACTCTCCTCCTGTGCCGTTGCCTTTGGTGAAGTCACCAGCTTGTGCCATGAATGATGGAATGACTCTGTGAAAGCTGCTGCCTTTGTAATGCAGAGGCGCCCCTGATGCTGTTTCACCCTGCAGGACAATGATGCTCATACGACTCATGATGTCATTAGACACAGAATGAGGAGTACAAACAATTCACAGCATGGACAAGGCAGATACCAAGCATATACTTCTGTCTGTGACATTTATCATGAGACATGTACTTGTTGAGTCTGGAGGTACAGAGCAATAAAGTTCATGTCTTTGCGTCTCCTCAGGTACGGCAGGCCTCACCAATGACTATGACTGCCCTTTTGGGGCATAGATGTTTGTGACACAATGAAACCAGCGCAAAGGTAGGCGCAATCTGCAGATTACATGACTGTGATGCATAAAGGTGCAGCCCCTCAAGCATAACTCGTTGAAAACAAACCTTGTCCCCAGCACATAGCGCCCTGAAGTTCTCCACAGTCCTTGGCAAGGTATTGCCATATAAGCCAAAAACTAATCTGCCAATCGGCTCTCCATCTACGGCCATGTCAAAGAAAGTTCTGTGGGTCACCGTGGCATCAGCAGGTGGTGTTGGCTGAGATTCTAAGGGAGATGGCCAGCTGTCATGACCTATGACTGTCTTTTCCAATGTAACATGAATCATACGGCCAAGGTCTGTCTCTTCAAATACCCAAAAGCAGCCTGCAGAAGTGGTCCATATATCTGTCTCTGAGCCGCATGTTGGAGCTGGATTCTGTTGCTTCAACAATTGCTGTAAAGCATACCATCTATATTTACTGCTTCAGGCAGGTCTCCTGACAGCAAAGATTCACCCTTGACTGTCAGCTTGAGTCTATTTGGGTGCACCTGAAAGCTGAGGTCCGCCTTGTGAACATCAGCATTGATTGGCACAAGCAGGTGAACTTCGTCTGTCGTCTGAAGCCAACCGACATCCAGATTTTCACCCTGCAAGGGGCTGTGACTCAGAAAGAGGTGGCATGCAATAGGCTCGATGCCAGTTATCCTTGCTTACTGGCTTTAACGCCTGCAAGCGGCTGCTGGGAAGGTGTATGCATGTCTTGCGAGTCCTGTGACTCATATGCAGTCTCGAGTGCAACCTGTGGTATGTGCGCTGCCCGACAGCATGCTGTGCATGCCTGACAGCATGCTGGCAAAAAGCACTCATGGAAGTCCTTCCGTGAGCGAGACGAAGGCCCAAAAGGATCTCAGTGGTGTTCTAAACGGCAGTGAACACTTCTTATGCTCTGCAAGCCTTTTTATTGTCAATCTTGACCGAGCATTAACTGAAAGCAGCTGCTGAAGAAGCCGACTGTTGTGAAACGCTTGGAAAGGATCGGAAAAGCTTATTCGGGTGACCATCAAAGCCGTGCAGATGATGACAGCTGATTTAAGCCGGTCGAACAAGTCTGCAGCGAATGGACACCCTGACGTTGTGAGCGCAAGACCATGGCCGCGTCAACCTACCGTTTTGATCAGACGATGCTGCGCAGTTTCGAGAACTCTATGAGCAACGCCAAGCACATTGTTATTTTGACAGGAAAGTTGCCTTTTCGTGAAACATGTGAGACCTTTGCGGAAGTCAGGTTTGGAGACTGAGTGCAAGCTTGCAAATGCATGCAGGTGCTGGTACATCTGCGGAGTCTGGAATACCAACTTTCCGAGGAGCTGGAGGTTTGTGGAGGAAATACCAAGCCACTGAGCTAGGCAAGCATGTCCTGCATCACACGCAGCACTCGTGCGAGTTTCGCTGGTCAACGACCAGACCATATTCTTCAACGCAACTCATACCTGCAGCTACACCTGAGGCTTTTGTCAGAGACCCTTCACTTGTGTGGGAGTTCTATCATTGGCGCCGGGAGGTATGATGACTGTCATGGCACACTAACTCTGCTTAGACACTAAACTGTCTTGTACAACAGCATCCGTATGACAGGTGGTGTCCAGAAGCAAGCCAAATAAAGCGCACTTTGCTCTTGCTGCCTTGGAAAAGAGATGCAAGGGGGAAGGCAAGAAGTTGACCCTCATCACGCAGGTAAGACCCGCAACAGTACACAGGGTCATGCGTACATTCTGCAACTTCTGCTGAGCCAAGCTAATGTACCCCTGGTACATGTGTGTCCACGTAGAACATAGACCGCCTCCATCAGGCAGCTGGATCGCAGAGCATCATAGAGCTTCATGGCTCTCTATGGGATGTCTGCCGTGCCAACAGGTGAGCACACACATCAGCCAGACTATCCTCTTTTCACCATGATCATGATCTTCTTGTGAACTTTCCAATGGTCTGAACCAGCAACGCTGATAATCAGCCAATGGTTGGCATTTGGCATATGCATATTGTAGGTAGCATCCAATCTGCTCAGCTTGCGAGGAAGCAGCCATATATGCAGTATTTTTGGCTTTCCTTGCCACCTCGATTTCAAATCAGAAAGTAGCTGGGACACAAAAGCGGCAACATGCTGCATGCAAGTGTGATATGGTCTCACATGCACACCTGTCGAGCATATGCAATCTGCAAATCAGACATCCACTTCCCTCAAAGTTTGTTGCTTACCCTATGCAGACAGGGCTACCGACCTCATGATCAGAAGCCATGGGAAGACCGCACACAACCACTGGTAAGCTTCATAGCAGCCTTGCTTCATATTACAATTTGTGTTGATGACTTCACTCTGAGTATAGCATGGCAACGTCAACCTAGCATCAGACCTAAAGCACCGGACTTGAGTTTTTGTCACCATCATCTTGTTCAGGCACGGCTACCTAAACATCTGCCACAGTTCATGAGTCAGTACAAGGTGAGATAAAGCTGATTGTGACACGCACATGTTAAAGATGTCACCCCCTGGGCAGCCCGGTATAATACTTGGCTTCTCATTAAATTGACGCCGAAAGGTGTAGTCTTTTCTTTTTCTTTTCTTAAAGATGTGACCATGAGCAAGTGGCAGGTTGTTTGCAGGTGCCAGCGCTGCAGGGCCAAGGGGCACCAGATATTGAGCACCATGCCAACATACCTCTCGAGAAGCTCCCACATGACTCACAGGGTCACTTGCTGCGCCCAGGTGTGGTGTGGTAAGGCTTTGCATGGACTGAAGCTGGTTCACCAAATGCCATTTTACCAGCTAGCATGTTGCGTACATTCGTGTCCAGCAATGCATAAGTCTCAAAAGCAGACAAAGCTCCATTGTGCGCACTTAGGTAGAGTGCACTGCCAGCAGCTGTGCACTTTGTGTTAGCAGCATAGTGCCTAGCCAGCGCTACATGATGCCTTACTGGGGATCACACTGACTGAACAAGAGTGTGCGTGTCAGCTGGGTCAGGAGCCAACCATAGACAGTGTAGCGAAGTTTCCATGCTGTACAGGTTTGGAGAAGGTCTAGATCCTGATGTGCTGGGGAAGGCTGCAGAGGCATTGCAGACATGTGACCTCTTCATGACCATTGGCACATCTTCTGTGGTGTACCCAGCTGCCGGCTTTGCAGCTCAGGTGGATCTCCTCTTGACTGCTGTTGGCTGCCCACCCTATCAGACTGCACAGGACTTGGTCTGCAAAAATAAATGCCACCACCTGCTGCAGACTACAGTCGATACTCTCCAACACGCATAGACTGAAACCATGCGCCAGACTTCAGACTACTGCATGCCTGCAGGGAGAGACACACATGGTTGATGTCTAACCTTTGTTTACGCATGTTCTTTAGTGACCAAGCTGTGGTGTATATCGTGCACAGGACTCATTGGTAGATACATTGCACAATGCACCACTCACTTGTGAGGGACTTTGAGACACATGTTGCCCTCAAGAAGCTGTGAACAAGCCTGCATCAAATGTGCAGGTCGCTGCAAGAGGCGTGCCTTTGGCAGAAGTCAACCTGGATGTCAGTGAAGCAACTGACATCTGCCAGTATGTCTTTCAGGTGAGCCCTTTGTCAATGTGAGCTGTAATGCAGCATGAAATCATCAGATGTGATATGCATTGCTCACTATTTGCATCCACAAGGACGTGTAATCATTAGTAATGTTATGCACGTGAACATGAACACTACATAACATACAGAGCCCAAGGTTACATCCTTGTGTCAAGTGCAGTATGTCGTCATGGCAAACGAGGCGGCAGTACAGCATGACAGTGGCTCACCAATTGGTTTTGCGGAATATGTATGATTGTGGTGTTGACGGCAATGTGCAGGGCAAGGCTGGTGAGATCCTGCCTGGGTTGTTGGATGTGGCTGTGTAAGTGTGTAAGGAGCTACGGTATGGGCATCTGTGGACATGTGCTATGTGTTATGTCAGACTGCAAGGCCCTCAGAACGAACGGAGGATGCTTTTTACCAGGTCGTATGTGGCCTGAGTGTATGTGGAGCTGCAGGTTGCCTTGCAAGTCATCTTTACTGACTGTGAATATACAGCTGGATTAAGCACTTTAAGGCTAGGCCTATATAGTGCTTTGCTGGGTCCTTTAGTAGACGATGTTGACATGCTTACTTTACCTGACATAAGTATCTGTGCGCAGTGTTTGTGGCCTTTCCCAATGCTCAGTGCCATGCAGGTCTTGGTTTCGGAGCGACGTAACTTTATAATCGCCTGCAAGAGACATTATGGCAGTGCACATTGAAATGTCCATGTACATTGAAACATGAGTGCCAATGCGATCTTATTTGCTCAACATGAAAGTCCCTTAACGCACAGAGCTGTAGGATGTATGATCTGCATGTCAAATTCAGTGCAACCACCAGAAAAAATTATGCAGGCATTGTCAACACTGCGTGTGCAGTCCACAGACCAAAAAGTAGCACGCATTCCTTTCGTGACTCGGAAGGAGTACTAGTTCCGAGGTGAGACAGTAAAGTAAGCTAAGTCAACAAACTCCATGCAAAAACTCAATCATTTCACAAATAAAGGTCCCCAAACAATCACACAGGCATTGCAACAACAACATTGCACTGATATTCTGTTCAATGCGCTGAAGACAGCTCTATCAGTCCTCCATATCACTGTCATCAGAGAGTTCGTAGTCTTGCAGCACATCCTCCTGGTCATCGTCTCCTGCTGCAAGAGCGTCAGCAGCAGGCCTGGACTTGCTGCTTTGCTTGCCAGCAGCCTTCTGCTTGCCCTTGCCCTTTGCTGGCAGCAGACTGCCCTCAAATGCAGCTTGACCCTGCTGCACACAAAAACGCTGTTCAGTTGTGCAAACGATGCACAGCCAACTGGGATTGGTAACAAGCTACAGTGCAAAGGCTTACATCTACTGGCAACATATCTTGCACTTTTGTAGCAGAGTTCCCTGCCAAGCAGGGACATGATGGCATGCAAGAAGCCACACTGCGCGCAAGGGGATTGTCTGTTCAAACAATCTTGTGTCTCCCTGGGACACACCAGAGTTCGAAAATGCCAAGGCACAACTGAAGATGGTGTCATGAGTGAGCTCACCTCATCTGCCTCCTGAGCATCATCCTCGCGCTCTGACTGCTTCAAAGGGGCCTGTTCCTCCTCTTCAGAGTCAGACGCACCATCTATCAGGCTAGCTTTACGAGGCACTGAGACCTCATCAGAGCTCTGCATGGCTCGCCGCTGCACAGCCTTCTCCCTCAACACCAGAGCATACTTCTGCAAAGGGGCCTGCACCACACAACCACAACACCTGCAACTCTGCTTCTGCCGCATGCATGCACGACATCCTTGCAATTTGAAGATATCAGCACTTTGAGCCAATTGACTCACTGCTGCTGCTGCTGCTTACAAATTACGGTGCATGTGCATGATGAAAGACCCAAATTCAACAGAATGTTCAGCAGAAATTCCTTGCAAAGGCACATGACATGGGCCAGTAGTGCTGGATCTGAGCGGCGCCTCACCTGATGAGCAGCCGACTCAGTCTGGAGGAATGTGTTGACTTGTGCCGTGTCTTTGGGGCTGAAATCAACTTGCTGCCGCCGCTGGCTCACGAAGGCCATGTTGCGCTCCAGGGCATCTGCAAGCGCCCTGGAAGAGGTACGGAAGCGCTCCACCTTGCACTGCTTGCCAAACTTGCGCAGGTGCAGCAGGGGCAGATGTGCCAGCTCTGGGAAGGCAATGCTGCAGGACCACTGGCTCAGGTGCTCTGCCAGTAGTTCAATCACCTACAAAAGTGTGTGATCTGTGTTGAGGCTGAGCTTTCTGCCTGGACGATGCCTGGCTGTATGCCTGGCTTATGCCCACAAGCATTTCAGATGCACAGCAGCAAATGAGCTAACTTTGCAAAAGAACAGGTGCAAAAGCACGAATTCAATCGAGTCAGCCAGCAGCTCAATATGTGAGAGACTCAAGGACTGATTATTAGATGTTGACAGACATGGCATTTATCAAACAGATGTCAATGAGCTGAGTCTGGAATGCATTATTGCACAATACGGAAACAGACGCCCCTTTGGCAACTCGGCTGTCAGTGCAAGCAGGCGCTTGAACGCTTGGTTGTGCAATCTGACTAGATCTGCATTTGCGTGCATTTCACGCACAAGTAGGTATGTTCTGCACTGCAACAGGCAATGCAATGTCATTGCCCCCCTCCACTCAGCTGAGTGGTGCGTTATCATCAGCTTGGTTGGAATCAAGAACACCATCAATATGCAACTGCTGCGCGCAGACAAAAAGCAGCCAGAGCAGGGCGTCTTTGAGCTGTGGCCATAGCAAAAAAGATCTGATGGCGACAGCTGGCAAGACAAGGAGCAAACCTGTGACACAATCTCCTCTTGGAAAGCTGGTGACCTGAGGGCATTCTTGCTGACACGCAACTGCAGGGCCAAATCGGGCATGCCCCCAGCCCCTGCCTGAGGCCTTTTGCTGAGCTCTCCCCACTGCAGGCAGTGAAACATGGCCATTGATGACATGAGAGGAACAAAGGCAACTTGCAATGGAAAATGACAACATTGCATGGTCATGGCCATCAAGCAGGACGTGCATTTTAACTTTTGATGAGGCAGCATGAAGAGCAGTAGACACCATATCGAAGCAGTAGACACCACACCAAACAATGCCCCCCTGAATGCATGAGATTACAGCACAAGCACTTGAACAGCCTGCATCTAGATATGTTACATAAGAGCTTTGCAAAGAGCTCCAAATAGGGTTCAAAACGTAACAGCACTTTCTGCACAGCTTCTTGGCATGCATGTGACACAAAACTCCTCCTACTTCCACATCACGCATAACATGTTCTACACATGGAAAAGCAAGATTTCTGTGTGAAGTGTGATGCATGCAGCACTATAAGTTATGCCTGGAGCGCTGACTGCCAAACAGGACCTCAACAGGAAACTACTCAAGGGCTGTCTGCACCTGAACCTAGGGGAAGACACGTGTTTTGAATGGATGGTTATATGGGTGGGTAAGTGAGTGAATGAGCGAGTGAGTGAGCGAGCAAGCATGAGTGACTGCCCGCCTGAGCAAATTTGGACATCAGCACGTCTCACTATGAGCACTCACAATGAGATATGGCATGTAGCGCACCTGGAGCATCTCCAGCAGCAAGGGAGAGAGGGGGATGAACTGGCCCACTGCCTTCCCCAAACCCAGCAGGGCCCGAATGCAGCGCAGGCGCAGTGGGAAGTACCTGGGTGTAGGCACAAGGCGCACGCTGCCCAGCAGCACTTGTGTCAAGGGGTACACCAAGGGCCTCAGCTCCTGCAGGCGCAGATGGGCGCCATTGCTTAGCACAACAAGGCAAATTGTGTTTGTGGCACTACATAGATAAATTTGGTATGGAGCACCGTGTCTGACGTCAACACATACAATTGCAAGATGAGCTCACAGCTGGGGAGGGATGGCGCAAGTTATTAAAAGTTAACGATTGCCAGATGAAGATTTGCTGTACTATGGCCAGACCTGTCAGGCATCAATTTCAGAAGAGGCATCCAAACAACTCCAACAGGGTTTCTGGAAAAACACTTTTCCTTGTCTGTGCATCAGCACATCCATTGACAGTTCTTATTGCTAGCAACAAGCAGGCCATCAAACCATCCTAGTTTTCCAACAAAGTGTGTGGGATTAGTGTCAGGCTGTCTCCTCTTGCTATCAGCATAAGCAGGCAGCGCTTTGGCTGACAGGACTCAGCAAGTGGGCAGCAATCTCTGTTATACACACTATCATTTACAGCCTTCTTCATGTGGGCTCACAGCCCTACTCACAGCCTCCCTTCATGAGCGCTCACAGCCTTACTCATGAGCGATCACAGCCTTACTCACGAGTGCTCAAAAAAGCAAGTTACCTCACCTGCTTGTCAGCATGGGCAGCCAAAACCTTGGCCCACAGCTCCAAGCAGTTCACAGTCTGCCAGCAATACACCTCCCTGAAAGCATCTTTGGTACGCATAGCCAGTGCCCCCCTCAGCAGCACTGCCAGTTGCCTGATGCCTGTGAAAGCCTGCTGATAGGAAGCTGCCATGTCCAAGCCAAACATCTCCACCACACAGCTCGCCATGAAATGTATGTGGGGCACGCTGGCCGCGTTCACGAATCTAGCGTTCTGTACAAAGCTGCGGTACACACCCTGCAGGCACAACATAAGAGGCTGAGAGAGATTGGCAGTGTAGTGTTGCCTGCTGTGGCGCCTCTGTCCAAGTCACTCATCTTAGGTATACACGTGAAGCAGCTGTAACGCAGGCTTGCGTTGACAGCTTTGCACTTTGCCTCTCATAATGCTGTCATCTCAACCCATAGTGACAGCAGAAGAAAGAAGGAGTTCAAAAGAAGACACAGGCAGAGTCTACTTCACAGTCCTTCACATTCTAGCCTGACCAACTGACTGACTTGTGCATGACCCCACAAGGCCAAGCAGGCTTGATGGTCTCACTACAGGCATGCCGACTCCTGTTTGTATGACAACAACACCAGTTTGCATGACCCGTTTGGATCTCCTCTTTGCATGACAGGAAGCATACCTTGAGAGCTAGCTCTAGGGCAGGAGGTGGCAGCATGGCCGCCATGTGACGGATGAAGAGGAGCGCCTGCAGGCGAGGGGCCTTGTCAGCACCCCCAAAGATGGTCAGCACCTGCCGTAGAAACTTCCGCTGCAGCTTCACAAAGGGAGCCAGCAGTATTACAGACACACGCAACCTGCGCAGCGTGAAGGTGAGCATCGCGCTGTCTGTCATCTGACCTGCATGCAAGCAACATGATCTGTTTCGCAGGGCAGGCCTTTGCTCAACTTTGTCTTGCTGTTTGCTTCTTGCATCTAACAGCACAAATTTCAATTCTGACAGATGGCTTTTCCCAGTGGCAATCAGATTGTTGCACGCTCAACATCATGACGACATCGTGACTTGTGAGCATGACTTCGTGCATGCGCTAGTGAACAGCATCTGAAGTTTCCGCACAAAGGCATCGTATGAAAGTCGTAAGCACAGCTCACCCAACAGATGCAGGGAGTTGCCAAGAAAAGACTTGAGCAGGCCTTCAACTTTCCTCATTCTCTTGGACCTCTGAACATCCCGGGCTGTCACAACCGTCAGCTCATCCAGAGACAGCATCCTCAAAAAAATGTGATTGCCCTCTTTCAGCACAAACAGCATGAGCTTGTTGAACACTGCACTGCTGGAAATCTTCATTGTCTCGTGCACCTGCTCCTCTGTATCACCATAATGACACGCCAGCCTATACGCCTGCATGCCAGCAATTCGTTGTAATAATGATGATGATAAAAACAACAACAACAACAATATTAATAGCAGCCACTTGATGTGAAAGTGGAAAACAAGCTTTTCATGTTTTTGTTGCTGTGATGCAGTCCCAGCATGCCCATCATTGGGCTTGCTGAGCTGTGCCCTCTGGCCATTGCCTTCTGACACGGGTCCAGTGATCTGTAGCTTGTCTGCACTGATCAAGTCCAAGACATGTGACACATCAGCAAGCAAATTGTATAGGTACTCATGCCAATACATGCAGCCATGACAGGTGTTGTCACATGCTTTGCAAGGACAGGACAACTGCACAGGGCATTGCCAGACAAAGCGCACAGCCAGAGCAACTGCAGAATGTACAGTGACAATGACCATGACGTGAGCCCAGCACATGTGCACCTGTAGGAGCTTGTGCATGGCTGCAGGGGAGGCGTTGGCCTTTGCTGCATTGCACCAGGCCTCCACCATGGCGCGGCTCACATGCTTCTGCTGCCCTGCATACACTCTTTCTGATGAGCACTGCAGCCATGAAAAGCTACAGAACAATCAAACATGCAGCCTGCACATTACAATGCCTGTGTTGATTTTTGAGATAGCCAGCAGCTGCAATGCTGTACTCAAACATCAGGGCGGTTGCAAACTGTTGATATCATGAAAGTAAACAGGAGGCTATGAAGTCAGACAAGACTGCCGTGTTACAAGTACCCAGGGGAAAAGCTCAGCTACAGAAGCAAGAGTGCGTTCAAGGAGCGCGTACGCCCTCATACAAGAGGTGTCAGAATCATTGTGCTGAATCATCACTGCTTTTCCCATCCTACTGGCAACAATCCTACTTGCAACCATTCACTGTACTACAAAACTGTTGTCTGGGTTCTCACCAGGCCCAGCAATTCACACAAGCTGCCCAGATATGAAGGTTCTGGCACCATTTTGCATGCAGTGTGACATTTGGCAGGCTAGTTTTAATAGCAGAGTCAACATGTGACTAAACCCCTTGGGAGTGACCATTCAACACAGGTGTTTTACATATCATCTTACCTGAAGTGGTGGGCTGTTCCTGTTCTTCTGCTCCCTCCATCGGCAAATGCACAGTTGCCTCCTGTAGCTAACATGTTGCTAAGGTCTGCAGGATATGGGCTATTTCCATGTGTTTGCTGGGTCAGGTCCAGCTCACAGAGCCAGCAATATTTGAATACAACCAGTTATGCACACTAATGCTGCTGCACTTGAGAGTGGCAGTTGATGTGCTGCACATGTCCTGCCTGGTGTGTCTGCACTGTGCTACTTTAGGACTTGTCAACCCCTTTGAACAATTGAAAAGCAGATTCGTAACCCTTTTAATGCGTACTGGTGAAACGTCCAAGGCCTGTACATTACTTGCCTTTTCTTTGAACCTTTTGCAAGAAAACACTGTTGTTAGTCACAACTCTCTCCACAAAATGCTCCACAATTGACATGCAATTGTGCACCTTGGCCATCAATCACAACTCTGATCTGGTCAAGCTGTGATGCCAGCTTACCTGTTCATCTTCTGATGCATCTTCCATGGTCCCTTCCTCCTCTTCGTCATCATCTTGCCCAAACTTGAGCAGCTCCTGGTCAGTCTGCTGCAGATACTCATAGAATTCTGGATCTTGCTCTCTCAGAGCCTCAAGCTGAGCCTGGTGAGATGCAATTTCGGTCTTGTATTGCCTGTTTTGAGCCCGCACAGGATCAGCCTCAGTGTCAGCATCATCATCTGGACCACAACACAGCATGCGGTGGGTGTTGTGTGATTTGTGTCACAAGTTGTGTGCCAGTCTTGATACGTCACTACACATTGCAAGTTGCTGCTGCTATCATGCATTGCCGATGCTCATTGCCAATGATCTGCATGTATGCTATGCTATGGCAAAGAATGAATCACCAGCAAGGCGCCAGGACCTGAGCTTCTGCTGTCAACTGCACAACTTCCTGCTTAACGTGTTGTTATAAACTCTATGGGTTTATAAAGCAACATGTTGGTACCCTCTGCATGCTCTGCTGTGTACACCACTCAATGTCATCCCTAACAAGGACATGCAGCCTTCTGAAACTCAATATGCATACATTGCATTTGCATACAAATACCCATGTGCGTTAATAAAGAAGGGTCAAATGGGACGCTTGATCCTGCAGCATGTGACTCACAATCCTGCAGGATGCAGCTCACCATCTGACTCTGACGCTGAGCCCGCATCAGCAGCTGCACTTGTCATGTCATGCGCATCCTGCTCTGCATCACTGTCCAGTGTGGCTGCATCATCACCGGCCTCGCCCTCGCTATCGCCACTGTCTGAGAGATGGTCCTGCTGAGCGTCCACTGACATGAAGCCCCCATTGAGAAAATCATCCACGTTGAGCCCTGCTGGAGCACACTTTGCAGGCCTTGCCTTGTCTGCATTCATGACATGACATGCCTGCAATGTGTTTCTATGGATGGCCGAAAGATTGCTGGAGATAGAGGGCTATGACAGCAAACTTTGAGTTGATTTCAGGCAAGACCTGTGTACTTGGACAAATAGCTTTTGGCGGGGCAGTCCAAGCTGGCTTTTGCACTGACGTGCAAAGGCTTCAATCGCGATGGACGCACCTGACTTCTTTCTCTGGGCTGCCGCTGACTGTTCCTGCACCTCGGCAGCTTTGGCAGCGTCTGCTTTGTCTCGTCTGAAGTGAAGCTTTTTCTTCTTATGAACACCGCCACCAGCGATCTTTTTCTGGAACTTCTTGACGCCTTTCTTGACCTTGCCCATACCCGCTGGTCAAACTTTTCCGAGCGCACTTGGCAACTGCGCAACGCCAGTCTTGTGCCAGTCTTCCGAAACGCTCGCTGCCAGACTGCGGCAACCCTACAGGGTGACTCAAAACCCTGAAATTCAAACAACCAGCTTTGACCAGATTTGACTAATTTCGGCTGTCTGCAGAGCTTGACAATAGAAGTCAACATCGACACTGCATTTTGCCATCGAAAGAGGCTGACAATTCTGAGTGTGACGAAGTCAACTGCAACCTTGCCACCGACGCCTTCACAACGCCAAATTCACCTTCTTGTCACGACTTTCCAACCTTCGGGCAAAGTTGATTTGTATAGCTTCTGCCGCACAGTTGCTTGCTATCGAGAGCAGAATGGTGTCGCAGCTGGCTGCAGAGATGGGACAGGTCAGCTAGAAGTCGCAGAACATCATCTATCGACTGAATGCTTGCAAACCTCTTAGGTGCCATTGTGCAGCCTGAGGATCCCACACTGGAAAGGTCTTTCCGTGGGCACAAGGATGCGGTGACATCGGTTGCATTCAACCACAACATGAAACAGTTGATCTCTGGTAGCTTGGACGGCTGTGTCATGGTCTGGAACTTCAAGCCACAGCTTCGAGCCTTTCGATTTGCTGGTCACAAGGTCAGCTGCGCTCACTTTCTGAACCTCATGTTTCTCATCACACAGCTACTTGCTGTCTTCTTTCAATTCTGCGTTTGCATGACCTTGCACATGCTGCTTGCAGGCAGCTGTTATGTCAGTAGCTTTTGACGGGGTGAATGGCACTATTGCCTCTGGTTCCAAGGACAAGACAGTGCGTCTGTGGCAGCCCTCAGTGTAAGATTTCACTCACTTTGCTGGCAACATGCCATGCGCAGCAGCTTTTTCCCAACTTGCGTGAGCCATTGCACCTATAACTTAACAGCCCAGACTTTGTTCATTGGCAGGGAAGGAAGATCTTCAGTCCTCAAAGCTCACACCGGCACTGTACGATGTGTCAACTTCTCTGCAGATGGCAAGTTGCTGATCACTGCTGGTGATGACAAGACTGTCAAGGTATATCACCACCCTGTACAACTCTGAAGACATCACAACAGCACAGAGATATAAAACATAAGCATGTGCAGCCCAACAAAACAGCATGTGCATGCCTATACGGTTGATCTCCGCATGGATTTTGCAATGCAAACATGCAGTCGATTGGCATGCTGCCCGTGCACAGCACATGGCACCCACACCCAATTGTCAACAGTGCGTCCACTGCAGCCGTCACAGCATGCAGAGTAGTAATGTCCATGATCTTGCAAAGTCCATAATCATGAAAGAGTCTCACAGAGCTTCACACCACCTTAGTGGAAAGCTGCGGTGATATACACAGTATGGCTCCACTGCCTGCATCACAGCACTGCAGAAATACCAGCCTAGCAGAAAATTGTACCAAACATCATCAAATCATCACCAAAGCCTGGGCAGCGTAGTGAGAAATTTATGCCAGAACACTACAACAAGTTCATGTAGCGCATCGGCCCAGGATGACAGCCTTCACCTGCACTGCCTGGCGCAGGTATGGTCAGTACCAGGGCAGCGCTTCCAGTTCACCTTCTCAGGCCACAGCAACTGGGTGAGGAGCTGCTGCTTCAGCCCTGACGGCCGCCTGGCTGTCTCGGGCAGTGATGACAAGACAGTGCGCATCTGGGACGTGGCCACCCGTCAGTGCATCCGTGTGTATGATGACCACAGCGGCTACGTCAACACCGTGGCCTTCCACCCGGATGGGACCTGTGTTGCTTCAGCTGGCACAGACAACGCAATCAAGGTCAGGAGTTGTGCCCATTGTGGCTTGTGACTACCATGCATGAGGGACCAATGATTGCTGTGGGTGTGCTGACTGACTGACACCCATGTGCTGTTGCTGTTTTGGCTGGCTCTTGCAATGCATGGTCAGACCTGCATCTACTCCTGTGTAGTAGCTACATCACTGACTGTGCAACACAGCAATCACCATTGTGTCCCTGACATATCTATGTCAGCCAGGCCCACAGCTGTGTGTAACACTGAATTGTTCCTTATGCTCTTCAAAAAACCATCCCAAAGGAGACTGCATGCATGTGACAAATCACCAGGACCAGCATAGAATCAGGCAGCAAGTGTACAACAATGCTCGCGCATCTGCTGGCATGTGTCAACACCTGGAGCTTATTCAAGTAGTCCATCAGACTTCGTTGTAAGCTTAGCTTTTGGTATGCCAGCTGAATTGGTGTTTTGCAGGTATGGGATGTGCGGTCAAACCAGTTGGTGCAGCATTACTCAGCCCATTCAGGGCCAGTAACCAATGTGGCCTTCCACCCCTCAGGAGACTTCCTGCTCTCATCATCCTTGGACACCACTCTCAAGGTACAACCAGTCTGATGCAACAGTGGCAGCTGCTTGTTTTGTTGAAGTGTTGACGCAGATATTTCCTACCGATTTGACTGCTCCACACTTGACGTATTGATCAAAGGCAGACACAGTAGGAATGTGCTCTGCTAGTAAACTCTTTCTGCCTTTTTCTTACCAAAGCAAGCTTCAAGCATGACATCATTCTTGCAGCCAGTTGCTTCGTCGCGTTGCATGAAATCTGAGTCACACTTGGCAAATGATGCATGTATGGCAGATGGTGCTCTGCAAGTATGTTTGACCCAATGCCTGCAATAAAAGCAGAGCAGGGTGTACACACCATGCATGGCCCTTGTACCAATGAGAAGCGTCATGGCTCTTGCACTGCTACAGGTTTGGGACCTGCGAGAAGGGCAGCTGTTCTACACCCTGCATGGGCATGAAGGTGCGACGTATGGGGTGGACTTCAGCCCTGCAGGTGACTTCTTTGCATCAGGCGGTGCAGACGAGCAGGTCCTGGTATGGCGCACAAACTTTGACAGAGTCATGGCAGACTGTGTCCTGACATCTGTGCAGCCCAACCCACGCCTTGCGACCACATACCCTACTGCTGCTGTCACTGTTGGAAGCCCAGGGCCAGTCTCAGCTGCGCCGCCCCCGAGGATTCCTAGGGGTCTGGAGGGGGGTGGGGGAGCCGGGCCGCCTGCCAGTCGCACTCGATCACCTACTCGCCAGATTCCAACTTGCGTTGCAACGGAGCCATACCATAGCGTTCCCAGCAGCATGGCTGCAGTCAGACCAGCTGCTGCAGATGCAGCTGTGGATTTGAGCAGTGGTCCAGAGCACAGGTGGTGCTGTGACAGCGCAGAAGAGCAGCAGGACATTGAGCAATCAGGAGCATTCGAGTGTCATAATGTCGATGGTGATGGGTCACATGAGGTGTTCATACCACCACCAATGAATCTGGCAGACTTGCCACCTGCTCTATCTGCCACGCTGCAGCACATTGTAGGTCAGCTGGATGTCTTGACGCAAACCATGGGCCTGTTGGAGGAGCGATTAACAATCAGCGAGGACAAGATGCGCAGACTTGACAAGGGGCTGCAGTTGCTCCACAAGCAGCCATCAGTTGACAGCACCAGTAGTCCTAAGCTGCATGTTGCTTGATTGTATACGTGTGTATGTTTGACTTGCTTGTTGTTGCTCACACTCAGTACTGTACAGTCTGTGGGTTAGAAGTAACAGTACATGTGTCAGTCTACATGTATTAATTGTGTGTGGTGTTTGACGTACACATGACAGCACTGCAACTTTGAAGCAACACTGTCATAATCGCCTCATCAGACTCTCATTGTCAAGTTGGTTTTGAGTATATTGTTACTTTGTTAAACACCAACAATGCTATTCAGGACAACACACCAGCATTTTGATACAGTACTGATCAATGCTAGCAAGACATTACACTGAAACAACGGGTCAAAGTCGAACTGGTACGTTGTTGTTTCACAGCAGACAGGAAAAACACAGCATATATTTGTGAAGGAAAACATAGATGTGCACATCCTTATACATTCGTCATTATTTGAACAGAGGTCAAAACAAAGGTGCCATGCTTGGAAGGCCGTGTCCATTGTGCTGCTTGAGGCCTTTGGTACAGCTCTACAGCAGCGTCAAAAGCTGCTGTGTCTGCTCCCTTACCAGCAGCCACAGCTGCTGACGGCTGCTCATTGTGTATGGCAGAATACATGTAGGCACTAGCGATTTGCACTGTATCTGCAGCAGGTGCAGTCTTGCCATCACTTGTGTTCAACAGCAACTGGTATTTATCATGGAGACGCTCAGCAACCAGATCAGGGGCTATGCGCAGCTGGCTGACTTGTTGGCGTTGCCGTGCATCAGCATTTGCTTTGCGGCGCGCTGCAATGGCAGGGTCAACAGCCGGCCTGGAGGAAATGCCAGGTCCCCCCCCTCGGCCCCCCTGAGTGAAAGCGCCTCTGCCGGGAGCAGGGCCTGGTCGATTCAGCCCAGCTTCTGCAGGGCCATCTTGACCTCTGCTAAAGGGTGTGGGTGCTGACGAGTCTCCAGGCATCCCATTAGGCAAAAACCCTGAAGGGCAAAATTGCTTGCCAAACAATCTGACTATTGACAACTAGAAAGCAAAACAGCCATTGCAGATGTAAGTTTGAAGCTTGAGCATTGATGCAACAAGTGGCATCAGGCTGCTCTGTACAACCAGATGTGAGACTTGAACACCGATGCATCAAGCAGATCTGTACCGATCAGCATTTAGCAATGACAGCGCAAAAGATACAAAGTGTATCAGTTGTGTTTCTAGTGTGACTGTGAAGCAAGAAGAGGTATGGCATTGCTGACCACATACAAGCAACATGAATGTGACTATAGCCACCAACAAGCAAGGCCAAACTCACCAGTGCGGCCTCCTCGGCCCCTGAACGGAAGAGACCCTCTGCCTCTGAATGAGCCATCAAATCGCCCCCCTTCCATTCTGCCACCACCTTCAAACCTGCCCCCAAAGCGGCCACCTCCCCCAAGGCGCCCTCTGGGTACAAAAGCCCCTCTTCCCCCTCTACCTCCTTCTATACCGCCATGGGGACCATCTGATCCCCATTCTCCACCTTGGTTATGCCCTTTAAAGCCTGGGCCATCAAACTGGCCTCTACCTCTGCCTAGACCTCGTCCAGCAGCAAACCCACCACGCCCAAAGCCACCACGATCAGTGTGGCCGCCCCTGCTGCCAAATTCTGAAGGACCCTGCCGTGGTATTCTAAGTTCTGTCTGGTCTGGTCTGTGTTCTGGCCCTTGCCTTGGAGAGCGCAACTCATCTGTTGCTGGTGGTGGTTTGCTGTCTGGGAAGCGTTGCTTGTCAGTTGCTCCCTTGTCAGGACTGTGATGACTTCTGCGATGAATTCGAGATGATTCAGGGTCTTTGCGGTCACGTGACGAGGTGTGCTCACGATGGTCTCTGCTGCTGTGTGTTGTTCTTTCTTTGCTGCGTGATCTGCGTGTGCTCTCTGAGCGCTCTGAGACATCTGGCTTTGTTTGAGGATCATATCTGCAGCAACTTGCTCTGTTTCAGGTTCACAAACCAATACAGCACAGCAGTTTTTCAATCTTTCACCCATATGGAGCAGAGCCCTGCAAGGAGAGATTCCACACACCTGTCACTGAAGTTCAGGTCTTCCCGAACGGGCCTGCGAGGTGGCCCTGCACGACAAGAGCAGTGAAACACAACGGCAAAGCTACACTGCACAACAAAGCAACTTAGGTCGGTAGCAGACCTAAGTCTGGGCTAAGTTCTTCTTTACGAGATCTTTTCGCGCCCTGCCTGGGATCGTACCGGTCATCAGGATCCGGAGCGTCCTCTTGCCTAGTGCGCCGCTTGCTGTGCCGCTCACGTTCAGACATAGATCTGGTCTACAACAAAATGCAGGGACGAATTGGCTGACAGATGGTCTTTCGCAACAGGCGCTCCAGTAGAGACTCTGGCTATCATGCAGACGCTGAAACCTTGCCGATGCTCAAGGACGCTTTTGCGACTGATCACACGCACGCTTGCTTGAACGGGAATCAAAACGGTGTATGTGTGTGTGCGAGGCTCGCTGAGAACTTTTCAGGAGTTGCAGCTGGCTTGCGCTCAGTCTGTACCGATGCATGCAGACTCGGCGGCCTTTGCAGAGAACACATATGTCCCAGCCTAAGCAAGTTGCTGCGTTAATGTCACAGAGTCCAGCAAAAGAGGTCCTGGTTCAAGCATTCACCAGTTTGACTGCAAACTCAAATAAACACAGCATCGGTTCAGATGCTGACTGATCTGGCTGTCCCCAACGAGGCACTTGACAGTTTTGACGCCAGTAGACACGTCGCAGTAGGCCCAAATGAAGCTTCGAACCCGTTTGCCCAGGGCCAGCACGAATGCTTCGGTAGCACCTGCCGCACCAATTGAAGAAGCGCAGGTTGAATGTGCCCCGGCATCAGATGCTGGAGTCGGTCAAGAACAGTGTATGCAAGTATTGCAGCAGCTGGAGGCATTCGATACGGAGAACGTTTTCACCGGACAGCTGACAGCTGATGGACGCTTGACTGCTGGTGGACCCCAAGTGCTGCATAATTTGAGGTAACGTCTCAACCTGCATTTCTGCAGCAGATATGTTTCACAGCATACGGACATGAGGTTCAGGTTCCGAGCAACAACAGGTTTACAAGTTGATATGCCAAGTACGATCTTGCTCAAAGGCCCAGCTGAATTGATCTTTTCGCGGCGTTCTCTCGTGACTTGCTGGACTGAGGTGCTTGCACCAAAGAAGTCTGGCACGACTTGCCGAAACTCGTCGTGAACAGATTCGCACGGAAGTCCTCAGTAAAGCCTCATCGGCAGCATGGCCTGACCAAGTTTGCACAGTTTTGAATCGACGCCTGTTTGCAGCTAGGCAGCAACAATTCATCAGCACAAAAGGTCATTATGTTGGCGAGCAGCCAGCGATTCAATGTTGCTGCCTGTTTTTGGGTCAATTTGGTTGCAGCTTCTGTGTTAATGTATATGGCACTTTATCATCCTAGCCAGCTTTGACTTCATTGTTGAGGCTTCTAGTGTGGGCTGCTATTGGCGCTACAGGTCTCTCCAATCTGATGTCAGCAATGGTAAGCTTCCAGGGGACCTGGTGGCAGCAGCCTTCAGACAGATGTGTCAAGCTGCCATCCTACATTGGTGGGGATCCAGTCGGCAGCAAGCCTTGTATACCAACAGCTTGCTCAACTTTGGCAATGAGCAGCTCAAAGCGTTTGAAAAGACAGCTCAAGGGGAAACTGCAAGCACTGTATCCGGGTCCCAACAGGCAGATGCCTTCTGGGCTGTTGCCCCCAGCCTCACAGCATTGCTTGCCCTTAACTATCCAAAGGCAGCCTTGCCAGCTGACTTTCAGCCTGGAGTGCAATCTTCTGACTCCCGTCGTAGATCAGATGCATCCAAGCGGCGGCTGCCTGACGCTAATGTTTCTGCCCACTCACATCACAAGAGGGCCAAAGCAGGATCAAGCAGAAGCAAGGGTGAAGGTGTGGGAGGCAGAAGACATTCACAAGCTCCAGAGCTTTCTAACAAGCTGCAAAAGCGATTGGCTACTTTTCTGGAGCTTGTTGCTGCGGATGCCTCTCCAGCAGGGCCCCCAACATTCAAACAGGTATGCACTCATATTGCTACTTCACCCTTGCTGCTGACCTCAACTCTTGTCTGCCGCACAGCTTCTTACTCATCGCCAGAGCTCATATGCCACGATTTTGACTAACTTACTTCTAAAGCTTACACAAATGCAGAAAACACACGTTTTTCCTGCTACTTTGTTGTATCATTGGGAGTGAGTTTGTCCTGCAGGAGCCTGAAGAAGTGGGCACAATCATAGAGGAGGCTCCTGGAGTAGATGCAAGTGCTGTCACTCCACCCACCAATAAGGTCCCCTCATGATCAGCACTGGCACTTCTTGCTTTGCTGATTGCTGAGTCAGCCTTGTCATATGCAGCATGATACATAGCATGATTCAAGTTATGTAGACTCAATGGTTATCAACAACTTTGGGAGAATAAGCTACTAGTGACCAGCTGGTCTTAAAGCAGCTTCTGGGTATCTTATCACACCTTCAGCAGCATGGTCTATGACAGAGCATGCTGCCAGCTTGGTCAACTCATAGAAGCTCAGCGGGCACTCTTGCAGGTGCTGACTGGTAGCGTTTGTAGGGACTGCAAGGCCATGTCAGCAGAGTCAAGCAGAGCAGTGCTGCTCAGCAGAGTCAGATGCTAAATTTCGACTTCCAGAGCATTGTGGCAGGCCTGCAGGCTGGCTCGTACCAGTCTCAAGAGGTTGTCAAGCAAGACATTCAGGAAGTCTGCCGCACAGCTGCAGAATCTTTCAGTGGCCAAGAGCAGGTACCAGCGGAGTCTCATACATGTCCTATCTCATGGCATGATGCTGCATGTAAACATCGTTTACACGCATGGCATGCTGGGCACATCATCAATGCCTTGATAGTGCAACCCATGCAGCAGTGCCAATGGGCTGCTGGGCTTGTCGAATGCTGCAAAGTGATTGTGGAATGCTGTTGAGGACATTCACTATATGCTGTCGCAACAGGCTGTCAGATACGATGCAAGGCTCATATAGCATGCTGATACAGGAAGCAGGCCTTCGGCGTGGCAAGGTGCTGGCAGCAGCAGACCAATTTGCTCAGCTAGTAGGAGGCGTTGTCGAGACCTTGGTAGGGCAATCTGTCAGCGCCAAGGGCTTGCTCAAGCAGGGCTCTGAGACCATTTCTGAGCCTGTTGTGAGGCGCATCCCATTGCCTCCTTCCATCGTCGCCAACGCAGAGCCCTTCAGGCATGGTGACTGGCGCAAGGAGCCCTACCCAACCAGGCAAGACCATCTTACTTGTCCTTTACTGGCTTATGATTGGTCATGTGTTTTTCAAACATCTCATCATTGCAATTGTTTGCAACTAAAAGCGCATAGCAGTACAGCGATTGTTTGCTGTGCATGCAACAGAGGAAGTCAGTGCCAATGCGGGTCATAGCAAAGATTGACACATATGTATGTACTGGGCAGACTTGTCCAACATACGCATTACATGTCTAATGACACTCTGCTCAGATACCTTCGGCTTGCACATCTTGTGATCAATTTTGTACAAAACATGTAATACACAATGTCTATGTTTGCACGGTGTTTTGCCTGACTGTGTGTGGTCAATGCTCTCGAACAAGACATGCAAGCTGACATTACAGGCCGTACAAACGGCTGACAGAGTATGAGTTCCCAGAGGAGCAAGCCCTGCTGAAGTGGAAGCTGCAGACCAGCAAGAGGGGCGGCTGTCAAGGGCAAAGCTGCAAGCCTGGTCAGCTGGGCACCTACAACATGGAGCTTGGCTGCTTCCAGACTGGCTGCCCTTGCCTGGCACACAACACAGAATGTGATGCATGCTGCTCGTGCAAGCCCCCTGTTGGGAGTGGGGATGCAGAGGGGTGCGCTAACAGGGCAGCAAGCATGAGGCAGGTGCTGCAGCTCGGGCAGGATGTGCACGAGATTGACTCTTGGGGACTGGACTGCTATACACGCAAGAACATACAGGACGGTATGACTTCGCATCTTTTGGCTGCTGCTGGAAGGTGGTATTTGGCCTGTCCTGATGGCAGACCTGCTTCTTGTCAAGTGTGTCAAAGGTTCAGCTGCATGCGGGCTTCATAGCTATGTCCAGCTTGCTGTTCAACACTGCGGCAAACTGCTGCATGCAATGCTGCAGTACATTACATTACTGCAGCATTAGCAACAGCAGCTCTACTGCAATTGCTATAACTCCTGGGCGGCTACAAAGACGATGTGTGACCCTAGTGTTTGTTTGTGCTCTGCATCCGCTCTTTTCAGCACATCCTTGACAGTGCACCCACTCACCGTGCAGCTGTGCTCGAGAGTCAAGCCTTCGGTGAATATGATGCGCGGCACGACAGCCAAGCTCGCCCCAGTGGGAATAAAAGTGACACCCCTGGGCAGATTGGGGGTGTGCAACTGGATGCTGCCACCCCTGCTGGGCATGCTATGCAGCAGGCTACTCACAGTGAAGTTGCAGCCCCTCTGCCAGCTGGGGAGGGGCAGGACTTGAAGGCTGTGGTGACTGACTGGATGGACAAGACTTTCCTGCCGGCTATAAATGTACAGGTGTGTGATTGGCATGCAAGCCTTCTGCAATCAGACTGTCTTCTGTCCTGACGCTGTAAGCAGCATATCTGCATGTCTGCAGTTGAGCCTGCTTGGATGTCTGACATGGTATGCACAATCTGCCAACTGTACTGTCAAGTTTACAGTCTATGTGCTAACCTGATTTCAGACGCTCAACAAGACCATCTCTGCAAGATCAAAATCATCTGATCACTGTCAGTCGTCGCATGTCCTCATTGTAATGGGCTGGGAGATAAATTTGAGGCGGCAAAGCGTGCTTGCACCTGAACATCATTACTGAATGTTGTTTTTCCTGTACAAGAGGAAAAAATTGCCCTTGAAACTTGCATTAGTTCCTGTACCATTTAGGCTGAAGGGACTATGATTTGTGCATTGTAGGGCAGTCATGGCTGGGATGTATTGAGGGCTTGCAATGCAGTCAAGAAGGATGCCCAGGCTGAAGGCTTTGAGGCAGGTGTGAAGGCAGCAGCAGCCATCCACAAGCGCGCCAGCAGAGTGAGTGCTTTGCAGCATGCCTGCGCAGCATTGTGCACATGCAGCAATGCAGCAGTATCAGACAATGCAACACCCGTTGACTTGTACATGGGATGTTGCCCGAAGCAGTCATCAATCTGCAATACCCATCCTATTTGTGTGCAAAGTTTCCCTGCACGCATAACATCCTCCTCATGCACTTCTTTGCAATTTGGGCAAGAGCTACCTCTCTGAGTCATGCCAACCTTCCAACTGTGTACACTCAGACATCAGACACTCTGTCAGGCACCAATAGAAGCCTTGTGGTAAGTCTAACAGCCAGTCCCGTCAGACAGGAATTGGCAAAGCCAGAATCAAGCTGGGCTACATGTGCAGGTGGGACATGACTTCTTCAGGATACACCCCAAGGGGGTGGGCCTGATCTGCTTGCGGCCTGAGGGGTTGCAGCCCCTCACCCTGGTGGAGGAGTACCTGGGGGAGATGCATGCTCCCTGGCGCTGGTTTGAGATACAGGTCTGTCAGACAAACTTCTTGCTTACATTTAGATTGAACAAAAACAAGAGTCTCAAGCAGTCAACAGGGAAATATGATGGTGAAGACTTTCAATGCCTGGCATGATACTTGATGCATGCATGCATCCTGTCCAGGATAGCTCATGTTCTTATGGTGTTTTGCAATCACTTCAGTCATGCTGCTAAATCAGGCAGTAAAGCCTTGTACAGACCAAGGACCTCAGACCAGCCTTGGACTTTTGACTAGTTTGGTTGGAACGGTAGCAGTGCGTCTGTGTGTCCATACCAGAATCTCACTTGCCCAACTTCCATGATGACCGGTCATCTCAAGATGATCTTGCTGAATGCATTGTCTCAACATGTCCATTGCAGCAGCAGCTATTACACTTTACATAGTACTTTTGCCATGATCCTCTTTGTCACAGCTCTTTCAAAAGCATGCAAGCACCTCAAGAGCTGCGCTGCTGGTCTCGCGGTGCAAGTCTATCATCAACTCACTGTTCACAGGCAGTTGCATATTCAGGATGCAATCAAGAAGACCAGTAAGGATGAGCTGCCAGACTTTTACAACATCCAGCTGGAGCGGCCCAAGGATGATGCAAAGGGCTATGACGTGCTCTTCATTGATGCTGCCTCAAAGGTAGCCTGTCCCTACAAGCATCCAACCAAACACATTATAACTGCTGGACTAGTACTAGCACAACTACACGCCATTCACCATGACATCATGCCCACTATGTAGAGAGTCACTCCTTTGCCCATTAGCATTTGGTTGCTCCTCAGACAACTGACGTTGCAAGTCTGCTGTGCTCTCAACACAGCTCTGACAGCTGTATATATGTCTGTGGTGTGTGCACCACAGCTGCAACCTTTGGGATGGCTGGCCAGTTCAACATTGTGCATTGACACCTGCGTTGTGCAGGGGTGCTTTGCCAGCCGCATCAGCCACAGTTGCAGCCCCAACTGTCAGGCACAGGTTATGGCTTGCAACGGCCGCCTCACCATTGCCCTGTATACCATGCGCCACGTAGCATATGGCGAGGAGCTCACCTTCGACTATGCCTCAGTCACCGAGAGCGAGCGCGAGTTCCGAGCTGCCATATGCCTCTGTGGCACTCACCTGTGCAGGTGACAGCCTGATGATCATTCTGAGTACAATCAGCAGAACGCACCTGCCTGACATGCCACATTCTACAAGCTATGATTGGTACGTGCATGCAATTGACAGCAGACAACATTTCTGAATGAGATGTTCTGGCCTTGAGTATGCTATGTAGCAGTGGCTTTGTATCACAGGCGACAAAAGCCATATCACCAATGGTCATTTTCATGTGTGTGTTCACAGGGGGTCTTTCCTGTACTTCAGTGGGAGCAAAGCTTTCATGCAGATCATGGTGCGAGAGCACAATATGCTGCACCGCCAGGCCATCATCCTCAAGGCTGCCACCTACCCACTCAATGACAAGGACAGGCAGCGCCTCAAGGCAAGCCTCCATGCTTCCCAATAGTGGACCTACGTGTCATGCTTCTTGCAACTGTGTTTAGTTCCAGTATGGCTGTGACTTGCCTTCAGCAAGAAAGCTGGATCAATGCTCCTGACCAAGCTTCTTTCTTTCCCATTGATTCAAGCTGCTTGGCAGCCTCCCCAGTGTCAATCCAGACCTCTGTGCTCAATACTTCAGCTCCTGGGCTCGACACTGCAATCAAAATTGGTCTTGGATCATAGCCTAACCTCAACTCCGTCAGAAACACATGCTTCTGGTCATCTACTGGAGGTCACAGCATCAGTCTAAACACTGATGGTCATCAACTCCTGCAAATGAGCACCCACCAAATCAGAGTGTCAAAATTAGACGGTAAAATCTGAAGATAGGCAAACCTACGGATGGGCATAATCAAAACCAGGAGCTGGACCAGGCGCTCATCATGAGCTGGAAAGCGACATCATTATTGTTATTGTTGTTATTTTTCTTATGATTGTTATTACTAGCATTATTATTATTAAAACCAGGAATGCCCAAATGCAGGAGCGAGGAGTGGGGGAGTGCGCCCTGAGGGGCCGCAGCAGGACGAGCTGGGTGCCAGAGTGGCTGGAGAAGTGGGCCGCTCTGATCATGGAGTACGTGGAGACCGAGCAGGCGCTGCTGCCTCAGGAGCTGCTGGCCCTGCGGCCCCCCTATGCCACCTACACCCCTGCCTCTGCTGCTGCTGAAGCCAAAGGTATGCCTGTTCACTGTATAAGGGGCACCTGGACTGCCAGATGATGCGGCAAACTTACATGGTTGACTCGCACAGTGCTGCTGAGAATTCAGTGCCGCACAATGCAGCTCTGGCACATAAGGGATTGGCTGAAAAGGCATGCCGATGGAGGCAGATGAGTTGTCATGCTATGTCTGCACAAAATGGCACTCAGAACAGCTGTGTCTAGACACAGATCAAGGAACAAGCCTGCGTGTTCGACACTGCTAAGCTACAAGTACAAACATGGCATTACAGACAAATGTTGTGACAACGCTGTAGCATTGTTGGCTGTTACTTTACATGTGCTGAAAGCATCGCTGGCACCTATGTTTCTACAATTCTGTGTCTGTGTGAGTCAGCTGACCTGACAAGTGCTGCCTGGTTGTTGGCGTACTTCCTTAGAGAGGAGCAGGCCACTGAGGTGACTTGGATTTGCGCGCTGATGAGGCTGACTCGCATGCCTGCAACTCTACAGCAAGTCTAGGCACATGGAAAAGTGTTTACTGCCTAATGTCCATCAAGTTGAAAATTCATCTGTCACTCTTGTGATGCTTACATCACACCTGTGTGGTAGGAGCTGACTTGCTTTGCATGCACCTGATATGCCTGCTGTCTAAGCTGATGATTTAGTCATCACTACCGTCAAGTAGTCATCAAGTCAAGGCACATATGCCTGGGCAGCCCGGTATATTACTTGGCTTCTCATCAAATTGACGCCGAAAGGCGTAGTCTTTCCTTCTCAAGGCTCATGTGTGTGCAGGTGTGAGTGACAACCGGCTGCAGAATGTGGTGATCACCCTGGACAAGGTCAAGCTGTGCCTGGAGAGGCCAGGTCAGCCTCCCCCCTCCACAACACCACCATCACTGCCTGATCATGCTTTTCACCACATGCAGTCAAGCCTGCACATTGAAAAGAAAAGAAAAGACTACGTCTTTTGGCGTTGCCTTAATGAGAAGCCAAGTATGATACCGGGCTGCCCAGGCAGTCAAGCCTGCACACTGCAGCTGAAAGACTTCTGGACAACACAGGCCTCCTGATGAAGCATCAATGTTCTGTGATCACTGCAGCCTGAGTAATGCCGCAAGCTTGCTTGTCTTGAACGATACAGGTCATGCTCAGGGCCATGTTTGGTCAGGAGATGCTTGCATGTCTTGGCGTCCTTGAAGCAAATTTGTGGTGACAAGTATGCCAAGCACATGCATGCTGACCAGGTGCATTTGGGGATGCAGGTCAGCCTCAGGGCTCCCCTCTCAGGATGGCTTCAGACCAGGAGGTCCTTCAGCATCTCTGGACAGGTCAGACTCGCAAGCACCCACCTGCAAGATTATCAGTATGATCTGAGTCTACATGACACATGCTCAGAGCAAAACATCACCAAATCTGAGTTGCCTCCATGCAGCCCTCTTGCACAGCCTGTGCAACAGTGCAGCAAACCTAAGCTCAATGCGCCCAGCAACATACTCATGAGCCATTCTTGCATGACAGCAGCGTCAGCCTGACTGCAAACCAAACGCAGTGCTTTGCCATGAATGAAACTCCTCTGTCATCCCTCTGAGCCCGCTTTGCTCATGATATCATTCACACCAACTGTGACAAAGCGCTGAGAGTCAGTGTGTCTGCATGCCTTCAGTGACAGTCTGCTGAAGTGACCCCCCTGTCTGCTGTAGGTGAGAGGTCTGTAGCACGCAGGCTTCTTCGCTGTGCAGCTCCGCTGCTGTCAGACGGTCAGACTGCAAGGTCGTTAGCCTCAGCCAGCTCATATGGTGATATCCAAGCTGTGATGCGGCGAAGTGGTGCCCAGTTCCCAGACCTGCAGCGCCTTGCCACTGTGGTGCTGCAGCCAGTCACCACCCCTCAGGTATGATCCAGATTGCCACCCTTATCGCCTTGCTGCTCTGATTGCCTTGTCTTTGTCGTGCTGCAGCCAGTCCCCACCCCTCAGGTAAGACTCACATTGCCACCCTCATCGCCTTGCTGCCGTTGTTGCCTTGCTACTGTGGTGCTGCAGCAAGTAATCAGCTCTCAAGATGTGAACCCACACTGCCCACCATCACAGGCTTGCCACTGTCGTGCTGCAGCAAGCCAGCACCCCTCAGGTGTGACCCACATTGCCAGGGGTGAACTTAGAGGCTAATCAGCTGCAGTGCTGAGCTGTTGACTGCACTTTATGGGTGCTGGCCTGTGTGCCCAAGATCACAACAGGTCCCGCAATAATTCTCCATGAATGCAAGTTGAAAGCTGATCAACGACCATGCGTGTCCATGCGTATGCTATGCCTTGAGCCGCCAGAATGTGCCGATAACTCTACTGCTTAAACATTGCTCATCACAGGAAGTGTAAGCATGCTTATACTCCTTTGGCAGTCTTGACTGTGGCAAGTTCCACTTTGAATATCTTCAACCAGCAAACCTTGGCATTAGTACTACCTATCACACTTAACCCAAGTCCGCAAGAAAGGGGCTGAGTGGCTAGACGTGAAAGGCTAAGACAAGTAAATGGGGTACATCACAGCATTCATGGGAGAATGGCTGAGTGGTCAGGGGTGTGTGAGAGCTCTTACATGCTTGCTGCTGCATTGTGTGCCCATTTTGAGATGTCAAAGCTTGCCAGAATGGCAACCCCTACATGGCCAAAAACATGACCACCTGAAGGCATGTAACTGTAAAACTTCCCTGCGGTGTGCAGGAGGCCAAGGTCCAGCTGCTGCTGATGGTGGAGGTGCTGAGGGAGCTTGACATGGACCACAAAGGGGGTCATACTGCAGCTGCAGACATGGCCTACCTGTATGCCATGACTCAGGTCTGGTTCACTGTGGAACGTAACTACAAGGTGCGCCTGCTGATACAATGCAATCTATGATGCACTGGGTAAAGACCATGGCTGCTGCATGCCGAAGATAGATGTTGTGCTGAACACAAGTACGCTTGTCACCTATCATGCATTGCAGATACTGACTAGGTACAGTGCACAAGCTCTAGTTTGTGTCGTCACCTACTTCAACAATTGGAGACATGATGTCATGTTTGAGTATGATGCCATCTGGCATGAGGTTTGCTATGCACACAATGTCAGTTGCTGCCATGACACTTGTCCTGCGATACTAAGTTATGTCAGGTGCTATGCATGCTTTGTCCATTTGACATGTCATACAGTGCCATTGGTCACATAGACGCACACACACTCCAGGGCTTCTCATCACCAAGAGTGCGCCTAACTGTGGAGGCGCCCCAGCTGGAGCATGGGGTCCCTAGTGACACAGACACCCCCTCCAGCACTGCTGGGCTACCCCCCTCACGCCGTCAGAGACCCCTGAGGGAGGTCCTGGCCAATGGCACAAGCCCTGTGCTGCTGGAGCACGCTGCCAGCCTGAGTGGTTCAGATCAGGAGCAGAGCCCTGAGTCTCTGCAGAGACCACCATCTGGCTCTGGTGAGCTTCGCAGTCTTGACATGGCCTCTTGTCAAGCTGTGCCATTCAAAATTTGCCAAGTCATCAGAAGGCACAGGCCTGCTTTGCCAGCGTCTTGCCCTACATTGACTGACACCATGTCAAGTTGCAGGGTGAGACTGAGCACTAGGGGCCAACCCAGTGTCCTTGCATGGAGTGAAGTGTACCACTGTAACAAGCTGAAAGCCTGTAACTATGTAACGAGTTGTAATTTCCTAGCTGGAGCGTCCAACGGGCTGTTTGAGCAGCCTGACTGCAACAGATAGTGAGTCAGCTGCAGTGTGAGCACCCCTGGCATTATAGAAACCAGTACGGCCCCCAAAT
>JAABUP010001963.1_pt1 | contig 41616 bp, 49 predicted proteins | sample 5559201 | NCBI WGS metagenome assembly JAABUP01 (sample SAMN10711887, study PRJNA513373) | rock metagenome | isolation source: Antarctica rocks | place: Antarctica
GATTGCGTAATGCACTCATACCAATACCATCTCACGACTTCCGTCACAAACGGAGCGTGACCATGGGCTTCGACGTATTCCTGCCTGAATGCATCGAAAGCATGGTATGCGGAGTAGAATCAGCCATGGCGAGTTGTCTGTTTGATGACTTTAGCAATCGAGTGAGCCTATTCAAAGTAGAAGCCTACTTGATAGAGATATTCGCGCAGATCCTTCTCCTCTACAGGGGCTGTTTTGTGCCAATCTTCTCGAATGGAGATTTTGCGGTAAGAGCACCCTGAAGATTCTACCATGTCGTTGATGAAAACCTCCATAGCTTCCACTTGCTCGGGATTGCCTTCAGGCATGAAATCAACAGGATAGAGGATATCAAATGATGAAGTTTTTGACAATCGAGGTTCTGATCCAGTTGGACGCAGAACGTTCAAGACATTAGGAAATAGCTGCAGGTCTCTTCCAACCCATGCAGGAGTGTCCACGGCCTTCCACACCTCTACTAAGCCTCGGGTGGATATGGAATGGGTTGATGGCCGAAAGCCAAAAATTCCAGTCTGAAGAGCAGGAATCCGAGCGCTTCCTGTGGCTTGTATCGGTGAGCTCAAATTTCACATCCTGGCGAGACGAAGAATCTTACTATCACTACAGACCGAAATATCTATCCACTCATAAGCAGCGACTGCGGCAGCGCTTCCCCCACTGCTGCCACCTGTTATCAAATAGCCATCTCCCCGCGGGTTAAAAGGGGCTTGGTAGTCGACACTTTGAGTCGGATGCTCCATCATCGCAAAGGAGCTAAGATGCGCTTTACCAACAATGTGGGCGCCCGCATTCAGTATTCGTGTCACTACTTCTGCGGTACTTTCTTGGACAGGACATGTCTCATAATATGCACGGTTACCAAGAGAAGTTCGGGTGCCACGAATTTGGAAATTATCTTTAATAGCAACTCTTCTGCTTCGAAGCAGGCTAGTGGAAACAATTAACAAATGTTCATCGAAGTTTTCTCAGCATGTGAGCCTCAACCTAGGCAGCAGTGTGGGATTTCCCAAATCTCTTACCTATTCGAAGATTGTCGAGCATTAGGAGCTGACGCCTCAATAGATGGAGCGTACGATCTGGCAGGAATGGCTATCCCATGCCCTCGGTAACCATTGCCTGCAGCGTTTATCTGAACAAAGTTTCTAGCTCCGATATCAGCTGTTGATCTTGCTGTACATTTCAGACTGGCGAACCAGCATAATCGTTGTCGTCTATTGATGGCCAAATGGATTGTACGAAGGCAAGCTGACGGTCTTCGTAGACCCTCCATACTGAATGTAGAAGCCCTCTGGCGACGCAGTAGGGGCCATCAGTAACGTTCAAATGAGGCTTTTACAATCACATGCCAATATTCCGGACATCCTCAAGAAAATGATACCGTATGCCGCTAGTCCATATCTGTCAAATCATCATCAATCCAAGCCCTACCCGCTTAAAACCTCACATCACCATTCAATACTCGCACACTAGCGCCTTAGGTATCTCTTACCATGTAGATGATCTTAGCATGCCCATCTGCATCGAATGTCGTTACCCGGTTCCTCAGCTCTACCATGTTCTTCATAGCAGCAACAATCGGGGCACCTCCAACAACCCGTCTACCAAGACCGCTGAAAATGGCATCCAGATAAGCTCTGCCGGTGGACCGAAGATCAAGGCGACAGGGGGAGCTACTGGAGGGGATGTACGGTTGACGCAATGCCCGCGATGCAAGCGGTTTGCGGACAAATACGTTGAGCATGATTTTGTTGTGCTGTTTATCGATTTGGTGCTTGTGAAGCCACAGGTCAGTAATCACTAAATAGCTTTTTTTAACCCATCTCAACAGTTTAGAAGATGGTCCAAAGTACAGTTTCCACTGCAAATAACTGCCATCCTTCCCTTACAACGCACAGATGCTGATCCGTAAAACTCAGGTCTATCGCCATCTGCTCTTCAACCGCCTCGGTCGCTCAGACGATGAACTCGACGTTCGTTCCCCAAAACCCCACCCCAAACATTCCATCCTCCTCGCCCATTAACGCCCGATCCAGCCGTCTATAACCCGCCTCGGTGTTCTCCTCCTCCTCTTCGATGTTTACCTTACATGGTCACACATCGAATCCCTTCCTCCCGTCCTAATCGCCTCCTCCCAAATCCCTCAACTCCCAATCCTCTTTCAATACACCTTCTACCTTCTTCTCTCCTTCCTTACGACCCTAGCCCAACACCTCACCATCCGCTGGCTCGCCCGCTTCCTCGGTCTTGGAAACACTATCATGTCTACCAACTCTTCAGGTAGCAGCACCCCAGCGACGACCGTATCAAAACCCACCTCGAACGGTAACAGCATCAGCACCGCCCTTTTTGTCAGCTCCTGTATGAAACTGTTCCCCATCCTTATGGTTGTTTGGAAATACGACGACGCTGGCGGCAATGTGGGTAGGGGCGTTGAATGGGCCGTTGCGGTACAGAATCTAGAGGCATTGAGGATCTTGCTTGGGTGCGGGTACATGGGGGCAGCGGGGCTTGTGGCGGTGGGATGGGTGGGAAGGTGGGTGGTTGCGAGGGTGGTGTTGGGGATAGTGGGGTTAGGGAAGGTAATGTAGTTTCGAGGACTTTACATGCATGAACTATATAACCTGCTCGATTTAGTTCCCCAGAGCATATAGATTATACCGCAGGCTTGGCTTCTTAAAGTTTCGGAAGCGCTGCTCCTCTAGCTTTTCTTTCAATACCTGAATCACTCCCTTCCATCTCCCAGGGTATTCTCGGTGTGTCAAGCGTCCCATGCCGTGTCAATTCACAAACCCCAAAGAACTCTGCACATCCACCATATTCTCTCCCCCCACTTTCCTTGCCAAAAGGCATTCCTCCTCCTCCTCCTCCTCCTCCTCCTCCTCCTCCTCTCCCTCTTCGACTTTACCTCTCCGAACCCCCACGTGGCCACCACCTATCTTATACGCCAGATCTTCCATTTACAAGGGGACCCGGAAGATCCTTCTACAGTAGAGAAAGAAGAAATGTCTACAAATTTGGATGGCTAGGACAGGAAGACCAGTTAGCATTTGTATCTTGGTTGAGGAGTGGAGAGGCCGTGGACGGTGGTCAATTACGAATGATGGTTTTCTATCATTTAAATCAATTAGGCAGCTTATAAGCCCCCTTGACCTCTGGATCTGCCTCTAGTACTACTCCCCCGCCTAGATCCCACTGTCCCTGGCTACGCTCATGCTGCACCCGCATTGCGCGGCGGTTGCGCTCATCTTCTTCTTGTGCGCGGCGTGTGTATTGATCATGAGCATGGACAACAGGTTTTTCACCGTTGTAGTCTTCGGCGTCGTAGCGGCTTTGCTTGGAGGAGATGCAGCCCATTTTGGTTAGTGTGTGCTTGGTGAATAGGGAGAGATGGATACTCAGCCGAGTTGTGCTTGGCTTTGGTTTGAGCTTCGTTGTTAAGTACTGATTGTGTTGAGGGTGAGCACTGTGGAGAGAGAAATCGAGGCACGAAGAGAGCGTGGCTGTTTTATATGGAATTGTCTAGTCCAGTGCGTTCCTTGTTTGAGACCTGGACAATGGTAAGACGCCTGAGGGAATAGGAGATGATCAAGGTCAAGGTTCCCGTCCTTAGGTAGCCATGTAAATTGTGATGAATGGGGAAACAATGTCATTATCTCACGTGTATTTTCAGCTATGAAAGGGAGTCGGGACAAAGAGTCGTGAGACTTGATAACAATGACATTATTCCTTGTCAATACCGCCGCATTTCTTTGCTCGTTGTGTTGTTCGTCGAAGTCCCACTGTAATGCATAGCCACTCGCTGTTATGTTCTGCATACTCGCTGTCCCCTCGGTCGGTATTAGAATACACCACCCAACACGGATCCTGGCCCTTGGGTACCACGTTTGTATATTTCGGTCGCAATCTTTCTCCCCAGAGCAAACAGGAAAAGCCACAGATATCGACTTCCCCAGAAACAACCAGCAGCAAGTTCTCTAGTGTTATCAACCATGGGTTGCGCTCAATCCGTTCCAGAATCCCACAGGAGACCTACCCACCAGTCGTCTCCGAGTGAAAAGCAACGCAAGCATGGCGACAGAGAAGCTCGCCGTGCTGCGCGCAGGAAAAGGCATGAGAGGATGGACAGAGTAGCGGCGGCTAATGCGGCAAGAAGACAGAAATGGGATGAACATCGCCATCGAAGTCACTGAGGGAAAAATCGTCAGGACTATCGCTGAGATTCATAGTATATTGACTTCGCCCGAATCCTTGCTAATGTTTCTTTGTGGGTCATCTGGGCTGATTAGGTAGTGGGATGAGATGCGATTGGCGTTTGGAGTATTTGACGTTTCTCCCGTAGACAATATGAACATCGTTTAACAACTCGCCTCATCTCCAGTAGCTTTGATCACTCGTAGAAAATCAACCTCCCGCGATATTCGAGCATGAGTAGCATTAGGCATCAATCGCGCGAGCTTTCCAGTTCGGAAGCCGTTCCAGGTGCAGATTTCGGCTTCCAAATTTGGTCATAGGAGATGACAAGTTATAAGGTTCGTGGAGCGCATCATTAACACGTAAAGGCGGTTGATCTTGAATTATTTTAGGCGACTTCTCCATCAGCCGGAAACTTGTGTGGTCGAGATCTTGCGGTCATCCCAGAGTACAAGAATCTATTCTTCCACTCTTTCAACTGGAAAGTTGTCCAACTCAAAGCAAGCTCTGCCATCCAATGGCCTCATGAAATGCCCGCGTTCAGTGTTGTAGGCAATGATTTCGGGGGAAAAAGTCTTAATTAAACAGACCGCTCACTCAGAAGTGTGCAAATCTGCATCTACGAGAGTTTATAGCGTACCTGCGTAAGATGATGCATATCACCCTGTGAGCGGAATGGGACCTCTTACTTCCCTTCATTCTATGTTGAAAGCCGACTCTCACTTTTCCTCGTTAATTTGCTCACCCTACTTACTGCCATCAAGCTTCATCTGAGGTGCAGCTGTCTGTATTTGTAGGCGTAAGTCATTCCTAAGCTCTCCCGTGTACATTAATGCATTCAGAGGCTTACAATAATACAAACCATCAGCCTGTGGCTTAAATGTCTCGAAAAACGTGGAACCAAAGGTGCTTGAGAAGTAACCGTGACCTTCATACTCTATGGGCAAGTCGTTGAGCAGTACGATGTAGTTTAGAGCGTTATAGAGATCTGGGTCAATTTGTAGCAGGTCACGTTTAAACTCGGAAGTGTAAAAAATATAAACAACATTACAAAGTAAGGTAAGGTATCATTGACGGTAATAATGTAAGTGTGGTAAGGTAAAGTACTGTATCACAATCGCGGGTACAGCCGGTGATATGCACAGTGACTAAGCAATGCATCATCGACGGAGCTTCAATCTGCGTGTTGCGTTGTAGTACTTTCGCCAATTATTGCTAACTCCCCTTCTCCAACCTACCCTAGTTTTCTTTACTACCTACCACCTAGAAATATACACCGTCAAGATGTCTAAAAACAGGCAACCTCTCTATCCTCGATTATCCAGAAGGCCCCCGTTTAGTGTCGATGCATCTGGCTATGAGCCTTCGGCAGGCGAGACTATACCGCGAAGACACCCTGCTGCTAAGGACAAACTTATTACCACCCCTTCTGAAGACGTCAGGACTATCTTCGACATCTTGAAGCGAAGCGCTGACAAATATGGCAATGCCAAGGCCGTGGGTACTCGACGAATAGTAACGACGCATGTGGAAAACAAGAAGGTTAAGAAGATGGTGGATGGCGAAATGACGGAGGTCGATAAGAAGTGGACCTACTTCGAATTGAGTGGTTACAGCTATGTCAGCTTCATAGAGTATGAAAAAATGTGTCTAGAGGTTGGTGCTGGGCTTAGAAAGCTTGGTATGATCAAGGGTGATCGGTTACACCTATTCGCAGCAACTAGGTACGATCTCGATGTACTATGCTCGAATATCCTATAGCGTTGAAGCTCACACTGCGTGTCCTAGTGCTCATTGGCTTGCAATGTCCCATGGTGCAACCTCGCAGTCGATTCCTATAGCTACTGCGTACGACACCTTAGGCGAAGAGGGCCTTAAGCACTCTCTCGTTCAGACCGGTGCGAAGGCTATCTACTGCGATGCCCATCTTTTACCGACACTATTGAATCCGCTGAAGGAAGCTAAAGAGATAAAGTATGTGGTATACAACAGCGATACGGACGCTAAGCAGGCAGATATCAAGAAACTCAAGGTCGAATTCGATTATCTGGAAATTCTTAGCTTCGAAGATTTGAGGAAGTTGGGTGAAAGCAATCCAGTAGACACTGTGCCGCCTGAGCCAGAAGATCTGTGTTGCATAATGTACACGTCGGGTTCGACCGGAACCCCCAAGGGTGTGCCAGTGAAGCACAAGGCCGTCGTCGCCGCCATTGCTGGTGTCGATACAATAATTGGTCCATACCTTGGACCTGGCGATGCGCTCCTAACCTACCTCCCGCTTGCTCACATCTTAGAGTTTGTCTTTGAGAATGCTTGCTTATTCTGGGGTGGTACAATGGGCTATGGAAACCCCAAAACTCTGTCCGACTCTTCTGTACGGAATTGCAAGGGAGACATCCGCGAATTTAGGCCAACTATCCTTGTTGGTGTGCCAGCTGTGTGGGAGTCAGTGAAAAAGGGCATAATTGCGAAGGTCAACCAAGGCAGCTTTGTTGTGAAGAATCTGTTCTGGGGTGCTCTTGCAGCCAAGGGCTTCCTCATGTCTACTGGTCTCCCGGGCACAGCAATCTTAGATGCTTTGGTCTTTAAGAAAATCAAGGATGCTACTGGTGGACGCCTTCGGCTGTGCATGAACGGAGGAGGACCTATCGCCAAAGACACGCAGCGGTTCATCTCTCTTGCCATTACTCCCATGATAGGGGGATATGGTCTTACAGAAACGACGGCCATGGGAGCCCTGACGGACCCCTTGCATTGGACAGACGATGCTCTGGGAGACATACCGTCCTCGATTGAAATTAAGCTTGTTGACTTTCCAGATGCAGGTTACTACTCAACGAACCAAAGACCTCAGGGTGAGATCTGGATTAGGGGAGACAGCGTTTTCAAAGGGTACTATGAAAATGAAAAAGAGACAAAGGAGTCTTTAACAGAAGATGGATGGTTCAAAACGGGTGACATAGGGGAATGGGACTCTAATGGACATCTTAAGATCATTGATCGAAAGAAGAACCTTGTCAAGACGCTCAACGGAGAATATATTGCTTTGGAAAAGGTCGGTTTGCTTGCTTCGTAAGCATTGGCACTAGTACTGACGCGTGAGGAAACTTACAGCTGGAGTCGGTCTATCGTTCTGCCACAGTTGTTGCCAACATCTGTGTACATGCTGCAACTGACCGTGCCAAACCCATCGCTATCATCGTACCGGCCGAGCCTGCGCTGAAGAAACTTGCGGCGGACAATAATATACAAGGTAGCGGTCTCGAGGAGCTTGTCCACAATGAAAAGTTGAACCACATTGTCTTGAAAGAGTTGCAAGCAGCGGGTAAGTCAGGCGGGCTTGCTGGTATTGAAATCATTGATGGTGTTGTTATGGCCGATGAGGAATGGACAGCAGCGAATGTAAGTAATGGGTTTGTTTTGAACTGAGAACCCCCTACTCACCACACATTCAGGGCTTGACCACTGCAGCACAGAAAATAAACCGAAAAGGTATCCTGCAAAAGTACCAGAAAGAGGTTGACAAGACTTACAAAGCTTGTGGGCAATGAAACAGCCTGTTTTCAAGGAATCATTGACGCTGGCGCACATTCCACTACACCAGCGTGGATTTCGGCGTTGGGTATTTTCGGCAGCATCATTTCATGCATGGGTAATGAGAATATCTCCAGTTTATTCAAGCGGTCATGAGGAACGAAGCGGCTTGTAGTATTAAATGTATTGATTGTTGTGGAGTAAAGACTAGCAAGTACATCTTTAGAAAGATTTCCTCTAGAGTTTGAGACCGATTGGTTCGCGAATACAAATATGTTCTTGCAATTAGAACACTCAATTCATCATGATTCGACGCACCCATGACTTAGGGTTAGTCTCGCCTACAGTAATTAGCGTGTGCACAAAGGTTTAGAATCCTTGGCATTCATTTTTGCGCTGCCCCACGGTGATCCTTTATATGAGGAATTCGAAAATTCAACCCCACCGCCCCCCCAATTGCCCAAAATTGAAGCTATTCAGACCTCTTTGTTTATTGATGTTCTTGTAACCGTTTTTATTCGAAATTCCTCAACGTCGAAGTTAAAATCCACCTCTAGATGACCCTCTCACCCCCTCTAGAGCATCCGAAAGACTCTATTAGAACTGAGTCGTTAAATAGAATCAAATTCCTGATTTCCTACCTTCAATTCTCGTTTCAAAGCTCTGATATCTGTCTCAAAGATGTAGCCTGAATGCTTGAAGTGCTGCCTCGAATATCTATCACATTCGCTTCGTTCAACAGCGTAATGAAGAAAGTCATCAAAGATGCCTTCAAAATGAAGTCATATCTCGTCAAAATGCCTACGAACCCAGGTCTTTAATACGCTGAAGATGAGTTCTATGAGGTTGTAATTCGACGAGTAGAGAGGCAAATATCGCATCTGACATTCATATCAGTGATAGATCGTCAATTCAACGAGGCAAATAGAATAGCTTACCTGACATTCGTGTGAGATGATGAGCTCTTCGATTCGACTATTGCAATGAACACTTGCGTTATTCATGATGATCACACTTCTTGAAGTCGAAAAGAAACTGCATAGAGGTAGCAGTTCATCTGCTAGTCATCGAAAGAAAGTCTCGTCGTTGAATCAGTCTTCACGAATGCCTGTACAGAATAGATATTCGTCTTTCATATAGATCGAAAGAACACTTCAGCAATGTCTTCTCGTTCTGAAGGCTTGATAGCGAGCTGATTGATCAACGAAAGCATAGGCTTGATGACGTCAGTCTGTGATCTCATTGAATAAAGACTCATTCACGAACACGAGCTGTTCGATCGTCAAACGAAGCATGTCTGCTACTCAATTCAAACGAAGCTCATCGTTTTGCCTGATCTCTACACGCTGTTCTTTCTTATTACTTCAGCGTCTTCTCTTCAGAATTCTTGATATCGTGAATCGATGCACGTTAATGTCTCACTTCTTTCATATGTATCAGATCATCTCTTTCTGCATGGTTCATGACTGCTCTTCGAGGTAGACTATGAGGTCATTTTCAGTTGCCTTAAACACCTTGCGGGGGGCTTCTTTTGAACGAAACTGAGGTCTGAAAGATGAGTTATACATAAAGAGGTTCTCTTGAATATTGTATACAGTGGCAGGGCAACAATGAACCTCTTCAGCGATTGCCCAAGGAGCCCAATGAAGTAGCAGAAGGCGTAGTATTCTGGAGCGAAGGCTTGCAGGAAGTGGTCCCGGCATAGCTATAAAAGCGATCAGTAAGCGAGGAGGTCTGCATAGCTTCAAAATCACCTGTTTGAATGCGATAATAGGTGGTGGGGTTGGATTTTCGAATTCCTCATATAAAGGATCACCGTGGGGCAGCGCAAAAATGAATGCCAAGGATTCTAGAATAAACCTTTCTGCACACGCTAAAACCTCTAAACCAATTGAGCCTCTGATTTTCTTCCGACCTTTAAGCAACGCAACATCCACTCCTTCCCAATAATGTCGTAGTGGTCTCCGTCTCCATAACATGTCCCTCTACCGGTACGCTTCCCCTATTTCCCCCTAAGCCTCTACCCATTAACCGACCGCCCGCCCCACCACAGCTCCTTCCTCAACCTCCCTCCCCGCACCCGCATCTTCCTCGGACTGGGCATGATCGGCTGGGCCGGCCTCGGTATCCTGCTGACGGATAAAGCGGAAGAGAGATTCGGGTTGGTGCCGACAGAGAAGGATCGGGAGGAGCTAGAGAGGGTGGTGCCGAGGGTGAGGAGGGTGGATGATTGACTAGAGTGGTTGTGAAAGATGTTTTGGTGGGAGAGGGCGGGTGAGGATTAAAAGGGAGAAAGGGGAAGGTGGAGGGGATTTGTGAAGGACGGGGAGGGGAGGGGAGGGTTAGGGACTGGAGTTGAGTGGACGGTCCTACCGGAGCCGCGTTAATGGCTCGAGGATGTTTGCCACACCGGCACGACAACTACTTGAAATCCGGATGTCGTGGTGGGCGTACTTGATCTCCCATGGCCGGTATGCGCCGGTGCTGTGCCAGGCCAAAGCACTCGGGGAATCAACAGAGGGTGGAATCACACGGAAGAGGGACCGATGCTGTGGCAGAATTGCATAATGAGTGAAGTGGCAGATTTGCCGAAAGATCATTACAGATACGCTCATGCCAAGGTCATGGTCGGTCTATGTACGAGTAGTGTATCTAGGAAGACATACTCCTAGACGCCAAAACATGCCCGAAAACTCCCAGCACGACATTATCTATGGAGAACATCAAAGCACCTCGTCCCGATCAAAAGCAGATGTATCCAACACCACCTATGGCTGTCATCCCCGCCCCAATCCACCACCATTTATCTGCATTAATCGGCTCTTTCCGCTTTATCAAAACGTTTCGGTTCAATGGGCCTCCCAGATCCTCGTCACGCTCAAAACGACTCCTCTTAGCCTTTCCAGTGGTTGATGCTGTGGCTGTAGCACCACCGGTTGAAGATGCCGTGGTAGGGTTAAGGGTTTGTGTGGGGAGCATTATAGGTGGTTTGTAGGCTTGGTACATCGGATTTAGGGGGGCTCCATCAAAGGCGAAAAGATTGAGCCGGGGTGCTTTGCTGTAGGAGTCGGTGATTACTTCGAAGCTCTGCATGGGTAGCCAGTTAGTTTTTCTGTGCCTATTATAATAGAACATTACAGTTCAGGCTTGACTTACTCTGAAGAGCTCGCTTTGGTTGTAGCGTGTATATACGGAAGTGTGATACAGGCACGGATTTGATAGGAGTTGACGGCCATCAACTCCGAAGGGTGTCAGGATGAGGGATCCATTGGATGGTGTTGTGAATATGCCGTGCTGCCACTGTATTATTCCTTGAGGACATGATGGTGTTGTAGCTACAAAGCTAGTTAGTATAGTTCGTCAATTTCATAGACTGTGATAGAGACACACGATTCGATATTGCTCGATAGTATGCTACTTCGTAATAGCCATCATCGGTAAAAGAATATGAAAAGCCTGTGAGCGACGGCTCAAACATCTTCTCGTTTACTGGGTCGTAGAAACCCTGTAGAAGTCAGCCTTTGCCAACACAAAATTCCTGATAGGCCCAGCTCCTCGTCCCAGATTGACAGCTGTGGTATGAACGCGAAACATTTTGGAGTACGTACCGGTCCGGTGATGACCTGCCGCGACTTGGTCGTCCATGTTCCTGTCAACTGCGGGACACCCTGCGAACTCACGGCCGATACGAGAACAGCGCCAGCAAACAACAGCGTCCTAAGAGAGTGAGGCATTGAGTTTTGTTGCGAAACGAGTGTTGTCTGAAGTTGTGCTCAGGTCCTTTGAGATCAAGGGGGGCACTACAGTCATCACCGGAAGGCCGTCAAAGGTTAAATTTCGCCTCATCCTTCTAGTCTATAAATAGCAACGTGAACCTGTGCCATGAGTCTTTCTGTGCAACGACAACCATATTTTCGAGTATGGTAGATAGTCCATGATACGGAAAGGTCACCGTCGATTAAAGTCACTACCGATTCAATTCATGCTGGCTCTCGTATGAAATGGTCGCAGAAATGACTGCTCTTCGAACGCTCAAGAAGGAATTAAGAGCTTCGATGAAGCACCGGCTCTCACAGCTGTCTGGAGACTCAATCAACAATCAATGTCCGTAGTATGTAAAGCATAAGTTACATCTCTTTGCTGATCCGATGTGCATCTCTGATCAGCCCGGCAAGTTGCAACTACTTTGTTTTCTCTGCCCGAGTACAAAATGGCCAGTCAGATTAGCATCTATCTCTCCATGCCGGGAGGAGAGGTCTCTACAAGTGATATTGTTCACGATGCCTTTCACCAAGGCAAGAGTGTCTACGTGCCGTATACTTACAAGTTGGATTCTCCGCCGACGGATGGGCCCAAGACGGTCATGGACATGGTTTCTCTGCACTCACTAGAGGATTACGAGGCTCTTGGGCCGGATGCTTGGGGGATCCCGACTCCAAGTAAAGCCTCGATCCCTGGGAGATGCAAATGTCTTAGTGACCCCGAAATCGAATCGAATGACCACGCAAGGGAATCAATGAAAGGAGAGCATGTTGACATGATAATCATGCCCGGTATGGCTTTTGATAGGGGATTTGCAAGACTTGGGCATGGAAAGGGTTTCTATGATTTCTTTCTGCAACGCTTCCATCAAATGAGGGCATCCGAGAGTGGAAACTCGAAAAGAATGCCATTGCTTGGTGAGTAAATGTTCTATTTGTTGCATTATCTGTACAACTAATTTAACCACTTACTTCGTAGTCGGACTAGCACTTCAAGAACAGCTTCTCGAAGAAGGGGAGGTTCCCACAGATGCTTCTGACTGGCGATTGGACGCATTGATTGTAGGCGACGGATCGTTGATTCGAGGTTGTGAGGGTAGCGAGTAGATTAAATGGTCGACACAAAACATAAAACTTTTCCTTGGTATCTCAATGCGCCTTGGTCAAATATTTTACCGGTCAAGAACCTCAGAAGAACTACCATAAGTTTTCTTATTGAAGGGCTTGAATGAGGGATACATTGTCCCCCTTTAGTAGGATCTGACCTATTGTATGTGTTAAATTTTCCCCATAACGTCTTATCAAAGAGAAAATTATACCTAATTCTCGTCGCTTTTCGTCGGGATCTGTCTTTGTAGCTTGCTTAACTTCCACCGCGTCATCAACCACCAGGTTCATGAATTCGTCAAAACCCTAGAACGTGATCTTGTGAGCCATGTCCATTGATAGCTACCCATCAACATAAGACCTACCCTAATCCTCCCCTCTATCCTGATTGCCAATTGCTCGAACAACCATATTGAGACCGTGGAATGCTGCTGTAGGAGCTTGAAGATAAAGTTGATTGGAGGCAAAAGCACCTTGCCTCTACCGCCACCGCCGCGACCAGTCATTGCGTAGGTTGATGGTGCTCAAAGTCCAACTTGCTTTCTTGACGGCAGTGCGTTTGGTGTAGCCCAGCTCTCGAGTTCCAGCAAGAGAATCCAGAGTTCTGTGGAAGCACTGGATGAGATTCTGTACGGCGTAGAAAGTATCGAAAACTGTCGTTGACGGTTGTTCCCCTTTAAGATGGTTAATGGTGATGCACCAAAATCACAGAGCTACGGCCGGCGAAAGTTCCACCGCATCCGCCTGTGAGCCGCATTTGGACGCCTCTGACGCTGCGCATCAATCAACACAAAATTTAACGCCTTGCACAGTTGACAAGATTCTACAATCCACTCTCTCCTTCTCAAGCTTCTGTGGTATCTATGCTGCTGTTATTCGATTGATGAGATATCGTCCTGCCAGCTGGAAGGCTCTGAACGAATAAATAGCTCCACCCAACCCCTCCACAGCACAACTTAACATGGCCTCAACAGGACCAGATGACTTTACGCCCGTACTTGCTGCTCTGGCGACTATGCAAAGCAATGAAGACCGGTCCCAGAAATCGCAAGCACACGAATATCTTGAGAAATTCCAAAAGTCTGTACGTAATATCAGTACAGTTTATTGCCAATAGAGCCACTCTGACGCTCCATAAACTGTAGCCTGAGGCTTGGGCTTCTACCCACTCTATTCTGTCATCCTCTGGAGTTACCGTGGAAGCCAAGCTGTTTGCCGCAACGACACTAAAAGGAAAAGTAAATACTCCATCCAGTACTCGGAGACAATCCTATCACCATACTCATTCTTCTAGATCACCTATGATCTAGATCAACTTCCTCGGCAGTCTTTACCAGCATTACGAGACTCTATCCTTGGGCTTATGAACACTTTCCGTGAAGGACCGAGACCGATTAGGACACAACTATGTGTTTGCCAAGCAAATCTAGCAATCCAGATGGTAGAGTGGAAGAATGTACTTCAACTCGTAGGCTCATCGCTTGGGAACAACGCACTGGATTGTGTCTTGGAGTTTCTTAGAGTGCTGCCAGAAGAAGTGATCGAGGGACGAAAGATCAATCTCTCGGTATGCTGACCACGACTCGCTCATGCCACAGGGAAACATCTCTGAATGTCATGCTCTGGAAATAAAGTGGCTAATATCATTGGGTGTCACTAGGAAGAGGACCTCATAACTAGAACGAAGGAACTGTTAGAAGAGAATGCCCCCCAAGTTCTACGACTTCTAATCCAATATTCCCAATCTTCCCGTAAGTTTTTACTACGTTTCTGATTTTACAGTCGTATCTTTCCTTTCCTTTTCAATTCAATGCTAAACGCTCAACAGCCACCGCGGCCTCAAATCCGCATCTTTTCGAGTGTATATCGTCTTGGCTTCGTGAGATCCCAGCTGCTGATGTCGTCAACTCTTCTCTCTTTGAAGCAATTATAAATGCTCTTTCGATAGAAGTATCGTTCGAGGCTGCAATTGATTGCATGTGCACAATTATTAGAGATACTCGGGAAGTAGATGAATCCATTGAACTAATCCAGATAATCTACCCTCGCATTCTATCGTTAAGACCCAAAATACAGGAGGTTGCGGAGTCAGAAGATCTGGAGACCTACAAAGGTATAACAAGGCTATTTGCCGAAGCTGGTGAAGTCTGGGTTGTTATGATCGCTCGACTACCCGCCGAATTTAGAGGCCTCGTAGAATCAATCTTGGAGTGCTGTGCCAGAGATCGGGATCGAGATGCTGTTGCGTTAACATTCCTGTTTTGGTATGAATTCAAACAGATGGTAACCCTGGAAAAGTATAAACCAGCACGCAATCAGTATGCTGATGTTTTTGAAAGACTCGTGGACGTCATGATCAAACATCTGGAATTTCCAACCCCACAGGACTCAAATGAGACAGATCTGTTTGATGGCGATCGAGAGCAAGAGGAAAAGTTCCGAGAGTTCCGGCACCAGATGGGCGATGTACTGAAAGACTGCTGCGATGTCATCACCGTTGAGGTATGTCTGGGAAAAGCATTCAAACTCATTCAACAATGGATATCAGCATGGGGAGGACAAGCCACTGGCACCAGTGTCCCTCATTGGCAAGAACTTGAGGCTCCGTTGTTCAGTATGCGGGCAATGGGTCGGAACGTATCCCCAGAAGAGAGTACTGTCCTTCACCAAGTGATACCGCTCATCGTTCAAATACCAGATCACGAAAAGCTGCGCTTCCAAGCTATAATGGCACTGGGAAGGTACACCGAGTGGACGGCTCAACATCCCGAGTTTCTCCAACCTCAACTGAATTTCGTTATTGCCGGCTTTCAACACAAATCGACGGAGGTTGTAAGAGCTGCCGCTCTGGCTTTTCGCTTCTTCGGAACAGACTGCAAACAGCTCCTCACCGATCACGTCACCCAACTTCACGCCTTTTACGAATCTGTTCTGGACAAACTCCCACCACCAAGCCAGGAAGAGATTACTGAAGGTGTGGCATGTGTCATCTCAGCTCAGCCGTTGGATAAGATCTACTCAATGTTCAAATTATACTGTGATCCTATTATTAAGAGAACGATGACCCGCGCCAACGAGGCCAAGAATGCGGAAGACGAAAAAGCAAAGCTAGCCATTGCAGACTATCTTCAACTCCTAACGGTCTTCATTCAAAACATCCAACCCTACGTATCACCACATCAGGAGAACCCTGCGGTCAAGTATTGCCAAGAAATATTACCGTTCATGTCGGCGATCGCTGAGAATTTCACCAACTCGACGCCCATTCTGGAGCGAGTGTGCCGGTGTTGGCGCTACATGGTTCTTTCGTATCGAACGGCCGTACTTCCTCTGTTACCGACGCTAGCCCAGCAGCTTGCATCGGGGTTCGAAAACTCCCGCCAGGGATGCTTCCTATGGGCAACGGATTCTGTCCTTCGTGAATTCGCACGAGGAGCGGAATTTGTCGATCCATCTACCTCCCAAGCAATCTATAAATTTTTCGAGCAGCAAGCGTTCGCGTTTCTACGGATCATGAATGACCTCCCTCCTACCGATCTCGCCGACGGTAATTCTCCTCTATTCTTCCAACTCATGAGCAATATATAGAATTTCACTTACAATATGTGCAGTCATCGAAGATTTCTTCCGCCTCCTAATCGACGCCTTAATCTACTACCACCAACAACTCCTCACAGCGCCTGTCTGCGAACCTATCATCTCCGCCTCCATCAGTGCCCTAACCCTCCAACAAGACGCCCCCTTGACCGCAACTCTACACTTCCTCCGGGACTTCCTCTCCTATGGCACCTCGCACCCCAATTCCTCGTCCTTCTCCGAAGATATAGACTCCCAGCAACCCCAACAAAATACAGCTCAGATCCAGCAAGCGGTCAAGCGTCTCGTCACGAGCCAAGGGGAGGTACTGGTCCAGAGGATCATGACGGGAATGATGTTTCATTTCCCGCGAGACTGTTTTCCGGATGCAAGCGGGGTGTTGCTTGCACTTTTCGAGATCATGCCGGAAGAGGTGGCAAGGTGGGTTGGGGCTACGATTGGGATGTTACCGCATGGAACAGTGAAGCATGGGGAGGGGGAGAGGCTGATGTCGGCTATTGGGCAGAAGGTTCAAACGGGGGATTTGAGGAAGATCAGAGTGCTGCTGCAAGGTACGTGCTGATGAATATCTGTTCTCAGAGCGTTATAAGAGCGCATCGCTAATGGAACGTCGTGTATAGACTTTACCAATTCTTACCGGAGGAGGAATGTAGCGCCCAGGGAAGGCCTGGGAAGGTTAGAAGCGACGAGATTCAGGTTCACGGGATAGATGGCGTTTATTCTTCCTTCTTGCTTGCTGTAGCATTCGTAGGAAGCATTGAAAGTCTGTTCGGCTCTCCAAATCTATGCCTCAAGCGTCAAATTCCTCCGTTACTTTAGGCATGCTCGAATGCCAGGCGTTACACCTTCCGGCTTATTGATGCTAGTACTCCTTTGTCGAAGTTTTCGCCGACTGACGGTAGTCTCAAATAGATAGCAGGCTTCCCTACTGGCCGGCTTGAATGGAGGGGCATGAAGCCGGGAGAAGTTGGGGGGGGGAGGGGAAGGGTTGAAAGAGGGGGGGCAAGGAGGTTTAATTCGATAAGACTAGGGAGTGTTACGACGATGTCAAAGGCAGCCCTTTGATAGCGAATCCGATAACACTGGGTTTTGTTGATGACGGGTCTGAACCGTAGCTGAAGCTGCTGATCGTAGCTCAGCTAAACAGAAAGATGGTCCTCGACTCGCATTGGTTAAAGAAAGGTAGGAGTGAATAACCCCACATCGTTTCCAGTTGGAAGACAAACGGAAATGCTGGAGGACAAGAAATCCGAAGGTTGGTGGCGTGGTGCTTCTAGTTGGGAAGGGCATCACTGTATATTTGGAGGAATAGCTAATTGGTTGGATGTCTGTTTGGAGAAAGATGCAAATATATTAACGGAACGCAAGAAGTGCTTATTGGAAGTGTTCATAAAAGGTAAGATAAGATACGGGCATCGGGTGAGGGCACCGCAGACTATTTCCCCTGCTGGCGGTGATTTGGGAAATGTGCTACGGACGAGTGTAAGTACTAGACGGTGGAGAAAGCATCCGAGCTCCCAGGATCGATTAGATGAGTGGCCCAAAAGTAAGGAACAAAGGTTCAGCACACATGACAAAGGGGGTTAGTAGGGTCTTGATATTTAACGGTTTTTCATTGAAAGCGAAAACGCTCCTATTTCAAAGCTAGAAACGCGGTGACATCCGCACTGCGGCACAATCATCGTCTCCAAAGACATTTGTGCCGAGTCAGTATGGAGGCCGCCCTCCCCAACGATGAATGCCTCGCTGGAGGGTAGATAAAGTCATAAACGGCGCCGTAACGACCTGAGAATGCGTTTATGATGCAAGAAGATATCACAGTTTTGGATCTTTGCCATCGTGTCCCACCAGAATTCCCTCCTCTTTTCCCAGCGAGTCGGCTATAGAACTCCCTTCCATTGCCAGATCCTTGGCGCCATCCTCTATCCCAGGTAAGGGTTTGATAGAGTTATATTGTAATATCGGGCTGCTACTTGCATGTTTATCAGCTGTCGAGTGTGATTCGGTCTTCTTCCGGCTCATGTACTCTCCAAGGCTGACCTTCTTCTTGACAGGGCTGGGCTGAACATGACTCGAGACTGAGGCGGAGAAGAGCGGAGGATAGCTGTTATGAGTATGATTGGAAGTATGCGAGAACGGTGACCGAGAGGGAATTGAACTGGGAGTGGCGGTAATGGAGGGCTCTGGATTGTCCTGAGGTGTAGGCGGAAGCTGAACGTGCAGATCGGCGGAGCGGAATCCATTGACTGGGCGAGACTGAACATCAGGCGGCTTCCTGTCAGTCAAAATTGATAGCAGAGGAGGACACTTGACGTCCCCAACTACTGCCAGGTCTGGCAGATTTGGCGCTTGATCGGGAGGGCGAGGCTTCTGTACCGGAAGATCCGACGGTAGGCTGTCTGGATCGAGTGTCACACCAAGACCGACATCATGCATCTCTGCATCCTCTGAGGGATGCTGGCCGACAAGGACGGTCGAATTGATAGGCGAAGAGTTTTTCATCTGGACATCAGGAGGCTGTTGGCTGCCAGCTTGCAGATCGCTAGTAGGCGTAGAGGCTGCCCGTTCAAGTTCCTCTAACTTTACCCGATCTCTTTGGCATCGCAACAGAAGACGCTTCGTCAAAGATACAAAGGGCTTTCGCGGTAGGATCTGAGCCCCCGTGGGCTTGTACCAGTCGTCATTCTTGTCAGGATCGGTTTGCACAGAAGAGTCGACATAGTTCTGACGAACGAGTGGTGAGGCTGCCAGGGGAGGGTTCAGGTGCGACAACTTTTTGTGGGGCATGTGGGAAGAGTTCTGTGAGCCCAAGGTACGCGAGCTTTTGCTGGTAAGAGCGCCTGATATCCTTTGGGAAGTGCCAGAGTCCATGTATCGAGGCCTAGAAGAGATGTGCGGAGTACTTGGCTGAGACTGGGAAATTGCGGTATGACCTAGCTGCTGGCTAGTGCCAGCAGAAGGTGTATTGAGATTGGAACCACCGCTGTTTCGCTTCTTCTTCTTTTGAGCAGGCTGGTGCTTGTCTTGCTCAAGATTCTCGAATGTTTTCTCCAGTGCCGCGATTTTTCTCTTCTCACGAACAGAGAGCTCTTGCCCGAGAGCAATTCCATGCGTGGGCGTCATCTCCCGACTTCGCGGCTTGCTCCGTACAGACCCTGATGTAGATCGGCTATCCTCGCGATCGTCGTCATCTTGATGCTTCATTCCTTCACTTGCGGCCCTGCTATTTGTGGCCTGGCCAGTACTGGGCGGTGATGTCTTATTGGCGTAGCCGTTACGACCTTTCTTAGACACGCCGTTTGATAAGTGGGAAGCGGAATTGACGTTGGCAGCACCATGGCGTCGATCATATCTGGCCAAAGCGCATTGACTCGGGACGCCGCATGCACAGCCGCCGAAGTCTGCCAGGACTTTCCCTACCCAGTCGACAGCATAGTCTTCGCCCGCATCGACAATACCCTCACGCTTTATCTCCTCATTGTTGCGACTATGAACGAAATTTCTCATGTGCTCGTCCAAAACCCATCCTATCGTCAACTCTGATCCCGCTTCTAGATCAGTCTTGGCGACAAAGCAAAAATGGTAATCCCCCTCCTGCAAGATGGTTTTCATGCTCAGATTGGGCCGACAGCTTCGTCGTAAGTATCGGGAAGCCGTGCCTTCGGACCGCGTATCAATGTAGATGGGTAACTTTGGGTGGAAGAAAACAAAAGGAACAGGGTGTCGAAGGTAGTCCCATCGGTTTAGCGGATCCTCGATGTAGTCCTTCATATGACCAACCTTACCCTTCAGCTCACCCACTATCGAGTCCTGTGGAATGGACGAATCAATAGTAAGGAAAGTCCATTGCGGATGCTGGCCATGAGGATCCGAGGAAGGGTGCTGCTTATGTTGTTTGTGGAGCTGCGGGAGCGTCATTGAGTTAACAGGTTGTTCGCAGCGATGGAACACATCTCCCGGTGACAATCCATTGGTAGCTTCACGAAGTGACTGACTATCGCGCGACCAAGATGAAAGACTTCTGGTAATTGTAATGTCGTTGAACAGATTGGCTTGTGAGGGAGTATCGCCAGGATCGTCATCGTAAAGATGTAAGAATTCAGGACTATATGGTTCGCTGGAGTATCCGTTTGGTGAATGGTTCTGCGGCATTTTTGAAGGACTTTGCATTGCGTGCGATGTAGATCCGGAACGTTTGCCAAATTGGGTCGAGGGCGCAAATGGGGTCATTGGAGAATTGACCGAGCTGGAGAGGCGATGATTCGTTTTAGGTCTTTTGGCGTGTGGGAGCTGGTCTCGAGGACTTCGGCTAGTACGGTCGTGGGGAAAGGCAAGATCGTTTCTATCGTGAGACCAGCCGTTTGTAAGAGTCGCATTCGACTCTAGTACCTTGATCTTTTTCTTATGGCTTTTGGTGGTTGTTTTCTTGATCTTCTTCTCGCCCGGGTCAGGCTGTTCCATTCTCGTGCTTTGTCGCTCGATCGCTCTTTTCGCATCCAGAGGCCTGGGCTCACAATCGGCGCAGAAGTGGATGATCGCACTGACATCAGGGACCATCCCATCGGCGTAATAATAGCATTCGATGTGCTGCCAAGTCTCGCACCGGTCGCAGAACACTGTGTTTCCATCATCCTCGTTGAAGCGACAGATACACTTGATAGTGTAGTCTTCCTCGTCTTCGATGCCAGGCACAGCGTGCTTCGACACTTGAGCAACCTTGACCGAGGTAGGAACAGATCCGTTCGTGTGGACTACAGGCGCCGTGAGCGTGTTGAACGATAAAGCGATATCTGTCATAATATGGCCGACAAATCCTCCGTGTCTTTGTGGGTGCGAGGATAGGGTCGTTCAGAGATTTCTGGGTCTGACTCGCATGACGTTTGGAGGTAGCGGGAGATTGCCGAAGAGTCTATACGTCGACTATGCCGACAATATCGATAAGCCAAGTTCAAGTGACAAGTGGCAGTTGTATGCGATGCTGAAGGTACCGGGTTCGGAAATGTGACTCGAAGTGAGGGTGAGTTGAGGATCAAAGAGCCGTCGAGAGGAAATTTCAAAGAGCATTCGCCGCGATTTATCATGTAGAGGCCGTGATATCAATCATTAAGAGTGAACCAAGGCTTGTCCCATCCGTTGGTCGTGACGACTGACAGATTTGACGGCAATCAACCGTGTCTCAACGGGCTGTTAGGAATGGCGGTGTCCTTTTGCGCGCAGTGGGTTGGAAGTTTACGGTGGTAGAGACACTGTTGCTTGGCGACTGTTGACCACTGAGAAGAGAAATGTCAAGTAAGTAGCAAAGGGCGGGTGGGTGATGGTCGGATTTGTTGTTGTTGTTATTGTTCAAGAGGCTGCTGTTGGTGAGGGCGAAGGATTCTAGAGAGGGAGGAGTAGATAAAACTAAAGGGCCAAGTTCGCACTTACTTTTCCATTTGCGACTTGAGCGAAACGACGGGGGATCGACACGGGAGCAACTAAGAAAGGAAATATTTTGGATTATTCATGCACCGACCAATCACATCGACAAGCGATAGATACCGCTTGCTTGTAAGCTGTAAAGTTGTATGCAGACTTTGCAGAGCCACTCCGGCCCCTCAGTTGGATGCTTCGAATTGCCCGCCCGCTGCTCGAGGAGCAGAGGAGCAGAGGAGCAGCGAAGTAACCATGTTGAGAAAAGAAATACTGCAAGGAACGTGTTACTCGTGCAAGTCGTGCTTGTTTCGGAACATCGAATGGACGGGATGGAGGACCACTTCCAAAGCGCGTCGAGCTCAAGGAGAGCCGCAGCAGAGCATTGTCACCATTGCCCCTCCGCTCTGCTGGCCGATGTCTAGTCGACTGTAGGTGACGCAGGGTATCCCTGAGACCTGCCGCTGCCCCGGAGAGAATCAAAAGAGTCGCCGGGACCGAGTACATTTGTACTGATATGTTGTCAAAAGTTGCTGTGGAGAGGAGAGGCCTTGGTGTCAGCTAGTCCATTAGAACATCCTCCTTCGGTCACCAAAGAGGGAGTGGGGGGCCATCGCTAATGATTACTGTCAAAAGCGCTTTGTTGCAGGTTAACAGAAGCCTTGCGGAATTCATCCTCACTCAGCAAGGAGCATGTGACAAGCAGCTCGTGCGGCACAAAGACCAATTGGAGAGTTGGAACAGTCGAGTCGAGTCGAGTCGAGCAACGACTTTGTTTCCTGGTTTTGCTTATCTACCTTACTTTACTTCTCAAGCCGGTACTCTACTAGTGTGATAGGTGGGTTTACATGCATGTGGAAGAAATCAATTCCGCCGTTGGACGATCCAAACATCTACCAGAGTCCAGACTCAGAGACATGTCGCCGCCAACTAGAATAGGTAGAGTAGAAGCTGTTGTTTCATCCATCTTCCGCCTGTTCCATCTCATAAGACAGCCAGTAGGGAGAATTCAGTAGACTAAGGTATTTTGATGAACCTCTCAAAAACACAACGAATCTTCGTTCATTGTGACCTTCAAACCCGGGATGCCCCTTGGCAGTCGTTGGTTGATTACCGTTCAAAGTTGGAAGCGACTCTCAGTCAGTCCTAGCCTGGAGGATAAGGTAAGGTAAGGTAGCGTGTGTTGGTACGGTAACGTAAGGCGATGTATTCATAACTAGTACACAATACCATACCCGCTAGATAGGGCGCAGGCCGCCAAGACTCGTTGCCACATAAGGTATGTACCTTACCTACCTGAGGTACATCGTTCGGATCCCGCGCCAAAGTTGTGCACTTGTGTGAACTACCTTATACCTCCGTAGTCATCCCAGTGTTCTTTCTGCCTACGGAGTACACTACCTTGTTACACTGATAACGTTCTCGCAATAACCATGAAGCTTATAACCATATTCCTACCATTTGTCCTTTCCTCACTTGCCGCTTCCAAGTCATCAAGCTTCTTCGGCCGCGATCAGAGAGTCCTTGATGACGACCGTTCAGTACCAGGCGACAACCCGCTCGAGTACTGCCAGGCGGACACAACCAAGGATATCCTGACTATAGATTATGTGAATTTAAAACCTAACCCGCCTGCAAAGTCAGTAGACTACGCCTACAAGCGCAGAGCCTTACAGCTAACATAACCCAGAGGTGCGACACTTACCATCGAAGCCAAAGGCAACTTCACCCAAGAGGTTGTACAAGATTCCTACGTGAACTTGCGGATCAAATACGGTCTAATAACCCTGATCAATTCGAAGCAAGATCTTTGTGAGCAGATGAAGAATGTAGATGAAGAGTGCCCATTGGAGGGTGAGAAGGTTATAAAGAAGGACGTGGAGCTGCCAAAGGAGATTCCAGCGGTACGTAGCGTATAGTTCCATCCCATGTAATGCTATAATGTTGAGCTAACCCTCTAAATTTTAGGGAAAGTACACTGTGCTTGCGGATGTTTACACAAAAGACGACGTTAAGGTAATCTGTCTTGAAGCCACTGTGCATTTCTGATGGAGACGAACTGCGACGTTCTAGCTCGGTTTGCACTACATACAGGGTTGTGTTACATGATCAATAGTACGATAGCAGCAGGTTTCCCACTCAGAACGGTAGCGAGGGCAAACAGAACGATTGATGTGCGTTTAATATTCCTAGTGTTTACAGGCGCTGCAACAGGTGCATGGGTCTCAAAGGCCTCTAGTTGCTCGAGGATAGCCCGTATCATACCCTCCAGTGTATCAGTAGTCTACATTCGCCGCGCAAAGTATGCCTTTGTTGGGGGGAAATATCCGTGCAACTGTCAAGCCCAAACCCATAGATACCATGATATGCTATGCTCTTCATCCCAGGTGTAGCACCCTGAGCCTCCGACAATATCGCGATTAAGCCAATCGGCTTCCTCTAATTAGATTCTGCCTTACTCCCCAAATAGCCTCCTCACTCTCTTTAATACACTATCTTTTTCTGGGTCGTACGGGTGGTCTTTGCTCGGAATCTCCAGCACCGCAGGAAAGGCGTCTGTATATGTATCTACTCGGTCTCTTATCTTCTCAGCGATCTATATACAGATATGTCAACGCAAGAGCCTCAATATAGTTAGCAAACAGCAACGAACGCACATGTTGATTGATAAGAAGAATGGCTATGTCCTTGCGCTTTTGTGTGAACCTATCAAAAGCCTCGGCAATGGTTGCGTTTTCGGTTTTCGCATCCACGACAAGGAAATTCTTCTGCGCATCGGGAGGTTGTGTGACGTGCTACAAATCGCCCGTCAGCATTGTCCAGAAGAGCTACAGACGTCGCATACCCCAATGCCAGCCAACAGTAGACCTGTCACCGAGTCCTAGGTTAATACCATGTGAGCTTCTAACTAGCATCGACAGCGCAGGCGAACTACAGACCTCATCTCCAATGACTGCAAGGAAATGTCGATCCTTGTATGCGGAAGTTGGTGCGGCCATTTTTGACGTCCTGGCTATTACATGAAGGTAGAGCTACCTAAAGTTCGGATATCTGATGACAGCCACCCAAGCGTGCCAAGCTCCACAAGGTTGATGCATAGAATACCCCCTGTCCAGCCCTACCCGCCTCCGCCTTGGCTACACTCTTTGTGTGTTTGTAAACATGTGTTTTTCACCAGGGTTGTCACATTTCGGAACTGTCATGAGAGTGGAAGCTCGGCGAGATCTTCGAGAGTGGCATATAATGCCAGCAGTGCCATCTTACCTCCCTCTGACCTGTCGAGATGCCCCGACTCATCCGCCGCCGACCACTGGCGGAGCGCATACAAGCATATCTCAATCCACTAGATTTCCTCCTTTGGCTCTCGGAAGAAATTGACTCGAGCGATTGGGACCAATGGCAGAAAGATTGGGCAACACCTATAGGGTTTGCGCTCAACGTTGTATTTTTGATTGCAAGAGCAAATAGTGGATCCAGCTCAAGAACGAAGGGGGATGATGTCTTTGGAGAAGATGAATCCCACGCCGGATGGCTTGCTTGGTTTGTGCGCAGATTCTGAGACGGGACAATGAGTTGACAGTACGGAGACTTACACGGTACAGGCAGCCTTCATCGTTCACTTCCTTTCACTTCTCTCGTTCGCAAATGCCGCATACACTTTCTACCGCCAACGCCACTACAGATTGTTCGAAACCTCAGTAGACGCTGTACCAAGTACTCCCTCGGCGCATCGTGTCCGCGTTGATTCCTCACCCCTCTCCTCATCCCCCTTGCGCTTTCTCTCCAGTATGCTTGCGACAGATAGCGCAGAGTCCAGAACACATCCGGACGCCGCAAGAGACGTGTGGGAGCTTGCGGTATGGGACCCAACGCCGTTGTCTCTCAGGATGTTTTGTTTGTTCAGTCCAGGCCATGTCTTGGTTTACTGGCTTTTCTTACCAACTGCTGTCCAAGATCCTCGGCCAAGCACTACAGTAGTCACCACGATAGTGTTGGCGGGCTTGCTCTCTGCACAACTTATGATGCTACAAAAAAACTTTTCTCAGCAATCGAAAGATACGTCTGTTATACACAAAGAGGTGTTGAATGAATATGATACCAAATACGTCCATCCACGAACACAACCTCATATGCGCGATGTTGGCACACAATACACGAGTTCCGGAACTTCAATGCATGGCCTCTCTCGACATGAAGCAGATGAGAATTCAGTAGACACATACTCGCCCATGATAATTCTACAAAGAAGTTTTCAAACACGCCCTAACCCCAATTACATCAAACACGTTGATCCCGAGGGCTACGCCCGACGAGCAACTTCGCCTTCAAGAAGTGCCTCAGCCAGCATGGCTCCACCCCTGCGAACGCCTGCTCATTTACGCGATGCATCTTCACCAATACGTCCACGTACCGCCTTACGTCAACCGCAATTCAAGCCCTCGACCAGTGACGGGGGAAGTCTTGGCGTTTATTCACATGCCAACTCCCCACTCAGAAAAGCGACGTCGACAAATTTCCCAGACGCGCATCGTCAGCGTGGAAGAAGTTCAAGCCCTGCGAAGCGAGAAGGTAGTCCACTGAAAAGAAGTAGTGTGCCTGGAGGCGCCAATACGACGCGTTGGGCACATTTGCAGGGGACGCCAGCTAGAAGGGAGAGTGGAATGTTTTGAGCATGGGTTTGTATAATCAGAGCATGCTTGTAATAGTACGAGGGTAGTGGTAGATTCCAAATAATGTTTGTTCTGAGCTGCTTAGCATTGACCCATGTTACCGCAAATGTGCTCGTGCCAGACCAATACTCAAGGTTTCCACATCCGACTTTGAACAGCTTAACCCTGATACCATCCAGTCTAGCTCTTCATACAAAGTTTAGAACTTTGTGAGTAAATGAGTCAATCATGAGTTTGAGCAAGTATATCAACTCACCAACCTGGCAATTCGCGCGAGAGGCCGCACTGGGGGTATACAATGGCTATTCCCCTCCCCCAAACTCGACTTCTCTCCTCGTCGCATGCCCGAGGAATTATGGAAACCTCGACAGCCTAGGTGCACAAATTCCCGTCTCATCAACTTTTACAATCAGCCACATCGATTATCGGTAACACCAACCACATAAAATTCGAAAGTACTGGTAGTCTAGTTGAACATACTTTCCACATCACCATGCGACTATTTCGACGATCGAAGAAGGAGAGGAGATGCCAATCTGGAGACGCAAGGCCCTTTATTGAAGGGGCAGGAATATGTCTCAACCCGGACGATAGATTGTTCTTTGACGACGCCGATTCAAAGGTCCTGTTGTCAGCGCCAGACAGTTTTTTTCGCCGCCTGTCAAAGAAGTCCCGGAAAAAGCCAGCGCCACCAGCGGCACTCAAATACCCTCAAACCCATCTCTTTCGACATGTCAAACCAGAAGACAAGCTCACCAACTGGGGCGCAGACCCCATCACGGGGGTCCGCTACGAGAATCCACATAGATATCTCGACCCGCCAACCGAGAGCATGCGTTTCGTTTCCTCGTCGTCGCCCGCCCCTCAAGTGGAGAAGTTACTTGGTGGAAAGTGGCCGGTTAAGAGTCACAGCCATTACCCGGCTAAACCTCCCGGCCAGGTTTCGGTTGAGCTCCCTCATTCGCGGATTGAGGCTCCCGCGCCAGCCAGGCCTGCGCAGTCCACCACGAAAATCAGCTATCTGGAGACACTGTCAGCCAAGAAATCATCGCTGAATTCTTCATTTCGACTACAGCCGAAGAGGAAGGAAGAAAACCCGCCTCCTCCGCTCCGGCCGCCTCCACCACCTACGCCACTGCCCATAGGGCCCAGTATTCCAGAATGGCTGACGGTAGTCGAGAAAAGTCGATCGACGACCCTGGACCAGCTGTCAACCGAAAGTCCACAACGACAAAGGTCAAGGAGGAAAAGTCAACGTTCGCGTGCGCTGTCCAATGATACCAAACTTCCAAACGTTCAGGAGCCGAAGGAAGACCCTCGCCATACGCCAGTCGATCCCGCCAAAGTAGCGACCGAGTCGCCGAGAAATCCACCCCGACAAATGGTAGAAAAGAAAAGCCCGGTCCGTCTAATTCCTCGAGTGTTCATGTCGATAGTTCGCCATATCCTCTTAACAGTCGACCCGTTTCTTCCAGCATGGAGAATTTCCCGAAATTCAGAAGTCGCCCAGGACGAATTAATGAATGCGTGGTGGAGTGTGTGGTTAGCGATGGTATATTGTATGGCTTTATGGGGGCTTCTCATCACAATTGGGAGTTGTTTTTCTTTCCTGGCGAAGGGATTCAACTGGGTGCTTGGGATTGTTTCGGTGGTTATGGTTTTGAGCCTTTTCAGTAGTTGTTGTTTAGCAAATGGATGACTATCAGACACCTATCGCATCAACCTGGCCCAGTCTCGGCAAATTCGATGAATTTACCATCTACATTTTGCTTCCATATATGCAATATGCCACTATCGCCAGTTGATGCAAATGCACTGCCTGATCATCTGTTAGCGGCCCCACAACTGGACGTGTCGCATATACTTACCATCATGGATCCACTCAACCTTCCAGACTGGCGCACCATCATCATGATATATTGCCACTACCTCTTTCCACTCGTGTCTGATCTTTGCAGTTCCAGCATTATTACGTGCGGCAGCGCGAGACGCGCCTACCAAGCCTGCACCAATTCCGGATGGTGCGTTGCGAGCAGCTACCGAAACAGGTCGCGGGCCAGCGTTCAGCGGAGTAGGAGCATCAGTAGTTTTTCTAGAAGAGCTCTTGGCGTCCACCGGTGTATTAATCTCAAAGACTCGCACAAATCCATCATCGCAAGCTGCGGCAATCAGATCATAGGGGCGAACGCAGCCCGGTGCCCATGAAACATCATTAATAAGAGGGGCGTTGGTTGCTAGTTCTATCATTTCGTGAAACTGATAATTGCCCTCTTCTACTTTGAGAGCACGGTAGATCTTGATAAAACTCATCGCAGAAACAGCAAGCGAAAGAGCCTTCGGGTCCAGACCGGCCATCACGGCGTTGTAGCATGGTCTCTCAGAACGATGGAACGAGAGTCTAAATCGGGGTTCCGTACCTCGCGAATGTTGGCCATAGGGATAGATGTGATCTATTTCTTTCCAGGCGCTTAGGGATTCAGGCTCGGAAGGTTCAAGAAGGCTGAGTAATCCATCGTGCGTAACTAGAATTAGCCACACTTCGTGCTTGACGGTCTTGAAGTCAAAGGAAACATAAGCAACATGGTTGCTTGGAGATTGAGAAAATATGCATCTAAAACGACGACCGCTTTTCAGTGCCTGAGAAGGGTCCTCTCGCCAGAGCTTGAATTTATTGTCGCTACTGATGGTGCCGAATACTTGTCCCAAGGTAGATCCAATCCATTGTACCTTCAGATATACGCTCAGCAGATGAACATGGCATGTGGACTCGACGAACTTGCATCTAGAACTTCACCATCGTGTCCCCGCCATTGATCTATCAAAGTCCATGAATTGTCTTGCTCGACATTGTAGGTACGGATTTTGTGATCAGCAGAACATATCGCAATACGTGTACCAGAAGAATTGAAAGCAGCGGCAAGTACGACATCGACAGCTCCGTGATCAAAGCTTCTAAACCCGCCCCCAGACTCCATAACAAAGAGAGATTCGGCTAAATAACACCTCTATTAATCGCGATTTATGCGGCTAACGCGGCTAGAGTACATCTACCCGGAGGCCATGGTGGCCAGAGATTCAGCTCTCGGACAACTTAAACATCATCCAAATTGACATGCTGTGGCATTGAACTGTCATGAGCACGACTCTGAGTCGGGCCGAGGCTTTCGGTCTCTTTACAATCTCTACCGCCTCTCTTGGTGTCATAGCCAACACGTTCCATGGCGACGGCGAGCCTCTAATCGCATCTTTGGCCTTTAGCGGCATAGCTTTTGCCTCTACATACTGCATGATCAGATGGCTTGGGGATGTCTTTATAAAGGCGGGCCTGAGTGGGAAAGATATGTCGAAATTGAAGAAGGTCCAGATGTAGGTTCTTGCTATAAATCATTACAAAGGATTTTTTTGTGCTAAACCGAAGCTTCGTAGTCCAGAGACCATGGGGGCTATCTGCGCTGTTGTTTACCTCCTGACCATCATTGTTTTCATTCCGTTTCCTTTCTACAAGGATATTGTAGCAGCTACCTCTGGAGGCAGCAGGGATGCCGTTGAGGAGCGTCAAGAAGTCGGAACAGGACGGATTCTCCATAGGTTTCCTCACAATAAGGTGAACCTCATCTGATGACCAGTCCTGGTACTTCACTAACTTCTAAGAAGCTCGCTTCGTATTTGTCTGCAATATTGTCCTTGCAGTCCGTTGTTCTCCTCGGCATTGGCGACGATTTGTTCGACATACGATGGCGCCACAAATTCTTCATACCCGCATTCGCTTCCATTCCGATGCTTGTGGTGTACTTTGTGGATTATGGAGTCACCAACGTGGTTGTTCCAGTACAGCTCGAACCCTATTTGGGCAATCTGATTGACCTTGGTTGGCTTTACTACGCTTACATGGCGGCAATTGCCATTTTCTGTCCTAACAGTATCAACATTCTCGCCGGTATCAACGGCATTGAAGTCTCACAGTCCATCGTCATTGGCTTTCTTCTACTGTTCAACGACGTTCTATCTCTATACGTTGCACCAACCTCTCCGAATCCCCACCCTGCATCCGACCCGCATCTATTCTCAATCTATCTACTGCTACCGTTCATCGGCGTCTCGATGGCACTTTGGTGGCACAATTGGTATCCAGCCAAGGTTTTTGTAGGCGATACGTATTGCTACTTTGCTGGGATGGTTTTTGCGGTTGTCGGCATTCTTGGTCATTTCAGCAAGACATTACTTTTGCTGTTCGTTCCACAGATAATTAATTTTATCTATTCTGCTCCGCAGCTTTTTCGGATAATACCATGTCCAAGGCATCGTCTACCACGTTTCAATGCCCGGACTGGTCTTCTGGAACCATCAATGACTCAATGGCAACACCCCCCTTCTCCGCCCGTGGCTATGGTACTGAAGCTACTTGCCGGCTCGCCAATACCGTTGATAAGAATAGAGAAAAACGGTAACGAGGAAGTAGTGGAGTCTACGAATCTTACAATACTTAACCTGTGGCTTGTCTGGTTTGGGCCGATGAGGGAAGATCGGCTCGCCATCGGGATCCTGGTAATGCAGTCAATATGCGGATTGCTGGGATTGTTTGTGCGGCATGAATTAGCATTGTGGGTTTTCAGACAGGACAATAGGCAATAGAAATACACTATAGACACGTAGTGCTGCAAAGTTCTTCCCCGTGCGTGATGAGACTTTAATAGTTATTCGATTCCTCTCTTTGTCGAGGTCAAACAGTTGATGTGTGTCTGAGCAAATGAAAGCGAATTGTTCCTGCTCCGACTACCGCTGAAGCCGCGTTATTTAAAAACAGGCGACCCAGCGAATCAGAGCTTTGATGATTCAGGAACCGATATCGGAAGAAGCATCAAGAGTCAAACTCTGTATTTGATTATTGGAGATACTGGACCCTGGAGCAGCCAAACTTCTCAGGTTATCTTTCCAAGTTACAGTGTTATCTACTGGAAAAATCCTTAGCTTTCAAAGACTCTTTCTGCCATTCTTATCATGCCGTCCGCCGATCGAAAACCGCGGACTTTGTACGACAAGGTGTTCCAAGACCACATTGTAGACGAACGTGATGATGGGACGATCCTGCTTTACATCGGTGAGGAGGATGGCGCTGAATGATTGTACTTGGTTTTCCTAACCTGTGTACAGACAGGCATCTAGTACATGAGGTCACGTCACCTGTAAGTATACATGGTGTTTTACCAGTACACTAGCAGAGACTCATCGGGATCCAGCAAGCCTTTGAAGGCCTTCGAAATGCGGGGCGGAAAGTGCGAAGACCCGACTGTACTCTTGCTACTACCGACCACGTAATGGGCCCCTCCAAAGCTCTCTGCTGGCTCCTTGCTAACATGCCCTAGAATGTACCTACGACGCCCCGGAAAAATTTCAAGAACGTGGGACAATTTGTCGAAGAAGCCGACTCGCGGATTCAATGCCTTACGCTCGAGGATAACGTCAAGGAATTCGGTCTCACCTATTTTGGGCTTGGAGATAAACGTCAAGGAATTGTCCACATCATTGGACCTGAACAGGGCTTCACTCTTCCCGGAACCACCGTCGTTTGCGGCGATAGCCACACTTCAACCCATGGCGCTTTCGGTGCCCTAGCGTTTGGTATTGGAACCAGCGAAGTTGAGCATGTCTTAGCCACCCAGACTCTGATCACAAAGCGAAGTAAAAACATGAGGATACAGGTCGACGGAATCCTACCAACAGGAGTGAGCAGTAAGGATATCATCCTACATACAATAGGTGTGATTGGTACAGCAGGTGGGACCGGTGCCGTTATCGAGTACTGCGGCTCCGCTATCAGAGGTTTGAGCATGGAAGCAAGAATGTCAATCTGCAACATGTCAATCGAAGCAGGAGCTCGAGCTGGAATGATTGCCCCTGACGAAATTACGTTCAAGTATTTAGAGGGAAGACCATTGGCTCCAAAGGTCGATAGCGCCGAGTGGAAGAAGGCCGTCAAGTATTGGTCGAGCCTTAGTTCTGATGATGGAGCATCGTACGACGAGGAGGTTTTCATCAACGCCAGAGATATCATCCCCACGGTTTCATGGGGTACTTCACCTCAGGATGTTGTGCCTATTACTGGCTACGTCCCGGATCCAGAAGGCTTTCCTACTGAGGCGAAGAAAGAAAGCGCAAGGCGAGCACTAGAATACATGGGTTTAAAACCAGGTACTCGAATGGAGGATATTGAACTTGACAAAATCTTCATCGGATCCTGTACTAACGCTCGAATCGAGGACCTTCGAGCAGCTGCTCGAGTCGTTGAGGGGAAGAAGATCGCACCGAATCTCAAGAGAGCAATGGTGGTTCCAGGTTCTGGTCTCGTCAAAAATCAAGCGGAGGCCGAAGGCCTCGACAAGGTCTTCGTTGACGCCGGTTTCGAGTGGCGTGAAGCTGGCTGCTCAATGTGTTTGGGTATGAATCCTGATATTTTGTCGCCAAAGGAACGATGTGCGAGTACTTCAAATAGAAATTTCGAAGGTCGGCAAGGCGCAGGCGGAAGAACACATCTAATGTCACCTGTTATGGCCGCTGCTGCCGCAATAATTGGTAAATTGGCAGACGTGCGGAAACTTGCGAATCAAAATGTTACTCCAGCGAAAATGTCTCCGAAATTAGATGCCGACCCTGAAGTTCCAGATATTGATACAGATGACGATATCGAACGTCTGCTCGACTTACCTAAGGACAATGAGACACAGGCAAATGACGGCGCGCCTAAATCATCTGCTGGATCGCCCAAGTTCACGACATTAAAGGGCATAGCGGCGCCTATGGATCGCTCGAATGTCGATACCGATGCGATTATTCCTAAGCAATTCTTGAAGACAATCAAGCGTACCGGTCTTGGCTCGGCACTCTTCTACGCTCTTCGCTTCAACGAAGACGGCAGCGAGAAGCTGGACTTTCTACTAAACCAGGAGCCATACCGACGGTCGAAGATATTGGTGGTAACAGGCCCTAATTTTGGTTGTGGTAGCTCGCGCGAGCACGCTCCTTGGGCACTTCTCGACTTTGGTATCAAATGTATCATTGCACCTTCATACGCTGATATTTTCTTCAACAACACTTTCAAGAATGGTATGCTTCCACTTGCAATCCCGGATCAGCCTACACTTCTCAAAATCATCGAAGAAGCCAAGGCAGGCCGTGAAATCGAAGTCGACCTTGTTAATCAGCAAATCAACGACGCCATGGGAAAGCAGCTGGCAAATTTTGAGGTTGAGGGATTTAGAAAACACTGCCTAGTAAACGGGCTTGACGATATCGGACTGACCATGGAAATGGAAGGTAAAATCAAGAAGTTCGAGGGTAGAAGGACCATGGATATGCCATGGTTAGATGGAAGTGGCTACTTAAAAAGGGGAAAGAGAGCCAGCCCTGTCAAGGTTGAGGCCGTGCCAGTACCAAAGACAAACAGGGGTGAGCAGATTGATGAGCCTTTGGAGTGGTAAAGTCATCAAATTTAACGCACTTCACTAAAAAGCATGGCAATATATGTCTGCCGTTCGGCGGGATAGTTGCTTCCATAAATGTAACTCCAGTATGTTATTTACCCAGTCAATGGGTATTTGCTCCAAACCCAGAGCTTACCTCCGGAGAAGGCGTCGAGCGCTAACGCTTGATTATGATACTATCACGCTGTCAGATTCATGTTTCTCTTATCATCTCCATATGCCGGGTTCAGCTTTCTCTGCTTCTATCCAGCAATCTGTTAAGGCTGTCAACCAGGGAGCTCAGTCTCGTTAGTGACACTTGGACTTGTACAGGGATGAACAACAAGCATGGCAGTGGGTATGACGACCACAGAACAGCCTTGTCAATTCCTGCAACATGCAGCATCCCCCAACCTACAACCCCAGCCCTCCTTTTAGCCTTCGGAACTCACGTGCGCCTGCTTTGCAGACGGTTCTTTTATGGGGCTACCTCACAACCAGCTGCGTGAGAGACTCGGTGTGCCGAGTGGAGTTGCGCACGTTATAGGTAACTGAAGAGCCGCCTTGTCAGAAATAAAGCTTGGACAACAGCAGCAGCAGAGCAAGGAAGAGATTTTTCCGGTTCCAAACGACATCAGCAAGGTTGAAATCAATGTTAAAGAGTAAAAGAGTCATCACAGAAATTCACACTCACATATTCTTCGGATCTTCCGGTCAAGAGCACTTCAGCACAAAAGCAACTTTAGGTCCCAAAGCATTACCGGCTTTTTCTCTAAAGTATCATCAATGCACGCTTTTAATGGAAGCTATGCCTCAACCCAAATATGAATCAAGAGATCTTCGCGATGAGCGTAACGACTTGAATTCTTCCTTTAAGTGTAGAAGATCGCGCTGCGCTTGCTGGTTTACTTCGCAACGGAGGCCTCGCAAAGGTGATGTTTGGAACACGCGGCGGCTCTATCGAGAACGACTTAAACTAGCCGAAGAGCACTGCGAAGAAGATGAGTCGTCAGGCGGATTTAAAAGTTCGCTTTGGCCGTGTTCTCGAAATGCAATAACCGAGTGCTCGGAGGCTGGGGCATGCCGGAGCTTTTATGGGACGCTTCTTTGGTGCCTTGCCTTAGCCGGTCCTTCTGAAATCAGCTTCTACAAAGTAAAGCTGTCTTTATCTGCACTTTCTTATTTGCTACGGCGGGTAGATTATCACGATACAAGCGCTGGCGTGTTTGAAGTGCGAAATAGGCGACATTCACCAAATCCTGCGAACGGTTGGAAGAGCAATATGCGCAAACCCTATGACCATTCTAGTGAAAGGTAGAAACCGCCATTGGAATTGGTTGACTGAAAGATGCCAATTCCAACCATCTAGGTTCCGGTCGCTAATCTCCCTTACACGACCAAGGTTTCCCCTTCCATACAGATGTCACTTTATCAACTCCTCGAACATCGTTTCTGCATTGTGTTGAACTTGTTCTACGACATTACTGGTAGCAGCGGTTAGTGTGCCCCACAGCACTTCCAGGCTCCATGTCAGTGCTTGTTCGCAAATACAGTAGGTTTACCCCAGAAATCCCCCAGACGAGCTATGACCGCCGTATTCCCCAGACAGAAGTATAATCAGGTGGCAAAGTAGCTTGGGCTTCAAGACGGTGCGACCCTAACGCTTGAGCGGATGAAGAAATCCTCTTTCTCAATTTTTCATAGGGTTTCCCTTGCCAATCGGCAAACGTCTTCCGAAGGCAGGCGAATTATATATACTTGCCTCAACTTCTTTTTACGTTATGGATTCCTATTCTTCTGTAGTTGCAGACCATCTCTCGGGAATCTCAGCGATAGGCTCTACCAGTCCTGAGCTCTCTGCCTCCACTCTTCGTCCTGCCAGCTTACAATCTTCCGAGGAGATCCTCCATCTCAGCATGGACCGATTCGCGACTGCCATGGATCAAGAGAAAAATCTTCCCGGACAACGGCGCGAACCGTTCAACCCAATCATCCCTTCACTGCAGAATGGGTCACAGGAATCTGACCGTCCTAATTTTCTCAACAATCACCCCTACCAGCTAGATAGAGATGTTCCCAGTGATGAAGCGCTCGGGAAGATACGGACTGCCAACTCCATTACTATCAGTCCCGGTAGGATCATCTCAATGACGGTCCATGTTTGGTTCATGCCGGCTAACGAAGGTATTTAGAAATGTTCGAGAAGATGTACCTAAGTCCACAGAATGCCGTCAAGGGCGACCTTCGATCCACCTTTGGTAATCCTACCCCCTTGGCCCTTCTCGGCTATCTACTTAGTCTAAGCCCGCTGTCATGTGAGTTGATGGGTTGGAGAGGAGCTGGAGGAGCTGGGATAGCCACCACTGGTGCTTATTATTTCATCGTAAGCTCTCTTCTTCCGGTCTCTATTGCCAATCTCGGACTCACGTGCTTTACTTCTGTAGGGGGGCATCCTCATGTTACTCGGCGGGATCCTTGAGTTTTTTCTCGGCAATACCTTCTCCTTCGTCGTCTTCTGCTCTTTTGGTGGCTTCTGGCTCACCCTGGGGAGTACCTTGACCCCGGCGTTCAATGCCTACGGCGCCTACGCACCGCCCGACCCTACCACGACGACAGCGGGCATAACCAGCACCGGCTTCCACGCCAGCTTTGGTTTCTTCCTCCTCTTCATGGGTCTGCTCTGCTTCATGTACCTGATCTGCGCGCTGCGGACGAACATTGTCTTTGTAACCATCTTCCTCGGCTTGTTCCTTACCTTTGTGGTCTTGACTGGCTCTTACTGGCAACTTGCTTTGGGTCACACTCAAACGGCCGCGAGATTGCAGATAGTAAGCTCCCAGCACATTGTCAGCATCAACTCAATGTTGGAAGCTAACTTGATGATTTATAAAGGCAGCAGGGGCGTTTGGGTTCATGGCCTGCATGGCCGGATGGTGGATCTTCTTCGCGCAAATGCTCGCCTCTGTGGACTTTCCATTCCAGATCCCGGTTGGGGATATCAGTCATATCATCAAGGGTGGGAGTACGAAACTTCAGGAGAGGGAGCAGTTCAGGGCTTAGATGCCTGATTACCGGAGTTTGAAGTACTTGGCTACAGAATGGTCAGTTGGGGGGGAGTTGGCAGTGATAATATCCCGGATGGAGTTGGACGTGGAACTGTTGAATCTTGGAATATTATGTATTCGCAGCTAGGGGATGAGGTGTACCTAGTAATCTATCAAATGCGAGCGTAGAAAGCATGTGCATGTATCGCGGACATTTGTATGTCCGGTACGGCCAGAAACTTATTAGTCGTATACTGGTTCCACCACGATCATTTGGGAAGACCTATGCCCTGATTCATCCATGGGATCCACTCCACTGCTAAGAAGTCACTATCGTGGTATATCTACATTCGTAGCCTCCGGCAAGTCTAAAACCGGTGGCCGCACAGATCCGTCCCACAATCCGCGTCCCAGCGTAAACAGGGCGTGTGTAGACACATCGTCTTCAGGATCTTGTACTCGAGCCCTAGAAAAATAGGCCAGCGGATGGAACCACCGCCCCAAAGGCACCCCAAGTGTCATGGGACTCGAACCCCAGATTTCGGAAGCTTGAATTGTGACCTGCATAATATGAAACGGCGGCTATCAGCTTGAATTAGGGTAGAAGCAGTGCCGGAGCAGGAACAAAGCGTTGTTTCCCTGGATCACAGCTTTGACCATCGGCGGCTATCGGGTTTTTGGCGTGTACCAGTGCGGCTTGAAAAATGTTCATCCAGAGTTCACTAGCTCTTGACTAACATGTGTAATGGAGGGCAAAGTGCTAGTCTGTAGTTGTAGGCTCGTCAGTTTCGACACCTTCCATTCATCGAATGATGTTTGCGCATGCCGCGCATTGCAAATAAGTATATGATGATCTGCAATTATCAGGCTGAGGATTTCTAATAAAAAGCCACTCAAGAGTTGCTCAGCCGGTAGAAGGCTAACCTACAGTTGCCGACGGAGATTCTGCGATAGTGATCAGAGAGGTTCCGCAATCAACAAACGGTATCAAATAGTAGTGGTAGTGTGCGTGGGAATTTTGGGCTTTTGGGCTTTTGGTGAGCGTAGGAAGCCCAAACCACTCATCTTGTGCAGTACCCAAGAGTACATTTGGCTGTAAAAACAATGCTTCAAGCACCTGCGCTATGCATTCGGCCTTTGCCTGACTTTCAGACGCCTTATCCACCTATGCACAATGACATGGAAATTCAATCGATTAGTGAAACCAATGATGGTAGCACGCTAGAAGAGGGAGTCTGAAAAAGACATTTCACTTCCACGCGTTGAGCCCGGCCCAGGGATCGTTGTGACCTTGTTGAGAGCTCCCTCCACTTTGACGGGGGGGTTGGTGATATGCATAACCTCCAGGTCCGGCCGGATATGGAACGCCTAGATTCCTGTAATCCATCAGAGAGCTGGGTGGTGGTCCAGGCGGTGGTGGAGGAGGTACGTAGCCTTGTGGCAGGTACTGACCAGGCTGATTGTACTGAACATGAGTTTGTTGTGTAGAAGCTGGAAAATAGACTCCTTGGTTTGGTGGCGGCGAAACGGGTGTTTGATAAGGATATACCATAGGATTATAAGGATCGCCATGCACTGGTCCACCACTAGTCTGGTACGAATCCCGCACTCCTGTCCCATGTTGGTTCCCATTAGATGATGATGGTTGCTGTGGATAGCCCTGGTAAGCAGCCGAAGCGGGGCTTGGGTGGGCCGGAGGCGGATAGTTGCTTCCCGGTGTCGGCTTCGAATAGTAGGAAGCCGATAATGGTGAAGACTTTGCCATGTGCGGATCGCTGTGTTGTGATGGTCTCGATAGAGGCGTTGGACGTGATGTCGAATGCTTAGTTGGTGATGTTGATGATGATGATGATGGATCGACCGACATCCGTTCCATGAGCTCCCGAAGCCGATCTCGTTCCTTGTCCGCTTGACCTCCTGCACTGCTTGATTTATCGCGCTCGATTTGACCCAGCAACTGCGCTCCTTCGGATCTTCGGTTGTTCACAAAGGTTTCAACATTCTGTTCGAGGCTATCTACCGTATCTTTCATCTCAGAGTAGAAACTTTGCGCGCGCATGAGCCCGGCTATCAGATCGTTGAACGCCTGGTAGACCTTCTTGTATCTGGTTAGGACAGTAGTCCGTTGCCGAGTAAAAGTTTCATATTTTGCCTGTTCGGCTCGTACTCTCTTATCTTGGAGGAGATCGCCATACGACTTCGTGAGCTCCTTCATGAGTGCGGTTTGTTTGTGAGTTGCCTGTAACAGGCGATTCTGATGAGGCCTAAACTTTTCAAGCTCAGCTTGGAAAAGCTGATTCTCGTGGTTGGTAATTGATTTCTTGTTAAGGATGAGCACATTCGATATATCGTCATTGTGAACCTGAAAAAACCCGGTAAGCTAAACGTCAAGTTCAAACATGGGAGATGATCGAACTTTCTCCTTGAGATCTTTCAAAACCTGCATCCTGTCCCGCTTGATGAGATTGAGCTTTTTCAGTAGGTCTTCCACTTTCGCTATTTGATCCATAACACTGATTCCACCCTCACCATAGTCTTCATCCAACAGATTTCCTTCATTGTTTGGTGACATAGGACTTCCAATAACATTCTTCCCCCTGCCACGATTTGCGCCTGCTTTTAGCATGGCTCGCTGGTATAGGACATCGGCTTCATCCGTCTCACCAGCTGAACGCATCTGATCGAAGTCTGAATCGTATTGCCGAGACGTAGCGAGAAGCTGCGCGTCGCTACCGCTAGCTTCGTCAACCACAACACGGTAGCTCTTTATATCACTTCGGAGCGTGGAGGTCAACCTGGAGCTTGGCTGTTGCGTCCAATCTCCGCCATACTTAGACCTCATTTTCTCGCAAACACTTTCCTCCATGTCCAGCTGCTTACCACACCTATCCAGGACGCTTAATATGCTAGCCTTATCGGCTTGAAGATGTTCGAAAGCTCTCCCAAAGGGCTCGTGTCCTGCCAATTCTTCACACCAAGTTCGGAATTCTTCATCGACGGTTGTTTCTTGGTCCATCCCACCTTTTAACACTTCCAGACTTCCAGGAAGCTTCAAGTAGTCAAAGCTTGCTGCCATCTCGCCGTTGGCGGTTTCCACATTCTCCGACTCTGCTCGGACAAGCTTGGCCTTCTCCTCATCATACAAACTTGCAGACTCAGTGACAGACATGGGAACAATTTTCTGAAAAATATCGGGCCCAATAATACGTTGGATATCTTGGCCTTGATATAGTTCACTTACCGGTATCGCTTTCGCTGCTGGTAACTTAAGAATCACACTCAACGCAGCCTCAGCGGGGATCGTCTGGTGATATATAAAGTCATTATCCTTGTTGAATGAAGTAAGTTTCTCTTGCACATTAGCCACATGTCTTTTGGTCGACTCGGTCAAGCTAGATCCCGTTTCCGAGCTGAGATTGGAATTCGGTGACACCGAGGTAGGGAAAGCATTTGCAATTCGGTTTGCATCCCTGCCTTCAGCCTCAGCGATCTGCAATCTTGCGATTGCTGTTCCGTGGGAGTTAGCATCATCATCAGCCAACGCTTGATAGTACTGGGCCACAGAAGACATGTAATTAGCTTTGACCTGGGCGACAAGTAGCCAGAGCTTATCGAAAATGCCCTTGGTAACGTTCTCCTGAACACCCTCGGAGGCCTGAGCATAGAGATATGCTGCTTGGCTCGCAAGCTTGGCAAGCAGTCCAACTTTCTTCCCATCGGCAACCTGTTTTTCTAGAAAAACCTCCTGACCTTGGGCTAGCATAATATCAATCAAGGTCTTGATTGTATCTCGACTTAAATCCGTAGAAGGAGCATGCAGAAAATTCTCGTTGATATAAGTAAACATGCCAGCGGCGGCTTGAAAAGAATGATAGGCAGTCTTCAATCCAGAGTCGTCAAAACGGTTCTGATGAGCGGCATGACATGAAAGAACCGCAGAAATGTTAAAGATGATGGAGGCTTTCTCATACGCTAGAGAATACTGCGACGTAGGCTTGTGGGTGAAGGCATCGAACCTGGTAAATTCTGGCCGTCAGCTCTCTTGAGAATCTTGGTACGCTAGGAGAATGGCAAGACGTACCATGTGAAGGATATCTTAATGTGATTTTCGTCTACCGGAAACCTGAGATCCAATAATTCCAGCTGCCCGTAATACCTGTACAGCAGATCTCGGCCAGCCGCGCTATCCTTGCCCGCCCCCCTCATATCCTGCCGCAGTCTGTTGAGTGTATTGCACTCCTCGGCATATCGCTCAGGATCGTCGCCATACGTCTGCCTGATGTACGCCTTCAGTGGTGACACCCAGTCGATTTCGTTGGTCTGCTTAAGCGGACTTGAAATCATCGGCGGTTGCAACATATTGCCTCCGGAATCTCGAATAACCTCGAATCGCTTGGCTCCACTATAGCCCTTTGACTTACGAAGAAGCTCACGGTGAAAGCGACGTCGTTTGCTTGCTTGTCGGAGCTCAGCAGTTGGAAGGTGGATCCCTATTCTCGTGAGTCATTCCACGAATAGGTGGATGAGTAGAGTCAAGCTCGTCCAATCTGATGTGCCGTGCGATCATGATGAGAGCGTTGTGATTCTACACCCATCACCCTGTAAACATGCACGTCAGTCCGGGTCATGCCTTACCTTAATATACAGCGCTTAGAATATGTAGATTAGTTCGGCCCGCCAGGTAAAATATTCTCGACTTGGGTTTTTTATTATCTTACCTGACCTTACCCAATCTACCTTAGTACATTACTCTATTTACCTTACCTACTCCGTAGTACGGAGTACGTACTAGACCTCGAAGGAATTT
>JAABUP010001964.1_pt1 | contig 41613 bp, 41 predicted proteins | sample 5559201 | NCBI WGS metagenome assembly JAABUP01 (sample SAMN10711887, study PRJNA513373) | rock metagenome | isolation source: Antarctica rocks | place: Antarctica
CGTCCGGTCGCGTGCAGCAGCACCGCCAGCTGGGACGACGAATCCCCTTCAGGACAGCAAACACGTCGGTCAGTCCGAGAGTCAGACCCAACCGGTGGCGCTACCTACATCCTCACTGTCAGTCCAGCAGCGGCCAGGCCCCGTAGGGCTCGAGCCAGTCGTAGACCAGCTCACCGTCGGAGCCGCGCCAGCGCGACGGTGTCGTGGTCCGGGTCCAGTCCCGGGGCTCGGTCCCGCCGGGTTGCCCGCCGGCCAGCGCCGTCCGCACCGCCCGGGTGAGGTCGGCGCGGACGGCGCCGTCCACGCTGCGTGGGTCCAGGGACAGGAACAGCGCGGTCCCGGAACGGGCCACCAGATCCAGCAGCTGCCGGTTTTTGTCCCATGGCGTCGCTGGAGTCGCGGGAACGCAGTCGGCGTCGAGGGTGAAGAACGTCCGGTGCTGCGCGAGGCGCACGGCCAGGGTGTTGACGCCCATCCGCCGGGTGCGCTCCCACCGTTTGCCCGACGTGTCGTCGCCGGTCCGCGAGGCGTCGACCAGGCCGGCCGACAGATGCCCGACCGTGTTGCACCCGAGCACGACCGCATCGCCGGCCGCGTCGGCGATCGTCCGGTACAGCGACAGCGCGATCTCGGCGTTGCTCACCGACCGATCAGCGAACTGCCAGCCCGGATCCGTCATCGAGGCGCCCATCGCCGGACCGAACCGGCCGAACAGGTCGAACGTGGAGAAGTCGTGCTTGACCAGCTCGTAGCCCCAGCCGACGACCCCGGCCACGTCGGCGGCCACCGAGGCGAGGTTCTCCGGCAGGGTCAGGTCCAGCGGCGGTTCGGGGGCCGGGCGGGGCCCGGGACGCAGCCGGGGACCGGAGTCAGGATCGATTGTGGACGTCGGGCGGATCCAGATTCCCGGGCGGACGCCGGCCTCGCGCAGCTGCGCCGCCAGCCCCGGCATGTCGTCGAATCGGCCGGGCACCCCGGCCGGGTATGGGCCGCCGGGGCAAGCGCCGCCCGGGCTCCAACCGCCGTCGACCACGGCGAACGGGCGGGCGGCGCAGTCCCCGGCCAGCTCGGATAACAGCCTGCCGTCGCGCAGCACGGTCGCGGCGCTCGTGCCCTCGCCGTAGGCGTAGTACCAGTCGTTGCAGCCCACCAGGGGTCCGCGGTCCGGACGCGGATCGTCACACATCAGCGAGCACAGCTCTCGGTGCGCCGCGTATGGGGTCGGTGCCTCCTGGACCGCGACGACCGTGCACGCCGCGATCTCCCGATCGCCGGCCAGCAGCGGGGAGCCGCCGTTGCGCAGGTCCAGCCACAGGGTCGTGCCGACCTCGTCCAGCGTCCACGAGCAGAACGCCGACGGGCGCACCCGTACCCCGGCCCCCGCGGTCGCTCCGGTGGCCGGGTCGTGCGAGAGCCAGTACCAGGGAAGCAACCGGTCTGGCGACATCCCCGACCACCCGACGTCGCCGTAGGTCCGCTCCCAGGCGTCACCCAGGACGAGCGCGTGGGGTGCGGGACGCAACCACCGCAGCGCGACCCGGGCCAGCGGGCGACCCGGCGCCGAGACTGCGACCGCCAGGCCGGTGCCCGTCTGCTCACACCGCACGGCGATCCCGTCGCGTCCCCACGACGTCCCCGCCCCCGAACCGGACCGTGAAACCGCGCGTGGAGCCTCGGCGTCGTCGTCGACGATCCAGACGCTGTCCGGCGCCTCGACTCGGAGCTGCGTCATGTGAAGGCGCTCCCCGTTCCCGGTTCCCCGTATCGGCGGTACGGCGCGGCCCGCTGGTCGGCAGCCCGTCGAACGGTGCATCGACTGACCTTGACCGTGGAGTGATTCTTGACAATCCTGGTGAAACTTTCAACCCTGTCCAGGTTTTCTCGTTGTCTCGTCGTCGTCGCCGAGAGGGGTTTTCATGATGTGCCGAGCACACCCCTACCCGAGCGGTCCGGACTCCGGTCCCCCGTCCGCTCCCTGCTCGCCCTCGGCGGCCGGTCGCGCCCCGCGGGGTCGCCGATGAGCACCGCGCCGGCGATCGCCACGGTCGCTTCCGTGACCGAGTCCCGGGCGCCGGAGCGGGGTCGCAAGGAGGCTCGCTCAGCGCTCCTGTTCCTGGCACCCAGCCTGATCGGGGTCATCGCGTTCCTCGCGATCCCGGTCCTCATCGTCATCGTGCTGAGCTTCCTGAACTGGAACATGCTCACCTCACCGACCTGGGCCGGTTTCGCCAACTACGTCAACATCTTCAAGTACGACGGCGCCGGGCACGCGCTGCTCGTCACCCTGTACTACGTCATCCTGAACATCCCCTTCCAAACGGTCATCGCGCTCGGCCTGGCGGTCCTGCTCAACCGCCGCCTGCCCGCCGCCGGCCTCGTGCGCGTCCTGTGCGTCCTGCCGTACCTGGCGACTCCGGTCGCCATGGCCGTGGTCTGGAACTGGTTCTTCGACCCGACCACCGGCGTCATCAACTCGGCCCTGGGCCTGGTGGGCATCACTGGCCCGGCGTGGCTGTCGTCGGCCGGCTGGGCGATGCCGGTCGTCGCGTTCGCGAACATTTGGCAGTACGTCGGCTACAACATGCTGTTCTTCCTGGCGGGCCTGAAGGCGATCCCGCCGTCGCTGTACGAGTCCACGGCGATCGACGGGGCCACCAGCCTCCAGCAGTTCTTCCGGGTCACCCTGCCGCTGCTGCGCCCGACGATGTTGTTCGTGCTGGTGACCAGCGTCATCGGCTCGTTCCAGGTCTTCGACACCGTCTACGTGCTAACCAACGGCGGTCCGGGCAACGCGACCGAGGTGATGAACTCGCTGATCTACAAGTCGGCCTTCATCGGGTTCCGGATGGGCAATGCCTCGGCAATGTCCGTGATCCTGTTCCTGGTCATCCTCGTCGTGACGATCGGGCAGTTCGCCTACTTCCGCAAGCGCACGACCTACGAGATGAACTGAGGACGCAACGATGCACACCTCTTCTGGCCGCGCCCTCCGACTGACCGGGTTCTACGTGCTCTTGGTGATCATTGCCGTCGTGTTCCTGACGCCCTACCTGTTCACCCTTAACGCCTCACTCAAGCCGCTGTCCGCGATCCTCACCGACCGGCCGTGGAAGCTGGCGACCTCGCCGACCCTCGACAATTTCCGGACGATCTTCACCGATTACCACTTCCTGACCTACCTCAAGAACACAGTCATCGTGACCGTGATCGTGACCGCCGGGCAGGTGTTCTTCTCCTTGATCGGCGCCTACGCCTTCGCCCGACTGCACTTCCCCGGCCGGGAGGCGTTGTTCTGGGTGTACCTGGCGATGCTGATGGTCCCCAACGTGGTCACGATGATCCCGCTGTACGTGATCATGGACGGACTCGGCCTGCTCAACACCTACTGGGCGATCTTCCTTCCCTACACGCTGGGCACGCCGTACGCGGTGTTCCTCATGCGGCAGTTCTTCCTCACCATCCCCAACGAGGTGATCGAGGCCGCACGCCTGGACGGCTGCTCCGAGCAGCGGATCCTGTGGACGATCATGACCCCGCTGGCGCGTCCGATCATCACGACGGCGGGCATCATCGCGTTCGTCTTCAGCTGGAACAACTTTCTCTGGCCACTGATCGCGACGAACTCCAACAACCTGCAGGTGAACACCGTCGCGATCGCGAACTTCAGCTCCAACTTCGGCGTCCAGTGGAACCTGGTGTTGGCCGCGTCGCTGGTCGCCCTCGTCCCCCTGGTGATCCTGTTCGCCGTTTTCCAGAAGCAGATCGTCAACTCCATCCAACTGACAGGAGTGAACCGATGACCGCGCGCAGCGATGGCGTGTCGCGACGCGACCTGATCAGGGTCGCCGGTCTTGCCGGCGTCGCGACGGCCGCGGCCGGCTGCGGTGAGGGCTGGGGCGGGCAGGCGTCCGGGACCAAGGGCAAGGTGAACATCACATACGCCCTCTGGGACGCCTACCAGCAGGTGGGTTACCAGAAGTCGATCGACGACTTCCAGAGGCGGAACCCCGACATCGCGGTGACGATCGAGCAGATCCCGTACAGCAGCTACCAGCCGAAGATCACCGCCGGGTACATCTCGGGCAACGCCCCGGACCTGTTCTGGGTGAACACCCCGTTCCTGGCCGACTGGATCGCCAGCGGAATCCTCAGCGACGTCACCGACCGAGTCACGGCGGACAAGGTCGACCTCGAGCAGTACTACCCGGCGCTGGTGCGGCTGCACGAGCGCGACGGACGCCTGTACGGGCTGCCCAAGGACTGGGACACCATTGGGCTGTACTACAACCGGGACTTCGTCGCGAAACACCGGGTCCAGATCCCGGACACGCTGACGTGGACGCCGGACGGCGGTGGCAACTTCGGCCAGTTCCTCCAGCAGCTGACGGTTGACCGGGCCGGACGCCACCCCGGCGATGCCGGGTTCCGGCCCGACCAGATCGCCACCTACGGCATCGGCGTGTCCAACGACCCGCAGTCCGGGTACGGCAACTTCCTGGCGATGAACGGCGGTGGGCTCATCCCCGAGCCGTACGCCACGGAGAGCTCGCTGGACACCGACGGGAACAAGGCGGCGATGCGGTACGTCCTGCAGACCCTGGACGATGCCCACGTGATGGTCCCAGCGGCGGCGATGGGCCCTAACGGAAATGGGGCGAACGCGCTGCAGCTGTTCGCGCAGGGACGCGTGGCGACCTACATGGCCGGCGACTGGAACACGAACTCCCTGGCCCAGACAGCGACGTTCAAGGTCGGCGTGCTCCCGCTGCCGGAAGGCCCGCAGGGCTCGGTCTGCGTGTTCAACGGACTGACCGACGGGATGAACAGCGCCACCGAGCACCCAGAGGAGGCGTGGCGCCTGGCCCGGTGGCTCGCCTCGGCCGAGTCCCAGAAGATCTTGGGCGAGGGCGGCTACGTCTGGCCGGCGATCGAGTCGCTGGACCCGCTGTTCCTGCGGTACTGGAAGGGCAAGGACATCGACATGAGCGCTTTCCTGACCGCGGCCAGGGGAAAGGTGTCGAACTGGCCGGTCACGTACGGCATCGCGGAGGCGATCACCGACATCGGCACTGCGCTCGGTCCGGCCTTCCTCGGCTCCGGGTCGATAGACGCCGGCCTGGCCGCCGCACAGAAGGTCGCCGACTACCGGATCCAGGCGGCGACCAAGACGGCGAGCTGATCCGCGACCGGGCCGAACAGGAGGACGGGCCCGGACGACCGCCACGCGCTGGCTCGTCCGAGCCCCGTGCCGACAGGCCCGCTCAGACCGCGGTGATCTCCACCAAGTCGACCGAGTGGGGCCGCCGGCGGGGCATCGGCAGGCCAACCTCGGCCAGCACCGCACCGGTCACCTCAGCGGTCCCCACCGGCCCGGCCGGGTCCACCGGGGTGCCGCCCCAGCCCGCCTCCGGCGCGGGGCCGACCCACCGGGCGCGGTACCGCGTGGCGGGGTCCAGCCCCGGGACCCGCAGCCGGGTCACCGGTTCCCGGACGGACTCGTCAAGCTGGACGTGGGCCATCAGCGCGCGCCGACGGTCGGTGGACAGCACGCCGTGGATCCAGATCGCCGGGTCCATGGACGGTACCCGCACCACGCGGCCGCTGTGCAGCAGGTCCCGCTGCTCCTTGTACAGGGTGATCCACTCGCTCAGGGCGGCGCGGTCGGCCTCGTCGGTGGTCGTGATGCCCCACTCGATCCCAAAGTGGCCGAACAGCGCGGTGGCCGCGCGGAACTGCAGCGGCAGCGCCCGGCCGGTCTGGTGCGAGACCGGCGCGGAGACGTGCGCACCGAGGTACTCCGGCGCCACGAGCTGCCCAGTCCAGCGCTGGATGGACTGCCGGCTCAGCGCGTCGGTCATGTCCGAGGTCCAGATCCGCTCGACCCGCTCCAGGATGCCCAGGTCGGCGCGGCCGCCGCCGCTGGCGCACGACTCCCACTCCACCTGTGGGTGCCGGCGCCGCAGCTCGTCCAGCAGCGCGTAGAAGCCGAGAGTGTGGGCATGGACGGCGGGGCCGCCCGCCCGCGGGCCGGACCCGGCCTCGAGCAGGTCCCGGTTGTGGTCCCACTTGACGTAGGAGATGTCGTACTCGGACAGCACCGAATCGATCCGCTCCAACAGGTACTGCCCGACCTCCGGCCGGGACAGGTCCAGCACCAGCTGGTTGCGCTGCAGGACCGGCAACCGGTCCCGCGCGGACAGCACCCAGTCCGGGTGGGCCCGGAACAGGTCGGAGTCGGGGTTGACCATCTCCGGCTCGAACCATAGACCGAACCGCATCCCGTTGGCGCGGACCCGGTCGATCAGCGGAGCCAGGCCACGAGGCCACACGTCCTCGTCGACGTACCAGTCGCCGAGTCCGGCTGAGTCGCCGCGGCGGTGCCGGAACCAGCCGTCGTCAAGGACGTAGCGCTCGACGCCGAGCCCGGCGGCCAGGTCGGCCAACTCCAGCAGGCGCGGCAGGTCGTGGTCGAAGTAAACCGCCTCCCACACGTTGAGGTTGACCGGCCGGGGGCTGCCCGGGTGGCTCGGCATCGAGCGCTGATACCGATGGAACGACGCGGCGACGCCGTCCAGGCCGTCGGTCGCGGCGACCAGATGCACCCACGGGGTGCTGTAGGACTGCCCCGCGTCGAGCACGACCTCACCGGGAAGCAGCAACTCACCGCCGCCGAGCGTGGCCTGGGTGGCCGCACTAGCGCTCGACCCGGTGGACGCTGTTGCCGCTCCACGCGACGTGCAGCGCGAGCACGGCTCCCCGGTCGAAGTCGAAGCCCGGGGTGCCGACGACGGTCACCATCGCCGAGTCGTGCCCGGTCTTGCCGCGCCGGTTCTCCCGCAGCCACAGCCCGTCGGACAGCGGGCGGCGCTGCGGGGCGTGCTCGTACCCCCAGCGGCCGGTGAAGTCCAGGATCTCGGTGAGCCGCTCGTCCAGGGGGAACACGACCTCCAGGCCGTCGACGACGAACGGGTCCGCGCCGGTGTTGATCAAGGTGTGCCGCGCCCGCAGCGAGCCGCCGGGCAGAGACTCGACCTCGGTGCGCAACGCCAGGCCGGCGGCGGGATCGGCGAGGTCGATCGCCAGGACGCCGTCCCGCACCGCCGCATCGGTGGTCTGGAAAGCGGGCGTCCAGTCGCGGCCGGCCGCGGAACCGCCGTCGGCGTCGGCACCGGCACTGCCGGCGGCACCGGCCAGGCGGTGCCCGCGCAGGCCCGGACGGGTGTACAGGCCGCTGGACTGCTCGGGCGCCAGCGCCGAGCCCACGACCGCGCCGCCGACGGCGGCGAAGGACGCCGCGTCCTCGCCCCCGGTCGCGGTGCCGGCCCAGGTCACCTGCGGCTGTTGGTCGCCGGCGGCCGCGAACGCGAGGGTGGTGTCCCCCGGTGCGGGGTCCGCGGGAAAGAGCAGGGGCATGGCTGACATCGCGGATCTCCGTCCGGGTCTAGTTCGGGTGTGCCCGAGCAGCGAGCTGCCCCGGCGGTCCGGTCAAGCCGATCTTTCGTTGCCGCGTGGTCGCGCACGCGCCGGGCTGCGCTCGGAGCGCTGAGGCGCGGTACCGAATTGGCCGCCTGACCGACCAACCCACGCGGCAATTCAACTCCCTCCCGGGTCCCGCTGGCGATCGGTGTGGTGGCCCACGGGGGCCGCATCCGGGTCACCGCGGCCCACCGCGGGGCAGTGGGCCTCCCGATGCCGCCGCGGCCGCTCTGACCCCTTGAGACCGCGCAGCGCGACCTGGCCATGCGGACCGAGCCGATCGAGCGTCCGTACGTGGCGGCCTTCGACCACTATTCGGTCGGGGCCAACGACCTGGACGCAGCGCGCGCCTTCTACGGCGACCTGCTCGGCATGGCGAACCTGACCACTTTGAAGGTGTCGGCAACCGAGCTCACCATCGACCACCTTTGCTGGGATTACGACGCGCTTTAGCTGCTGCACCGACCGACCCCGTCCACTGACCCGATCTTCGCCCATTTCGCGTTGCGCGTGACCGATCTCGACGCCGCGCTGGCTGGCCTGGCCGAGCTTGGCATCCAACCGCCGCCGGGTACGCCGAAGGCGGCCGGGACCGGGTACGGCCGCCTCGCGAATGTCACCGACCCCGACGGCGTTAACATCGAACTGCTCGCCCGTGCCGATCTGCGCGAGCTATGAGCCCAAGCCCGGAGCCGGGTTTCCCCGGCTCTGCGGGTATCGGGCTAGGGTGGGTTTGCCGTTCTCCGTGACCCGACGGCGTCGCGATCGAACTTCGCGATGGCCGCGATTTGTCCACCTACAGAGGGACATCATTATGTTGCAGATCAGCTCTTTTGCTGCTCCTGAGCAGGTGCCGTCCCTGGTCGCGGCTGGCGGGGACTACGTGGAGTTCTTTCTCACGAGCACGGTCACGCCGCTCTCGTCGGATGAGTTCGACCGAATGCTCCTCGAGTCGCGTACGTGGCCCATCCGACCGCGTACGTTCGCGGGCCTTCTCCCGCGCGAGTTGCGGGTGACAGGCCCTGAGACGAACCCAATGGCGCAAGACTCCTACCTGCGCGAGGTATTCTCGCGCATAGGGCAGCTCACCGACGGAGACGGAATTGTTGTGTTCGGCAGCGGTGGTGCGCGGTCGGTCCCGAATGGTTACAGCCGAGATCGAGCGCTCGACCAGCTGGAACAGTTCATGAGCCGAGCGGCGATGCTCGCAGGTGAGGAAGGAATCACCTTCACGCTCGAGCCGCTCAATCGGCGAGAATCCAACGTGTTCAATACTGTTGCAGAGGGAGGTGCATTCATTCGCGACCGTGGATTGAGCAATGTCTTCCTCATCGCCGATCTGTTTCACATCATGGAAGAGAACGAATCGTTCTACTCGATCGCCAAGTATGGCGACCTCATTGTTCACACGCACATAGCGGACACCAACCGGGCCGCGCCGGGGACCGGCTCGTATCCTCTGGTCGAGTTTTTCACGGCCCTTCGACTCTTCGGCTACTCGGGTCGAAGCTCGATCGAATGCGTCTGGGACGACTTCGACGAACAGATCGACTCTTCAATGAAATATTGCCGTGCCGCTCGCGCTGACGCCGGCTGGTAAAGCATCCGAAGGATGAAGGCGTCATAACGATGTCGTCTGCCCGGCGGGGAACACGCCGCATCCCTGCGGGTGGCGGTGGCGAGCCTCGGCGCACAAACCCTCAGATAAAGGCCGCCTTGGGTTCAAGTGGTCGTCGCAACGTGGTCGGCGAGTGTATCGGCTGGGGTGGCGTAGTTGAGTGTCTTCCGGGGGCGGGTGTTGAGTTTGTCGGCGATGGCGTTCAGGTCCGCCTGGGTGTAGCCGGAGCGGTCGTGTCCCTCGGGAAGTACTGGCGTAGCAGGCCGTTGGTGTTCTCGTTACTGCCGCGCTGCCAGGGGCTGTGCGGGTCGCAGAAGTAGACGGCGACATCGGTGGTGACCGCTGGTTCGACCTCGGCAGACGAGTGGCTTCGTTCGCGTCCGTTTACTGCGGCGAGGCGATCGGCGCGGGGTTCGTCATCGACGGGCAGGTCCACCGGGGCGCCTCGGGTGCGGGCGGCGAAGTGGGGCACACGGTGGTCGACCTCGACGGAACGGTCTGCCGGTGCGGCCGGCGCGGGTGCTGGGAGACGGTGGCCACCCACCGGTGGCTGCGGGGCCGGGCTGCCACGCTCGGCCTGCCGGATGCCGACCAGCTGACGGTCGGCGGTCTCGCCGCCGCGGTGAACGCCGGCCTGGCGGGTGCTCTCGACCTTCGGGACGAGTTTGCCCGGAACGTAGCCGTCGGACTGGTCAACCTTCAGCAGACGATCGCGCCCGGACTGTTCGTGCTGCACGGGGACGTCGTGCACGGCGGGGAGGCTCTACGGGACCTGGTCGAAGCTCACCTGGTCGCCGGCGTCGCCCACCACCCGGGCAACAGGCCGCGCGTCGTTCTCGGCAACCGGCGCAACGACATGACATTGCTCGGGGCCGCTGGCCTCGTCCTGTCCCACTCCCTTGACCTGCTGACCTAGCCGGAGCCCCGGGCCCCGGCCGAACGCACCGGGGCATGACAGCCCGTGGCCTGCACTGCCACGATGAGGGACCGACCGTCACGAGGTCCTAGTCCCGGCAGGAATGATGATCCGATGACCGACGACGCAGGTGCCGCCACGCTCAGCCGCGGGCGGCTGAACTGGCAGCGGGCAGGCGTCCTGGCCATCCGGGCCGAGACCGCGCGGGTCAGCCGGCTGGTCCTGGACCTACCGGGCTGGCCGGGTCACCTGCCCGGCCAGCACCTCGACGTCCGACTGACCGCCCCCGACGGCTACACCGCCCAGCGCAGCTACTCCATCGCGTCCGGCTCCGAGCACCCGGCGGTCGAGCTGCTGGTCGAGGCCCTCGCGGACGGTGAGGTGTCGCCCTACCTGACCGGGGAGCTGCGCGCCGGGGACGAGCTGGAGGTCCGCGGGCCGGTCGGCGGCTGGTTCGTCTGGCGCAGCAGCCAGCCGGACCCGTTGCAGCTGATCGCCGGCGGCTCCGGCGTCGTGCCGTTCCTGGCGATGCTGGACCATCACCGGGCCATCGGCAGCGTCGTGCCCGTCCGGCTGCTGTACTCGGCCCGCGCCCTGGACGACGTCCTGGCGCGCGAACAGCTGGCCGCGCCGGAGCCGGGCGTCGAGGTGACGCTCGCCCTGACCCGGGCCGCGCCGCCGGACTGGACGGGTCCGACCGGCCGGGTCGACCGGCAGGTGCTGCGCGGCCACACGTTGGCGCCGGAGGCGGCCCCGCAGGTGTTCGTCTGCGGACCGACCGGTTTCGTCGAGGCCGTCGCCGACGCGCTGATCGACCTCGGGCACCCGCCGGAGCGGATCCGGACCGAACGCTTCGGTGGCACCGGCGACAGTTCCTGACCCCGGGGGTCAGCCGATGCCGTCCAGGGCAGGGGAGGTCGCGAGCTGTGCCCCGCGGCAGCGCGCCCGCCCGCGGCCGGCTCGGACTGCCCCCGGTCGGCTCTGGGACACCTGACCCGAGGCCGACGCAGGGATGGCGGATACCGTTCCGTTCATGCTGACACGCACCGCAAAGGGCCTGACCGTCTCCGCCATCGGCCTGGGGGCCATGCCGATGTCGATGTGGGAGAAGCAGGACACGACCGAGGAGCGGTCCATCCGGACGATCCACGCCGCCCTCGACGCCGGTCTCACGTTCATCGACACCGCCGACGCCTACACCGCGTCGCCCGACATGGGCGACAACGAGCGGCTGGTCGCCAAGGCGCTGACCGACTGGGGCGGTGACGCGTCGACGGTCGTCGTCGCGACGAAGGGCGGCCACACCCGCGACGCCGAGGGCGGCTGGGACGTAGACGGCCGCCCGGAGTACCTGCGGTCCGCCGTGCAGCGGTCCCTGCGCAACCTCGGCCGTGACGTGATCGACCTCTACCAACACCACCGGCCGGACCCCGCCGTCGATTACGCCGACACGATCGGCGCGGTCAAGGAGCTGCTCGACGAGGGGCTGGTGGCACACGTCGGCATCTCCAACGCCGACCCCGACCAGATCCGGCTGGCCGACAGCATCCTCGGCGGTCGGCTGACCAGCGTGCAGAACCAGTACTCGCCCAGTTTCCAGTCCTCGCGCCCGGAGCTCGAGCTGTGTGACACGGCCGGGATCATGTTCCTGCCCTGGTCTCCGCTCGGCGGCGTCACCGGTGCCGAGGCGCTCGGGACAAACCACGACGTGTTCGCCGAGGTCGCCGCCGGCCACGGCGTCTCCCCGCAGCAGGTCGCGCTCGCCTGGGAGCTCGCGACGTCGCCGGTCGTCGTCCCGATCCCCGGCGCCAGCCGGCCGGAGACGATCCTGGACTCGATCGCCGCCGCGGACCTGGTGCTCACCGCCGAGGAGATCGTGGCGCTGAACGCGGCCTGAGCCACCGGCGGCCTGGCCCGCAGGTCACGCGGCCTCCCGGGTCAGGACACCGGCGCTGCGGCCGCACAGTCGTGCGCGGGGTTGCCGGCGATGGCGATCACGGCGTCGAGGCGTTCCCGGGCGGTCGCCAGCTCGGCCAGTCGGCGGTCGATGCGGTCCCGCTCGACGGACAGCCGGTCCAGCATCGCCGGCGTCGCGATTCCCGTCTGCACGCACGGCAGCAGCTCCACGATCGCCTTGCTGGCCAGTCCCGCCGCGTAGAGCAGCTGGATGAGCTGGACACGGTCCACCGCGGTATCGGCGTACTGCCGTTGCCCGCCGGCGCTGCGCTCTGCGGGCAGCAGGTTCTGCTCCTCGTAGTAGCGCAGCGCCCGCACGCTCACCCCGGACCTCTCGGCAACCTCCCCGATCCGCACCATGCCCCCCGCAACCTCTGTCCGGACACCGTCCGGAAACTCGTTCCATGTCCGACTTGCCTCTGACGTTAACGTGAGGTTCTAGCGTAGCGGCTGTCGGCTCCACAGCCCGCTGGAGCTGTCGACATCACCGAGCGCAAAGGACAACGCACATGGAGATCTCTGGTTCGGTCGCCCTCGTCACCGGCGCGAACCGCGGGATGGGACGCCACTTCGCGACCCAGCTGCTGGAGCGGGGCGCGGCGAAGGTCTACGCCACGGCGCGAGACCCGGAGCGGGTGGACATCCCCGGAACGCGGGTGCTCGCCCTGGACATCACCGACCCGACCTCGGTGGCCGCAGCGGCGGCCGCGGCCCCCGACGTGACGCTGCTGGTCAACAACGCCGGGGTGTCCCTGAACAGCAACCTGGTCACCGGCGACCCGGCCGACATCCGGCTGGAGATGGAGACCAACTTCTTCGGCACGCTGTCGATGGTCCGCGCCTTCGCGCCGGTCCTGGCCGCGAACGGTGGCGGGGCAATCCTGGACGTCCTCTCGGCGCTGTCGTGGTTCTCCTACGACGGAACGAACGGATACGCGGCGGCCAAGGCGGCCGAATGGAGCCTGACCAACGGCGTCCGGCTGGAGCTGGCAGCCCAGGGGACCCTGGTCACCGCCCTGCACGTGGGCTCGGTGGACACCGACATGGGGGCCGGCTACGACGGGCCGAAGTCCGCGCCCGCCGACGTGGTCCGGGTGGCCCTGGACGGTGTCCGCGCCGGGCGGCTGGAGGTGCTCGCCGACGACTGGACCGCGATGATCAAGGCCAGCCTGGCCGGCGACCCCGGCGCCTTCTACACCCAGGTGGTCTCCGGCTGAGCGCCATGGTGGACCGCGATGCGGCGGTCAGCGGGACATCCGGCGGCGGCCCGCGACCGTCAGGCCGACGGCGCCCAGGACCAGGACGCCGAGGACCGCCAGGACCGGGACGGTCCGCGACCGAGCCGGGTCGACCGCGCCGGCAACGGTCCCGGTCGGCACGGCGCCGCTCGCGGTCGGCGCGATCGGGGCTGCCGAGGCCGTCGGCCCCGCGGACCGGGGCGGGGATGCCGGAGACCGGGTCCCGGCGGGCGCGGACGTCGCCGCGGCACCGCCCACGGTGAACCGCAAGATGCCCTCCACGGGGTGGCCGTCAGCCGAGGTGACCCGCCAGCTCACCCGGTAGGCGCCGGCGGGCGCTCCCGGTCCGACGGCCACGGACACGGTCGCGTCGGCCAGCACGGGGCCACCGATCGCGACGTCTCCGTCGGGCCCGAGGACGGCGATCTGGGTGCCGAGCTTCTGCGCGGGCTCGGCGAAGCGAAGCGTGATACGCGCGGGGACGGCGTGCACGGTGGAACCGGCCGCCGGGTCGCTGCCGAGCAGCGAGTCGTGGGCCGCCGCCGGCCCGGCTGCGCCCACCACGACCGCGGGCGCGAGCAGGACCGGCCCAACCAACGAGGCGACAAGCAGCCGCCGACCGCTCCCCATCACGAATTCCACGCTACGGGGACGCGCATGAGGCAGTGTCCGGGGTCCCGGCGAAGTACCCACCACGGCACGAAGGTCGCCTCTCGGCGAAGGGCGCGGCGCGGCCCCGGCCGAACCGGGTTCCCGCGTCGGCCAGGGTTAGGCCCGGGGACACATGCGCGCCGTGGTGGGCGCCGCCGAGCCTAGGGCCGGGTTCGGCGCGACCGTGCGCCCGCACCGACCCGGCCGACGACGCGGTTGGACATGCGCGGCCCCGAGGTCAGACCGGGGCGTGGCCGCCGGCGGGGCTGGTGTGGATGGTCGCCGCACCGACCCGCCGCACCTCGTGTCGCAACTGGTCCTGGGCGTCGTGCGCCACCGTGTGCGCGTCGGTCAGGGACAGGTGGGCGTCGACGTCGAGGTCCGCCTCAGCGTGCAGGGTGTGCCCGATCCAGCGCAGTTGGACCCGGCGGACGGCCAGTACGCCGGGAGCACCGGCCAGGGCGGTCTCGGCCCGGCGGACCAGGTCGGGTTCGACCGCGTCCATCAGCCGGGCAAGGACCTCCCGGGCCGCGCTGCGCAGCACGCCCAGGATCGCGACGGTGATCAGCAGGCCCACGGCCGGGTCGGCCCACTCCCAGCCCAGCGCCACGCCGCCGGCGCCGAGGAGCACCGCGAGACTGGTGAACCCGTCGGTGCGTGCGTGCAGGCCGTCGGCCACCAGCGCGGCAGACCCGATGCTCCGCCCGACGCGGATCCGGTACCGGGCCACCCACTCGTTCCCGGCGAACCCGACCAGGCCGGCAACGGCGACGGCGGCCAGGTGGGTGACCGGCCGGGGGTGCAGCAGGCGGTCGACGGCGACCCACGCGGCGAAGACTGCGCTGGCGGTGATGGCCAGCACAACGACGACCCCGGCCAGGTCCTCGGCGCGACCGTACCCGTAGGTGTAACGCCGCGACGGTGCCCGCCGGGCGACGGCGAACGCGATGAACAGCGGCACCGCGGTCAGCGCGTCGGCCAGATTGTGGACCGTGTCCCCGAGCAGGGCCACCGACCCGGACACCACGACGACGACTGCCTGCAGCGCCGCGGTGATGGCGAGTCCGACCAGGCTGATCCACAATGCCCGGCGGCCTCTCCGGTCCGCCTCGAGCGCGTCGTCGACCTGGTCGGCGCTGTCGTGGGAGTGCGTGCCGGCCAGCTCGGACAGCGCGTGCCGGACCGCGGCCCACCAGCCGGGCGCGTGCTCCCCGTGGTGGTCGGCGTGGTCGTGTTCGAGTGCAGGGGCCTGGTCGTCCAGGGGATCAGTGGGCACAGGGACTCCAGGATGGCCGGACGGTGTCGACCATGGGCTGGTCGATCACGGGCTGGGTGGCACAGCGCGTCCGTCGTGGCGACACTGGCCTAGTCAATATACCGCTGTATGCGCACTCATGCAGATAGGAACCCTTTGTGCCCCTTGCCGAACCGACGAGCGGGGGTCCGGCCCACCCGGACCACCTGCACGACGAACAGGTCCTCGCCGCCGCCGCGTCGTTCGCGATGCTCGCCGAGCCGGTCCGGCTGCGGATCCTGTGGGCACTGCGCGACGGGGAGCAGGACGTCACCGCGCTGGCAGCGGCCGCCGACGTGTCGGCGTCCGGGGCCAGCCAGCATCTGGCCAAGCTCCGCCTCGCCGGGCTGGTCAGCACGCGCAAGGACGGGAACCACCGGCACTACCGGCTGCGCGGCGGCCACGTGGGGAATCTGCTGACCGAGGCGCTGTTCCACGCCGACCATCAGGTCACCGGCCTGCCCACCCACGACTGACACGACGCCCCCCGCGCCGCGGCGTCGTGGCGCCGGCTGCGCGCCGGTGTGCGATCAGCGCGATCAGCGCAGGCGAGGCAGGTCGGTCAGGGTCAGCAGCGGTCCGGCAGCGACGCCGAGCAGGACCGAACAGGCCGCGGCGGCGACTGCGGCCGCGGCCGAGGCGCTGACGCCGCCGCGCCGGCCGGGCGCCGGCATCCCGGATGCGCCGCCCCCAGATGCGCCGCCCCCAGATGCGCCGCCCCCCGATGCGCCACCCTCGGATGCGCCGCCGCCGAACATCGGCGCGAGCCAGCGGAGGTAGTAGAAAAGGCTGGCCACGGTGTTGACCGCGGCGATCACCGTCAACCAGGCCAGCCCCCCGGCCCACGCAGCGGCGAACACGGTGAGCTTGCCGACGAACACCGCGGTGGGTGGTGTCCCGACCAGTCCGAGCAGGCAGACCAGCAGCGCCCCGGCGAGCACCGGCCGGCGCCGGCCCAGCCCCCGGTAGCCGGCGAGGGTGTCGGCACCGGCCCCGGCGCCCTGCAGTGCGGCGACCACCGCGAAGGCACCCAGGTTCGTCACCGCGTACGCGGCCAGGTAGAAGGCGAGGCCGGGCACGGCGAGGCCGGTCCGCCCGGCAACCGCGACCGCCATCAACAGGTACCCGACCTGGGCGATCGTGGAGTACCCGAGCAACCGGCGCACCGAGGTCTGCGCGAACGCGGCCAGGTTGCCCAGCGTCATGCTGGCGGCCGCCAGGACACCCAGCAGCAGCGGTACGTCGACCCGGCCGTCGCCGATCAGCGCGACGACCCGGTAGAGCGCGATCAGGGCGCCGACCTTGGGCACAGTGGTGAGGAACGCGGCGACGCCGAGTGGGGTGCCCTCGGCCACGTCGGGTACCCAGAAGTGTCCGGGGACCGCGCCGGCCTTGAACAGCAGTCCGGCCAGCAGGGCAACAGTGCCCACGGCGAGGGCCGCCCTGGGCGCTGCGGCCAGCCCCGCCCCGAGCTCGGTGTAGGAGGTGAAGCCCCCGACCCCGGACAGGATCGTGATCCCGAGCAGCATCACCACCCCGAGCAGCGCTCCGAGCAGGTACAGCTTCAACGCCGCCTCGGTTGCCGACGGGGTCCTGGCCAGGCCGGCCAGCCCGTACAGCGGGACGGTCGCCAGCAGGAATCCGGCTGCGAGCACCAACAGGTCGCCGGCCCCGGCAAGCACCAGCGAGCCGAGGCTGGCCAGCAGCACCAGGACGTAGAACTCCGTCTCCCGCACCGTGCCGGCGACGCTGTCCACGGACAGACCGATGGTGAGCAGGGCGGCGGCCGGCACGATCAACCGCGCCGCAGCCAGCAGCCCGTCGACGGCGTAACTGTCGTCGAACACCAGCCGCGCGGGCTGCCCGAGCGCGACGACACCGGCCACCAGCGCGGCGAGCAGTGTTCCGGCCGCAACCAGCCGCGCGGCCCACTGGCGGGACCGCGGGCTGAACATCCCGACGCCGAGGGTCGCGACCGCGCCGACCACCAGCACCAGCTCGGGCAGCAGCGCTGCCGGGTCCTCGTTCACCGGGCCACGGTGTTCCCGCTCATCGCGCCACCATCTGCCCGCTCATCGCGCCACCAGGGCGGCCACCGACCGGGCGGCGGGCTCGATCACGTCGAGCAGGAAGCGAGGGAAGACCCCGATGACCACCGACAGCACCAGCAGCGGGACGACCGCGGCCGCCTCCTCCCCCCGCAGGTCGGCGAACGCACCGGTGGCCCCACGGGGCAGCCCGAGCAGCAGTCGCTGCAGGAGCGTGAGGAACAGCCCGGCCGTGAGCACGATGCCGAGCAGGGCAACGACGGTGCCCACCGGCGCCGGCCCGAGGCTGCCGGAGAAGATCTGGAACTCGGCGACGAACCCGGACAACCCCGGCAGGCCGAGGGAGGCGAACGACGCCACCACCGTCAGCCCGGCGAACCGCGGCGCGACCCCGGCCAGCCCGCCGTAGGCGTTCAGGTCGTAGGTGCCCCGGCGGTCCCACAGCACCCCGACGAGCAGGAACAGCGCACCGGTGACGATCCCGTGGCTGACCATCTGGGTGACCGCGCCGGTGACCGCCAGCGCCCGGGAGTCGGCGTCCCCACCGCCGAGCATCCCGGCCGCACCGACCGCCAGCAGCACGTAGCCCATGTGGTTGACCGAGGTGTAGGCGATCATCCGCTTGATGTCGGTCTGGGCCAGCGCGACCAGTACCCCCCACAGCACGCTGACGACCCCGACGACAACCGCGACCAGCGCCCATCGCCGCCAGGCGTCCGGCAGCATCGGCATCGCGATCCGGACGAAGCCGTACGTGCCCATCTTCAGCAGGACGCCGGCCAGGATCGCCGAGCCGGCGGCAGGCGCGTCGGTGTGCGCCGGGGGCAGCCAGGTGTGGAACGGGACCGTGGGCGTCTTGATGGCCAGCCCGATCGCGATCGCCAACAGGACCAGACCACCGGCGACGGGCCGCCCGGCCAGCGGCGCCTGCGCGGTCAGCTCCACCATGTCGAAGGTGTGCGGGGTCGACGCCAGGAACAGGCCGACGAAACCGATCAGCAGCGCGAGCGACCCGAGGAACGTGTAGAGGAAGAAGGTCAATGCCGAGCGCGCCGCCTGGCCGTGCCCCCAGCCGACGATCACGAAGTACATCCCCACGATGGACAGGTCGAACCAGACGAAGAACAGCAGCAGGTCCAACGCGCTGAACAGACCGAGACACGTGCTCTCCAAGAACAGGAACAGTGCCGCGTGCACCCGGGGGAGTCGGGTCTCGCGCAGCGAGTAGAGCGCGCAGGCCAGGAACAACCCGGCCGTCAGCCCCACCAGCGGCAGCGATAGTCCGTCGACCCCGACGTGGTAGCCGGCACCGACGGTCGGGATCCACCGCACGTTCGTCTCGTAGGCGAAACCGCCCCCACCGCTGCCGCCACCGCTGCGGTAACCGGCCCACATCACGAGCACCAGCACGAGGTCGACCGCGCTCACCGCGACCCAGGCCCAACGGGCCACCGGCCCGGACACCCGCGGGAGGACGGCGAGCACCACGGCGCCCAACATCGGCAGCAGGACGACGACGGTGAGGAACACGCTCACCTCACCAGGAGCAGCAGGACGGCGGCGGCCAGGCCGACGGCCGCCTGGGCGTAGTACTGGTGCAGCTGGCCGGTCTGCGGTCGGCGCGCCAGCACACCGAGGCGCCGGGTGCCGGTCGCCACGTCCCCGACCAGCCCGTCGACCCCGCGTTCGTCGACCCGCCGGGCGACGGTGGCGGCTGCGCGGACCGCGCCGGGGACCGCGGCAACCACCCGGTGCAGGCCCCGGTCGTCGACCGCCGCCAGCAACCGCGCCAGCCGCAGGGTCGGGCGCACCAGCAGCGCGTGCGCCGCCGGCTCCAGCCTCAGCCAGCCACCCAGCGCCCGCTCGACGGCCCCGGGCCACGGCAACGGGCGGGCCGGGCGGGCGACGGCGAGGCCGAGCGCGGCCACCGCGAGGACCGCCGACACCCCGAGCTGCCAGCCCCCCGGAGTGGGCTCGGCGGGAGCCCCGAGCAGCCCGCGGTAGGCGGCCGCGACCGGTGGCAATGCCTGCACCCCGAGCACCGCCGACGCCGCGGCCAGCACCACGAGCGGGATCCGCTGCAGGGTGTCGACCCGACGGGTCCCCGGCGCCTCGGTGTCGTACCCGGCGCCCGGGTCGACCGGCACCGGCCCCAGCACCATCACCACGGCTCGGCCGGCATACACCGCGGACAGCGCGGCGGCGGCCAGGCCGACGACGTACAGCGCGGGGGACCGGGCCAGCACCGCCGCCAGGATCTCGTCCTTGGTGGCCCACAGCGAGAGCGGCGGCAGTCCGGCCAGCGCGAGCCCGCCGACGGCGAACGTCGCCCCGACCACGCGGTACCGGCGGCCGGCGCCGCGCAACGCGGACAGCTGCCTGGTACCCAGCGCGGACAGCCACGCGCCCGCGGCCAGGAACAGCAGGGCCTTGGTGGCGGCGTGGGCGACCAGGTGCATCGTCCCCCCGGTGACCGAGCCGACCCCGGCGGCCAGCACCACGAACCCGAGCTGCGCGGCGGTCGAGGCGGCGAGCAGCTGCTTGAGGTCGCGCTGGACGACCGCGACCGCGCCGAGCACCAGGGCGGTGACCGCACCGACCCAGGCGGCGGCGTCGGCCGCCCAGCCGGTCGCAGCCAGCAGCGGGCTGGTGCGCAGCAGCAGGTAACCGCCCATCGCCACCATCGCCGCCGAGTGCAGCAGCGCGCTGACCGGGCTCGGGCCGTCCATCGCCCGGGCGAGCCAGAAGGAGAACGGCAGCTGCGCGGCCTTGCCGAGCGCGGCGAGCAGGATCCCGCCGGCGACGATGTCCCGCCAGCCGGGCGCCAGCGTCGGCAGGTCGCTCAAGGACAGTGACGCGCCCCCGGCGAGCCCGCCCCCGGCGAGCGCGGCGCCGGCCGCGACGTAGAGCCCGATGTCACCCGCCCGGGTGGTGAGGAAGGCGGTCGTCCCGGAGCCGACCGATCGCGGGCTGCGCCAGTCGGTGGCGATCAGCGCCCAGGACGCCGCGCCCATCAGCTCCCACGCGAACAGCAGCGTCGCCAGATTGGTCGCGGTCGCGGTGACCAGCACTGCCGCGACGAACACCAGCATCAACCCGGAGAATCGGGCCTGCCCCGCTCGCCGCTGGTCGCCGGCGGCGTCGCCGGCCGCGAACAGCAGGACGAGCGGGGCGACCGTCGCGACGGTGAGCACCAGGACCGCCGAGAGCCCGTCTACCGCAAGGGCGAACGGCGCGCCGGCCAGGAACGGCATCGAGACCCGAGGCCGCCCGACGGCGACGGCCACAGCGATCCCGAGGACCACCACCGCGCCGGCCACCCCGACGGGCGCGGCCCGGCGATCGGCACCCCGGACCCCGCCGATCCCGGCGATGACGAGCGACCCGCCGAGGACCGCCGGGACGGCGACCAACGACCACAGCAGGACGCTCATCGGCGGAGGTCCGCGGCCATGTCGGTCATGTCTGCGTCCCGCGCCCGGAACAGGGCGGTGGTCACCGCGAACCCCATCGCCATCTCGACGGTCATCGACGCGATCACCACGATCACGAGCAGCTGGCCGTCGGGCCGGGCGGCCGTGGCGTAGTACCAGAAGCCGCCGGCGGCGACGAGGACGCCGTTGAGCATCAGCTCCAGGCCCATCATCACCATCACCACCGACTGCTGGGACAGCGCGCCGTAGAGGCCGGTCGCGAGCAGCGCGGCGGCGAGCAGCAGCACCAGTTGCAGGTTCACCGGCCGACCCCGCCCCGGTCCGGGTCGGCGGGCAGTCGCCGGCCCAGATCGTCGCCGAGCCGGGCGTACCGGTTGGTCGCCGCGGACAGCGCGATCCCGGCGATCATCGTGGCGAACAACACCGGACTGGCCACCAGCATCACCAGCATCTTCGAGCCCATCATCGCGGTGCCGAGGGCATGCGTCGGGTCCGCCGGCGGGGCGGGGGTCCGCTGCGGCCAGTCGACGAACAGCGCGCCCGAGCCCAGGACGACGAAGGTCCCGACGGCGATGGCCAGCGAGCCCCGCTTGTTGTGCACCATGGACATCGGCATCAGGCCGGCCGGGTTCATCATGAACATCACCATGAACACGGCCATCACCGACATCTCCATCACCATCATCAGGACCGTGATCACCCCGAGGTAGTGCAGGTCCAGCAGCGGCAGGACGGCACCGACGGCGACGAACGACACGGCGAGCAGGAACGTCGCCCGCGCCATCGAGTCGACCCGGAACACCGCGAGGCCGGACGCGACAGCGACCACCGCCGACGCCCAGAACGCGACGGCGCTCACCGGGTCACCTGAGCGCGGAGCACGTCAGGACCGCACCAGGACGACGACGCTGACGACCAGCGCCTGGACAATGACCAGCGGGAGCGCGACGACCCAGCCGATCTCGGCGAGCCGGTCCGCGCGCACCGTGGGCAGCGCACGCCGGACCAGGACCAGCACGGCCAGCACCGCGACGGACTTCAGCAGCGACCACACCCAGCCGGGCAGCACCGGTCCGGCGCCGCCGCCGAGGAACAGCGGAACGGCGAACGCCGCGCCGGCCGCGAGCAGCAGTTCGCGCCCGGCCAGCAGCACCAGCCGGTCCACCCCGGACGGCTCGGCGAGCACCCCGCCGGCGAGGTCCAGGCCGGCCGGGTACGCGAACGGGCCGGCGAAGGAGTAGGCGAGCACGGCGCCGAGGTAGACGACGAACGCTGCCGGCATCCAGGCAGCGAACCAGACGGTGCGCTGGGCGGCCTCGATGTCCCCGATCCGCAGGCTGGCCCCGGCGACCGCCGGGGTGACGAGGGCGAACATCAACGGCAGCTCATAGGACAGCGCCTGCGCCAGGTACCGGTAGCCGCCGATCAGCCCGTACGGACTGTTCGCTCCCCAACCGACCAGCCACAGCGACGCCCACAGCAGGACGTCCATCGCGTTGAACCAGACGACCCCCACGTCGAGGTCGGCCACGACATGCCCGCCGAGCGGGATGATCGCCACCTTCAGGACCGCGACAACCGCCAGGGCGCCCCCGCCGACCCGCCAGAGCAGTGCGTCCGGCGCGAGCGTGGTCCGCCGGCGCTGCACGAGCAGCCGGCCGGTCTCGTGCAGCGGGACCAGCCACCCGACGCGCAGCGGCCGCCCGGCCGCCCGGGCGGCCAGGGCGGCATCGAGCCCCGCCCCCGCCCAGGACAGGGCCGCGAGCAGCAGGACGGCGACCGGCACGGCGAGGACGACGGGACCCTCACGCATGCGCCGGCTCCGGGTGCGCCCCGCCTGGCATCGGGTCGGGCATCGGGTCGGGGATCGCGTCGGGGATCGCGTCGAGGTCCGGGTCGAGGCTGGCCACCACCAGTCGGACCGCGGCCAGGTCCAGTCCGGTGACCAGGCTCGGCAGCAGGCGCACGACGGCCGCGGTCGGGCCGGCGTCACCGCCGGGGGCGCCGGGGTGGTCCGCACCGGACCCCGGACCGTCGGGCCCGAGGGCGTGCACCGCGTCGGTCAGCCAGCGGCACAGCCGGTCTTGCACGTCGGAGCCGGGGGGCCTCGGGTCGGCGGTGCTGCCGGCGCCCGCCGGGTCGGCGTCGATCCGGCCCAGCCCGCGGAGGGACCACCGCAGGGTCGCCGACCGGGTGACCCTGGCGGCCAGCTGCCGGGCGCGGCGCTCGAGCCCAGCGCTGTCGCCGGCACCGGACAGCAGGTCGTCGCGCAGCCGCCGCGCCGCGGTCGCCCGGTCGGCCCAGCCGGCGACCGCCAGCAGACGTCCCGCGCTGTCCAGGTCGGCGGCGGCCCGGTACCGCGCGACCTGCCCGGCGGGCACCGGCTCGCCGCGGCGGGCGCGGCGTGCCGGACCGGCCCAGAACGGCTCGGCGGTGCGCGGTCCGGTCCAGGTGTCCACGGCGGCGTGCTGGACGACGTCGCCCTGCAGGGTGAGGTCGAGAACGAGTCCGGCCGGCCAGTCCGGGAGCACCGGGCCGAGCCGCAGGTGCAGCTGGTCCAGCTTCAGCCCGTCCCGGTCCTCGGCCCGGTCGGCCATCCCCAACCCGGCCGGCATCTCCATGCCGCCCATGTCCATGCCGCCCATGTCCATGCCACCCATGTCCATGCCGCCCGAGCCCATGTCCCCCGGGGACGCGGGCTCCGGCGGGCGCGGTTGCGCCGGTCGCTGTCGGGCATCGGCCCGCTGCGCCCGCAGGTCCGCCAGGCCCGCGGGTACCTCGTCCAATGTGGCGGCGACGTCCCGCACCGCCGTCAGGTGCAGTCGCACCCGGGGCCCAGGCAGTTGGGCCCACGCCGCCTCGACGGCGGCGGCCAACCGGGGTTCCGGGGTCCCACACAACGCCAGGACGTCGGCGTCGGCCGGGCCCCCGGACGCCGGCCACCCGCGCGCGGCCAGCTGACGTTCGACGTCCAGCCGGATCGCGGTCGAGCCAGGGGCCGCAACCACGAGCACGTGCGGGCGGGCGGCGGTGGACCGGAGCAGGCGTCCGGTCAGGCCCACCGCAGCGCCCCCTCGCGCCTGGCGTAGCCGACGCCGACCAACAGGACGGCGAGGAAGGCGAACATCTCCACGACGGCACCCGTCCCGGCCTCGGCGACCACCAGCGCCCACGGATACATGAACAGCATCTCGATGTCGAAGGCCAGGAACAGGACGGCGACGGCGTACCACCGTGCGTGGAAGCGGGAGACGGCGTGCTCGGCGGGCCACTGACCGGACTGGAACGGCGCGACGCGCAACGGCTGGGCGTCCAGGCCGCCGACGACGGCGACGGTATAGAGAGCAGCGATCACCGCGGCGCCGACACCGCCCGCCACCAACAGGGCCGCGTACCCGGACACTCAGCCGGTCCGGCTGTCGGCGCCGCCCGCGTCGCGGTTGCCCGGGAGCGGGGCGAACCGACGCAGCCGCAGGCTGTTGGTCACCACGAACACGCTGGACAACGCCATCGCCGCGCCGGCGATCATCGGGTTGAGCAGACCGGCCACCGCCAGCGGGACCGCCGCGACGTTGTACGCGAACGCCCAGAACAGGTTCCCCCGGATGACGGCCAGCGTCCGCCGCGAGAGCCGGATCGCGTCTGCCGCCGCCCGCAGGTCGCCGGCGACGAGGGTCAGGTCCGAGGCCTCGATCGCCGCGTCGGTCCCGGTCCCCATGGCCAGGCCGAGGTCGGCCTGCGCCAGCGCGGCCGCGTCGTTGACCCCGTCACCGACCATGGCGACGACCCGTCCGCGCGCCTGCAGATCCCTGACCACGTCGACCTTGCCCTGCGGCAGGACCCCGGCGCGGACCTGGTCGATGCCCACCTCGGCGGCGACCGCGCGCGCGACACCGTCGGCGTCCCCGGTCAGCAGCACCGGGGTCAGCCCCAGGTCGCGCAGCGCCCGGATCGCCGCGGCGGAGGTGGGTCGGACCGTGTCCGCGACGGTGATCACCGCCCGCGCCGCGCCGTCCCATCCGATGGCGACGACCGTCCGACCCGCGACGGCTGCGGTCGCCACGGCGTCCGCCAGCGGCCCGGGCAGCCGCTGGGACCACTCGGCCAGCAGTCCCGGTCGGCCGGCGAGGACCGCGTGGCCGTCGACGGTCCCCTGGACGCCGAGGCCGGGCAGGTTCTGGAAGTCGGTGACCGGGGGCAACGTCCCGACCGCGTCGGCGGCGGCCGCGGCGACCGCACGGGCCACCGGGTGCTCGGACCCGCTCTCCAGGGCACCCGCCAGCCGCCACAGCTCGTCGACGCCGACACCGTCCGCGGGGACGACGTCGACGACGCTCATCCGGCCCGTGGTCACCGTGCCGGTCTTGTCCAGCACGACGGTGTCGACCACCCGGGTCGACTCCAGCACCTCGGGGCCGCGGATGAGGATGCCCAGCTGCGCGCCGCGACCGGTACCGACCATCAGTGCGGTCGGCGTGGCCAGTCCGAGCGCGCAAGGGCAGGCGATGACCAGCACGGACACCGCGGCGGTGACCGCCGCGGCGGCGCCGGCACCGGACCACAGCCAACCCGCGAGGGTGCCGGCCGCGATCACCAGGACGACCGGCACGAAGACCGCCGACACCCGGTCGGCGAGCCGCTGCACCTCGGCCTTGCCCGTCTGTGCCGCCTCGACGAGGCGGGCCATCTGGGCCAGCTGGGTGTCCGCGCCGACCCGGGTCGCGCGGATCGTCAACACGCCGCCGACGTTGACGGTCCCACCGGTCACGGTGTCGCCGGGCCCCACTTCGGCCGGCACGGACTCGCCGGTCATCACGGCGGCGTCGACCGCCGAGGAACCGTCGGTGACGACGCCGTCCGCCGCGATCTTCTCCCCCGGCCGGACCAGGAAGGCGTCTCCGGCGACCAGCGCGCCGACCGCGATCCGCTGCTCACGGCCGTTCCGCAGCACCGCGACGTCCTTGGCGCCCGCCGAGAGCAGTGCGCGCATCGCCGCACCCGAGCGCCGCTTGGCCCGGGCCTCCGCGTACCGGCCGGCGAGCAGGAATGTCGTGACCCCGGCGGCGGCCTCGAGATAGATGGACCCCGCCCCGTGGGAGGCACCCGCGGTGAAGGTGAAGCCGTGCCGCATCCCGAGCGCACCGGCCGTGCCCAGGAACAGCGCGTAGAGCGACCAGCCGAATGCGGCAAGGGTGCCGATCGACACCAGGGTGTCCATCGTCGCGGCGCCGTGCCGCAGGTTGGCCCAGGCCGCGCGGTGGAACGGGAAGCCACCCCAGACGACGACCGGCGCGGCCAGGGTCAGCGACAGCCACTGCCAGGCGGTGAACTGCAGCGCCGGCACCATCGCCAGCACGACGACCGGAACGGTGAGCACGGCGCTGACCAGGAGCCGCTGCCGCAGCGGGCGGGACCCGGCGTCGGGTGCGGCCCCGCCCGGTGCGGCCCCGTCCGGTGCTGAGCCGTCCGGTGCGCTGCTCTCGGGTCGGACCGGCTCCGGCAGCCTGGCGGTGTACCCGGCCCGGACCACGGCGGCCACCAGGTCGGCGGGGTCCAGCGTCGACGGCCCGAGGACGTCGGCCTTCTCGGTGGCGTAGTTGACGGTCGCGGTCACCCCGTCGAGACGGTTGAGCCGCTTCTCCACCCGGATCGCGCACGACGCGCAGGTCATGCCGCCGATCGCCAGCTGGACCCGGGTCGCCGGAACTGGCCCGATATCGCGGGGGCCGGCGCCGGGTGGGGCGGCCGGCTCACCGTGGGCGGTGCTGGTGGTGACGGTCATCCCGCCGCCGCACCGACTACCTCGTAACCGGCCTCGTCGACAGCCGCCGCGACCGCGGCCGGGTCCAGGGCGTCGTCACTGCGGACGGCGACCTTTCCGGCGTCCAGCGACACCTCCACCGACCGGACCCCGGGAATCCGGCCGATCTCCTCGGTGACCGCAGTCACGCAGTGCTGGCAGGTCATACCGCTGACGGTGTAGGTGCTCGTGGTCACGATCGACTCCTTGGTCGGGAAGTGACAGTTCGGGAAGTGACAGGTCATGAACCGGCTGGTCGGGCACCGGTACGGGTACCCCCCCAAGGTATGCCCGGCGCGCCATACCCGCAAGGCCGCACGGACGTGAGTATGGTCGGGTTCGAGACGAGGGGACGTCGTGACACAACACGATTTGCCTGCGGGCGCCGACCACGGCCGCAGCGGGACGCTCACCGACCACGCCCACCCCATCGATCCCCGACGGGTCGCTGCGGCGCGGGCACGGCTGATCGATGTCGAGGACGCCGGGCGGCTGGCCGGGCTGCTCGGCCTGCTCGCCGACCCGACGCGGGCCCGGGTGCTATACGCCCTGGACCTGGTCGAGGAACTGTGCGTCGGGGACCTGGCCCTCGCTCTGAATGCCACCGAGGACTCCGTCGGATACGCCCTGCGGGTGCTGCGGACGGCCGGGCTGGTGGCCACCCGCAAGGACGGTCGAGTCGTGTACAACCGCCTGGCCCCCGGGTTCCCCGAACCGTTGCGCGACCACTGTCTGCGCGCCCTGGCCGACCTGTCCCGGCGCGCGCCCGACGACCAGTGACCCCACCCCGTTCCGGCTCCACCCACGGAGGACGTCAGATGAAGCGCATCGCCCCGGTATTCGCCGCCGCTCTCACGGCTCTCGCCCTCGCCGCCTGCAACAGCGCGACCGGCTCGTCCGCACCCGCTGCGACGACCAGCCCGTCCACCGGCGCCACCGCCGCAACCACGGCCGGCCCGTCCGCCGGAACCAGCGCCGAGGCGCACAACCAGGCCGACGTCACCTTCGCGCAGAGCATGATCCCGCACCACAAGGAGGCCGTCGCCATGGCCCAGCTCGCCCCCAGCCGGGCGAACAGCCCGCAGGTGAAGACGTTGGCGACGGAGATCCAGGGCGCGCAAGACCCGGAGATCACCACCATGACCGGATGGCTGACGAGCTGGAGCCAGCCCACCGAGATGGCCGGGATGGACATGAGTTCGATGCCCGGCATGATGAGCGCCACCGAGATGGCCGACCTCGGCAAGCTGTCCGGCGCGGCGTTCGACCGGCAGTTCCTCACGATGATGACCAAGCACCACCAGGGCGCGGTGCAGATGGCCACGACGGAGCTCTCGCAGGGTCAGTACCCCGCCGCGAAGTCCTTGGCACAGAGCATCATGAAGAGCCAGACCGCCGAGATCGCGCGGATGAAGACGCTCCTCGCCCAGGTGTGACCAGGTCCGACCGGTATGCGACGGAACGGGGTGGCGCGGTGACCCAGGTGATAGCCCGCCGGGCTGCGCTGCGTCTGATGGCTGGGGGCTCGTCGGTGGCTTGCTGACGGTCGTCGGGTGCGGAAGCAGCGGTCGCGGCAGCGGTGACCTCGCCGGAAGCGCGGTCAATGCCGATGCCGGGTCCCCCGGTGACCTGATCCGGGTCGTCGCGCCGGCCGACCGCCGGCCGGCGCCACCCCTGGCCGGCCCTGCGGTCGCCGGCGGCCGGTTCGACCTGTCCTCGTGGCGCGGCTCCCCGGTCGTCGTCAACGTATGGGGCAGCTGGTGCGGGCCGTGCAAGGAAGAGCAGCCCGCGCTGGTCAACGCTGCGGCCCAGCTCGCGCCGCGCGGCGTCCGATTCCTCGGCATCGACGTCCGCGACCAGGCCGCGAACGCCCGCGCGCACCTGCGGCGGTTCGGCGTGAGCTACCCGAGCCTCGACGACCCACCCGGTGCGCTGCTGCTGGGCTTCCGCGGGATCATTCCGGCCGCGGCGATTCCCAGCACCGTGGTGCTCGACCGGGAGCACAGGGTGGCCGGTGTCCGGATCGGGGCGGTCACGCAGGCCACGCTGGTCGCCCTGGTGGAGCAGGCGCTCGCGGCGTGACCGGCGTCCTGGGCGGGGCCGTGTCGGCGCTTCCGGTCCTCGTCGGGACCGGCGGCGTGGGCGAGGCGTTCGCGCGGACGGCGTTGGACGGGTCGCTCGTACTCGCGGTCCCCGTCGCCGCGGCGGCGGGTGCGTTCTCCTTCTTCAGTCCCTGCGTGCTGCCGCTGGTGCCGGCCTATCTGTCGTACGTGACCGGGATGACCGGCGCCCAGATCGCCCGGGGGTCGCAGGCTCCGGTGCGGACGGTGACCGGGGTGGCGTTGTTCATGCTCGGAGTCACCGCGGTGTTCGTGTCTCTGGGTGGCGCCTTCGGTTATGTCGGGGTGCGGCTGGCCGCCCACGGGGGGGCCGTCGACCGAGTGCTCGGAGTCCTCGTGATCGGCTTGGGTCTGGTGTTCGCCGGGGCGCTGCGAGTGCTGCGCCGGGATGTCCGGGTGCACCGGGTTCCCGCTGTCGGGCTGGCCGCGGCCCCGCTGCTCGGGGTGCTGTTCGCGGTCGGCTGGACACCGTGCATCGGCCCAACACTGGCGGCGGTCCTCACCTTGTCGACCGGCACCGGCAGCGCCGGACGCGGAGCGCTGCTCTCCTTCGCCTACTGCGTGGGTCTGGGCGTGCCGTTCCTCGCGGTGGCCGCCGGCTTCGGACGCGCCTCCGGCACGCTGGGCTGGTTCCGCCGTCATGGGACCGGGATGGCCCGCGTGGGTGGAACGATGCTGGTCGCCGTCGGTGTCCTACTGGTGACCGGTATCTGGTCCCAGCTGATCGCGCAGGTGCAGTACTGGACCGCGTCGACCGTTCCGGCGATCTGAGCACCGTGACCGACATCCTCCGGCGACCGGGCCGCCCGGGCCGTGACAGCGGTGCAGCGGTGACGGGGCCCACCGGCCCCACGGGGGAGCGGCACACCCAGGACCATCCGGCGGCCCGGCCGCCGGGACTCTCCCCGCTGAGTTGGCTGCGCTGGGCCTGGCGCCAGCTGACCTCGATGCGCACCGCGCTCATCCTGCTGTTCCTGCTGGCCCTGGCCGCGGTGCCCGGCTCGCTGGTCCCGCAGCGGAGCGCCAACCCCGACCAGGTCACCGCCTTCACCGCGGCCCACCCCGCGGCGGCGCTCTGGTACGACCGGCTCTCGCTCTTCACGGTGTACAGCTCGCCGTGGTTCGCGGCCGTCTACCTGCTGCTGTTCACCTCCCTCATCGGGTGCATCGTCCCCCGGGCGAAGGTCCATGCCCGGGCGATGCGCTCCCGGCCCACGCTGACCCCGCGGGTGCTGTCGCGGTTGCCGGCGCACGCGGAGTGGACGACCCCGGTGCCCGCCACCGAGGTTCTCGCCACCGCGCAGGCCCGGCTCGGCCGACGCCGCCGGCACCGCCTGGCCGATCGACCGGGACCGCTGGACCCGGTCGCAGCCGAGCGCGGCGTCCTCCGGGAGACCGGCAACCTGGTGTTCCACGTCGCGCTGCTGGTGGTGCTCGCCGGGGTCGCCGCCGGGTCACTGTTCGGTTACCGGGGCACCACGATCGTCACCGAAGGTGAGACCTTCGCCAACCAGCCGTTGACCTACAGCGACCTGTCCACCGGGGCACTGCGCGACCGGGACCGACTGCCCCCGTTCACGATGACCCTGGACAGCTTCGACGCCCGGTTCTTCACCAGCGGACCCAAGGCCGGCACCCCCCAGCTGTTCCGCGGCCAGGTCACCGTCGTCCCGGAGCCGGGCGGGCCGAGCCGGGCGGACGTCCTCCGGCTCAACCACCCGGTGTCGGCCGGGGGCGCCGACGTGTCCCTGCTCGGCAACGGGTACGCCCCCCGGTTCACCGTGCGCGACGCCTCGGGGCAGGTCGTCTCCCAGGGCTCGACCGTTTTCCTGCCCGAAGACCAGCAGTACACCTCGACCGGGGTGGTCAAGGTCCCCGACGCGAAACCGACCGGGCTGGAGTTCCTCGGCAACTTCCTGCCGACCGCGCTGCAGGGGGTACCCACCTCGGTGTTCGCCGGCCCCGGCAACCCTCAGGTCCGGATGACCGTGTACCGCGGCGACGCGCCCCTCGGGGCGGTCGCCTCGTCGGTGTACAGACCAGACCAGGCCGCGATCGACGCCGGCCTGCTGCGGCAGTACCGCACCGCGACCGGCCAGCCACTCACCTTCACCCTCCGACCCGGCGACACGTTCACCCTGCCCGACGGGGCAGCGTCGATCTCCTTCGACGGGTTCCGCCGCTGGGCCTACGTACAGGTCGTCGACGACCCCGGGGACCGACTCGTCCTCGGCGGATCGATCGCCGCGGTCACCGGGCTGTGCGGGTCCCTGTTCGTCCGCCGCCGCCGTTGGTGGGTCCGGGCGACCACCGAGCCCGGCAGCGGTCACACTTTCGTCGAAGTCGCGGGCCTGGACCGGTCCGACAACAGCGACCTCGACGAGGAACTCCGGCGCCTCGTCACCGACCTCCATCGCGCGGCTCCACCACTGCCGACCCCGCCGCCAGGGGCCGATCCCACCGCGCCCCCGCAGCCGAATCCCAGACAGGAGCTCGCGCCATGATCGACCTCGGCCAGTTCTCCGACACCGTCATCGTCGCCGCACTCTTCCTCTTCGTCCTCGCCCTGGTCGCGTTCGCCGCGGAATGGGCATTCGGCAGCGCCGGCGGAATTTCCCGCGCCACCGCGGCCGAGACTCCGGAGGCGGCCGTGCCGACCGCCCGCAGCTCGCCGGCGTCCACCACGGGTCCGCCACCCATCTCCGCCGGTTTCACCGCATCCGCTCCCGGGCACACAGCCGTGCTCGAGCGCCGACTGGTTCCCGCGGAAGCGTCCGTGCAGAGCTACCCGACCGGTCACGGGCCCGACGGGCCGATCGCGCGACCCGGACGTGGGCGGCGCGGCGCGACCGCGGGAGCGGTCGGCGGAATGCTGCTGGCACTGGCGGTCCTGCTCGACGGGGCCGGCGTCGTCACCCGCGGGATCGCCGCCGAGCGGGTGCCGTGGGGCAACCTGTACGAGTTCTCCATCACCGGCGTGTTCGCGGTGACCGGTGCGCATCTGCTGATGCGCAGTCGGCTGAAGCTGCAGTTCCTCGACGTCTGGCTGACCGGCTTCGCGGTCACGTGCCTAGCCGCCGCGCTCATCGGGTTCCACGAGGTGGTCGGTCCGCTCAACCCCTCCCTGCAGTCGGGCTGGCTGATCGTGCACGTCAGTTTCGCCGTCCTCGCCACCGGCATCCTCACCGTCGGCGCGGTCCTGGCCGGGCTGTACCTGTTCCGGTCCTCTCGCGAGGCCGCTGGCCGGTCCGGCGACGGGTACGTGTCGCGGCTGCCGGCGGCGAGCGCCCTGGACCGCATGAGCTACCGGGTTCACGGCTTCGCGTTCCCGCTCTACACGCTGGCATTGATCTTCGGGGCCGTCTGGGCCAAGGCCGCCTACGGCCGCTACTGGGAGTGGGACCCCAAGGAGACGTGGATGCTCATCAGCTGGGTGCTCTACGCCGCCTATCTACATGCCCGGGCAACCGCCGGCTGGAAGGGCAAGATCGCCGCGGTCATCGCCCTTGTCGCCTTCGGCACCGTCCTGTTCAACCTGCTCGGGGTCAACTTCTTGATCGCCGGCAAGCACTCCTACGCCAACTGACGCCGGTCATCGACGACCGCCCCACGAGCGGGGCAAACGGGCCACCGATCAGGCCGTGTAGGAGAGGACCGTCATCATTCCCTGCTCCCCGTGGTAGGCGTTGTGACAGTGGGCCAACCACTGACCGGGATTGTCGGCCTGCAGGTCGACGGTCACCGTCTGCATGGGCAGGACGTTGACGGTGTCTTTACGCAGTCCCGGGCCCGACGGTGTCACCATGGCAAACGTGTGGCCGTGCAGGTGCATCGGGTGGAACATCATCGTCTGATTGCTCATGCTGATCCGGACTCGCTCACCCGCGGCCATCGCGAGTGCCTGATGGTCGGTGAAGGTCTTGCCGTTCACGAGCCACCGGCGCCCCCCGTCGGCCATCCCGAGTGCCATCGACAGCTCGCGGTCGGTCCCCCGTCGCTCCAGCGCGGCCCCGGGGGTGGGCGTCAGGTCGCCGTAGCGCAACAGTCGTGCGCCGAGCTCGGTGGGTCGCGCCCCGGCCGCGGGGGCACGTCCGCCCGCGGATCGCAGGACGGCCAGCGCGGGTGGATCGGCCTTGCCCTCGGGCACCGCGACGATGGGGAACGCCCCGTCGCCGGCGGTCACCACGACGTCGTACCGCTCACCCATGCCGAGGATCAGGGTGTCGACCTCGGCGGGGGTGACCCCGTAGCCGTCGGCATGAGTGACGCTCAGCCGGTGGCCGCCGATCGCGAACCGGTAGGCGGTATCACTGCCGGCGTTGATCAACCGGAACCGGATCCGGTGGCCGGGCTTGGATGTGACGGTGAACGGCGCGCGCGGTAGTCGGCCGTTGATCAGGTGCGCCGGGTAGACCACGTCGCCGGTGTCCGCGCCGAGCGGTTCGGCTGAGGATGCGCTCGCCATGCCCGTGGTCATGCTCGTTCCGCTCATCCCGGCGCCCTTCATCCCTTCCCGGCCGAGGCGCGCCAGGATGTCCGATGGCGAGGCGCCCCACCCGTCGGTCCAGTCGTCCAGTACCAGCACGACCTCGTCGTCGTACCGACCCGGCTCGTCCGGGTCGGCCACGATCAGGGCTGCGTGCATGCCGGTGTCGAGCTGAACACCGACGTGCGGGTGGAACCAGTACGTCCCGGGGTCGGGCACGACGAACGAGTACTGGAAGGCGCTGCCCGCGGCAACGGCGGGCATCGTGACGTCGGGCACGCCGTCCATGTCGTTGCGCAACGCAACGCCGTGCCAGTGCACCGTCGTCGGTTCGGTGAGCTGATTGACCAGCCTCACCTGCAGCCGATCGCCGGCTGTCAGCCGGATCTGCGGTCCCGGCACCGTCCCGTCGTAGGCCCAGGTGGAGACCGTCCGCCCCCCGAGATCGACGGTCGTCGGCATCGCGGTCAGGTCGCGGCGAACAACGGTCCCGGTGGTCCGCCGGCCCGCTTCGGTGGTCGCCACCGCAGCCGACCCCGGTCCAACCGGGTCCTGCGACGTCGGCGCCAGCAGGCGGATCCCGGCATATCCGCCGCCGACCGCCACCGCTCCCGCCGCCCCGAGCTGGAGCAGGTGCCGCCGGCTCACCACTGCGGTCTCCGGGGGATCGTCGGTCGGCCGCCCAGGAGCCCCGCCGCCGCGAACCGACCGAACATGCGCGCCGCCTCCGTCGCCGAATGGAAGAAGTAGGCGGCCGGTCAAACGTGCCAGAGCGCACCGCGCCTCTGTCTGCCGCTGCGGATGTCCGAACGACTCGGGGCCACACGTCGTTCCACCTGTACGGATCGGTCGTCCTGTACGGATCGGTCGTCGGGGCGGTGAGATGTGGGACACGCCACCGGTGTAGGAAGAACGAAGCGCCGCAACCGCGACCGCCCTGAGACCTTGACCGAGCGGAGAGTCCATGTCGCCTCGCCGAACGCCCGCGATGGTTGCCGTCCTGGTCATCGCAATGGTGACCGCGTGTTCCGGCGGAAGCCCGGTCGCCACCGGAACGCAGTCGGACGGCGTCGAGCACATCCACGGCCTCGGGGTGGACCCGGCCGACGGCGTGCTGTATGCGGCTACCCACACGGGGCTATTCCGGGTTCCGGGAAAGGGGGCGGCGGCTCGGGTTGCCGACCGTCGCCAGGACACGATGGGCTTCACCATCACCGGACCGAACACCTTCCTGGGCTCGGGCCACCCCGACCACGCGAAGGACCCGGACCTCGACCCGCAGCTCGGGCTGATCCGCAGCACCGACGCGGCCGAGAGTTGGCGGACGGTGTCCCTGGCCGGTCAGGCCGACTTCCACGTCCTGCACGCCGCCCACGGCGACGTCTACGGGTGGGACTCGGGCACCGGACGGTTGATGGTCTCCGCCGACGACGGCCGGACCTGGGAGGTGCGCAGTGTGCTCGACCTGCGGGACTTCGCGCCGAGCCCGGACCGGCCCGGCACGCTGCTGGCCACCACTGCGACAGGACTGGTCCGCAGCGTGGACGGCGGCCGTCGCTGGCAGCCGGTACCCGACACCCCGCCGTTGGTCGTTCTCACGTGGGGTGGGGCGGGGTCGCTGTTCGGGCTGGCCCCGGACGGCACCGTCCACCGCTCGGCCGACGGCGGCCGGACGTGGGTGGTCCGCGGGACCACGGGAGGCCGGCCCGAGGCGATGACCGTGGGCCGCCGCGCCGGCGCCGCGACCCTCTACGCGGCGGTCGCCGGCCGCGGCATTGTCGCCAGCACCGACGACGGCGCGACCTTCACCACCCGGTATGCCGAATAACGCCCCGATCCCTGCGCACCCGACGTCGCGCCCGCGCTGCGGCCGGCCGACGCCGTCCCGGCCGGGGTCAGTCGGCCAGCGCCTCGTCCGGATCGGTGCTCGCATCGGGCAGCGGTGCTCCGGCGGCCGCCGCGGCCGGGGACGCGGCCCCCTCCGCGGCGCGGTCGACGAAGCGGGACGCGATCTCCAGGATCCGCTCGTTGCCGAAGTCCTCGCCGACGGTGACCCGGACGCCCTCGCCGTCGAACGGGCGCACGGTGACGCGGGCCTCGTCGCACTGCTCGACGAACCAGGCGGTGTCCGCGCCGGTCGGGAGCCACACGAAATTGCCGGCCGCCTCGGGCAGGTCCCAGCCCTGCGCAGCCAGCTCACCCACCACCCGGGCCCGCTCCGTCACCAACGCATCGACCCGCTGCAGCAGCTCCCGCTCCGCGGCCAGCGACGCCAGCGCGGCCGCCTGCGCGAGAGCGGTGACCGCGAACGGAATCGTCACCTGCCGCAGCGCGACCGCGACCGGCTCCGGCGCGACGGCGAACCCCACCCGCATGCCGGCCAGCCCGTAGGCCTTGCTGAAGGTCCGCAGCAGCGCGACGTTTCGCCGCCGGCGCGCCAGCCTTGGGCCGTCGACCGCCCCCGGGGTCCGCACGAACTCGACGTAGGCCTCGTCCAGGACGACGAGCACGTCGTCGGGGACCTCGTCGAGGAACGCGACCACCTCCTCGTGCCCGAGCACGGGACCGGTCGGGTTGTTCGGCGTGCAGAGCAGGACCATCCGGGTCCGCTCGGTGACCGCGGCCGCCATCGACGGCAGGTCGTGGCGGCCGTCCGCGGTCAGCGGCACCGGGACGGCCGTCGCGCCGCCGACCTGGACGACGATCGGGTAGGCCTCGAACGACCGCCACGCAAAGACCACCTCGTCGCCGTCGCCGGCGGTGGCGGCCACCAGCTGCTGCAGGACGCCGACACTGCCGGCGCCGGCGACCACCCGGGAGGCGGGGACGCCGAACCGGGCGGCGAGCGCCGCTTCCAGGTCGACGGCGAACGGGGCCGGGTACCGGTTCTGCATGGCCGCTGCCGCAGTGACCGCCTCCACGACCCCGGGTAGCGGGGGAAACGGGTTCTCGTTCGACGACAGCTTGTAGCCGTACAGACCACCGCCGGCCGGCGGTGGCTTGCCCGCCCGGTAGGTGGGCAGGTCGGCCAGGATGGGGCGCAGCCGGACGGTCACCGGCACACGGTAGGACCCGACGAGCAGGGGCACACCGGGCGGCCCACCCGTCCCCTGGCCCCGAGCCGCTCCCGGCCGGTGGTGGCCGGTGGTGGCCGGGGCGGTGGTCGGCCACGGCTGGCGGCGCACCGACCGTATGACTGCAAGCTGTCGTGTCAGGAAGCGGCGGGCTTCGTTGGGTGGGGGCACGTGTGCTCACCCGAGACGTAACCCTGGGCTCACAAAGGGAGGCGCCGCACCGTGGTCCGGGTCGCGGTGTAGATGAAAGGACCGGGCCGCTCGGTGAGCTGGTCGATGACCCGCCACTGGGCCATGACGATTTCTAGCTGGTCCCAGGTGCCACCTGCCGCTGCGCCGGCGAGGGCGACCATGCGGGCGCCGCTGTCCCGGACCGCGGTGATCTCGGCGGTGTGGCGTTGGATTGCCAGGTCACGCGTGACGATCAGCCAGCCTTGGGCGGAGACCAGTGGGATCCAGTCGGGGTCTTTCGTGCCCGGGGTGATGGAGCAGGCGGGACGCCGGCGGCCGCGCACGGTGCCGCCGGGGTCACCGGGGTAGGTGAGGTCGTTACGTAGTGCGGCGAGGATCTTTGCAAGGCCTCGTACGTCCTCGTCGAGGTAGAAGCGGACGGTCGCCGGCCGCGGCACCGGTTAGGCCGCGGTCTGGGTGGTGGCAGTCCCCAGCTCGTAGGCCAAGGCCCAGGTGATGTCGTCGGGGGTCATGTCGAAGGCGTCGGCGATCTCGTCGTCGGATTCCCCGGCCTGGCGGTGTTCGCGGATGACCTCGGTGCTGATGCCCTTGATGGCGGGCCGGCCGAAGCGGACGTCGGGGTCGATGCGGACAGGGGAGGCGGGGTCACCGCTGGGCCGCCAGCCGGCGGCGAGGTCGCCGTCCCAGGTGACGCGGTGCAGGAAGTCCTCGGCTGGGGCGGCGAGCAGGTACTGGCCGTGCAAGTCGGTGACGAGGGCGTAGTCGGGGGCGAGCTGGGCGGTCTCCTGGTCGGCGAACAGCAGGTGGCGGTCACCGATGAACGGCTGCCGGTGCGCGAGGGGGTAGGGGAGGTCGTACCGCTTCCGCTGCAGGTCGATGAACGCGCGCAACTCCCGCATGGGGACTTGGGACCGGCGGTAGGACCGCAGCAGTCCGGCTTCGACGAACTCCGCCCAGGTGACGGGGGCGCGGCTACCACGGGCTTCAACACGGATGACGGGTCGGTAGGTCTTGCCGCGGCGGACGCCGCCCTCGAGCCAGTAGTTCAGCGACGACTGGGAGATCCCGAGCAGGCGCGCGGCCTCGGCTTCGCTGTACATCTCACGGTTGAGGGTCTGCACGGTCATGGTGGTCCAGTCTTCCGTAAAGGCGGCGTCGTGTGGGTCATTAGCGCTGCTCAACAGTGCCCGGATTGCCGTCCCCGAGCCCGACCGAATCCGCCGTTCGCACACACCCCGCGACACAACCGCCACCTGTGCAGCTTCCTGACTAGCTGACATGCCTGCTAGCTGACGTGTCGACGGTCGAGCATGTCGGTGATGAGGCCTTCGACGATGACCTGGATGGGCTGGTCGGTGGTCGCGGCGTAGATCTTCAGGCGCCGTTGGGTGCTGCGGTGCAGCCTCGTGGACATCCGAACCATGGGGTCGGTCTCTGCTGTCGCTGGCGCCTCTGAGGTGGTGCTCGCCGGCTCGCGGGTGGGGGCGACGGGGTGGTCTCGGACGGGGGCCTTGGCGAGTGCGGGTCGCGGCTGCGGGCGGGTCATCAGGCGGCCACCTTGGGTCGTAGGGCGCGCAGCTGGTCCGCGAGCGCGGTGTGGGCGGCGTCAACTGCCGCGCCGGAGGAGCCGTAGTCAGCGATGGCGGCACCGGCTCCCATCGCTTCGGCGATGACGGCGCGAGCCGGGATGTAGGGGCCCCAGACGTCGGAGCCGTAGGCAGCGGCGATCTCGGCGGCCCGTAGAGCGGACTCGTTGGTGCGGGTCTCGTGGTTGACGACGATCCCGGCCAGCGTCAGGGCCCCGGTTGTAGCTGGCGGGTGGACCCGACCCGGGTCAGGCCGGGGGCGATCGCGCGCAGCTGCTCGACTAGGCGCAGGCCCCTACTGGACACTGGGCCGATGCCGAGGACCGGGACCGACGGGGCCACCGCACCGCCGCCGGACACCGCGGACATGACGGACACCGCGGACACCGCGGACACCGCCGACACCGCCGACACCGCCGACACCGCGTCGGTCCAGGTCGGTCGCACGCTGCTCGACGAGCACCTCGCGGTGGCGGCGGCGACCGCGGACCTGCTGCCGGGCGCAGCCGCGGTGGCCGCGGAGCTCGTCGGGTGCTTCCGCGCCGGCGGGACGCTGTTGACCTTTGGCAACGGTGGCAGCGCCGCGGACGCCCAGCACCTCGCCGCGGAGATGGTGGGCCGGTTCCGCCGCGACCGCCGGCCGCTGTCCGCGGTCGCGTTGACGGTCGACAGCTCCGCGATGACCAGCATCGGCAACGACTACGGCTTCGAGCAGGTGTTCGCCCGGCAGGTCCGCGCGCTGGCGCGCCCCGGGGACGTCGTCGTCGGGGTCAGCACCAGTGGCACCAGCCCGAACGTCGTCGCCGGGCTCGCGGCGGCCCGGTCCGCCGGTGCGCGGACCGTGCTGCTCACCGGCGCCGTAGGTCGGCCCGGGCTGGCCGACCACTGCCTCGCCGTCCCGTCCACGACGACCGCGCGCATCCAGGAACTGCACGTGTTCCTGATCCACCTCGTCAGCGAGATCGTCGACGCGTGGGCCGTCGGTGGCGACGCGGCGAGGGATCTTTTGCGCTGAACCCGGCCGAGACCGACCGACTCTCGCCTCAGCCGGCGCGCGGACGTCCCGGTGGTCGGTGGATCAGGGCCCGGCCGACGCCGCCGGCGACCCCGGCCAGCAACACCCCGCCCGCGACGTCCGTCGGCCAGTGCCAGCCGAGGGTCAGGGTGAGCAGCCCGACGGCGAGCCCGGCGACGACGGCGCCCACCGCCAGCAGCCGGTAGGCCAACACCGAGGGCCGCACGCCGCCCGGTCCAGCGATCAGCGAAGCGACCAGCAGCAGGGTGACCAGCGTGCCCGCGGTGTGGCCCGAGGGGAAGGAGCTGCCACCGGCGAAGAAGGTGTCGGAGCGGCGCCCGCTGGGCGTCGGCGGTATCCGGCCGAGCAGCGCCTTGGCGCCCTCGACCAGCACCGCCAGCAGGACCAGCGTCGCGGCCGTGCCGAGGACGGGCCGCCAGCGCCGGAGTGCCAGCGAGGCCATCGTCGCGGCCAGCACCGCGATCGCGACGATCGACGCCCCGTCGCCCAGGTGCACGATCCCGCGCAACGGCGAGCCCTGGTGGCCGTCGGCCCAGTCGCGCGCCGCCACGGTCCCGGCCCGGTCGTACCGGGGGAACAGCGTCGTCCGGACCAGGACCACCGCGAGCAGCAGGAACAGGGCGCCGCTGACCGCGGTCATCGCCAGGGTGCCCCGCCCGGCCCCCCCGGATGCAGCGGGCGTCGGGCCATCGGCTGCTGCCATCGGCCGTGCCGCCGCCTGAACCGTCACCGCACCACCGTGCCAGATCCGGCTTCCCGGCAGGCTGGCGGCGAGGACCCGCTCGGGGCGGTGCCGGTGTCCCGGCGTGCGGACGACGCCTGTTGGGAGACACTGGGCGACACCCGGTCGGGACCCCGACCGGGTGTCGCCGGACAGGAGCCGTCATGCCCTTCGTGATCCGCTGGATCACCCGGACGATCGGTGCCGCCGTCCTGGCCCGAGTCGTCAAGTACGCCCAGAGCCCGCAGGGACGTGCGCGGATGCGTCGCGAGGCGGACCGGCTGCGCCGTACCCGCCGCTGACCCGTCGCCGTTGTGCACCGCCCCGGTTGTGCGCCGCCCCGTTGTGCGCCAAACCGGCTGACGGCGATCGGACACCCCGGGTGACCAGGGCAGGATCGGCCGGGTGACCACTCCCGCGCTCGGCGCCGTCTTCCTCCCGCACCACCCCCCGGAACGGCTGCGGGAGACGGCGCTCGCCGCCGACCAGGCCGGCGTCGACGAGCTGTGGCTGTGGGAGGACTGCTTCCGAGAGGGCGGCGTCGCGGCCGCGTCTGCGACGCTGGCGTGGACCGGGCGGCTCCGTGTAGGCGTCGGTCTGCTGCCCGTCCCGCTGCGCAACGTCGCGCTGACCGCGATGGAGATCGCGACCCTGACCCGGCTGTTCCCTGGGCGGCTGGAGCTCGCGGTCGGCCACGGTGTGCAGGAGTGGATGGCCCAGGTCGGGGCGAAGGTGGCGTCCCCGCTGACGCTGCTGGAGGAGTACACGACCGCCCTGCGTGCGCTGCTGTCCGGCGAGACGATCAGCGTCGAGGGCCGCTACGTGCAGCTGCGGGACGTGGCGCTGGACTGGCCGCCGGCGAAGGCGCCGCGCATCCTCGCCGGCGCGGTCGGTGACAAGACGCTGCGGCTGGCCGGGCGGGTCGCGGACGGGACGGTGCTGGTCGGGGGAACACCGCCGGACCGGGTGACTGCCGCCCGGGGCGCGGTGGAGGCGGGCCGGCGGGAGGCGGGCCGGCCGGGTGCACCGACGGTCGTCGTCTTCCTGATGACGGCGACCGGGCCGGACGCCGAGGCCCGGATGGCCGCGGAACTGCGGACGTGGCCCGGCGATCTCCAGCTGGACCACACGGTGGCCGGCGACGCGGCGGCCGTCGCGGCCGCGGTGCAGCGGTGGGGCGAGGCGGGGGCAGACACGGTCGTGCTGCAGCCGACCGCCGACGCGGACCCGGCCGGGTTCGCCAGGTTCACCGGGGAGCAGGTCCGTCCGCTGCTTGCCGGTTGACCATTACGCCCGACATCGCGGTCCGGACCGCGATGTCGGATTCCCGCCAGACGACGACCCGACGGGGCCGGAGGATGGACGACATGCCCGCCGCCGGACCCGCGCTCGACGATCAGTGGCTGAACGCGGTCCGCTCCCGTGACGCCCGGTTCGACGGCTGGTTCGTCACCTGCGTCACCACCACCGGCATCTACTGCCGGGCCAGTTGCCCCGCGCGGACACCGGGACCGGGCACCATCCGCTTCCTGCCGACCGCGGCGGCCGCGCAGGCCGCCGGGTTCCGCGCGTGCAAACGATGCCGGCCGGACGCGGCCCCGGGGTCGCCGGACTGGGACGTGCGCGCGGACTGGGTTGCCCGGGCGGTGCGGATGATCGCCGACGGCGTGGTGGACCGCGAGGGCGTCCCCGGCCTGGCGCGCCGGCTCGGCTACGGCGAACGTCAGGTGCAGCGCGGACTCCTGGCCGAGCTGGGGGCCGGTCCGCTCGCGCTCGCCCGGGCCCAGCGGGCCCAGACCGCCCGGTTGCTGATCGAGACCACCGACCTGCCCATGGCAGAGGTCGCCGCCGCCGCGGGGTTCGCCAGCATCCGCCAGTTCAACGACACCGTCCGCGAGGTCTTCGCCGACGCGCCGTCGGCGCTGCGCACCGCCGCCCTGACCCGGGCGGCCACCTCCGTGTCCACC
>JAABUP010001965.1_pt1 | contig 41605 bp, 61 predicted proteins | sample 5559201 | NCBI WGS metagenome assembly JAABUP01 (sample SAMN10711887, study PRJNA513373) | rock metagenome | isolation source: Antarctica rocks | place: Antarctica
GAAGGGGAAGGGGAAGGGGAAGGGGAAGGGGAAGGGGAAGGGGAAGGGAACTGCACCTTCGCAGGAATGGCTTGAGCCAGGGGAAGGCGCCAGGTGACAACAGGTTCCACTTGAGCCTGTCTTTAGGCTGTGTGGCAAACCAGAAAACCTCCTCAGGCAGCTGCTGGGCCGACTCGGGGCTCTGCAGCGCAGCCCTGCTCACAATGGCCTGCAGCTCCTGCACCCAGTTGATAGTTTGTTTAGAATCAAGAATAGTTTGTAATGTGTCTATCATACAAAGTAACAAGCCAGATTGTGGCAACTTGTATCACCATTTCTTGGCTATTAGTGTCATCACAGCGGAAAGCAACCAGGATAGCAAGTGAGACCGGGTTTATGCTCTACCTCATTTGCAATCCCCAAGAATAAAAAGAACTTTTGTGTCTGCTGATTGGGGTCCCAGCACCAATGAATATTCCCTCATCTGCTATCACAATACAGGGGTCTCGTTTGCATCAGGTTCTTGTGCATTGATCACATGCTGGGCTATAGCAGCACATGCTAGGCCTGGTAGGATATGCAGATTCATTGGCAAGTGTTGATGTGACTCACACCTTGATGTTCCCTGGGAAGCTGTAGCTCTCCAGCTGCAGCACAGCTTCTGGGGTCAGCTCCAAGGAGGCCTGCCCTCGTGACTTGGCAATGCCCCTGACAAACAGCTTCTGAAGATCGGCCACGTCAGCAGGCCTCACCCTCAGTGGTGCAACCTGAGTGCACGTGCTTGAGTCACATGGATGAGCCAGCAGTTTGGTTACAACATGTTGCATGCACCGATATGTATACAGTCTAGCATTGAATCAGGTCGGAATGACCAGCAGCTTCTGCAATCACTGCACCATCAGATAATGAGCTGCCAAACTGATGACAACTCTTGCTTTGCTACAAATAGCATCCCTGCTTCTGCTGATTCCTGTGACACTGCTTGCCTGCTGACTATGGCCTGAGCTATGTCAGAGTTTCGGTCCTGGCTGCTACTGCAGCCAAAATTTCAGCTGACCGTCAGAGGCTCTTGTTGTGATTGTACAGCAGCAGAGAGTTTTTAATCTGGCTTTTCCATGTTTCCTGCTTGCCTTGATTTGGGTGGCCAGTTTCTCCAGCCAAGGCAGGGGCTTCTCAGAAGTGAATACCAGCCTAGCCGCACACTCTTCCACAGTCCCTGCCTCCCCTTGTTCACCACCACCACCACCACCACCACCACTGGAGGAGGCGGCACCAGAATCCAGTGAAGATGCCTGGAAGGTGCCTTCAGTCAGCAGGCCTTGAAGAAGAGGAACCACACTCGGTCTGACCTGGAAGACACATGACAGGTTGTGCACACGCAGTGTCTGAGTCAGCTCGAGAAGTCTCAGTGTCTCAATTAGCTTGAGAAAGGCTCCAGACACACATGAACAGCAACCCATCCAACACCTCATACTTGGCCATCTCATACTTGGCCAAAACAAGAAGAGAAGACTCAACAGCAAACGCCATCTCACGCCTTCTTGCTTGTGCAACCATTCTGACGTATGCTGCTCACATCAGGTTGAAACACATGCAAGCATCTCATACCGCAAGAGCTGACTTCTGTATAAGCAGCAAGTGCATGCATCTGCTACTCTGCCAGAGCTGAGGTCTGTAGTGCCAACCAGCAAGTAAGGCTTACCTTGTGGACATCGGTAAGCAGCAAGTGAGGCTTACCTTGTGGACATTGGTGAGCAGCAAGTGAGGCTCACCTTGTGGAGGTTGGTGAGCAGCAGGGTACCCTGACCCACCCAGTGCAGTAGGCCCTGCTTACTGCCCCTGCCAAACAGCTGACTGCCATAGCTGTCCAGCTTGGAGCAGTCAAAACGTGCTATTGGCCACTCCTGATGCTTGCTGGAGCGGTAATGAATCTGGGCTGCTATGTTGTCCTTCTCCAGACCTGGCTCGCCAAAGATCAAAGTAGGCCGCCTGCACAGAACCACAGAGATGTTGTGAATAGACGTGTTGCCCACTAGAAAAGGACTGCTGCTACCTGCATTGCAGTGTATGTGACCATCAATAGGTGGTTTTGAGATACGGCCAAGTCTGCAAAAGATGCGTGTTACGTACTTTGCACAAGGCAATGCTTGGCATGGGCTGAAGTGTCATTGTTCTTTCCAGCTTGTGTCTGTCTTTCGCAGCCAGCTTGATAAAGTGTGCCGCTATGATGGCTCCTTGTGCTGCCAACCGTGCCTCCAAGTTTACTCAGGTCATGATGAGTGAGGCATTTTGCATCAACTGCAAAGTGAAGCTGCAGGCCATCCAACAGAAGCAGTTCAAAGTTCTGGTCAACCCCTGTTGAAGTAGATATCTGCCAAAGACAGACCATTCACACAATTCTTCGGAAACTCAAATGTGTTCATCCATTTTCTTTTTGGTGTAACAAATAGCAAACTGCAACAGAGGAGAGTAAAGCACAGCTCAAACTGCCCTTCATGGCTTTGAAGCTCCAGATGGCATGCCAAAAACCCTCCATCTAATAAGCCTTCACCCATTTATTACAAGTACGCATGGCAATCAACGAGTTGGTGTTTCATGGTTTGGGGCGTGACAATAGGGTTGTTGAGATTCGGGCCACAATTAGGGTTGCTGGGATTGGGGGCAGAAATTACCTGGTGGGATCTTTGGCTGCCTGCATGACCTGTGCCTTCATGCGCTGCGCAAAGCGGGAAGTGCCCACAATACCCCGGGAAGGGGGCGCCACAATAAAGGGCTGCAGAGCCTGGCTCCTCAGCTGTTGCTCCTGTACATGCATGCAGACAGACCAGCTGAAGAGGGTGATGGATGCCAAGCAGGGTGTTCAGAACCAGGCTGGTGGGCAGTAGTGACAGCAATGGATGACAGGCCACAGAACCTGTGACCTTAGCTGTTGCTCCTGCACAGGTATCTGGACGGACCAGCTGAAACATGAGTGTTGTGCTCCATTGCCAGTGTCACCACTCACCGCTGTAGCTGCTGATCTTGTCTTTTCCCACCTTCCTGTGTCTGTGTTTGCAGCATCCATGATCCAGCATGGTGGCATTGGAAACATTACATGTCAACAGTCAAAGTGATGCATTGGCATCAATACATGTCAACAGTCATAGTGATAGCGGTCAGTAAAAGAGCAAAGGCATATGGGTAAACATCCAGGATGCAGGCAGTGTCACCTGAACAGTGGCTTGTGACAAGGTCAACTGCTGGGACAAGTCTTTGAAGAGGGCCTGCTGCAGTCCTGGGTTGTCCTGCAGCACCTGCCTGAAGGCCTTGGCTGTGACTGTGAACACCTTGGTAGCAGCAGCCAGGCTGATTGTGCTGCTGCATGTTTCACTCAGCAGAACCTCCTTCAAGTTGATGCCAGTCCCGACAGGGGCTTGGTAAGCTGCAGATCACACCATGCATACACACAGCAAAATCAGATCAAGCCAAATTCAAGGCATGTAGGGAAGTGACACCAGACGGAAAAGGGGTTGGAATCAGGATTGACAAGAGCTTGAGCGCATGTAGACCACTAACTATACATGCCATGGGTGGCAGCATGTGGACACACATATGTTGTCAAGCTTGTCAAAGCAGCATGCTTGCAGCATAGGCTTACCTTCATTGTTTTTTTTCAGAAAGGTACCATGGCTCAGCAAGAAGTGGCAGGCTTCAGGTGCCATGCCTTCTCCTGCCAGCTTGTAATTTGCTGGCAGCTCTTCCTCGGAACCTTGCTGCGCTATTGACTCCAAAGCTGCTGTATCCGCAGTCTGCAACGCTGTGGCTCTACCCAGCATGGACACAAGGTCCTGGGGCGTGTCTGTGACGGTAGCATCCTGCTCTGGTGTGCTGTCAGAGCTGGAGCAGTTGCCGGGAATCAATCGAGACCTTCTGCAGCTTTGTGCTTGTCGGTATTTGGTGGAGTGCAAAGGCTGCCTACAGGACTGTCGCGGAACGCAAGCCCTTTTCACAGGCCGTATCGTACAGTGCGGCGTTCTGAAGTCTACCCGACTGCTTGCAACGTTTGCAAGTGATCCCGGCATGTGCTGTCGAGATCAACAGTCTGGCAAAGCGCGAAAGCGTCTCGCTGTCGCAAGTCTGGACAGGCAATCACGATATGCGGGCTTTTTGGCTAAATATTTCCTGCGCACGACAAGCAATACCCGGGCTGACTGACATGGGTGTCGAGTATACAAGTATGCCAGGCTGCTTGACTGCTTGGTGACCCCTGGCTATCCTTCTGTCAGGTGTGCTGATTTTCACGGCGGGCTAGATGCTCTGACTGCTGATGCGCTTCTCGAGTTGTAACAGGAACCTCGTACCAGCATCAAGGTCATCGCGGTGCGTGGTTGCTATGACTAAGGACATCTTCAGCACAGAATTCTGTCACATGCATTTTCTTAGGCTTGATTAAGCGAATGAACAAAACAAAAGTACATGCGTTTATATGGGCAAACCAACGTCGGTGCCATCTACCGATTGCAGCGTCTTGTTGTACATCTGTGGTTGTATCACACAACACAAAGAGGACCTGGTCCAACAGAAAATGGAGGTAGCATGATCATCAATGCATCACATATTTGGAGCTTCGGCCTGCAAACCTCTACACAACTACCTATCACTCAGGCTGCTTGACAAAACGTTACAGCTGCAGCACTGTCTCAGTGCCAACAGGCTGTGAACAGCTGGAAAATCCATTTGTTCTGGACTAGAGCTCTCGAGATAAAGCAGCACCAAAGACCTTTCTATCTACACTGGTGCCAGAGGTTAAAAAATGCAAACGGATTGGCTCTGCTGATGATACAATGGAACATAAAGAACAAGAGCAGAAAACACAAGAGACCCCCAACTGCCGCTCTGATGCTGGCTCCTGCCCTTCCAGCTGCTGCCGTATGTAAACTTTGATCCTCGTTTTTCACATGACAAGACCCCCTGTGGCTCTTGCACGCTTTTTCTTTTTCCTTTTCTCCTCCTGCTCCCTGAACTCCTCTTCCTCAGCACGTCTATCATCCTCTCGGCCCAGGCGTGCACTTCTGCGCTCCTCAGCCTATACAAGCCACCGTATCCAGGTATCAAACACATGCTGAAGAGCAAATTTATGGGCAGCTTTTGCACATCAGCCACTCAGCAGGCATGCTCAATCCCAGGCTGGTCTCAAGAGTCGTGAGCATCCAGACCAGCACATTACGCAGATTTCTCAGATTTGCGTACACAGCAAGCAACATGCAGAGGAGGTTGCACAGCAAGTGAGTATGATCTGCAGATGGGGTCATGTCAAGGCATATGTTGTAAGAGAATTGCGATGGTACTGGTGTCTTGCACTGCGCTTGTGCATGATGTCGGCATTCAAGCAGATAAGCATGTCAGTTACCTGAATCTGCTTGTAGTTAGCCTCCATAGTGCGATCGTCAAAGCCTCTATCATCAAACCTGCATTTATGCAAGGACAAATGAAGCATTGCATTACCTTGGTCAAGAACACACAGCATGCTGTGGATATGGCAGACATACACGTAGGACATACTAAGTTGCAGATGCAACACGCAACATGAGCTGTAGCGTGACATTGTGCGGCACCTCATCAAACAACACCACACAATTCTGTAATGCACCAGCTTGCAGTTGGGTCTGGTGCAATCAGCGACACTGGCAGTATTGGTGCTTGCTCACTTGGAGGGGTCATATTTGGTGATGCTCTTGAGAGCCTGGCGCCAATCTGGCTCTTCTTCATCATCCACAACAAAGTCATCCTCATACTCCTGCTCCTCTGGCCTCATGCGCTTTGCTCCTCTGCCTGCCAAAACTGCACCAGGAGCACATTTCGCATCAGATGCATGACAGTGTGCACCTCTGCGATGTTGGGAAGTCAGATGCCAGCCGGAATGGTTAAGAAGGCTGCAGTGAAGTAACTCAGGTGGAGCACACAATTTTGCTACACAGACCAAAAAAGACACGCAAAGCCCCTACCAAGATGTTTGCATGACACTGCCCCTTACTGACACACATGTGATGCAACAGCATAGTCTGAAAGCAGTTGTAACAGTCAATTGAAATAGGGCTACGGGGAAGGTGCCGTCAGAGAGATTTGGCCTGTGAGCAGGTCCTGCCAGACAAGCAGAAGGCTGGCTGAACGGTGTGGAAAAGGTATGCAATGCGGAAGCTGAACCTGGTGCATATCGAGGCTGGGCACCCCTTCCGGGTCTGGGGTGGCTGAAAGGCATTGCTTGAGCCTGTGGTGCTGAAGGTGCTGGGCTACGCAATGTCAGAACTCCCCGTCTATGTGCATTTGACAAGTGAGAAGACATGGGTGCTGTCACACTCCCTCCCAAATACTCAGCACTGCGATGTGGCAACTGTACATGCCTGAAGGCAGCTTGGGAGTCACCCACACCTGCTTGCTTGGCCTTTTGTGCCCATGCCGGCATGTGACTTGAGCTGTCAGTCATTTGCCGATGTGCAGTAAGGCCTGAGCCATTCAGTCTATGGGTGGTGCTGGAGGGAGTGGGGGCTGAGGAGGTGTATGAGGATGGGGGTTGTGGGGGTCTCCCAAATGTGCTTGGCATGGCATGAGAAGATCTTCCAGATGGGCCAGCAGTAGCATTGGATTGCTGCCTTTGTGATGAGATGGAGGGTGGGGCTTGGCTGCGAACCGAGTCTACTGCTTGCCGGATTCCCCGGTCAGCCATTTGTTTGCGAGAAAGGGCTATTGCCTGCACAACGCGCCAGTCCATACTTTGCAAACTGATGACTTGAGGGCAAACGAGCAAAGCATGGATGACTTTGCATTGATGACTTGAGCGCAAACACGAATATACAACATCACAGCTCATGCTCAGCCCTGGCCACCAAGGCTCTGAAAAGCTGCTAAAATAATACGCAAAGCCTCAACTGTATGGTATTCATGGCAGCCAGGTGGGCAGCATAAATCACATACTGCACAGACGACTTCAAGCACTATGAAGACCAACACACGATTGAGGCAACCACCTGAGGGGCAAGAGCCATGTTCCTGAATGCTGCCCCGGCCTTGCCCTTTGGCAGAACTGTGCGTCCTTTGCTGGCAACAGCTTTGCCTGATGAACTATATGGTGACTGATATGCCTGCTGCTGCTGTTGCTGCTGCAGCAGCAGTGCACGCTGCGCTTCAGGCGCACGGCGCTTAGCTGCAGCATCTTTCTCAGCAGCTGCAACCCTTTGCTCAAGTTTGCTAAGATTACGGCTCTCTCTTGACCTCTGCCTGTCTGGTTCTGTGTCAGAGTCCGAGTCAAAGTTTCTGTTAGATTTGAGGCGCTCCTTTTTCACTACAGTAGGGTCAGGAGGTGGCGCTGGTACAGCTTTGGGTTGCACAAAAGCCTTGGCTGTGCTTGCTGCAGAAGTCTTGGAGGGGACACTTTGGCCTGGGGCTTTCCCAGCGACACCTTCTGCAGGTTTGGAAGGTTTCCAAGATGGAAGTGCTGACGCCTGTCGAGTTGACACAAACCCACCAAAGAACGAGGGTCGACTGCGATCAAATAAAGTCGACAATCAAAGATGAGTGTTTTGGAGGCTTTTTGTGCTCAGCTCCAAACAGTCACAGGATGTGTGTCTGCTTGTTGCCTTGCAAGAACGTCCAAGACATACCTAGCAAGAGTTGTAGATGACTGCTGATCTTGAAATGCTGTGGACATTTACCAAAGCCCTTCGGCAGCCTATGCAAAGGTCGCGACCTAGCAGCAATCAGTCAAAAGCCAAGCAACAAAGACGTGAGCTTCAGCAAATGTATCGCAAGTGTGCGAAGCGCTGTTTGTTCGGCTTAACAGTGGAAGGCGATGCGCTGACGCAAAATGGTTTCAACTCCACAAATGTGTCATTGACAATCAGATTGACAATGACCAATACACCGGTATAGGTTTGCGTGAATGAAACTTGATGAAGCTGGTCTCGGAGCTCGATCACAGCAACCCACGGCATCCGTGCAAATGTCAAGATCGTCTGGCAGTGTCTTCTGCTACCTGCATACAAGACTCCAAAGCTGGAATGGGATCTTATGAGCAGCTGCTGTTGTTTTACTTGCCGTAATCCTGTAGGATCCCTTCAAGCAGGACGGCTTCATGATCACGTACCTGTCCACGTATATTCCAATAGGTCCTTGCAGACCAAGGCATCTGATATGATGTTTGCATGTGACCTTGGATGGCGATGTGCAGGCATCCAACCTACTTAGCTGGACTGAAGATAAACCTGCTGTGACCGAGGTGTCAGCTGCAGTTATTCCCCATGCGTTCTACCTGCTTTGCAAGGTTCAGCCCATGACAGCCCAGCAATCTAAACAGGTGCAACACATAGTCAGGTTCAAACTATGCTGGCGTTTGCTATGGCAGCTTGAACACATGGAGTCCTCAATGCTGTGATGAAGCAGTTTAAGTTCTGACGGTGCAGCTGCAGTCAAACAACAACCCAGTTTTGGAGCTGGCGGCTGTTTCTGAAGACAGCTCTGCCCTCTGCTCCTAGGCTAGTTACAGGCTGGGGGCAATGGAGGTACTGTTGTGTGTAGGAGCAGCGCATTTCTGGCAAGCAGCTGGAGCTTCTTGAATCCCATGTCCGCTGATCTCACAAACTGGGCTAGATGACCCAACAGCTTGTAAGCCGTTGTCTCCAGACAGCTCACAGATCCTGATGATTTAGCATGATGATTAGAAGATTGCTGAAACTGAAATTGCAGCAATATTTGGCATTGGTGACAGATGGTCCTACTGATGTCAACCAGTGACTAGCATAGGCGTTGGGCTGTTGCAGCTGAAGTTGCATCATTGGTTACTTCATCTGCAACTGCTGCTTTAGCAAGTGTCAGTATGCATTGAGACTGCTGTCCAGTCAGTTTGCCTGGATCAGGCTCTATGCTTTGTCTAGAGCTCAGACATGGACAAAGTTGCTTGGGACCAATCCTTGCTATTTTTGACTGCCTGCAGGGGCTTGACAGTGTATGTTGACCAGGAATGCATGATGCATGTTGATGGGTTCAGGCGCTGAAATTCAATTAGCAGACCACCAGACTGTACGTGAAGTGCATGTCATGCAATTTGATTTAGTGTCAGCCAAATCATGCCGTTGTTCACAATATACCAGACAACTCAAGATGCTCAGATGTTCACCATGCTTGCATGCTGCTTCCTGTACCATGTACACTCAAATGCTGCTCCAGGTGTCAGAAGAATAAATCAAGACAAGGAAGATTTGACGCTGTGGGTAGTCAACATGTCCATGGAGCAGACACTGCTCAAAAGAGGATATGACGCTCTGGAGGCCACTCAGCGCGCAGCCTTGCAATATGAAGCTAGAGCCCTTGCAATGCTGCCGACACTAGAGTAACTCTCCATATGCTCATACCGTCTGTCAGCCCATTGATAACATGTGACTTCAGGTATTTGTTTGCAATGAATTTGCATCAACATGGTCAGGCTTGCTTGTACATTCTTGTATAGAGCACCAATGTCCATAATTTGACTCCAAGCCAAGCTCTGAGCACCAGTGGTACACAGATGACCAGCAGCACCCAATACCTTACCATAGTCTTACCATGCCTCGCATCTTATAATTGCGACATGTTTTCTGCAGCCGCCGACCAAGGTGGCTCTGTCATGTTTCACTTGCATGTTGAGCAGGTTTGGAAGCATGCAGACAGACTGGCTATGAAGTGGTTAACCTTGACGTTCTGATAATTCTTGCACGGTCACCAACCAAGACTGCTTGGATCATATACTTGGCATGCCGAGCAACTGTGAGAGCATGCAGACAGGGCTAGCTTTAGGGCCCAGTCATTGCTGATGTGGAAGAAGACTGCTGGTCTGTTGACAAGCAAGCAGCAGCAGCCTCCAGGAAGGAGCTGAAAGACAGAGATACAGGAGTGACAAGGAGCATAGTGGACCAGCACCTAGTGCAGAGGTTGTGCCTGCCCTCCTGTGAGCCATTGCACAAAGCTTCTGATGGCATAAGGTCTTTCTGCTGCCTCTTTGAAGAAGAACGCCTGATACTGGTTTCCAGGAGAGTCTGAGAGTAAATCTAACTCATGAAACAAGGGCTTGTACAAGAATCAATGTTGTTTTCATGTCTCACAGAGCTTGCACACAGCTTGTGCTGGCACAGGGTCTTTCCCAGAAGTAGAATGCACATACTTTGTTGCATGTCACTACTTTTGAGCCTATTCCTTCCTGACACAATCCTTGCTGTGTAGGTGTTGAATTTTGTCTGCACGTCAGGGTTAACCAAATAAGGCCGACAAGAGGCAAAAAAGGTAGAAAAACTACAATTGCAGCCTGACGGCTGCCACACATTTGTGGCGGCCAAACGTTGGTTGACTTGTCTGTATGGCAGTGCTTAACTCTGCCTCAAAATCAGTTCCTCAGACCATCCTCTACATGTTGTTGTCAACAAGCCAATCTGTAGAAGCAAGACTGTTCTTGCACCCACACAGCTCACAATGGCACATGCTTCGATCATGAATGCGCAAGCTTGTGTTGATGACACGTTGGCGACATTGCAGGCATTTAAAGGAGCAGCACAAGCAGCTACGCAAGACTGGGTGACGCAGCAGCAACAGCAGCAGGCAGATGCCAGAGCAGCTGCCAACAGGACCTAGAAGCTGAGGAGCAAGGTCAAAAAGCAGCAAGCGCAATCCGCCCCATTGCCGTCACCTGGCAGGTACCACGTATATGCAGTCGTGCAAGGCTGTGTTAGGCCGCACAATGCACAACAATGCCTTCTGGAGCCCAAATGATAGCCATACAGGCTACAATTGTAGTGAGTAGACATGCTGTCGGACCAAGCTGCTGAAAATGCACTGTAGCGTACAATTCTGGCAACTACAACAGACTTTACACTAGCAGCAGGGGCTTAGCATTGCCTGATCTGAAGGCCCATCATCACCATATTGTTTTTCACAATCCTAGCAGTCTTACAAATGTAACCAGATTGCAGCACATCAGCGTCAACAGTGATCGCATGAGGAATGTGCCTCAAACTTTCATGACGAATGAACACTGTCATCTGCAAAATGCAACTTGCCTAGGCTGAACTCAACGACCATGCTTCTTGGCAAGTCCTACAAAGCAAAAAACGTGCTGGAGCGATTCAGCTGCGAATCCAGGTTAATTGACATACTCTAGCTGTTGAAAGCAGCGTGTAACAGCCACAAACAAAATGTTATTTAGGTGTACATTGTGTGGCAATGTCAATATGGCACAGTTGTTGAGAGTTCATTTTCACACATGCTCTACACCTGAACAAAGCTATCTGGATCTGATGTGCCAGAAGTAAAACTTGGCGGAGAGATGTCTGTTTGGTTGCTTGCATGATCTTCCAAACCTAAAGCAGACCCAGCTTGTGACACAGAATCAGCTGAGGATCCAGATGAGGTAAGACTGCTTGCAGCATGCATGTGGCCTTGAACAGCCAAGCTGTTGGACAGGTGTGTTGTGTCATCTGACAGGGTTTGCAGATTGCTCTCAATCATGGTGCTCAAGTTGGAAACAACATGGCGCACAGATTGTAATACACGCTGCTTCTCCAAAATCAGGCTGTTCTGTCTCTCACGGTCCTCAAAAATTGTCTGATTGAAGGACTCTGGCACCACCAATGGACGACGAATGAAAAATTTCACCATGTTTTTGATCATGCAGGTCTTGATGTACGGTCCAAGGTACAAATTTATCCACCCGCCATAGGATGCCGATCCTGTTGGCCTTGCACCACTCACTGGACGCATGTCTGCAATCACACCTGCAAACCTGCGCTCCACTTCTGACTTAACACTGCTTGTCATCTCCTTGAATCTGGCTGGGATGAGGTCCCTTGTCATTAGTACGCGTAACGCTGCTGACTGAGGTAGTTGTTGGCAATATGATTCAGAGTCAAAAGCAGCATCAAACGCAGCAACAATTGGTGCTAAAAATGCACTGCCCGTCAAGACCGTGATCATTGCTTGCTGGAATTTATCTTCAGCATCCAGGATATCATTTGCCCAGCGTGACCTTGTGAAGTCCGATCCAGAACCAGAATCTGCAGACTCGCCAGGGCATTCCCAGTCTACTCGATCGCTTAGGACGCTGTCCATGTCATCATAAGCTGTGAAGACTGCTTCGGCATAACCCTAGAACAGGGCAAGAACAAACTGCGCTTGCGGCCACACCTCAGGGCATGCAAACTTTTGCAGATTCGACAAAGGTGAGAACAAAGGGGATGTCAATACTTAACAAGGTGCATATCTGACTCAGAAGAGAGTACCAATTTACTGCAGAGCACAAGCACATCCATGACCACACTAAACAAGAGCAAAGTTTGCTAACAATCCATGTCCAGCTTGGCAGCATCAACCTCCCCTGCAACTTGTGGCATCAGGGGAGAATGATTGTGGCCCTACGGTGTATATGCCGCCATGTGCCAGTCAAGTTGTTGCATAAAAGCAGGCAATAACAACCACAGTTGTTGTCAAGAACATCATAACCCAGTCTGTCAACAAACTTCAACAAGTCTGCAAAGAAACTTACCTGAACACTTAGACGGTGCATGGTAAGCTGCATTTTATGATTGAGCTCGGCCAGAGGAGCCTCCACTGCTTGTAGGTCTGCGGAAAGCTGCTGGGCACGGGCCTCTAACAATTCCAGCAGTTCTGCCTCAATCTCGCTCAGATGCTGTTCCGCTGCCATTGCTCAAAGCACGCACCGTTCGCTCAGCACAAGAGTCCGGCGACCTGCCGGGAAATTAAAGCATGGTGGGTCTGCTGCGGGTACAAGTCAACGAGTACAATTCTGCCGGCATTTCATCAGCAGCTTTGCGGGTGCTTTGTATGCCTCGTGTGTGCAACATTGTTAACAGTCACGACGTCGACGTGCAGATTGCAGAGCCGCTGTAGCAAAATGCCACGGCGAAACCGTGAACAAGGAGCGAGCCATACCTCTGTATACCGGTAACCGGAAACAAAATGTGACTGCCGCGCTGCAGGCGTGAAGTTCGCAAGGACTGGCACACAGGAAAATCGTTTGCAGTCTCAGCAGAGATATGGTCCTGGCGCAAAATAGCGGGCAGTCTTGCGTTGCCAGCAGTTTGAAGTCCTTTCCTGGCGCAGTTTCAGCGTGAGCGGGACGTAGTGCGACGTTGGTGTGTCAGCTCGGTTCGCCAACTTTGCTGATATGATCTGCACAAGCGAACTTCCTCAAGTACAGCAGCAGTCAAAAAGTCTGCATCCAAACATCTGCATTGCTGTACATTGCAGCATTTCCTTGCATCCCCAACTGCCTTGGTATCATGAGTCAGCTCATCGCTGGGGATTACGTGATCAAGTTTGAAAGGAAGAGCTTCAGAGTTCAGCTGTCAGGGTCAAAGCTCTGCAGCTAGCGCTAGTAGGGAATGGACGATGAAAATGTCACGGACATTGCCTCTTCATAATATGGAAGTATATTTGGCAAAAATCCACTGTAGATGTATATGTTATATTATGTTAATGTGTAAATTCGGTATTTTTGGTAGTTTTCACTGGAGGCCAAAATAAGGTCAAAAATAATGTGCTCAAAAATGACATTTTCTGGCTGTTTCATCACCCAAAGGTGGTGCTAAAATGTTCCAGTGGCATTGCAAGGCAACTTACATGCACAAGAATGTCTGCACTACATTGACATCATGTCTAAGCCTTGTCACAGCACATCTGTGACACAGTAATTTCTATATATTTCATCATAATCTTGATCTGTGAGAAGTTGCTGCAACAATATTCGCCACCACCGACTTTGTGACGAAATTTGATGCATGCTTTGTCACATACTCCACCATGAAATGGATCCCCAACTTTGCACAGCAGAAACTTCCATTCAGCCCACCAACTGGCACGGCCAGAACTTTTGCTTTTCTGGAGTTTGCGATAGTTGATCCATAGATCTTCAGGACAACCAGCTGGAGCAACACTGTTAGAATCGCCTACAACAGGGCCGGGCATGCCCCTAGCCTCATGCAAGGCCATTTTGCGTGCAGTAGCCGCAAGCTGTGGCTTTGCGCAGCGTGAACAGGCTTTAAGTTTGAATTTTCGCCTCAGCGCCTGCCGGTCAATATAATCTCCATATTATATGGATATAATTCACGAATACGGCGTTTTCTGCGAATACACTATACAGTATGTAGTATATACGGTGAATGTATGTATTAAGTGTAGGACATTCCCTAAGCGCTACGGACGTTGTCTGCCGCATCGGTCCCACCCATACACGCGTTCGAAGGTGTACTAGGCCCAGCTGGCCGTACCGCCAGTCAGATTGAGCTGTCGTCGCACACGAACTGTTCTGCTAAGCAAGCACTGGTTTTGGATACAGATTTTTGACTGCTACTGTACAGCACAAAGTACAGCCGCCGCCTGGCCGCCGCAAGGCTTCCCCGTATGTGTCCAGTCACCCGATTACGAAAATATCCTCGAAAATTCGCCAAAAGTTACGCCAGTCAATTGGTAGAATAGAAGTCAACATTTTGTCCGGGTTTAAAATAAGCGTCACCTTGTCGTGTGTCGGGGGGTGCGGGAGGCAAATGTGCGACCTTGCGATATTCTACACAGTGAAGTGTTGCACTATTGTTTAAAGAGTTTATAGCGAGCTGGTCGCGTTCTGAAACTCACAAATTGACACGTGACAGCACAGATCTAGATGCATACAAGATACGTGTAACACATGTGTCATACAAGTTCAGCATTGACACACTCTAAATCACAGAGTTCAACACAAATTCACAATGCGCAAGTTCAAATCTTGTAAATACAAACTCAACACCAAGTGCTTGGGATGAAACGCTGCACAATCACCTGAAGGCTCCTGGATTAATCTGTATAGATCCACTGTTGCATACATTCTCCAGGCTTCAAATTTGACACATGCTTCCTGGACAAGGCTCCACTGCTGCCAACATTACAGGGTATCAAAATTTTATACAACTACAACCTTGCTTGAGCTTACAGGTGATGTCAAAGTCACGATTCTACTTGCCTACAACAACCATCACAATCATGCAACAGTGAAAGACTTTGTCTTCCAATCAAGATCTTCTTCAAGGCTGTTTGACTTCCGCAAAATTGCTGTTTTTCTGTCCTCAGCACCAACATACGCTGAAAGACATCATCAGATGGACATGTCATGCAGCCTTGAGGGTTCAGGAGGGGCATTTGCCCAGTTTGTGTTACAATTGCAACATCAATGTCCCCGTCCGTACACTGAAACAGCTTTGCTGCAACATCCAGCTCGTGTTCTGGCCAGAACAAACTGTATTACTTCATTTTCTGCCCACATGACATGCAACCTTTGCTCCTGACACAGTACAACCATACTGCAGGTGAGGTCTGCATGATCTTGCTCTGCCCAAGACAGGACTGAAGCACTGCTGCTTCAACTTTGCCCAATATGGGTCTGGATGACATGAATAATCTGCTGGGCTGTTGGCCTATCGGCGGCCTCCTGTTCAAGGCAAGCACTCACCAGGTCGCTTACCGCCTGTGGGCACTCCTCTGGAACCTGCATATACATACAGCATGCTCAGCAGTATACCGTAGCAACCGAACAATGAGTTTGTAGTAACAAACCTGAAAGGCTTTAGATGTTTGGGAGTCACAGCATCAGCAACACTGCCGATACTGTCGAAGCCATCGTGCACATGAGACAAGGAATGTCTGATGATGATGACAGGGGCATTCACACAAGCTGAGAGGCCGACTGAGCACAACAAAAGTCAAACAGATAGATTCACGCTGCAACAAAGCTGTAAATATTGCACACAGCAGAGACTCCCGCGCCAGCTGCACTACTACATTTGGCCGCAAGATTGGACTCCAAGTGCATCTGAACTCTGGAAGCCTAAATATAGCAGTACACCCTAAATACGATAATGCACAGTATAACTAAACATCAGCCTTCAGGTCAGCAATGTCTGCTTCTGCAGCTGTTGTTGTTGCATGTAGTGAAGAGCTTGTGACAGACAGACCAGCCTTGTCATGCTTCTGAGTGAATCACTGAGTGCCAGTGTTTTGCCAATACTGTAAAATACTACGTATTACGTCTTGTGTATTACGTAAGAGGTAACCTTGCTTTGTTCTACCATTACCTGGAGGTCCCTGAGGCAGCCACGCCGCGGATGCTGTTGTGTGATCAACTCCCACAACACAACTCCATAGCTGAAGATGTCAGCTTTCTCATCACACCTGCAAGCGTCTGCAGAGGGGTCAGTCACAGGCAGCCTGCCCAAGCACAGCTCAAATTCCTCTGTTCCTGTGCAGCCCAGAGAGACATCTGTGCAGTCTTACTGTCACAGATACTGTCACAGATACTGTCACAGATACTGCCACAGCTACTGTCACAGATGGCATGTTCTGGACCTGTCTTGTGCTGAAGCAGAAGAAGTGTTCCACCTAGGAGCAGTAGGTCTGTTTGCAATCAAGGCAACGCTTGGGTAGACAGCATCAAGGGACAGAAGGATAGCTACAGTTGCATCAACGCCTGCTGTGACTGCAATTCTGCAGTCCAATATGGTGCCAGAAATCAGTTTTGCAAGTTGCACCCTGTGCTGTGACGCTGAGGAACGCTGCTGCACTAGCCATGCAGCGCCTATGCCAAAGTAAGGAAGCATAGCATGAGCAGTCAGGAAGACTGCAGTCAGGAAGACTGCAGTCAGGAAGAGTTGACATGGTGACATTGAGAGTGCAGTGGCCTGCATGGCTGCATCACTCAACCAGCCTTTGAAGCATGAATGTGCCCCAAGAAGCCCCATGTGTGTGCAGGCCAGCTTGGTGTCAGCCCTGCCTGTTGTCACATCACCAGTTGCACTGACGAGTATGTGCCCCCATTGGCACAGGAGCCCTGCACAGAACTGGAAGAAGAAGAGGCAGAAACAAAGGTAGAAGAAGAGGTGACACAAGGTAGGAGACGAGGTAGCAGGAGAGGTAGAAGCAATGGTAGAGAAGAGGTAGATGTAGAGGGAGAGTTAGAAGCAGAGGTCAGAGAAATGGAAGAAGAACAGGTAGAAGAAGAGGTAGAAGGAGAGGTAGAGAGCTTGCAGAAGAGGTAGAAGAAGTAGAGACAGAAGCAGAGGATGTTGAAGATGAAGAGCAGGGGCGTTGACCTGAGGCAGAGCAGCAGCTCTGGAGCAGCGTAGGCCAACGTGGTTTGCACCTGTTGCCCCCCTGAGCTAGAGGTGGAGCTGGAGAGGGAGGTGTTAGTCATGATGTGCGCCAGCCCCACATCACAGATCTTGGCTGACGCAAAGTCTTGAGACAACAGGATGTTGCCACTCTTGATGTCTCTGTGCAGGATCTGCAGGCAGCCAAAAGTAAGAAGGAAGAGAAAAAAGAGAGACAAGACTTATCCTGCATGTGCCTAGCTCATCATGAGCTGAAAAGCGTTAAATCATTTTTATTACTGTTGAGGATGACGACTGCTGTGGTTTTGAGCACATCACTGCAGATGCGTTGCCATCAGGTTATGCCACAATATGTCATAAGTCATGACATGAGTTAGGATGCTGACTTCTGGACAGCTGTGTCTCTGTGATGCCACTATGGCGTGAATATAGAGTGCAGTGTGCAGGGTGCATAATGCGGGTGCGCCATGGCTGCAAATTAGTGTGATGTTTTGCTGTGACATGCGCCATGTCAGTCTTGTGTTTGACAAATTGCTGTGTATGTGTGTGGTAGCATCCGACATTCAGCAGCTTCAGCATGCAGCACAACAATCTGCCCAGAAATCACTTGTCATGATGGCAGCATTCGTACTATAGTCAAGAATTCACACAATAACGATGGTACCAATTTGAGGTGGTGTTTTGGTGGTAGTGATGGTGATGATGGTTGTGATGTTAGTAATGGTTACAATTACTGTGACGGTCATGCTAGTAATGGTTGCAGTTACTGTGACAGTCATGCTAAGTTGCCATAAAAAGTGAAGAAGAGCAGGGCCGCCTGTTATACCGAGCGCGGGACAATGTGCAGAAGCTTACTCTGTTTTGGTGTAGGAAGTAGAGACCCTTGATCACATCCAGAGAAAGCTTTGCTCCTTTGTTGTACCAGGTCAGGCTTGCTGCCAAAGGCCCCTGCAGGGCCTGCCTCAAATCGCCCCCCTGCAGCAGTTACCAAAACAGCAGCTCAATGGTCAGTAGTCATCATTCATGCAATATCAGGCTGGTAGAGCTGCAGCTGTTTTCAGTCCTGAAACATCTATGTTGATTTAGAAATGTACTCCCTACACTGGAAGTCTAAACTTAGAAACGGTTGGGAACAGTAAAAGCGCGTTTCTACATTATGGAGATGTATCAGGACCTGCCTAGACACACGCACACACAGAAGGAAAGCTCTCCAGTTCCAAGCAGGTTCGAGCATCAGGCAAGCTCAAGATGCAGCACTCACCAAACTCAGCCTGAGCGTGGCCTACCACATTGCACAACATGACGTGCCTATACCCCAATACCCCTATGATCCAGGCATTTTATCAAGCTCTGCGAATCAGTGTGTCTTGGGAACGTGTATCTGAGATCCAATCTATCAAGGGAACATGACGTGCCTGTCAAACTGTATGAGAGGTCCCACTGCAGATTCATGCAGACAAGATTGTCTTGTTATTGGGTGGTCTTACATCTGTGAGGAGCAGATCTGACCTGCATGTACTCCAGCACCAGAAGGATGTTGCCATGCTGGGTGTAAGAGCCATGAAACTGGACGATGTTGTCATCAAAGGGTAACGTCTCTAACACGTGGAGCTCCTGCAATGGCAGTAAGATATCTTGAGCGAGAGATGCTTGCACTGCAGGACAAACAGACAGGAACGCGACATGCTTACAACCGCAACGCAATGCAGACAGACAGACAAAAATGCAGACAAACAGAAACGCAGACATACGGACAGACGGATGGACAGATAGACAGACCAACTGACAGACACACAATGTCTGACATGTATTGCTGGTGTAGAAGGAGCTGCCAAGGAATTTTAGCATGCTAAGTCAACTGCAACTGGTTGTACAACACTTAAATGTAAACAACAGTGCTCAACAGCTGCATGTCAAAGTGAGGAGACTTTTGTCAGCTGAGCCGTTACACACCTGCTGTTCTTGGTCAAACCCAGAACAACGTTTGCCTACGACACAGTTGACAAAGAACAGCAGCAAAGCAAGAGGTGGTAAGTGGTCACCTGTTGCATGACGCGCAGAGCATGCTGAGGGGTGAGCTGTGGGTTGACATGCTGCTTCTGAATCATCTTGACAGCCACATCCAGCTCACCCATCTTGGCCTTGTACACCTGCACACATACAGGACAGCAAGGCTGAACAAAACAACATAGAAGCAGGTAGGGCAGGCACAGGGAGCACAGGGTCAGGAGCAGCCTGGCAAGGCAGGGGCCAGCTGGGGTAGGTGCAGACAACACATGGGGTAGGGGAAGAATAACTAGGAGCAATGTTCTGTGTAGCAGTCAGCAGGACACCTTAGCGAGCAGGCAAGCATTTGACACCATAGGTTGCAATAGGCAGGCAAGCAGCAGGCAGCAGACACAACAAAAGGCAGGTAAGGGCAGGTGAGCATTAGGCAGCAAATACCACAATGGGCAGGCAGCAGGGGCCATATTGGGCAGGCAAGCTGTAAGCAGGACCGGAAAGAGGACAGGCAGGTAGAGGCGGGCAGAGGCCAAGATCAGGTACAGCATACATGTCCTGGCAGGCTTGCAGGGCCTGCCTAGCTAGGCTGCCTGCCTATGGGTACATACAGACAACCAGGCCAGACAAGGGCAGGCATCCAGGCATGGGCTACAGAGGCTAAGGGCAGGTGCAGGGAAGGGTTCAAGGGGTTCCCAGCCTTGCACTCACCATGCCAAATGAGCCGGAGCCAAGCAGCCAGTCCTCCCCGTTTGCTCTTTTACAAACTTGAATCTCTTCAAGGTCTACCATGGCAGCAGGCAATCTACGTTCATTGTTGTGCAACAGCTCAGGCGTAGACTGGCTTGCTGAGCATGAGTCCAAGGCGGGGTTTGTGCTTGCAGGAAATGGGGCAGGGCGCAAGGCACGCAGAGAAGACTGAATGGCTGAAGAGAGGCGCGTCTGGCAAGTCTGGTTGGGCACAACAGGCCTGAAAACTCTTGTTGCCGGTCTCTTGGAGCTGCCTACCTGTTGCATCAACACACACAAAAATCAATACAGGCAACAGGTGTGATGAATTGATTGTTGATGTTGTTGTACTTCAGTGTACACCACAAGTCTGCATGTGAGGTAGTCAGCAACATGGCACTGACCATCATCGCAACATGAGGCAGGCTTCTGTGATATATCAAAATGTAAGGACCAATGGCTTGTTTCTGACAGAGTGAATTTGCAGTGTATTGAGATGACGAGGAAAACCAAAGCCTAGCTGTTGCTAGCATCATGTATAGACTGGACAGCTCAGCGTTTTCAGCAGACCAGAACGCTGTGTGCATGGCAGCACATGGTAAACATCAGGACTACGTGACAAGCCTTCAGAGACTACTTAATGACGGGCTTGAAGACGCAAAGATGTGGCTTGATGTTGGGGGTCATGCGTTGAATGAATCAATGGATAGTAGACAAGGCCCACCTTTAGCCGCGGAAGCCGGTTGTGCCTTCTGCGCTTCATCACTAGGCAGGTCAAGGTTGCAATGAGGAGTAGACCCAGCAGGCTTGCCACCCAAGCAACGCCTAGCGGACTCCACTTTGCAAAGTGTACCCACTGCCGATCATCTGTCATGGGATCACCAAGGACATGTCAGTAGTAGCCATCAAAATTTGCATGTCTGTGGCATACAGGCATACATTTTTGAGCTTGGTTAGCAACATGAAAAGGCTGGTGTCTTTCACAATGGCACAAAATCTGGTAGGCACAGCCAAGGCTTGTGCAAAGGCATGTGGCCTGAATGGCCCTGGGTGAAGGGAAACATGCCTGGCTTATGACATGGCAATGGCGTCTCAAAAAGCCTGAAGTTCCCTATGCTTCATGAGCAAAGGCATAATGGTGGATTGGCCGGCACAAGCTTGGTCGGTTGGTGTGAAGGGGCAGTGCCAGACAAAGAAATGTACAGCCCCACAGATATGAGAGTGCTACTTGTGCAACCCCTGGGTGAGTCAGAAGGCTATTAAATATCACGTAGGTACGGAATTGGCAATAGCAGATATGGACGTGTGATGTCTTGAGCAGTAGCAAGCTAGCTGCACGGCTATGGTGGACATCCCCTCACTAAGGGGATTGGACAACGTTGACTGTTAACTGCACCACCAACAGTCAACAAAAAGCCTAGCTTGGCCAGCTACAGACATACGGGTGGGAATAGGGTTTTGTTGCTCTTTGCCATGTACACAGCTGTGACAGCAGGAGAATGGGCTGTCATTGATGCAGCATCACTACATGCTTGAGAGGCAGTAGAGATTCTCAATGCTCACCACAGCTTCCAAGGGAGAATGGCCGGCACCTCAGCTGAGTCTGACTCTCTTCAACATAACAGCCAACAGCTGGAACCGTGAATGGAGCAGGCTGCCCCACATTGCCATATCTGTCCAGGCAACTTTCGCAAGTCAGCAAGCAACCATCCAGCTTACACCCGGAGCATGCGTCAAGGAAGTCGCTGCCTTCACAAACCTTGCAACCTGTCCAATGCAACGTAAAAGGTTGAGTTGTTTCTCAATCATGCAATTGCATAACCTTTATAAAGGTGTTGCTGAGATGTCAGCAGGCTTCCGGCAACATAAACAAGCAAGGCATTCGCCGACTGGGACGGTCGACGTGGGCGACCGGAGCCTGAAACATGCTTTCATTCTTCACAAAAAAAGCCGCCATGCATACCTGGAAATCCATCGAAGAGGCTGCGCATCAAGCGGGGAAACGGTCAACAAAGAAGCCTTGACTAGATCACGGAGGATTGAGGCGACAATCATCTTGGTCAGGGACCCGCAAAGGACAGTCGGCTTGTGTGTCGCCGCTGCATCGCGACCTTTTCGTAAGTTCAGGCATGAACGAGCTGGTTAGCTTCGACGTCGCAGGTCAACGCCAGTCATGGCAACAGGGCTCTGCACAGCCTGGTTAGTAATAGGCTAGCTAGCCTATAGACTGCGTTCAATTTCCAGTAAAAGCGTGGTTCAGGGCGGACCCACAATGTGGTTTGATGCGACGTCGCAGAGATCTGTTTCCTTGATAGAATGCATCTCAGTCACAGGGTCCCAAGCATACACTAATTTGCCGAGCTTGGTATTATGTCTGGATCATACCAATACGGTAGAGTGATGCAGTATGCAGTCAAGCAAGGTTGGGTAGGCTGCGTAGTGCATCAGAGTCTGTGTCAGGCCATCGGCCATCAGCCATTGCTTTGCATCAACATCAAGCCGCAGTTTATGCGGTGTGTCAACCACTTCATTCACTACAGTAGCTAGCTACTGCATCAGCCTGCCAACATCCAGAAAATCACATCACGCTTTTGGCTATACCCTCTGATGCACACTATATAGCTTATGTCAGAATACAGTCAGCAATATGCCAAATGATGCAACATGGAAGTTCATAGCAGACATCACATGCATCTGTGATGCTCAAATGCGCTTCTCTTGGTGATTGTCTTTGATCTTGTTGCTTCTAGGTCACAGTAGGATCACGTGAATGGATGTTGAGCAGGATCTAAAGTGGCCTGTATGATGCAGATTCTGGCAAGTCACTGCCCTATAGATGGATGTGAACAGAGCTGGACTGTATTTGTTGACAAGTATCTAGACAGCTTCACCCTCAAGTCGCTTTACTTTGAAAGTCTGAACATGGTGATGCAAAAAGCCTACGCAGTCTATACAGAGCTCGCCAGCAGTGGAGAAGAGGCAGAGACAGTACAGAGAGACTTCTACCAGCGCTACAAGCAGACAGTGCTAGAGAGCATGCCTGCATCTACCGTGCCCCCTCACTGCACTTATGACTGATTCTTGATAATAAGCCAGCTACTGTAGCATGACTGTTGTCGAATTGCTTTGTGCCAAGTGATCTGTACATTGTGTAGCCACAGCCTTGGAGTTATTTACCTGATTGCAAAAGGTTTGCGTGCAGCTTTGCTAGGGCACAACAAGAATGAAGGCGAAAAGGACAAAAGTGTCATGTGGTAGAAGCAAGTTGCCTCGTGCACCTTAGACACTCCATGGCTTGCAGGCCTATAGATCTTCCCACTGTAACTGAGCTAGAGCCAGAGTCCCAGCTGCGCACGCAAAAGCCTGTGCAGAAGCTAAGGTTCTTGCGCCACAGATTGCACCGCTAGTGCAGCGACGCTGCACTAGCGAGAGAAAGCGACGAAACCGTTCTCATAAATTCTGCTTTCGGTTGCAGAGCGTGTTTGCTATGGCGCATGACTCAGTTATTAGGCCAATATGGAGTTGCAAGAAGTGGCACGACGGTAAGATCTGAGTTGAGGATTCTGCACATGCACATTGCAGATTCGCGTTGAAGAGCAGTTCAGGATCAGGGCGTACCTTTTCATATAACAACGACAATGACGGCAGAGCGAAAGCACGTCAAAGCGAACGGCCTCAACTTTGTAGTTACTGATCAGGGTGATGCGGGAGCAAGTCCGGTCGTGCTCCTCCACGGGTTTCCGAACAATGCCAATATGTGGCAGAAACAGGTGAGCAGCCTATGTAAACGCCTCCTGTTCTCAATGCATCATCATTTTGGCGGCGTGAGGTGAGGCCTTGCTGCATGCATGTTTAGCTGGGGAATCATGAGTGATACAAATTCATGACTGCAGCTATGTTGTCCGCAGATTGGTCCTTTGCTGAAGGCAGGGTTCCGTGTAATAGCTCCTGATTTGCGCGGGGCTCTTGGCGGCCAAAGTGATGCACCCCAGGAAGTAGAAGGGTATGGCATCACAAACAGCATTGTCAAGGATGTAGCAGGTGAGATATGTCTCGATGCTCAAGCATCTTTCCACCGTCATGTCTTACAGGCAATGCAGCCATGCGAGAAACCACCTGCTTTTTACTTTGTGCTGACTGAACATCCATCCATCTCTCGTCTTGGGGGTGCCCTGACAGCTTACATGCTGCCAAGTCATGTCAATGTGTAACAATGTCACATGCTGATTGTCCACACCGTGCCTACTAAGATGCGTGCAACGCTTGAGCACTGCGCCATGGTCGAGCTGCATGACCTGTGTACACCCCCCACAGGTTCAGCAACACCTGTCATGCAATGCAACAAGAAGCTTCAAATGTAAGCTCTGTTGCTGCACACAAGCATGGTGAACATGTAGCATAACAGGAAGGCGCATACAGTGGGGTACGGCTACATATCAGCCTGTTCATGACTTAGCTGTGGCATGCAGGCATCATGGATGCATTGCATATCCAGAAGGCACATATAGTAGGGCATGACTGGGGTTCGGCCCTGGCATGGGCTTTTGCGGGGATGTACCCTGACCGCACCATTGACCTGATAGCCATGTCAGTGGGCCACCCGGCAGGCTACTTCAGTGGGGACCACCGTGGAGACCAGAAGCAGAAGTCCTGGTAACTCTGCACCCCTTCAATTGCTCAAGCAATGCAACAGTTGATCAATCAACCAATCAGCCAATGACCACTTCATCCGTCTTCCCACAAACCAAATAATCCATGACCCAATCAACTACCATTTCTTGTTTCAGCACTCATCAGGGCAGTCAACAGACAGCAATGAGAATTCATGATCCAGTCAATGCTCATTTTTGAACGGCACAATTCAGCGCCAAAGAAATTCCAGTAGTGACTGTGCAATGAAGGAGGGTGCTACTGTCTTGAGGATATATATACATCAGCCATTTTGAATATTCTTTGCAGTGTTGTCTGTTGATGTTGTTGACCATGCTGGGCAATTATCCCAAAACTTGTTTTGCCCACTGCCTTGGACAGTCTGTACTGACCATTTTACTCTTGGCTTCTGGACCTTGTAGTGTAAAATCAGACTCTCTGCAGACTCAGACATTGCGCAAACATGCAACTGCTAGTACCTGATCTACATCTATTGGCTTTGACACTCAAATGCAGGGAAGGACCACTGGGTGATGGCACACGTGCATGTACAGGGGTGGAAACGAAGCCTGAGAGGACAACAATAGGCTCAACTTGTACCCCTGTACATGCCTATGTGCTGTCAACTAGTGGCGCCTCCCTGTATTTGCAGGTGAACATGGGTGCTGGCCGTGCCACTTTATTAGAATTTAGATGTGAGTATACGTGCGGCAGCCAAATGACACTGCCTCTCTTTAGTCTAGGCACCCCTTGACAGCTTGAGGAGCCTGCCTGTATTTGCTGCTTTGTGCATCTTGTCCTGTGCACTGGACTCAGAGCCAGTGTTTGCTGGCTGCATCATTCACTATATCCGCCTGTATGTCAGCCACCAAAATTATGAGTCCACTGCGCAGAAGCTGTAGTAGCTGATATGCAACACATATTGACAATCAGGGTTCATGACATTGACCTGGTCTGTGCTGCAATTGTGCTTCAAAGCCTACAGCACAGCTGTGGCCAACGCAGCGGCATTGGCCTGGCCAAAGCCATTTATCTTGAGTTGCTCAGCGTGCTCACTGCTCGCAGGTACATGCTGCTCCTGAATGTGCCAGGCAAAGGGGAGGAGTGTATCTCTTCAGGCAACATGTTTGACGGGATTGCCACCAAGGAGGCTCAAGCAGTGGAACAGCCCATGTTTGAGGAGCTAGGCATGATGGAAGCTATGAAGAAGCCAGGAGCAATCACAGCTGCCATTAATTGGTACAGGTACAACAGCATCTTGCCTCAACAGCAGTTGCTGTTGCCAGTGTATGACACCTTCCTTGCTTCTTTTTGAAAGACCAGCAGTATTGCTGCTGCAATACGACGTGCTATCTGGTGATGGTGTGCACAAAGCTGCATCGACCTTGCCTACATGCAGAAGCATCACGCAAAGTGTGATCTCGGGCAAAGCATGCCCTTTTCAGCAGACTACACAGGAGCTGACATGGCCACAATGTCTGTGTGGGCATAGACATGTGTGTGCATGCACTCTGTGTAGACAGGTTTATAAGTTCGTAGAGGTCAGTGACTCTGTGCATGACCTAGATGTGTCAGTCTATGACAAAACTGTTGGCCATCAACATTCTGCACCTACACCTCACAATTCTCACAGCCCCAGGGTCAAGTTGAAAACTTGAGGGGATCTTTCATTATTGCCAGGGCTTGTACCCTTGTACAACTGCCTGGGGGATTGCCTTGCAGGAAGGTGTCTGCTGCAACAAGCACACTACAGCTGAAGCATGTGCACCTCAAGTATCAGACTCTGCGAATTTGGTTGCTTTGTACACTAACACCATGTAACGTATGGTGTGCAGGGCAAATGGGAATGCAAAATGCTTCTTGGAAGGGCATATGTGCCCCACTAAAGCCCCTTCAGTGTCTTGTGATGTTCTGCAAATCTTTCCCAGTGGTGACGTTGGCTTCTGCACAGAGGGTCAGGCCAAGACATCTGGACAATTTGTGAAGTCCCCTGGCACCTTCAGGTGACATTCTGCGTGCAATCATGCTTGCTAAGGGATGAAATAGCTCTGAAGAGACTTGCGCACCATGCACAATAGCATGATGCAAGCTGCAGGATTGCCCCTGCATCTTCCCGCCAAGAAAAAGTCGCACTGGAACACGTGGGTCAGTGCATCTGTTGTCAGCAAGTGTGCCATTCAGTAAATTGTTATGTGGTACTGACAGGTATGAGCGAGTAGAGACGCCATCCCACTTTGCTCCTTACACAGATCCAGAGCCCATCAGCAAGCTGGTACTCAGCTTCCTCAAAAGGCAGTGAAGCACTTTGTAAACATCACTTTTGGTATCCTTGATAGATTGGATCTCAGATACACGTTCCCAAGGATGCAGTGATCTGCAGAGCCTGGCAAAGTGCCTGGATCAAAGGGGTATTGTGCCAGGTGCCTCTGCACACTGCATTTGATATAAAGAAGGTTTTTGCATTGCTCTTCAGTACTGATACTAGTATGCAAAGGCTTTCATAAGTTTGGGACATGTATCACGCTTCAAGCTTGAGCAATGATTATCATGGGTTGAGATCTGCAGACTCGTGTTGGTGCTCGACTGCAACACAAGGTTAGCAACCACTACTGATCTACTGAACCAAGTAGATGGTGTCCCTAGCAAATACAATCCACGGAGCAATGCAAATCAAGCCTTTGGAGGAGCCTATGACTAAAGCATTAATGACCCCTGGGCCGTTCCTCTTCTTGATTGTGAGCCTATGAACATTCTCTCTGAGGCGGTTGTGCCGCTTGCTTATGCTCCGAGCAAGCCTATGACATGGCCTTGCGTGGATTCTGTACTGGACTAAAAACCACTCTGCGCCGCGGCAGAGCTTGTCGAGGACCTGTAACTTCTGCGTTCAGTGGCACAGACTTCGCCCTGTTGCAAGGGCACAATCCACAGCCGTTGCTGCGACCTTGCTGCGCCAGGCAACGCGATCTTGCAGGGCAGATCAGCTTTGCGGCACACGCTCAAGCGCTTGCTGAGACATCCGCACCCGACCCTGCGCCATCAGTGTATCGAATCGAGGTTGTAACTGGCGACGTTAGAGGCGCCGGCACGCAGGCCCCTGCCATCGTCACTCTGTACGGGGAGTCTGGCGGCAGCTCAGATTATGTCGTGGGCAATGAACAGGACGAGAATGGCTTCGAGCGTGGGTCCAGCAAAAAGTATGAGTTGAGCGTGGAGAAGGACCTGGGCGCCCTAAAGCGCATTCACGTTGAACAATGCGAGCCCAGCGTCACAGACACAGGCAGCGGCTGGTTTTTGGACAAGATTGAAGTCAATGGGCCAGACGGTCAGGCAGTCATCTTCCCATGTCACAGCTGGATTGGCAAAAATGACGCTGGTGACATCTCAGGTACACCAGGGCAACAATGTGACTGTCCTGTTCTCAAGGACCTACCTTGAACTGAATACAACACATGGCATATCCACCACACATTCTCAGTCAGGCATACAAGCCACCTCTGGGCAGCCCGGTATAATACTTGGCTTCTTATTAAATTGATGCCGAAAGGCGTAGTCTTTCCTTTTTCATACAAGCCACCAGCTAGTTGTCGTTCTGCAGGTCCTGTCTCAAACCAGCGCAACCTTATTCCTTGTGAAAGGCTAGACCTTCCAGCAATCCAGTTTCAAGATCTGGAGCAGCCTTTGAAGGTTCAAGCATCTGCCATAGCTGTGCCACACCCTGAGAAGGTTCATGGAGGCATTGGCAAGGCAGTGAACAAGAAGAAGACTGGCTGGGGTGGAGAAGATGCCTACTTCTGCACAACTGGACCGTAAGCGCACTTCTTGTTACATCATTTCTTCAATTCCATTTCTCATGCACATCTGCCACAGCAGCACAATATTCAAGACAATCCGCTGTTTTTACGGCCTGCAATTTGCAGATCTAGACAGCATGTGTGCTTCCCTATCAATTATGCTAATGCTCTCTTTCTGGCAAAGTGTAGCTGATGCAGCATGCTAGATCATCACACTGCTCACCATGCATCAGCCTGGCCCCTGCATTCATACAGGCATGGGATGATAGGCATGGGCATAGCTGATGGGGTGTACCAGTGGCGGGAGCAGGGCATTGATGCTGGAGAATTCTCTAGGCTGCTCATGCACACTGCCTTGGAGGCTGTAGAAGAGGGCCAGCCTGATGTACTCAAAGGTTTGCAGCTGCTCAGATCCTGTTGGCAAAGATGATTCCCATGCAGGAATTCTGCATTGCTGCTCTTGAAACAACTGCCAACTCTTTGGGCAAGAAACAGTGTGACCTGTACACCGCGGACAGTAGGCAGACTGCCAGCGGGCGTGCTTCCTGCTTCAATTTGCTCACATCCCTGCTCAGACATGCTGTGCTATGAATGCATGTGGTTTCTGCTTCATTGCCCTGATGTTAGACAGTCACAAGCCTCACACATTCCCACAGCTTCACGCAGCATTACTCAGCATGTGAAGTGTGCTGTTGCCAAGTAACAAAATACTTTCCAGCTCATGATGAACTGAGTACATGCAGCACAAGTCTTGCCTCCCCAGAGCAGCCTGTCTTGTGCATCCCTGCAAGGCCTACTAACATGACAGTTTAGACAATCACAAAAGGCAACATCAATGAAACTAGAATTGTTTGGTGCAATGCAGTGATGCAAGCAGCAGCTTCCCGAGTGACAGCAGCGGGCACCCAGGGCAGCAGCACCTGCTGCATTGTACTGGTAGACACCCTACACGGTCGCCTGGCCAGTGCCAATGTAGGCGACAGCGGCTTCATGATTCTAGGGGTGACCCACAACAACCCCAAGCCCCATGTGAAGTTCAGGACGCCACAGCAGGAGCATCAGTTTGGGTGCCCCTATCAGCTGGGGCACCACCAGGCTGCAGATCCACCTGAGGATGCCATGCTCACTGCCTTGCCGGTCAGCCTCTTTGTTGGTCCTGCGCTTTCCTCTGCCCATTGATTCTGCCCATTGGTCCTGCCCATTGAGTCTGCCCATTGATTCTGCATGTTGTTGGATACCCTCAGTTGTCCCTGTGCAAAGTTCACAGAAGCTGCAGACACAGGTCGTTCAATTTTGTTCATTGAAGACTGTTTGAAAGCAGCCATTTCTTTTGCATCCAAATGGGAGCATGTGTCAACAAAGCAAGCCGTTTGGTCCTTGAGCTGTGCACCTGTGATGCATAGCGCTGTACACAGCCATCATGTGCATCCCTGACTCAGCTTGTGGTTGCTGCAGTTGATAGCTGGTGATGTCATTGTCATGGGCTCAGACGGCCTCTTTGACAATGTAGCTGATGAAACCATCCTGTCCGAAGTTCAAGCCCAGATCACAGCAGGAAAGCGAGCAAGCATCATTGCTCAGCGACTGTGTGCTGTAGCCTTTACCAATTCTGTTGATAAAGATGCCTTGACTCCGTACTGCGTTGCTGCAACAGAAGCATTTGATATGGTTTACAGTGGCGGCAAGAAGGATGATATTACAGTCCTTGTGGCGCACATTCAGTAGTGAGACATCAGCTGTTCCTTCCACAAGCTTGGTTAGACTCTGCCTTGGTTGTCCAGCTTCATTTGGACTCTGCAGTACATTTCATGTTGTTCTGCTGCACTTCACATCACATTGATTTTGCAGGTGCCGGCTTGGTATGTTTATTGTGTCTAATGCTCTGAAGCTGTAACAGTTGTGAATTCTTTCAGGTTCTTGGTGATGATTTGTTGCAAGATGAATCACATTCAGCATTCTGGTCTAGATTAGGCATGGTGATTTGACTTGGTGTTTGCTTCAGTATACAAATGTGTCAGGATATATGGGATGCAAGTCCAGTTTGATGCCGAACATTTAGCTGTTTATTTTGCGCTTTGTTGAAGGTCTATCTTAAGTGCTTTCATGCAAAATTGGTTTCTTGCATAGCGTAATCCATGTTATTGACCAGTGTGTATGCTATTGAATCAATCATGACAAGGGACATGTGCTACATAAGCGGGTTGCAATTCTGCCATGAAGCATGCATCCTGATGTGGCTAAAGTCTCATTGGCTCAGTCCTTTGGAACCTTCAATCAGAACTGTCGCAACCATACCAAACCATGTGTCTGCTAGTAATCTACAAGGCTGAAAGGCAACTCCAGCTGTCATGTTAGGGCCTGTTTGCTTTTCAGCTGCACTTGCTGCAAGGGGCTGAGACTGACAACTACGCCCCCACTACAAGGCCAGCAGGGCCTGAGGTGGTGTTGATGATGAGCGGTCTGAAACCCAGTTCCTCAGCTGGAATGCCAAAGTCTGACAGCTTTGCTTCATAGACACGTATCAAGTCGTTGTGTGCCTTGCAGACCTTTGAGAGGTCGTACTGCAGCCCCCTGATGGTCCCATTCTTACGCTCCATCACCTCTTCTAGCCTCTGCACACAAGATACAAGTTCAGTGTCCATTGACCAGACAAGCAATGCAAAGCTGTGGCAGCATCAGACCAGGTCAGCTCAGGCCCTGTACGTACCAAAGCAGCCATGATGTTGCCTGCAGAAACGCACATGTGCTGAATCTTGTTTTTGCCAACTGTGCTGTTGAGGCATCCTGAGCGTGCACTCAGTGCTGTGTCTGCGCATGCAAACCAAACCCAAACAAGGAGGAGAGTCGCCATTGATTTGAGCCAGCATGTCAGGGTCCGGGTTGGATACCACCATGCCTCTCACCAGCTAACATGCAGCACATGCTTTAGTATGTAACAGATGCTGTAGCATGTAACGCATGCTGTGCACGCTGAGCCTGCTGCACACCAGTCACTGTAAAATCAGACAAGAAGATAACTCACAGTGTTGAGCTGAGCCAAAGTGGCAGGGTCCAGGTTGGATGCCGCCATGACTTCCGCCAGCTGGGCCTCCTTGTGCTCCAGAACCCCACCCAGCGCGCTCAGCTTCTTCTCCAGTAGCAAGTTCCTGACTCCAGTCTTCTGCTGCACGCTGTAGATGGAGGCTTCAAACTTGGAGTACAGCTGGTCACGCTCTGCCTCTACCTTTGCATGCCTCTGCTGCAGCACCTGTATGCAGACTCGGGCTATATTCACATTGCAATTGAGATATCACAGATATGCCCAACGTTTATTTGCACTGACACCAGGTCAGCTGTGACCAGCTCTGTGAGAGGCAAGCTGGTGATGGCGCTCAGCCTGCAATATTGCAAGCCTCTGTTGATAAGCCACAGCGTACAGAATTGCATCATTACTAAACAGTATCAATAAGAAATTCTGTGGCTGCTGCATGAAGACACCGGCTTGCACGCAACAGCTGAAGCATTCTTTGTTGTTGCAATCCTGCAGGCTTTGACTTGTCAACAGACACCACTGCTTGAGCATTCATTGATTGTCAGCCCAATGTACAGACACACCAAAAAACCATGATAGTACAATCTGTATGTCATGTTTGTGCTACTTATGTGTGACTATGAGTGACGTATGCAGCAGTGGAGACCTTTCACCTTGCTGTGACACTGAAATAAATGGATGTGCTTCTCAGACCATCACACGGAACAGTCAAACGCAACAGCAAGGTAGACTTTCACGGGGTTGCTGCAGAAGAAGACGACCTGCCTGAGGCTGAGAGGGTCAAATGCTTTTCAGGCGCAAATTTGACCAACCAATAGCAGCCTAGTACAGACATTGTTGGACTTGCTTGCAACAGACACTGACCTCTATTTGACACTGATCTGATCTGATGTGCTTCTCAGATGCAGGCCATCAAACAGCAGCAACAGTGCCATTGTTCTTGTAATGGCTTGCAGCAGAAACTAACCTCGTTCTCCCACTCAAGGTGCTTGAGGTGCTTCTCAGAGTGGAGGAGGCGCGCCTTGGACTGGCTGAGGGCGGCCTTGTCCTTCTCGTAGTTGCCCACCACCGCCCTCAGGCTCTCCACCTCCTTCACAGCCTGCACTGCACTTGCTGATGTCACAACTGGCTCCACACCCCAGACTGTAAGGTATAAATTGAGAATGAAAATGTCACCCCAGGCAGCCTGACGCACCAGTTGGTCATTCTGCTGTATTTGGAGGTTGGGCTTCTTGTCTTACAGTTTCATACCAATCTTGGTGACTTGTTACCACTGCAGTGTGACTGTGGATGGCTGTGCTGGATTTGTAAGGCAAAAATGTGGCGCCACCAAGAAGACGTATGAGAAGCAAGCGGTACGTGCATTTTGCTGCACATCTAGCATGCTGTAGGCAGCATGGAGTATGAGTAGTGTTGGTTGTCATTTGGGTATGTGTCAGACTGTGGGTATGTGTCAGACTGTAAGGCTGTGCACAGACAGCACAAAAGACAACTTCAAAAGTTGCGTGCACAACAGCTGCATGTGCTCTCCTTGAGACAGTGTGAAACAGTGTGACAAGGCATCATATGTGCATGATGTAACACAGATCTGGTTCCAAAAGAACAGCCTCTGAATTGGAAACTGCATGGATGTAAGGCATGAACAGTGGGAGAGGGTTTGCCTTCTGGAGGGGTTCTGAAAGGCGCTTGTTCTCCTGGGCAATCTCAAACATCAGCTTCTCATTCTGGCTGTCCTTCTTCTTCATCTCCGTGACGTCCTCCTTCAGCGTCTTGATCAGGTCCAGGTTGTTGTGCGTGATGTCGTTGTAGTAGTTCTTGATGTCTGTGAATGCCTGCGCCCATCAACAGTGTTAGGACAGCATGAATGCAGGTCAGGGCAATCATGGCATACAAATCATAAAGTGCAAGTACAGCGCTGTGGTCAACATCACAGTTGATGTTATTAGCATGAAAGTTTGCGGCGCATCACATACACCACGAATGTATAGGCATTCCAAGCAAATGTACAGATGCACAAGAGCGCTGTGGGCAACATGCACAGAGTTTTGAGTGCCATCTTATTTCGCTCCAGAAGTCTTGCCTTGAGTGTGAGTGTTCTTGATGTACGCTACAGACATGATCAACATGTAATGCATGCATGCTGTGTCTGTGCATCAGTGCATGTCTCCTCATGCTGCTTCATGACAGCTATGATGCAAGCAATCTTGTTTGCGTCAGGGTTTTCCTCAACAGTATGCATGTCTCTGTGTCAGAACACACCTTCTCATGCTTCTTCATGAGATCTTGAATGTGTGCATTCTGGCTCTCCTCGGCCTCGTGGATTTCCTGCTTGCGCCTCAGCTCTGCATCATCCCTCAGAGCCTGCACAACACCAACATTGGGACCTGCTTATGTGACACTCACAAACAACCTAATCATTCAAGTTTGCTGCAGAGCAGTGCGGCTATTTTCCAGCATGCAGTGTTGCAAACAAAGCAGTCAGAGCAGCGCAGGTCTGCAGCTTGTCCTTGGGACCTTGGCTTGTAGATACCCAACATCTTGCAGGTTCCTTGCAGTGGCATTAGGTTTAAGCTTGTAAGCAACTCTGGGCAATGCCTCGATCGTGATGTCACTTGTAGCCAGAACATCATACCATGCAAGGTTTTGAGATTCAACAGAAATTGCTTCACATGCTTCAAGCAATACAGGCTTGCATTTGACATGGCATAAGATTGCCTGGACTTGACGGGACAACTTGCAGATGCATGACCATTTGCAGGCATGTTGCATCAGCAGAGAAATGCTGAATGCTGACAGCTGCAATGACACAGACAGGGGAGCTGACTGACCTTCATCTTGCGCTCATACTTGGAGGCCAGCTCCTTGGCGCCCTGCTCCACCTCCTGCCTCAGCTTAGTCACCTCCTTGGCCTGCTCCAGCTTGACTGACCTCACCACCTCCTCATGAGCCAGCTCCTGCAGACAATGCCATGGCGTCACCAGTTGTACACATGCTCGATCTAAGGGTAAGTGGTTCATTGTAGAAATGGCTACTCATGGACTGCTTGAAGCCTTGGCGAGGCCTTGGTGAGTGTCATGCAAAAACATGCATCTTTGATCTGCATTGACATTGCCAGCGAGCAAAGCACACAGGTGGTTGGGATGCTGTCTGTGCACCATCTCTGCATGGTGGCTCCGACAGGTCATACCCGTGACTCATTCCTGGCACCATGGATGTCAAGTGGAAGGGGTCATATCAGACAATGTTATTTGTTGAAACTGTTGTTGGTCAAGAGTGGGTTAGCTGATGGTGGACATGCCTCCTCAGCATGCAGCATTTGCTGTTACTGGGCGCTTCAAGCCAGCAGACACAGGGCAGTAATCAAGCCATGAGTTTGGTAGGGTACAAACAGTCAGCCGTACCCAAGCAAGGACATATACTACATGCTGCAGAGTGTTTGAATGATTTTTGCAGCCTTGTTGATGCTTGAGACAAGGGCATCACAACATGCCTTAAATGATACCAGGTGTTGGCCTGAGCTTGACATGACGGCTTTGAACAGGATATATGGGCAACAGAACGCCATCAACAGGCTGAGACAGACACTGTTGTGGGTCTAACCACACATTTAGGCAAAGCAAACCCAAAGTGTGGAGTGATGTCACAGGCAATGGAACAGCTCTGTCAAGCATATGGAAAAACAGAAAGCCTGCCTGCTCCTTGAGTCAAAGCAAGACAAACAGGCAGGAAGACACGCGACGCATGAGTGTTGCTCAGTCTTCACAGCTGCATAGCAAGGCAGAGGCCATCATTACACAAGACATATACAGTGAAGGAGAAGAGCAGAAGATACATGACAGGTAGAGGACCAACCTGCTCCTTGAGCTCCAGCTTGAGGGTTCTGCAATCCTTTTGCAGCTCCCCCTCCCTCTTTGCTGCTTCTTCTCCAGCCAGCTTCAGTCCCAGCTCCCCATCTGCCTTCAGGGTGCTGATGTTGTTTTGGTGCTCATACAGCAGGTGCTTCACCTTCTGCTTGTAAACCTGCAACAACACACAAGACATCATAACCTGAGCAACCGCAAGTAGAATCGCTGACCATGTTTTGGGGCTTCTATGGCATGCAACGTGCCTTCTGCATATGACCTTTGACATACCAAAGATGGGAGATGCTCAGCGATTCACAGTGCTCTGGTCAATGTTGATACAGCCTATAGCAGCTGTTGCCAAGGCTTTCATTGCACATCCCAGGCATTGTCTGTGCAGTAGAAAATATGCTCTAATACAAGCTTCCACATCAGCTGCTATACATTGAGCCTGAAGCTATCCCCTGTCTATGATTCCCAGTGTGCACCATGGTTGGCATACATGTACATCAAATAGAGTGCAGCTGACTCAGCAGCCAGACTTCAGATCCCATACCTTGATCTCAACTTGGTGTCGCTCCTCAAGCTCTTCCATTTCACGGTCCTTATTGCGCAGCTGCGCTCTAGTGTCCTCCAGCTCTTTCTTACTGATCTCCCAGAAGGCATTGATCTTGTCCTGCACACACATGCACGCCGTTCTAGGTGACAGCTGGCTCAAACCTGAGAGATGGCCAGAACAGCAGCTAGCCAATATCGAGCTGCAGTGGGAAACAACTTTCAAGCTACATTCATCTGCAGAACAGTTAATGCTCTGCAAATGGAATGGCTCTGAAAGACATGCTTGCTTGGTGCAATGTTGCATGCTTCCAACTTGCAAGCTTGTTTGTGAGAGCAGGACCAGTAACTGTGACGCCACAAAATGACTGATTGCACGGATCATGCACGCAAGATTTTGAGTCTATTGCCATGATGTACACGTAGCAGCAGCCACGTTTGTTATGTAAGATTGCCTGCTTTCTGCCGTGCTCACGCAGTCAGTACTACAGCTTTGCAGCCTACCAAATACACAAGTCAACACCATCTTCTTCTGCAATATATCAGGCAGCGCATCTGATGCAGCATATGCACACACTTTTTGATCTAGTCGCCTAAGCTGTTTTGAGTATAAGGTGAGTCTGTGGATGCTGGTGCAGTGGCAGAACCTTGTTGCCACAGGATGGAAGAGGGTGAATGGCACGTTCAGTCCAGAAAGCTTTTGATTCAACCGACGCTCACCCTCTCTAGCTGCATGTAGTTGCGGTACTCCTCTTCCTTGTTCTTCTCCTTTTCCAGTGTGGCAATCTTTTGATTGAGTTCATCGACCGACACCACGTCCATAGCAGCGGCTGCCGGGGCATCATTCTTGCCCTTCTTGTCCTTCCCTTCCTGCAGCAGCAATACAGCGCGGGTGGTACGGGCCGACTGGGCGTGTATAACTGCGAAACAACGTCAGGATATTAGGTCAAGCGCAAACCTTCGCAGGCTTCTTTGCCTTAGGAGGCATGTTGGCCGAAGCGACGAAGGCCCTCGAGGCGGTGGGGTCAACCTCGAATAGCTCACGGCAGCAAAGCACAATGCTAGGCCACCCTCTCTCTCAGGAACCACGCACGAGTGGCGTATGCGACGTATGTCCTCCGTGGAAACCGTTCGATTAGTCATACCGTTCGCTCCTCCGTGGAGTCAATAGCACTTTGCGCTTTCTCACCTTTTGGCAGCGACCAGCGCGTCTCGACTTTGACATCCCCGGGATGTCCGCAAAGCCGCGTGTCAAGGGTAGCGGGATCGTGCGCAAGACCACCGACCAAGCTTTTGAAATAGCTAGTTCAGCAGATCCGCTCTGTCAAGACCAGCGGCTGCGTCATCGCTGAGTAGCCTTGGTGTCGAAGCAGCCTCCCAGTTTTTTTTCAATATAGTGCAAGATCGCTGCCAGTCGTTGTCGCACAAGATGTCAAGCATGCACCCTCGGTCAACCTCGTCGTTGCCTGTCGCGGTGCGGCAGGAAGAATTCTTGGATCCTCTATCATCCATTACTTCCAATAGTGGCCAGGCGTTAGAGACTGAAAGCCTGCTGCCTCTGGCCACCAGCACCTCCGTTAGCTACACTGACAGCGACTCCTCAGAGTCAGTCAGCACAGGCCCTTCCGGGCAGGACTCTTTGGTTGCACAATCATTTCACCAACAGAGGCAGGACTGCAAATTTATATCCCCGCCAGATTCAGTGCTTTCTGAGCTTGGCTTGGACATGACTAAGCAGGGAAGTCAGGATGGCTTGGGTGATCAGCAACTTCCGCAGCAACTCCAGCAGCCCAAACACAAGCGTTCTTTGCGCAGCAGATTGAAAGCAGTGGTAATGCATGAGCCTTTGCTGTCTGCAACCATCTTGGGAGTCCTGCTGGGAATATTGCTGGGCAGTGTGATCAGACTAGCCAGACCTTCTAAGCAAGCCATAGACCTTATAGGTAAGCACACCAGCGCAACAAATACAATTCTGTAGCAGCACTCTGTGATTTGCACTGGTATTCTGAATACACTTGCAAGAGTCATCATGCCTCACATCCTCATGCGCATCAATGGCGTAGTCTGGTCTCGACTTTGTTGGCGTCAAAACAAACACACTTGAGTGGGAATTTTCCAAGCTTACATGCTGAAAGCATACCATGAAAGGCTTGCTGTTATGTAAGTCACACTTCTTGACTGCATAGCATTTCTCTTGACAACCAGGATTGTGTGTGGTTGATGCATAACCAGCTCAACTTTGATACATCAAAGATCATTTGTGCAGGCTTCCCAGGAGAGATCATGCTTCGTTTGCTCAAGATGCTGGTACTACCATTAGTGGCTGGATCAATGATTGCAGGTGTGACTCAGCAGTCATGACTTGCACTGCCAATGCAAATGAATTGTTGTGCCACAACTTTTGACCCATCTGCAATGTCATTTCCTTACAGCACATTCTGTTTGCACAGACATTATGTCTGTATAAGGCCTTGCTGGTAAATGTGTCACACCCTGCGTATGTAAAAACAGAATGGCAATTTGCATCTCAGTCCTGCCTCCTCTGCCTGCAAAAGCTCTTGCAGAAGGCCACAAAGATGGCAAGCTGCTTCTGTCAAGCACGATTGAGGCAATGTGATGGAAAGAATGCATGCAGGAGTGTGCTCGCTGCGAGGCTCAACCAGCAGCATGGCAAAAGTTGCCAGGTGGACGCTGATATACTATGCGGCTACGACCTTGGCAGCCGTGGTGCTGGGCATTATACTGGTGAATGTTCTGAACCCAGGCAGGGGGTCCCCCCTGAATGGGGATGGGGTGTCTGACTGTGCAGTTGACCAGGTACAACATTGTGAAGGACTTGAAGCTTTGCGTATCAGCCAAGAAAAGTGCAGCTTTGCGTTCTGTTTGGTGCTATCTTAAGACCAGTACAACGTCACACAAATGATGTAATGAAACAGCATTGCTTGTCAAATCAGCAGCGGAACACAAGGCCATGCTGCAAAGTGTGTGCATACAGTGATGACATGATTGGTCAGTTGTTGCTGCAGGCAGCTGCACCATCAGCTGCTGAGATTCCAGCTGCAGTTCAGCGCACGCCTCTGGAGGCGCTTCTGGATGTTGCTCGCAACATGTTTCCTGACAACGTGGCTGCTGCAGCTGTCAACATGAACATCCTGGGAGTCATCACCTTCTCCCTCTTCTTTGGGCTGTGCTTGAGCACTGTTGGGGATGCTGCCGAGCCAATGATCAAGCTTGTAGACGTAAGCACATATGCTTACACTTGTTGTGTTGTCATCACAGGATTTGCCCATCAGCTGCTGTAATCCGTGGCTGTAGTGCTTGCTCCAGGTGCTGTGCCCGTGCTGTGCTGTGCTGTGCTGTGCTATGCTGCGCTGCGCTGTGCTGTGCTGTGCTGTGCTGTGCTGTGCTGTGCTGTGCTGTGCTGTGCTGTGCTGTGCTGTGTCCCACAACCAAATTTGCCTTTGCTTGTCTGTGCTGAGCACATGGGTCAGCATGGACAAAGGCTGCCTCTGCTGGCCCTGTGCTTGCTTCACCTCAAATCATTGCTCATCACTCTTGACTCTTCTGCAAGTTCCTGAGGCTGCTGTGCCATGCAGGTCTTCAATGTAGTTATCAGCAAGATGGTGACAGCTGTGCTGTGGACATCTCCACTTGGCATTGCCTCTTTGATAGCAGCTAGCATATGTAGAGCATGTAACCTAGCCAGCACCCTAGCAGCCCTAGGGCTATGGGTGGTGACAGTGCTGTTGGGGTTGCTGCTTCAAGGAGGGCTGGTGCTGCCAGCAGCCCTTTGGGCCTGCACAAGGCAGAGCCCTTGGGCAACTATCAAAGGCTTTTCTCAGGCTATTGTTTTAGGGTTTGGGACCAGCTCAAGCTCAGCAGCACTGCCGGTATGACAACCCACTGGCATACTGTGCCAATGCTTACCGTTTCATGACGATTGCTTTGATCTGGTTGCATCAATCACAATGCCTGCTGCAAGCAAACGCTTGGAATGGTTGAGGACATAGAGACAGGTGGAATACCTGATACAAAACGGGGCCACAAAGATTGGCCTGCACAGACGCTGAAGCAGCACTGCATTTTCCTGCGTCAACTCACTCTGTCAGCTAGCTGTTTGAAGTAGCCAGCATATTGGTCACTTGACATGTTGTGTCTTGAGCTACCGTCAGCATCAGTCTTGAGCTACCGTCAGCATCAGCAATGCTTGTCTGCAGGTGAGCATGCAGTGTGCAGAGCAGCTAGGATGTGACGACAGCATCATCAAGTTTGTGCTGCCACTGGGTTCCACTGTCAACATGAATGGCACTGCCCTGTACGAGGCCACTACTGTCATCTTCATTGCTCAGGTGAACACCAGCAAATCCAACACAAAGATGCTGTCACTAGAGCAGATGTATGAACAATCGTCTTGGCTGCTGTGGAGATATACAGCTCTGCGCTGCTGCATCTGTTCTGTCACAGCAAGTATTCCAGAGATATTCATTCATGCTGCACTCCATGCATTTCAAGCAAGCCCAGTCATGGTTTTGACGCCTGTTGCTGCTCAGTGCTACGAGCTGTTGCTTCTTGTTGGCCACAGGAAGCTTGGTGTTTGCTTGTGTGGTGCTTGTACAGCAGCATGCTAGCAGCGCTGCTCTGCCTCTGACAGCTTCCGCCTTCTGGCACAGAAGACATGTTGCTTGTGCAAAAGCATGGCACTGTGTCATCATGTATATATTCCTTCTCATTGTGAAGTAACAGAAGGGTTTGTGTGTTTTGCAGGCTCACAATGTCCAGCTGGGTTTGGCAGAGATGACAGTGGTTGCATGCACAGCTACATTGGCAGCTGTTGGAGCAGCTGCCATTCCTTCTGCGGGTTTAGTAACAATGCTGATGGTCATGCAAGCAGTCTCACTGGACCAGTTTGCTTCTGATTTAGCTGTCATTCTTGCCATAGATTGGCTATTGGATCGATGTCGGACAGCTGTGAACGTCCTTGGTGACGCATTTGGTGTTGTTGTCATAGACAGCTTGTGCAAGCAGGATGACAGTCGAACACAGCATAGTGAAGCTACTTCTAGACCTCTTGCTGGCGGCACTTCAGGCGTAACACAGCTTGAGATGTGCTGATACATGCGTTGTGCTGAATGCATTGCTCAAAGTGGAGCAATGTTGTACTAATAGTGTATTAGAGTTGCAACAACTGTTCAGTTGTGTCGACAGCCTCTTGAATCTCTGTACCGTAGCCCTTACGCTTCAGCATACAATATGCAACTGTCAATGGCATCACGGATCATGGGAGGTATGTGCATTTTTATCAACATGACAATATGCTGCACAGTTACTGTAGCTCCAACATGGCAGCAAGCTGTTCGAATGAAAAGTTTAAAGCAACTCAAACCAACACAAGCCTTCTTAATATAACTCCATGTAGCTGCAGTCCCTGCTGTTTCTATGCACTACAAATGGCAAATCATATCATCTTTAGCAGCCTGACCTATAAAACATATTGCACTAAAACAGTGGTGTCCTACTCCTGCCTCGCGCTACATTAAATAAAATTTTCTGGAGCTACTAGAGCTCCCTGATGCGCTAGTCTGGGCAGGGAACATCGCTGTCACACCAAACCACTGAGCCAGGGGTGAGTGCCTGAAAGAGGAGCTATGGCGCAGCAGTAGGCAGGGCAGACTACTGCCCTGCAACATTGAGCTTATTTGCAGCTGCATTCACAGCTACCTTTATACAGTGAAAGTAACAACACGCACAGGGTTTAGGGTTTAGGGTTTAGGAAGCACCGCTTAAATTCACCTTGGCATGCAGCCTACATGTGAGACCTTGATGCTGGCATGGTGCCTTTGAGCATGACATCAGGGTCACTAGGGCACAACATAGCCA
>JAABUP010001966.1_pt1 | contig 41578 bp, 52 predicted proteins | sample 5559201 | NCBI WGS metagenome assembly JAABUP01 (sample SAMN10711887, study PRJNA513373) | rock metagenome | isolation source: Antarctica rocks | place: Antarctica
GTCCTCGTCGTGCATCCTGTCCACGCTTGTGATCCTGTGCACTTGTTGCCTGGGTTGCAAGCGGCTGAGATGGCCATGGTGTTTTATCAACACTACCACGGTGTTATCTCAACACCACCATATGCAGATGACAGACTTCATAGCTGTGTGGGGTGGAAATACTATCAGATCTGGTCCCAGTTTGACTGTCATTGAGTGATGTGAAGAGCAAGGAATGTCTTTGGACGAGCTTGCCACACTGTCATATCACAACCTCGCAGTAAGAGGAAGATTGCTGTTTGTCGTGGACACCATGCACAAATTCGGCAAAGCTTTAGTGACAAATGCATGTCCTCTCAATGCACACCTGATGACGCCATCTGAAAAGCATTGTATGACCGAATGTGCTTGAGAAGGTGGCCGTACTTGGTCTGCGCTTAGCCAGAAAAGCAGCCAACACAGGGGGAGTAGGCTTGAGAGCAAGCAGGTTGACCTTCCCATATCTGCAAACTGTCCAATTCGGAAGCGTGCTATGCCAGCTGAACAGCGCCCAGTGTGGGTCTCATGCACGAAGTGCAATGCATTGCAACAGAAACACTTGTGCTGCATGATTTCAGATCTACAGAACAGTATGTCGCAAGCTATTCAACGTGTGTAGGCAGATCTGCTTGAGATCGATCTGAGAGACAATTTCAAGGTGAATTTATACAATAAATATGTGCTTTTCAGCACGCTTGCTGCAGGTATATACTGGTTTCCTATTGTAATACGACATTGGTGTTGCAGCACCACAGGGGCAGTCACAGAGGCTACGTGCATAGCTCAATCAGAACAGACTGACTATGGCAATTTGAAAATGTATGTATACAATGTTGGTACTCAGTAATCGGTATGTGAAAATAACAAATTTGGCTGAGCTGGCAGTATGGGGTTATCCATATATTACTACCAAGGCAGTGTGTTTGATCCGGACATGCCCTCACCCCCCTCTGTCACGAATTCATCATCAGTTTTGCGCTGAAGACGTCGCTGGACCTTGGAAAGCAGACTCCGTCTGGTGTTACGCTTGCCAGACGTTCTGCAGTCAATAGTTGCTGCAGGTTCTCCAAACACAGCGCCACTCTGTATGCACAGCGTCTGTCAGCAGTCAGAACTTGATATCAAGGCCACTGATCAGCATATATCAACAGTTGTCCTTGCAATACAGTGCTTATGGCTGCATACCACCTATGATAACAAGAAAAATGACTGAAATGCAGGTTTAGCCAGCGGGCATCAGGTTCCTGCAATGCAAGTCAGCTTCCTTTAGACAGGCCTGTCTGGAGTGTATGCTCTGCGCATCATGCGAGCAGCAGATGGACATCAACTTGTGAACATGAACATCAAACATCAAAACATTGCTGCAAACAGTCCTGGGTTGACCATGGTGATTATCTTTGGCAGTTCTATGTTTCGCGTTTGGGAAGGTCATATCTGATTATGCAACAGCGTTTGAGGCCAACTTGCGTCAGGCATACTGTACATCTGACCAAACCACCAAAGCCTCTTGTTTTTCATTTGAGACTTAACACAAAACGTTTCACACTGCATCAAGATGTCACGACTCGTGATGTGGCCTTTCAAAGAGATGTTGCAAAGCCGGCATACCTAAATGTAAGCCTTTCTCATCAGTGCATGCAGAAAGCAGTGCTTTAAAAGTCATTGAGTAGGCAGGGATGTTTGATGTATGAGGCCATGACACATTCATGCTGACATGCATAGCTGACCTGGAGCAAGTCTTCTTCTTTCATGCTGGACTGGTGACCGCTGTTCTCAGTGATGCGATCCAGCTGAGGCTTGCGCCGCATGGAAGAGGTCTTGAGGGCAGGGCCCCTTCTCAGGGCTGAAGGCATGGGCCCTTTGGGCTGCCTGCCACGGCCCCTAGGGCTGTCTGGGGACATAGCCTCGCTTGATGTAGACTCTTCTTCTTCAAAATTGGAGGGAACCTCTTCTGACTCTGTGGGCTCGTCCTGTTAAGAAGAACAGATGCAAGTCATGGCATGCATTGACGCAGCTTGCACTTCAAGCTGAACTATGCTGCTAGGCCAGGCATCCAAGCAGAATGATCTAAATTTGGGTGTCTTGGTCAAGACGTTGCATTTGAGGCAGCTTGTAAACATAATCAATACTACATAAAGCCATTGCAAAACATACCATACTGCAGACACCAGCCAGCAAGCAATGCAATAATGGTCTATTCCTGCCAATCATGCACGTACCAGAGCAGCCTCAAACATGTTCTTCTGAGTGAGAAGGCGCTCCAGCTTGTGCTCCTTCTGAGAGAGCACCACTTCTGCTTCATCAATGGCCCCTAGGTCTTGGTCCATCGCTGCCCTAGTCAGCGCACGCTCCAGCGTCTTCCTACACGCCTTGCCCTGCTTCTCCACCTGAGTCCCACCATCAAAGAATCAATCAAAGAAGAAAATAGACTACACCTTTTGGCGTCAAATTAAAGAGAAACCAAGTATTGTACCGGGCTGCCCATTTAAACTACCAAAGGTCAAATCATTGTCCGCGCAGATTGCCGTGATGTAGCAGAACAGCACCTGGCGCTAGCTTGCAATGGCACCTTGGCTTGCTGACAGCTCATGAGCTTGGAAGGCTGCACCAGCTGTTGTAGTAGAAGAAAGCAAGTGCGCAGCAGCTATCTACAGAACAATGGGTTCTGTGAAGGGTTGTGACTGGAAGGAAAAAGAAAGAAAAGACTACACCTTTCGGCGTCAATTCCATGGGAAGCCAAGTATTGAACTGGTCTGCCCTGGGGTTGTGACTACGGTAGCAGCTGCAAGGGCAGCCTGCTGGATTGCAAAGCCTGCTGCTGACAGCTGAGGGACCTAAAACATCTCCACAATGTAGAAACGCGTTTTTCTGTCACCAGACGTTTCTGACCTTAGATTTCCAGTGTAGGGATGACGTTTCTGAATCAAAATAGACGTTTCGGGATTGAAAAGAGCCTTTATCAGCTTTGAGCACAACTAGGGCTAATCAGCTGACACTGCTAGGCAGCTTACCGGGTTAGTAACAGACGGGTCCAGCTCACTGCTGACAGCGGAAGCAGCTTCCTCCAGACCTTCCAGCTCAGCTTCTTCTTCATCCAGGTCTGTGCTGGTGGAGGGGTCATCAAAGGGGCTGGGCATGCGGCGGCCCCACTTGCGGCCTGCCTGCCTGATGGGGCGCACCGGGGTCAAGGCTTCCCTGGAAGAGATGTGCCTTGTGGCTGACATCTCATCATCTTCTTCATCAGAGACCTGCAGAAGCCCAAGGCTTTCTGGCTGAAGCAATTGCAATGGCAGAAAAACATATCATCATCTTCTTCCTCAGGAACCTGCAGAATACAAGAGGCTGTGTGGCTGAAGCAATTGCAATGGCAGAAAAACATCTCATCATCTTCTTCCTCAAAAACCTGCAGGAAACAAGAGGCTGTCTGGCTGAAGCAATTGCCTTACCAAAAACACCTGTGCCCCTGCATGATGGGTGACATGGCGGCGAGGCGCTGGCAGAAAGAAGAAGAACATGTCAGACTCAGGCTGCCATCACGCTATTTCTTTTAGACATTCCTGACCACTTTTTCCTTGTATGTTACTCATGCTCTGTTTTGGAAGTTTTAACCACTTCACCCTTGTAGGTTGCTCATGTTCTGTTCATGACTGCATATAACCGCAAGCTACTGTCTGCTGTATCAGTACTGACCAGCAACTCCAGCAAATGATGCTGTCAAAATCACAGATCTGACTGAATCAATTAACTCAGTGCCTTCAAAGCTTATATGCACATGCTACCAGATGCAATGCACTTTGGGTTGCGCTGCTGTGTCAGCATCGGTGTGTGTTTGAAAGCAGCAACACAGATCAATCCTTCGGATAACCAGAGTGTGCCCAGAATCTTGCAGTCCTCGGTACCTCATCAGGGAGTTGCATGTCGCCCAGAACCCTGGAAGCGTACTGGCGCAGGCGATAGGCAGGGCCCTTCTGGCGGGTGAGCTCCACCCTCTCCACATACCCCGGCAGCCGCCTCACCCTAGCCTCCACCATGTCCTGCCTGCACCATTCATTTCATTTCGATTCAATTCAATTCAATTCAATTCAACTCAATTCAATTCAATTCAACTCATTTCAACTCAATTCAATTCATTTCATTTCATTTCATTTAGAGGTCTTAGGGCCGGCCATGACCATAAGACCAGTAGAATGAGAATGCCAAACAGAATATCTAACTGTTGTACACTATCACTCGCTTGTGAAAGGAGCCCATACATCTTCATCCTGTGGCTTGCTTGACTGCATCAACAGCCTGCTGTGGGCCCAGCATTTTGGCACTTGGTGCAATGAATTTGAAGACTTGTATCAGTTGACAGGACAGCTGCCATTAGGTGTACTTGTCAATCAACTATTTAGTCAATCAATCAGTCAGTCAGTCCCATCGGTCAGTCCATCAGTCAGTCCATCGGTCAGTCAGTCCGTCAAATAATAAGTCAGTCAGTCTTATGGGCAAGATGGCTTTGGGCTGCCTCCTGACACAGCTGCAAATAGTCAAAGTCATGCCATCGATGATAAAAGCTGTAGGCTCGACTCACAACCACAAACATTAGCGCAGACGTTTCCTGTTTTGCTGGCCCAGCAGAATCACACTAGCTTTTTGACTGAACCATTTTGGACTTCTTGAAGCATATTGTTTTGAAAGGCGCAAGTACCTGTTGAGTACCCTGGGCAGCCCGGTATAATACTTGGCTTCTCATCTCACTGACGCCGAAAGGTGAAGTCTTTTTCTTTCTTTGCATTTCTACCTGTTGAGTACCATGCGCATGGTGGCAGCCGCCTTGGTGGGGACAAAGGACTCCCAGAAGACCCCGGCCAGGACCGTGGGCAGGGCCCGGTGCAGGCGGTGCGCTCGGGGCCAGCTCAGCATCTCCACATACCTCTTGGGCCGGCCTGTCTCGTAGTCAAACGCCTGCAAGGACCACAGCTGAAACATCTTGTAATCAAACGCTTGCAAGGACCACAGCTAAAATATCTCGTAGTCAAACGCCTGCAAGGACCACAGCTGAGACATCTCCACAATGTAGACATGCGGTTTCACTGTCCCCAGACGTTTCTGAGTGTACATCTCCAGTGTAGGGATGACGTCTCTGAATTAAAAAAGACGTTTTGGGATTGAAAAGAGCTGAGTGCTGCCTGCATTGACTGTTGCTGGAGTGCTGATTGCCAGAATAGTGCCTGGCTCAGGGAGCTACTCAGGGCAGTATGAACCTGACCTGTAGGGAAGATTCTTTGTTGCATGGGTGAGTGAGTGAGTGAGTGAGTGAGTGAGTGAGTGAGTGAGTGAGTGAGTGAGTCAATGAGCGAGCGAGCGAGCGAGCAAGCGAACGAACAAGCGAACGAACAAGCGAATGAATGGATGAGTGCATGCATGCGTGCTTGAGTGAGTGAGAACTGAAAGATGTTCTGTTCTGAATCAAGCTGGATAAGGTCAAAGGTCTGTGTTGGCTGATGGGCATTCAGCCGTGAGCAGACAGAGAAGCAACTCACACAGATGAAAGTCATCTTACTTGTGAAAGATTGGACAGTGTGGTAGATACACAGAGGAATCCACATGCAGACAGGGCAACAGACAGACAGTTTGGGGGGTGGGTCATGTGCTTTATAGGCAGCTGCAAAATGTAGCACTGCGCACACTCTCCAGGTCATTTAATGCAGACTGACTCAACATACGTCGTAGTCATCAGTGTATGTCACGCCTCAAGACTGACTGCAGATGGTGCCCTTGGTGAAAGCACACAAATGCCATGGGTTTGTGCAGGGACAATCACACAAAGCAGCACAGTTGGGCACACACCAGAGCCATGTTCCACATGCTGTGATCATTGATGCCATTGATTTGTGCCATTGATTTGTGCAGCAGCAACCATACAAAACAGCACTCAGAACAGTTGGGCACACACCAGGGCCATGTTCCACATGCTGTGATTGTTGATGACATCCTTGCAGGTGGTCCTGTTGATTTGTGCAGCAGCAACCATACAAAAACAGCACTCAGAACAGTTGGGCACACACCAGGGCCATGTTCCACATGCTGTGATCATTGATGACATCCTTGCAGGTGGTCCCAAGGCGTGCCGCCATGTACAGCCCTGTGTTGCGCAGGCAGCTGAATGCCGCCCCTAGCAATGCTGCTGGCCGCAATACTAGCTCCCCTGCCACCACATGCCGGTCTCCCTGATTCATCTGCATGAGGGCACCAACTCTGACAAATTGTCATGCTGGCACATCCTGTGTGGACTTGAACAGAGTACATGAGGGCACCAACTTCAACAAGTTTTCATGCTGCCACATGCCGGTCTGCCTGGTTCATCTGCACAAAAGCACCAACTTCAAAAGATTGTCATACTGTCACATCCTGTGTGGACTGGAACAGAGTGCATAAGAGCACCACCTTCGACAAGTTCTCATGCTGTCAAATGCCAGTCCCCCTGGTTCATCTGCACAAAAGCACCAACTTCAAAAGATTCTCATACTGTCACATCCTGTGTGGACTGGAACAGAGTGCATAAGAGCACCAACTTCGACAAGTTCTCATGCTGTCAAATGCCAGTCCCCCTGGTTCATCTGCACAAAAGCACCAACTCCAAAAGATTCTCATACTGTCACATCCTGTGTGGACTGGAACAGAGTGCATAAGAGCACCAACGTTGACAAGTTCTCATGCTGTCAAATGCCAGTCCCCCTGGTTCATCTGCACAAGGGCACCAACTTCAAAAGATTCTCATACTGTCCCATCTTTTGTGGACTAACAGAGTGCATGAGGGTACCAACTTCAACAAATTCTCATGCTGTCACATGCCGGTCTCCCTGATGCATGTGCATGAGGGCACCAACTTCAGCAGATGCTCATGCCATCACATCCTGTGTTCAATGGCACTGAGTGCAGCAGCAGTGCTTTGACATAGCTTGCAGATAGCTTTACTTCAGCAAATTCTTGTGCTGTCACACCCTGTGTGAACTGGTATTGAGTGCAGCGGCACTTCTTTGCCATAGCTTGCAGAGAGTGTTGCTTCACCCAGGCATGAGGCAGCTGCATTACGAATGCCTGCAGCTTTTGGTATATGCCTGACAATGGAGAAATGCTTTACCCACGTGCATACGGGCACAACTTTCAGCAAATCTCACAGTCCATATGTGTCCACTCTGTATCTCAGCAGTTCTTCGGCACAGCTTGCATGTAAGCGTTGCCTCACCCAATTGAAGACAAGCATCAAGAGAGCAGAATGCGGTGCCTGCACCTTCTGGAAACATGCATGACGATGAAGAGCACTGATCAAATTCACATGCCATCAAGTCATTACTTATCCGACACACTGTACAAGTGTGATGCATGACAAGAGCAGGCTGGCTCACAAGAGCGGATGGCCCCTCATGGGGTGGGGCCTTAGCCTTGGCAGGAATGTAATTTTGTGCCAGCAACTATCAGGGTATGCCATGCACAGCAGACGAATCAGCATTTTGATGATGCTAAGGAGGCAACTAGTTGGTTGTCGTTTCTGCATGTCTGTTGCCCTGCTGATCCATTTATCCTGATGTTTACTGCCGTGGTGAATGTAGATCTGTGATTCCATGACTAAATCAAGAGCAGGCTGGTGAGAGTACTGAAAGTGCTGAAAGTGGCAACTGGGTCACCTGCAGGGCTGGGAAGCGCTTGGCAAGGTACAAGACTCCAGGGGACCAGCTCTTGAAGGCCCTGATCAGCACCTTGGCGGCCAGCCAGCAGTTGAGGGCTTGCATGCCTGTTCCTACTAAACACCGCGTTATGTGTCCCACGCTCAACGGCTCATGTTGTTTTGACTGATACACCCTGCAGAACATGGTGTGTATAAGATTTAGCAGAACATCTTTTATATGTACTGAAACAAAAGCACCTTGATGTTCAGTCATGACATACATTGAGCTAGCTATGTGTTCTTTGAGCAAATGCTGACATCCTGCATGCCACTGTCTGGCAGGCACTGTCACGTGTGTCTCAGGCTCAAGTGCTTGTGACGCTTCTGCTCAGCAAGCTGCCTAATTTGTGATGACGATGGGAATGGCAACAAATATGATGTACTTGGCACTCATGTGGCATCAGGAGAGAATGATCTGTTCAGATTCCTTGCTGCCCACCTGATCATGAGGCCCAAGTGTCGTTGGCAGGTGTTGATGGGGTTGGGGACAGACAGGTAATTGACAACCCTCTGTTGCCAGTACTCCTTGGACCCCTCCTGCCTGGCCAGGCTGTGATAGAAGCTGGTCAGGCCGGGGCTCTCAAAGGTGGTCACCCTCAAGATGTCCTTGAAGAAGATAGCACTGCAGGCGGCCGTGAAACCCCCCAGAGAATGACCTGCACCCGACGAGACACAGTGATCATGTGCTGGACAAGTTTGGGGAAAAGAAAAAGAAAAGACTACGCCTTTCAACGTCAAATTAATGAAAAGCCAAATGTGATACTGGGCTGCCCATTGACAAGTTTGGACCTGTTGGGAATCTTTGTGTTGGAGTTTGTATGACCAGAGCCTTACAAGCAAATGCGCATTGGAACAAGCTTGTGCTGTCTGTGATGGCTGTTGCTGAGACCTTGCTGAAATGCATGCTGTTGTGAATGTTGTCGGGGACTAAAGAACATACAAGCCTCACAAACACTCCAGACCTTGCTGCAAAGTTGCACTGCATGCTGCTGTGACTGCTGATGTTTATCGAGGCACCTCACATAGTTGCACCATGCCTTGTTTGAAGGGCAACAAGAGGAAATTGGACCGAACTGCATACATGCGAGATGGAGGCTTTCAAAACTCCAGAAAATGGTCCCAGAGCGCCATCCATGCTCAGACCACTTAAAAAAGAAATGAGTCAAATTTGGTGAGCCAAAAGGCAATGCATGCTGGCAGTCTGGACAGCAATAAACAGCTGATCTCAGTGAGCAAGAATGTCACAGCTCAGCTCAGGTTTGGGACAGCTACAGCCACTCAGGGTGACATACACAGGGCCATGCAGTAAGAGCCAGCGCTCTTTGCAAATGTGCTTTGAGTCAACAACTGCAACACACAGGGCCACAGAGGTGATGGGGGCACACACGCAGGGACGTCAACCCCTCACACAGGCCGATGCACATTGTCACTGGGCATCAGAAGTCACTCATCAGCAGAACAGGCAAGAACCACCAGCAACATGGCGTGAGAGTGTCAGAAAGCTCTATGTACCTGTGCTGAAAAAGCCCCATTGGACACCGGGGTACTGCCTCTGCAGCTGGGCCATTTCCAGCCTCAAATGTTTCACGGCACGTACTGCAAAGTACAGATCCCTGTTGGCATTCCTCCACACATCTATATCAGCTGCAAAGTTGCTGCGCTTGGTCAGCACGGTCCCTCTGAAGACAAATACTGCAGCAGCTACCTACAAAGCCAGCATGACTTTGGTAAAAAAGGAAAAGACAAGAAAAGACTGCGCCTTTTGGCGTCATTTTGATGAGAAGCTAAGTATTATACCGGGCTCCCCAGGTGCATGACTTTGTGCAACAGCTCACAAGTGCAATGTCACAGCTCTTCAACACCATCGAGTGTTGCACTACAATCCCAGAACCTGTCAACAGGAGCAGCACAACAAGCAATACACATGATACTGACCAACTAGCAATGACATTTACTGGGAGGTGCGATGGCAGAATATGTTGCATGCATGCTTGCATGCTTGCATACTGCTGGTCAAGATCCAGTGCCCTGTGCCCTGTGCCATAGCGGGCCTAGCAAAGCATGCATGCAGGCATGTATGCAGCTGATTCACTTGTATCACCTTTTGCTTAGGTGTGATGCTCTGGACTGGGGAGACGTAGGTTGTCATGCCCAGGCCAACAGCCCCATCCTCAACTTGCCCCACTGCCCTCAGCCCTCCTGAAGGGCGTCAGGACAAGTGAGCTATGCATGTAGAAAAGATGCACTCTAATGGAGGGCTTGGTGTGCAGCATATCTAGACTGTGCATAAGGCTGATGCATATGCCTAAACAGGACAGAGCAGATGTTGGCTTGCAAATGAGACACCTGCTTTTCGACTAGCAATGACTAGGCTTCTTACAGTGAGGCTTGTATGCTGCAGTGACAGGACTGATATGCTTTGTGGTACAAGAGCCGATGGCCCCTCATGGGGTAGGGCCTTAGCCTCAGCAGGAGTTGCTGGCAACCATCGGGGTAGCCTTGTACACTAGGCCTATCATGACTAAATCCAGGGGGGGGGGAGCTTTGTGATCTGAGGCTGTGGCTGTGTGCAGACCTGTGGGAACATTCCAGCGCTTGGAAAGCTTCTCCAGTTCTATCTGGGCTGGCAGCGTGCCCTTGTCAGGCCCTTCACCTTCCTTCTCTCCATAAGCACCAGAACTGCATAGAGCCAGCTGTGCATCTGTGGGTGACACCAGGGCTTGTAATGCGTCCCTGCATGTAGTGCAAAGTTTGTCTTTTGCGCTGCTTGCTTTTTACCAATCATCTGGGCCTTTGCAAGGCCGCTGAATTTGTGTAGTGACAGTGACAGTGACAAAAGCTGCAGAATGTGTCCTTGTTGCTTTGCTCGACACTATGCTAGGTAGTCTGGCTCAGGCTGACAAATTACTACAGGCTGTGCAGCAGAAAAGAAGGTGGCAGTGGTGAGGCGCACAGCTTGTAATATGCTTGAGACTATGACATACCTATCAATTGGCTGAGCAGGAGCAACTTTGGGAGAGTTCAGCAGCTCTTGCTCATCATCAGAAAGGTCTGAGACCGCCCCAAACTCATCGAGAGCAGTGTAGCGTCGGAGTATGAGGTGAGCATTTGATAGACCCGGCTGAATACTGAGGTGACCAGGCTTCAGAGACCGGGCAGACCTCCTCGGTTTGATTGCATGTCTAGCACTGTCATCGTCAGAGCCGTCCTCCGAAGTGCCTGGTGAGAATTTGACTGATTTGTTTCGTGGGACGGGTCGCTGCATGCTTACAGAACTTGACTTGAACGGCTCAAGCTCTGCTATGAGATCGTTGCATCTTGCAAATGTGTTGTGAATCAAGTGCAGCTGCCGTCAGGCAGTCTGACACAAAGTCAAAAACACATGCCACCAAGCTCGTGCAAGGGTAAAGGTGGCGCTACCACAGCCGTACAGGGTGCGCCAACTCAATGCACCCCGAGGTCTGAGACGCTGCAACCTTTCACGAACAATAGGCAATGTCAAAGAGCGTGAAACGGTTTCAGAGTAGCACCAGCAGTGCACGGAATCAGCTCAGGGGCTTAAGCACTTTTTGTTGCCGAGTACGTTGCTCGCCCTAGGCAGCACTTTGCTCCGATGTCAACAAAGCATATCTGTACAGCTTATTTTTCCTGCTGTGCAGGCTGAGAGTAAGCCTGTCCAACTGCAGTGTAGCGACTTCGCTGAACTGCAATTCTTCTTCAATGAGTGAGCTGGCCAAGAACAACATTTTGCATGTGATCAGACGTATTTCAAGAATCTGTTAGGAAAGCGAGAAAAACGCAGTCCTTCTGCGCTGAGTGCCCAAAACCTACTTACAGCAAACAGGCGTTTGCCACAAGGGCTGCGATGGCCCTCAACATGCCTGTGAGGTCCACACGGCTACTATACAAAAAGTTGCCGTAAATGCGAATGTAATTTCAAATGGATTGCCGATCGCAATATGTCACAGTCGCATTCCTCGTTCAGAGCTTGCATAAAGATTGATTGCACCAAGGATATAAAATGAACCTTGCTGATCCCGCAGCTGCAGGCGTAGCGTCTTTGGGATACAATGCAGTCAGACTCTGAGTCAACATGTCAGTTGGTTTCGGAGCAAAGTCATCTCTGCTGATGCCCATCAAGCGGTGTGAGAGAATGACGACACATCACGGAAATACCTGCTTTTGAAATCTTAAGTTGTTGAAAGCTACGATTAGTTGCTCGAGGCTCCTTTTTCTTTTCGCGACACGCCTCTGCACGCCGTGACGCGAACCATGCTGCTGACGAAATTCTGTCTGGCCGTCCTGCCGCTGATTGCAGCGGCACAAACTTCCACCACAGTCCAGGACGCAGGTGCAACTCAGCAACGTGATTGACAAGCCTGTTTGATTTGCGCAGGCGTCTCATAAGCTGATTAGCAGGGCGTGCATTCACTGACGGGCCTGTGCAACTTTGCGTTGTCATACGACTCTGCCTCCGGAGGCAGTAGGCTCTTACTGTTCATGATATATACAAAATCCAGAGCCGAAAATTTGAGTTACTTTCCTGCCGCGTGCAGGCAACTCGACGCAGCGCCTCGCTGACTGTGCCTCGTATGCCATCCCGCCTTCGTTTGCGCAGTACTTGAACACAAGCTTCCTTGGAGAGCGCCAGTCCATCGAAGTAGGACCGGTCAACTACTCGTACTACCAGTTTGGTCCTCTATATGCTGGGGCGACAGGTATGTATTCCAGATGTAAGCAGAGACTCTGAGCTGCAGGCAACGTACATAGTATGTTTGCAGACAGGTAGAGCTTGCACTGCAAGTTGCCAGATATGATGGCATAGGGTCCTGTGCCAGTATCTTGAGCCAGCTAGTGGAAGTGTGCTGAGAGTGTGCACTATTTGTTGTCAAGCATCCTTGAGCTGCTTGTGCTGTTACCAAGCAAGTGTGCACAGGAGCATCCCAAATATCTGAGGTGCATGTCTATTTGCACCTGTACAAGGCTGCCTCAAAACTTACACAGCTCTAGTCCGACTGCTGAAGCAGATTCAGTCGTCTCGGTTATTGTGCTGCAACATGTAGATGCACATGTGCATGCCAAGGAGCAACATAAACAGCAGTAGCATGTGATATTTTACAGCGGCTGCAAAGAGGCAAAGTTAATCAGTTGCTGTTCCAATGCAGGCAGGCCCTTGATCATGGTATCTGGGCAAGGCGCAACCCTTGGAATCTGGACCCCAGATCTGCTCAAAACCCTGGCTGCAGGCCGGCAGGTCACCATCTTTGACAATCGTGGCATTGGATATTCTACTGACGCTGACCCAGAGGAAGAAAACACCGTTTTGGGCTATGCAGACTCCACACTTGACCTAATTGATGCCTTGGGGCTGGAAAAGCCAGACATCTTGGGATGGTCCCTAGGTGGTTTCATTACTCTTACGCTTGTGACAAGCTTTCCAGAGGCAGTGAATCGCGTTGTGCTGGCAGACACCTCTGCTGGTGGTCAAGGTAACTGCCCTGTTCTGTCTGCATCAGAAGTTACTGATTTGATGACACATGTGTATTGTGAGGCACTCCTGAAGTGCTGTTGCATCCTGCAGCCAACATCTGCTTTTTCAGCTGACCTGTAGGGTGAAACCTATGGCGCCCTGTTTGCTTGCTGCAGCTTCTCTGATCATGATGGTGCCTGACGTTCGGTGATTGTCATCTTTTGTTGTGCATGAGCTGTGTGCAAGCTTGCTTGGCAACCCAGAGCACCTAGTACGTGACGCACTCTTGACAAGCAGGGTCACACTGCAGGCACATCAGCAACAAGCCTTGCAAACCTGAATGCTATTTCAACAGTGCTGCTGTCTGGACAGCCCCTTCCGCCAACCTACATCTACCCAGACACTGACGCTGGCAATGCTGGGTTGTGCCGCCTTGTTGCCTCCCAAACGGTCATGCCAAACGACCCCACTACGGCTGCACAAGTGGGGTTGCAGACACCTGCCATAGAAGCCTACCTAGAAGGCCCAGATACGCCAGCGTACACTGGTTTACACAACCTCACTAACCCACTGTTGGTCATTGCTGGCACCCAGGATCAGATTTTGTCAGTGCAGGATGATATGACAATAGTAAGTATGGTGTCAGGCGCCAGTCTGCTGCAGTATGCAGATTCTGGCCATGCCGCCATCTTGCAGCATGGGGCCACCAATGGTGCTGTGATATCAGCTTTCCTGGATGCTTGACAGCATGTGTGTGAAGAGTACAAGCGCAAGCACGACCCTTATGTATAGTTGTAACTTTATGCTGTACAGTTGTACTTGAAGTTGCACAGGTGTGCCTTGTCTGAATCTACTTTAAGAGAAGCGGTATGCAGTTTGACAAATGTATTCAATGTATGATGCATCATATGGACGTCTGTAACAGTTGTTGCAAATGTGCAACAAGGATGTAGAGTTGCAGTAGTGACGCAGTATTGATGCAAGCATCCAACAAACCAACTCTTAAGTGAGCAAGTTTGCGATTGGGCAGGTGTGCCGTAGAGCAATTGCAAGCTTGTGAGTTGTCTGCCTTGTCAGATACCAGCGCCAATGCGTTGAAGTTGACGTTTTCAGCTGCTGCTAAGTGCCGTACAACACTTGTGGCATTATCATTAAAACTGAGCATGTGTGCAGCAACACTCATTAATCGATCAAGGCCAACTGAGCATTCATGACCAGCTGTGCATTCATGACCAGCCTGGCGTTTTGTGCAGACACCCAATACACGGGCGTTTTAGAAGTCTGTCAATGTTGCATACGGTGGCCGCAGCTATTCTTACGTGAGCGGTTGCTGGTTTTACAGCAGATTCTCAGCTGCTCATGCAGCTTCAACAACCATCAGCTACGTACCCTACCATAAAAAGCGCATGTGCCGTCCTGCTTGGTGTGACAAGCCCGAAGCATTCTCCCATTGTGACCAAGAGTGGGTGCTGCAGATGTGCGCAGATTGCCGCTTTTGCTTTCCGACCACACTCTGTGATCTGTAAAGTGCGACAGGGCCGATGCGGAAGAGCAATGCATGGACGAATGCGCTATGGTCGGCCATCTTACCGCTGACGGTGCTCACGCAGTCACCTGGTGAGCAACTTGTCGCTGTGTAACACCTGGGGAGTTTGTGGCCCCATAAGGCCTGCTTCCTGTACTTAACAGAGTCATTGTGCACATGTCATGCGATGTCATCACAAGCAGCACCAGACTCAGAAGACCCTCCTGCATCATTTATGCAAGCAGGCATGTCTCTCTGTGCAGAGCCTGCTTGCCCAAATAAGTTGTCTGGGCATGCAGGTAACTCAACAGAGCGCTTGGCTAGCTGCAGCAACACAACCTTGCCACAGTCATTCACCCAGTACCTGAACACCAGCTTTTTGGGAGAGCGCCAGTTCATACAAGTGGGATCAGTCAATTATACATTCTTCCAGTTTGGGCCCCTGGGTTCCTCAGTCACAGGTACATACCACATGTTGTCCATCATGGATCAATTTCATGAAGCGTTGCTGGCTTACAGGCCCCAACATCCTGAGTCTTTCCTCTTTTCAACATGATGGCTTTGCATTGCGTTGCATGGCTTGCAGAACTTACTGGTCTCACGTCAGTGCTGACAATTGCAAGGCAAATGGCCTTATACTTTTCCATCATACCCAGTGCGCGTGCAGAAACATCCCATTAGTGGTGTTTCCCAACCCTACTTTAGGCAGCTGGGACTACGTGTTGGCAACAAGCCAAGGCTTGAGCCCCATTAACCTCTCAAAATCTCTTTGCCAATTTGAGTACATGCAATCAGGGGTCCTCATGAACATCAGGGGCATTCATGCAGCTGAGAGCTCTCGAGTATACTTGAGTATGCACGATCTGTGAGTAGGCCAAAAGTCCCGTTGCACACCCATGGAGTACCCCAAGGTCACTCAGCTGTGACCATGTAATGCAGGCCGGCCGCTGATCATGGTGTCAGGTCAGGGTGCAACTGCCACAGTTTGGACCCCAGATTTGCTACAAACACTGGCACAAGGCAGGCAAGTCACAGTGTTCACCAATAAAGGTGTTGGGTACTCCACTGATGGAGAGGAGACAGAATCTAGCAGCGTTTCAGGTGTGCAGTGTGTGTCTGATGCATGAAAATGCAGCAATGTATCACAGCTTGGGACATCCGTAAATTGTACACAGGTCATACATGCGCCAGTGCAGGTAAGTATGCTAGCCAGGGGTTGTGACTGTAAATGCAGCTGCATGCAAGGACAACCATGTGTGCTCTTTCTGTGTGCATCCTGCTGACTGTCTGGACTGCCATGAGCGCATATAGTTTCACATGCAATGCGCTGCAGAACTTTCCTCTTTGAGAATTGCTGCATGCAAAGACATGTCATGTAGGAACCAGTGTCTATCATTCCAGCTTCATGTAGTTTTATGCTGAGCACACACAGCATCTCGCAGCAAGAACAATGTATATGACAGCGGACGATCTCCTCTCTGCCAGGGCTTGGCACTACAGTCTGAAGGCCAAATGAAACAGGGCTAAGCATGATGGTTCTGCAGGCTACGCAGACTCCACAGCTGACTTGATTGAGGCCTTGGAGTTGGAACAGCCTGACCTATTGGGTTGGTCATTGGGCGGTGACATTTCCCTCTACATTGCTGAGTTCTATCCAGACATGGTGAATCGAGTGGTGGTGGCAGACACAACCAGCGGTGGCCTTTTAGGTAAATCTCATGTCATAGCTATCATGAGGGCTCTGACAGCAGCAGCTTGATATCACTTTACCACTGCAATTCGTTGCAGTCAATGCTGTCATTGCACTGACAGCCACAATTTCTGGCTGCCAGATTGTCTTTGGCATGCGGCAAAGTGCTGCTTTCAGGTTTGTGCAGCATGCTCTGCACTGTCACATACCTTGTGTACATATGATTTCTTACTCATGGTATGCTTTCACTCCAAGTCAAATGCAGGTCTTGCAAACAGTGTTTGGGGAGGCTCAACACTCATGACTTACGACCAGATGAATGTCTTGTTTGCAGGATACTCAGCTGCGTCACAAGCTCTTGCAGTGCCCCTTGTGCCGGTACACTTGCAAGGACTACCAGTGCCAGCAACCTATATTTTCCCTGACAATGACCCAGGCAATGCTGGGCTCTGCCGCTTTGAAGCATCCCTTGCAGCAATGCCCAAGGAGCCAGTCACACCTGAGCAAATTGCTGGACAGAACTCAGCAATTTATGGGTATTATGGTGATCCTCAAAGTACTGTCTACCATGCTCTGAGCAACATTACCACAGAGGTGCTGGTCATTGCCGGTACATTGGACGAGGTTGTCTCCGTCCAGGATGATATTCTGATAGTCGATATGATTCCTGGCGCAAGCTTTCTGCAATTTGCTGATGCTGGGCATGCAGCTATCTTGCAGCATGCTGTTGAGGCTGGTGAAGTCATCTCTGCCTTCCTAGATGCATAAAGGGATCTATGGTGAGCACGCCCGTATACAACAGGGTAACGGCAGGAATGGCACCATTTATACAAACATGCCACAACTGCAAGCACGTTGAAGAATATCTTATGTTGAGACATGGATGTCCATCTAGACTGCATTGTGTACTATGACTGTGTCTGCTGCATAGCCAGCGTGTGATGCATGATGGCTCGGGCACCCTGCCTTGGCACACCAAATTTGCAGTTTACCTGTGCCAGTATTACTAAGCAGCAATAGGGTTCTAGCGGGATTGATCACATGTCGGCAAGTGTGTAGTACTGCATGCGGCCAGTCTGTACTAGCAGGGTCCTCCTTGGCGATCATCAACTTTATTGCTGTGTCGTCCGTATTCCGTGCACCACTTCGTGACCCAAGCAGTGTTGCTCGGAAATATGCCGTGCATGCATATGCAGTCTTCCCTTGCTAGACAGTTGCCCGGCTGCAGCACAACCGGCAGAAGCAACACCCAGCTTCAAAGCAGTCGTCTGTCACACAGAGCATTTCAGCCGCAAGCGGCACGCCCGTTTACCACCAGCAATCGTACAAGCTCCTGCACTGCGCAACAAGGCAGCCGATGCTTGAGAGGCAGAAGTCGGTCCGCTGGTCGCGTTTATGCTGCATCTGCTAGCCAAGAAGAAGCGGATCTCAGAGCGGACTATGGAGCGCTCAGTGAACGTTTGGAGGTGAACCAGCTGCTCCACTGCCACTTACAGGACCTAGCCTGCATTCTTTGTTGTTTCTCCTTGCACCTGTTGTGCTCCTGGGTAAACTCTTTCAACATGCTTTGCAGAGTCTAGCTGATGAGGTTCATGAGCTATTGCAAGGCAACAGCCTGTATCTAGTAGGCATGATGGGCAGCGGCAAAAGCACAGTTGGCCGGCTTGTAGGCAAAGCTTTGAAGTACCCTTTGTTAGACACAGATGCACTGATTGAGCAAAGCAGTAAAGCCACTGTCAGTGAGATATTTGCTGATGAGGGGGAGGAGGCGTTTCGAGACCTGGAAGCTGAAGTGCTGCATGTGAGTCCCATACTTCCTCTGACTCACCTGTTGTTTCCCCTTGAACAAGGCAAGGCGCTTGTATGTGAGCTGCGAGCTGTAAGCTGTGAGTTACACGCTGCGAGGTGTGAGCTCCAATGCGTGATCAGACTTGTTGGCTGGCTAGTGCATTGTGAACTCTCTCTATTTCCCTCTCATGCTCATCAAGCTTATTACACTTTTCCTTGAATTGCAGCAATTGATGCCCTTCACCAAGTGCATCATAGCAACTGGCGGTGGGGCAGTCATCAGAAGGAAGAACTGGGGCTACATGCAGCATGGTGTCGTCATATGGCTTGATGGATCCCCAGAGCTTCTGGCCAGCCATGTTTTGGGGCAATCCGGCGGCACAAAGTCACGACCGCTGATCTTCAGCAACACTGATGTGCAGGAACAGGTCAGTACCCTCTTGACAAAGGGTACTCTCTTTTCACTGCCAGAGCAGACAGCAAATGATCTTACTTCATTGTACTAGGGTGGGCTTGCTGTCAAAATGTAGTTACAGTGTACTTACCATGTACTTGACACACAGTTACAATGAGATACATCCCGGCGGCATCATGACTGCATCACGACTGCTGATCCACAACATCACAGATGAACAGCTGGTCATCAGCTTGTTGCAGCCATCTAATGGGGTGCAACATTGCGCTGACCCTTCATCAGGAATGCACAGGTTGGCAGGAACCTGTCCAGTCTGATTGAGACCAAAACACATGTTGTTGCTTGTTTGCTGATTGCCAATTTACCCCCCAGAGTAAGCTTGTTTGCTGATTGCCCCCCAGAGGTCCACCCAGCCTTTGGTATAAGCTGCTATGTGTCAGGATGTGACTCAGCAGGTCACGGGTTCAAGCCTCAGTGGTAACATGCTGATCTCTCAGGCTTCCGTGTCGGGTAGTGGGCAGAGGTATTTCTGCCTCGTAATTGCGCCTATGGCACTCGCCCTGTCAGCGCACACCCCTTGGGTGCAATTAGTGTCTCATGTTAGTGCATGTTGGCTCACAGGACTAGGGTTTAGGCACACCTAGTAGGTACCTAGCAAGAACGATTAGCTGGAACGCCTGTAAATTATTATTATTATTAATTTAAGACCTCATGCGGGGGGCTAATCAGGGCAGCTACTCTGCTTTGTACCTGACCATGGGGCAAGACATGGGTTTATATGATGAACGAACAAACTGTGGTAAAGACGGTGTATCTTTGAGCACTAAACACATTCACAGCCTGTCCCTTGGTGCAGCCATGTAGCAGCATCAATTGACAGCTACAGATCTCAGCCATGCTGACGGCTACAGCATGTCATGCATGCAAGACTTTAACAACAATGCATTTGCTGATTTTCTTTTCCTTTTTTGCTTTTGCTTCATAGGTCTACTGTACAAGGCATACCCTGATGGTTGCCAGCATAGACAACATGTCCTGCTAGGCTAAGGCCCTACTCCATGAAGGGGCATTGGGTCTTGTAAGTTGCTGAGATTCTGCACCACTACAGAGTGGAGCACAGACACTGTCCGTGTTGCTGCAGGCGTCTCAGCCGCCGGAGGCTGGTGAGTCAGATGAGTACAAGCAGACAGTTGAGAAGCTGAGAGGGATTCTGGATGACAGGCAGGGCAAATACAGCTTTGCTGATATCAGAGTGCCACTGCAATCGGAAGAGCATGGCAGCCTTGCAGCAGAAGCTGTTGTTGTTGCTTACAGGTAACCTACTCACTTACAGACAACCCAGTTGCCTACAGGTAACATAGTTGCTTACAGGTGACTCAAAATGACTGGCAATCTGGTTATGCATGTTTGGTGCATCAGGATTAGGATTGCATTCTTTCATGCAGCATGGATGTTATGCTGATGAATGTTTGTAAATTCAGCCAAAAGCATGCTCAGAGCATAATGTCTAGGGGCAGCTGTGGTAGTAAACCCATCACATGCAGCTGCTAATGATGCTGAGTGTCATGCCCTGCATGTCTTTGCTGCTCTGCAATGCTGCTGATGAATCGGATAGCTGATAACAGACTCCTGCTATGTACAGCATCAATGTGAGCGTATATCAGCGCAAGCATGCTTAGACACTGAGACCAAGTCTTGACCTGCAGGGTTCTAAAAGCTGTCAAGGACAGGCTGCACAGTTCTGCCGCCGAGCGTCAAGCGAAGAGAAAGTTCAAGATTGAGGGTGCAAACGATGTGCCAAAGACAATGCAAGTGAAGCAGAGTCCAGTGTCAGCCAATGGCCACGAGTAGCCGCTCCTGTCATTGGCTGCAACAACCATGCTGCTTTATCAAACGCAGCAGTCAATCTGTCAATAAGCTCACACGGCACTTCTTTTGTACCCATTTGATAGCATTTGATGAAGCAGAAGAGTAGAAGCAGATGACAGATGACAAGGCATGCATTTGAATCTTCAACGAAATTGTGAAACAGTTCGAACATGTAGGCTGAATTGGGGTAAATGACACAGTTTACTACTAGAACAACCAATAATCGATTAGTTTAATCCTTGACATACTTGCCCACAGCAGGGTCTAGGGTTTTAGCAGTCTGCATGCATTCATTTGCTTCATCTGTTCGTTTCAACTGCTTCAGAATGCTGGCTCTAGCCAATGCAGCTTTCACAGCTAAGCCACGCACCGCATCAATCTGAATTTTTCTGTCCCCTGACGCTGTACCCTGTTGCTGCACTGTACTGGTCACTTTCTGCTTCTGCCCATTGCTTTGGTCCTGCTGTTGAGCTGCATGAGGCTGGCTGTTGCCACTTGCTAGTAACAATCCTGAAGACAGGGTTTCTGCTGCTGTCAGTGACTGTAAGGCCGCATCATGCTCGGCTTGCATCTGCTGTGAAATGCCTGCTCCAAACCAGCAGCGCGCCTGCTGATGCTCATCCTGCCATCAACAAAACATGCTTATGCTTACTAACACCTTATCCTGCATTGCTGCAAATGTTTAAACCATGAGTTACAATACTCTCACATCTTGACTACAGGCTTGTAGCATGAACCCAAACACCTCCCCTCCCTTGGGGGCGCTTGCAAGTTACAGCCTGGCCATTGCAAGTTACAGCCTGGCCATGTTCTGTGGCTTCATTGCATGCTGGAGTACGCGCAGCAAAAGCTGTATGCCAATGCATGTAGCGGCATACTGCATGCATTCATCACAACCATGTGGGCATGCAACATGTAATCTTGTCCTGCTGGGCATCTACTGCAAAACAGATGATGCACACCAGCTGCTGCTTCCAGACTCTTTCTGAGAGTCTACCACATAGTCTACCACAGAGTCTACCACACAGTCCACTACACAGTGCATCACAGAGTCTTGCTCAGAGTCCACCATGACAAGTGATTGCACAATACCTGTTGCAGTCCAGCAGCAGTCAAGAAAGCTTGCTCAGCCAGGGGCCATTCCCTGAGGGCTGCATGGTTCTGCCCCATCGCAAAGTGTCCTGGTGCATTGTGTGGCTCTAGCTCCAGAACTCGCTTGAGACAGTGCTGAGAAGCCCCCAAAGCGCCCTCAGCCCTAAGCTCAGCCGCCTGGGGAAGCCAAATCATGTTGTCCTAAAACGTCTCCACAATGTAGAAACGCATTTTTACTGTCCCCAGGCGTCTGTGACTTTAGATTTCCAGTGTAAGAATTGACGTTTTGGAACTGAAACAGACGTTTTGGGATTGAGAAGAGCCATTGCTCGCCACTTACTGTTGCTTGCAATCCACTTCTCGCTTGTCCAACATGATACTTCAAAGGCAGCAGCAGGATCTATTGGGACGCAGCATGTGCCAGCAAAGATGGTGAGTGAACACAGTCAATTGAACCTACCTTCAGAACAGAAAAGAAAAGAAAAGACTACGCCACTTATGCAGTGGCGTTGTATATGGGGGACAAGTGTGTGAAACACTGCCCTCCTGGACCGAACCTACCTTCACTATGACTGCAGTAGCATCTGACGCTCTTGCAGCCATTGCTTGGACAGCCGGTGATACAGTCAGCAGCTTCTCCATGTCGACAGGCTGCCCCCTTGGCAGGTTGCCTTTTGCACTGATGGGCTGCCCATTGGGTGTGCCCTCTGAGGTCTGCCCACTAACTGAGATTGGCTGTGGCACCTGCTGGTTCTGAGCTTTTTGTTCAGACATAATTTCGGCGTCAGCTGTCAGGGCATTTTTTGAAGGGCCAGAGGGCAACCCCATAGCAGCCCTGACTGAGGGCATTTGCAGTACATGACCCTGCACACATGACAGCCTTAAAGAAGTGCAGCTGTCAAAGCTCCTTTGTACAGATGTTTGTCAGCAGTCACTGAAGCACGAGATGCACAAGCAGACTAATGTTCATCAAAGTAGCAGAAGAAACTGTTCAAAGGTGACTGTGGCAGAGGCTTGTCAGTGTCAAGGGAAGTATGGTAAAACAAAGTTGTTGTGGTTCACCATTCATCAAAGGTCAAAACATAGAGAAAAGACGTAAACAAAACACCCGTCGAAAACAGCAGATGAGAGAGGAGAGTCTCAAGAGCCGATGCCCCCTCATGGGCTAGGGCTTAGTCTCAGCAGGATTTGTAAATCTATGCTGGCAACCATTGGGTTATGCCTTGTACAATAGGCCTGGCATGACTAAATAAATAAGACAGGAAGACTGCATGACTACGGTAGCTCTGATGTAACTCCTCTCTCAATGCAATTGTGCATGACACAGAAGCAGCACATACTAGTGGCGCATGCCATGACAGGAAACAATGACAAGATCAGTGACTACAATAGATGACATGAAATGACAGAAAACAATGACAAAAATGAATGACAGGGAACAACGACAGGGAACGATGACAGAAGACAATGACAGAAGACAATGACAGGAAACAAGGGAAGGGATTAAAGTCATCTCACTTGGGCAAGGGCGGTCAGGCTGGATGCCAGCCAATACAGAACAGCTCCTTGGGGCAGTTGCAGGGCAATGATGAAGAGCGGAACGGTGACCCATTCCAATACCAACTTTACATTCCCCATCACCCATCGCATGACTGCGTTGCCTGCAGCAGTTGTGAAACATTTGTTTTGTGTATGCTGAGGTGTAGGATGTACCTGATGCCTGCAGACGGCTCTGCGCTGCAACTTTGCAGCAGAGAAAACAGCGACACAAACTGCGTTGCAACTTTGCAGGCAGGGACAGCAGCAACACAAAGTGTGTTGCAACTTTGCGCGCAGGGAAAACAACAGCACAAAATGCATTGCAACTTTGAAGGCAGGGAACACAGCAGCAAAAACTGCATTGCAACTTTGCAGGCAGGGAAAATTGCAGCACAAAATGCATTGCATTTTTGCAGACAGGGACAACAGCAACACAACATGCATTGCAACTTTGCAGGCAGGGAAAACAGCAGCATAAAATGCAACGTAAATGCAGCTGCAACACAGAGTCTTCACTGATTGAGGTCTCATCACAGCTGCACAAGATATATAGCAAGCATGGGCAATGCCAAATTAGCTGGCAAGATAGTTATTCCAATGTCAATGCATGTCGATGCACATTCAAAAGCACTGCCATACATTGAGCACCAGACCCTGATTCACAGCTGCTCTACAGGTTTGCAAGCACAGAGAACGGCAAAGCAGTCACATACGCCTTTGTATCAAATCATGCACGTTTAGTATTGACAGCATTGCCTAACCTTGAGAGCTGTGTGTGGAGGAAAAGCTGCGCTGGATGTTGGCAAACATGGCTATTGCCACCCCAGCAGGCAATACCATTCCCCAAGATCCCAAAGGGGCATTTACAGCTGCTAAGTCCAGGGCTGGTCGGCACAGGTCTGTGAACCAGAACAGCCCTCCTGCAGAGCCCCACAACAATCTCAAGGGGGGCTGCATGTGTGATGCATGTGTTGAACAAAGTTGTGCTTCATGTCACGCCAGATTTGTACATGTATCAACATGCAGACAAGGGCAGGATGCCATTAGCATCTGTATGACATCACAACTGTGCAGAGACATGCAATCTTGAGTGATCCCAGAGATCTTAACATTCAGCAACCAGGATGCGATCAGCCTCATACTGATGACTTAGGCTTCCAGCCTAATGCAGCAAGGATAGCAGTGCACCCTGTGTGACTATACTGCTGCTGTTGTACTCTATTGTGAATGCCTGCTCTGAGACAAGCAGCCACACAGCAAGAATGATGACTAACCTGTGTGAAAGCTTGGCCAATCTGAGGCCGACATCCTTCGCACTGCCATGACTGCTGTCACAAACAGCGGAATCTGCAAGTCATACAAAATTGTCCAGGACTGTTACCATTGTCATGCACCCGGGCAACAGCAACTGCAATGTTGTGTAGACCAAGGGCAGCTGTCTAGCAGTAGTGAGTGCTACAACAGGAGTGCTGAAGCTGCAGATCATGACAGCAAGCCCGCTTTTTTACAAGCAGCACTCCTTACATACCGCACTGGCTCAAATTGATCCTGCACTTTGAAACTGTTTTTGTTGTCCCACACTACACCATGAGACATTGCATCATGGTGCAAGCACTGCGTATTTGTTGCATGTAGCCACAAATTATGATGTGTTATGGTCAATTATTTGGCCTGGTTTGGCTTTGATTAGCACCTTGCAGCGCACCATCAAGTGACAAATGCAGGGGGTATTTGTGCCAGTACGGTACAGTATTCCAGTAAAAGCAGCCAGCCTGTCAGAGGAAATGGACAAATGGCATGAACAGAAAAACAATTATTGCACTGTGAAAGCCTTTATTGCACTGCAAAGTCATTTATTGCACTGCAAAAGCATTTATTGCACTGCAGAAGCTCTGACCTGAGCCACAGGAGCAGCTACAATCCAGAAAGGATGTGCAATAGAGTGCTGCTGTCTCAAACTTGTCAGCCTCTGCAGTGTTGTCTGGATCCGCTGCTTTGTACTACTAGGAGGAGCACTACCATCATTGGACAGACCCCTCTGGGCCTATGAGACACGTGGTGGAAGTCAACTGCTTTTCCAAGAAGCAAGGCTTGCACTAGTGTATGGTTGCATGAGATCACACTGTACAGCAGCAGATCAGTCAGTGCAGCATGACATGCTCCAAAGCTCATCTTTCACTACTTGCCCTTGGTGTCAATGATGGTGCGCAGTATTTCTTGCTGAAGCATGCAGGCTATACAGATTGGGCCAGCTGTGCTGTAGAGATCAGCAGTACACTGCATCACCAAGGGTCATGCAGTCTCACCTGCTGAAGCAGAACGCCAAGTCCCGCTGATGCTTGAACCTGACGAAGTGCCAGAGGAAACAAGGCAGCTCGGATGCCTGCAGATAAGCAGAAGTTCATGATACAGGATGAAGTGAAGGCTGAAACGAGGCAGCTTGTGAATGTCTGACACCATGCGGGAGGTGGATGAAGCAGGGAAGGGTCGTCACCCAAGGCTGTGACTGACAAAGTGGCCCACCAAGGCAACCCAGTGGTTGAGTGTAGCCCATCAATGAGACTCATTGCAGCCCCGACGGGACCATCTGAAGACGGGCCAGTGACGTGTTCTACAACGCCATGGTCAACAACGACGTCTGTTGACCAAGGCTCTGGCGACAGCGGCGAGAAGTTTTCAACATCGTCACCAGCCTTGCTGTTCGAAGCGTCAGGCAGAGTGCTTGCAAATCGGACTTGTCGATCTGGTTGAAACTTCTTGCAGAGCAGGTTCCTGCACGACGCCCGCTCTTCAGCAGGAGTGACTGGCCATGCGTAGTCAACACCCGCATCAGCATCAAGCGACAAAGTTGCCCGAAAAAGTACCTGGCTGCTGGTGCGTCAATGAACTTCCAAACGGACGTCCTGTGCATCTGAGCGCTTTGTCAGCATGCGGCATCACTCTCCGAGCAAGGCTTCAAAGGCTTCGAAACAGGGCAAGCTCCGAAACCAAATAGCACAGTACCAATATTCCCAGGCTTTCCAAAGCTGGGTAGGCGCAGGATAAATCTTGCCTCTGTAGCCTGTCTTGGTGCATCCCTGTATGGCCTATTAATGCGCCAATTCTGACAGTCACGTAATGCAACATCATTGAAGCTAGACGTCGAGCCAGGTGAACAAATCCCCTTGACCTCACCAAACAAAAGCTTTCTGAGGCAAACTATCTTTAGGCATCCTGAATTCATGACCCACCTGAATATGGTGTTGCGCCTATTCAGTATGACAACTTGGGCACACTGCTATCAGCACTGCAGTATAGTGTACTGCAGGGGTGTAATCAGTTACCTGCATGTTGGCTCTTCTTTGGACTGCCACATGATAAGTAACAATTTTTACCATCGTGTACAACAAGTTCCTTTGATGCTTTTGGTGGCAGATATATGTTCCCAAAAATGCATAACACCTGGACCATATAAAATACACATATATGTAATGCAATGTTATGTTAGGCTGACGCAATGCTTTGCTATGCATCGCTGAGGCTATGCTTACAGTCGTGGTGAGTACAATACTAGATTTGAAATTTGCTGAGAAACACAAGTAGATTCTGCTGCTGACAGTTCTGACAGGCCATGAGCTCAAAAACAAAGCATGTAGAGCAAAGCTTGCAGGTTGTGTCAGCAGCACACCAGACCCAGATGTTTTAGGCAAAGCAGAGATACCAATGAGCGACAAAAGCAAAGCAACTTCTTTCTGCATGCAGAGGAATACAGAGAAGGGAACACTGTAATCAAGGTTGTCATGATCATGTGTTTGTGAGTTTTGTTCTGATGTCGCCATACAGCTACTCCCCGCAATACGCCAGGAGCAGCTGCTGTTATCAGATTGATGATCAAGTTCAAGCTGGCACACAAAGCAGTGCTTGTTTCTCACAATGCCGCAAAACTGACCGACCGAACAGATGCATGACCTCTGGTGTGTAGGGTAAATGAGCCCATTGGAAAACCAGGCTATAAGCTGGCAACCAAATAAAAGACAGACACATGCATTTAATATGCCTTGTGTCGGTCAAGCTCTGATATGGCACCCAAAAAACTATACCGCATACTCTGACCAGACCATTTGCCAATAGAAGACTGCCTGTAGCGCCGTATAGAGCTCAGATAGGTGCCAAAAGCATCTGTGTCAGCTGCATGTGTTGCCTATGCTAGCAAGAGGAGGCGAGGCAGCTCTCCACAATTTCCTGATAGGGGTTCCGCTTCTGCAGCGGGATATGACTGCTGCAGCTGCGCCTTGCACCTGTGCAACACATTTCAGGGATAGTGAGGTACAGCATGGAAGCAGCAACACTGCACATGCAAAATGTAGATTTTCAGGTGTGATTTGATTATGCATGCACCCAGTGAGATGCATGCAGGAAACCCATTGACATATATGACATGGTGACCTCAGTGTGAGTTGAGAGTGAAACATTGAGGCATCAGAGATGGCTAACCTCAGTCTGCAGGGCCTCAATGCTCTTGCTGGCATCCAGAACAACCCATGAGTTGTCCTGCAATGCGTCAAAGCCTCGCTGCACTTCTTGCTGGAAGGCAGTCTTTTCATACCTACATGTCACAAGAAATGAGCATGCAGCAACAGCATGTTCATTCAAGGTCACATCATTTAAGCATGCCATGCTGATTGCATACAACACCATGAATATCTGCCATAGCCAAAAGCTGTTATGTCCTGCCAGTGCTCGCTCATGTTCATGACCGCCCATAACAATTACCAGGTCAATACATTTACCTTTCACTGCCGTACCCACCACGCTGGGCAGCATCTTCTGACCTTGACAGACGCAAATACAGAACCAGGTCTGGTGCAGGAAGGCCAGTCTCTGGGCCCTGCACCAGTAAATGTGTGATGACACCATCAGAAGGCACCAATGCACAGCCAACGTATTGCAGAGACAGAACATCGTACCTTGCACCACGCCAAGTCCAGCCCAGGCAATTGCTTTGCAGAAGTGAACACTACCCCAGAGTAGGAGTACCTGTCCACAACTAAGGTGGTACCTGCTTGCAGTGCTGCCAACATGGCCTCCCTGTGGCACAGCAAGATCAAACCTGTTTCTGCTACTCACTGCAACAGCTGACAGAGTAAACTCGGGATCTGATGCGTGCTTGAGCAAGATGGCTGACAGGTGTGCTTTACTACCTTTTTTCCCAGCGGTTTGCACAGAAGAGCAAGTGGACAGCAGCATCGTCTAGTTCTGTCTTGCTTGTCAAGTAGCTGTCTATCATGCGCCCGGTGCCTGTTTGCCTGTCAGGGAACTTCCATAATTCAGCCTTGACCTGCAGAATCCAGCCTGCAGCTGATCCCTTTGCAGGACCTGCTGTTTTGCAAACAAGGTACAGCATTCACGACCACTGCGTACCCCAGACGTTTTCAAATGATCCACCAAGCTTTCTGATTGAGTGGTTTTGCCACATCTGTCCCCGCCCTCGAACAGAATAAACGCTCCTCTCTGACAGGCAGTGATCTTGGAAGTGTTGAGTTGGGAACTCATCCTGTGCGCCTTTGGTGCCACAAGGGCTACCTGACGCAACCCCTTAGTGACATGCCGCATGCGGCAAGAGGAAGCCCTGCGTCTTTACTTTGTGCAAGGGTCATGCTGCGAAAGGTTTGAACCACAGCAGGAGAGAGCGTAAGACGGCCTGACGCCGTACCTGGTTTCTGCCATCGAAACGATTGAACTGCAGTCAACGAGATTTTGGCCATTGCCGACAGCGGCTGCCTTTAGCGCCTTCAGGCAAGAGCACCGGGCGGAACACACCATACTCCGGCAATGTCGCAATCTATTCCCCTCGTATTTTCGACGCAGAATGTATTTCAGGGACCACACCCTAACACCAGGCGGCAGGCACATGTAACGGCTAGACGCCTCCAACAAAACAACCGCAGGCAAGCAGCTGTCAATGCTGCTAATGCTGCAGCTCGAGCACCTGTAGAAGAAGCTCAGTTGGTGAGTGCTTGTTGGCACTCCGACACTGCACTCTTGCACAGCGCTGAGTCACCCTGAGACTTAGCCGGCATCGGTTGCAGGCATCGCAGGCGAATGGCACAGGGTCATTGGGCTTATCAGAGCTCACGGCTGTGGGTCCACTTGACGGGTGCGTTTGCTTACAGTAGACTCTTCCGCAACGTACGAGGCGATGTTTTCTGTTCGCAGCGGAGCATATGCCCCTGCAGGCGATATGGCAGCAAAGTTGCTGCACTCCGGCAGACTTTCAGCGAGTATGGGCTAATAAAATTTCGGGTACTTGTCGAGTGTCGTTGGCTGCAGCAGCTGTCAGCCATCCCCGAAGTCACTGAAGTGCCTGCCTTCAGCCAGGAAGCCACTGCAGCTTTGGATCTGCTGGCCAGCAGCTTTGATGTTCAGGACGCCTTAGCTGTCAAGAAGGTATGCCATGTTTGTGAGCACAACATGGCTACGTATTCTTGTGAGCAGTTCTGACGATGTTTAGCGGGTGACAAAGCGTCTACTGAGCAGCCTGCGAACAGAGAGCTATCCATCCATGCAGGTGGAAAGCATTACCAACCACGATGTGAAGGCAATAGAGTACATCATCAAGGAACGCATCAGCCACCACCCAGAACTTGCCGAGGTACGAACTTCAGGCAGTTTGCCATCGCCTGAATCATGTATTCACATCTCAACTGCGGCTTGCTGTAACATAGAGCACATTGTAGCATCCTGACAGACTCACACTGAATCTTATGGCGTAAGGCAACAGATGTCAGACTGCTGGCATGCAATGAGTCACGTCTGTCTGACGTGTATGCCAGCGGGCCAGTTTGTGATTCCAGATTCCTGGATGCTGATTAAGTCTCTGCTGTGACCTGTGAACAATCAATTGTGTTTGTGTAACACGGCTATTTCCTGAAGTTCTTCTGAACGCTCCAAAATCAAATGTAATGTTCCGAAGTATTCCAGGAGATAGCCGTGTTAGACAAACACAATTGATTGTTTACAGGTCACAGCAGAGACTTAATCAGCATCCAGGAATCTGGATTCACAAACTGGCCCGCTGGCATACATGTCAGACAGACGTGACTTGTTGCATGCCAGCAGTATGACATCTGTGATCTTACGCTGTAAGACTTGGTGTGACTATGTCAGGATGCTACACACATTGACTGATATGGGTGAGCTAACTGATTTTGTTGTGCAGATTTTGGAGTTCACACATTTTGCATGTACATCTGAGGATATAAACAACTTGGCGCATGGTTTGATGTTGAAAGAGGCTATTCATCAGCATCTTTTACCTGTCATGGACAAGATCATCACAGGTTTGCTGTTGCCACAATTGCTGTTGGTCCCACAGTCTAGCTGCTTGTGTGACAATGCAGAATGTTGTCGTACACGCATTTCACAGCGTTTGACGACTCAAGAAATGTGTCCATACATTCATGGCATGTGTCTGTATTGTGTGGCCTGAGCGCTTGCATATTTCTGTATCGCATGCACAGATTCTGTAGAGTTATACATTGTATGGATTAGAGTATCAACACCTTGCCCTCACTGCATGATAACACAGTGAACTCGTGTACACACACTGCATGACAACACATAAGGCGATCAAGCACACGTGCATGCCAATCATGGCTTGTGTTTTGTGGACTTGCCACGTCAATGTCATCCATCAGGCGACTGACCCCTTATGTCTTGTGTGTTCAGCCCTGCAGGGCTTGGCAGAGCAGTATGCAGCTGTGCCCATGCTGTCTCGCACACACGGTCAGACAGCTTCCCCTACCACAATGGGCAAGGAAATGGCCAATGTTGCCTACAGGCTTGCTAGACAACGCCACCAGGTAGGTCACAGTTTACATACCAAACTACGCCATACAGATCATTTCATATATCTGTGTATGCTATTATCATACAGTGAAGCACACCACAGTGTAGCCATACAATGTAGCATACTGTAGACTACACTATAGTTACATACCGTACATGCTGGTGCTGTGTCAGTCTAGGGTTTACATACCATACCATACATGCTGCTGTTGTGTCAGCAGCTCTGTAGAATCATCACAAGGCTTATCCTGCATGTGTTCTGGTGTACCCTCCTTTCTGCTATAAGTCACCAATGCGCTCAGGTCTCCAGGTGTGTTAGTAGATGTTGATGTCACCCATGCTCTGGTTGCATGAGCTTGCAATCAATCTCAGATGCTGGTGGTGTTCAGCAAACCATTAGAACCATCACAAGCCTGTTCCTGCACTTGGGTTCGTGCCCCTCCCTTGTCTACTAGTTACTCATGCATTCAGATCTCTTGGTGTGTTGGTAGATGTTGGTATCACCCATGCTCTGCTTTGCATGAGCTACAGTTAGTTTCAGATTTTTTCCCCCTTACTGCAGTTGAAGGATGTTCCTATATATGGCAAGATGGCAGGCGCAGTGGGAAACTACAATGCACACATCAGTGCCTACCCAGATGTGCAGTGGGACACAGTTGCAGATCAGTTTGTATCTGGCCTGGGACTGCAGCTAAATCCCTATGTCACCCAGGTAGGCATTCAGGGATTTCTCTGCATTGATTCTTTTGCTGTTGACTGAGTCTGTCTTGGTTCTCACCTGAGTGTGGGGTCATGTTGTTTGTATGTATATTTGTATGTAGGCAGGATTGATGACATGTCACACTATGTCAAGGGGATTGTGATTTGCATCAAATGCTATGTGAGTTGCGTGATTCTGTTGACACCTGTTTGTCTTGCATTGTACGATTTGTGCCTGTTGGCTTTCTGGTTGAGAGGTATGATGTACCGCACTGGGCACTGATCCTATGATGCACATGCTCTAGGGCCTAGAAAACCCGTTAACTGACCTCTCAGTCAAGTGCGCTTATGCAATGTGACAGCTGCTTTGGCTGTTCAGCCTTATCTTACCGCGTATCTGTTGCAGCTGATTATGACACATCTCCAGCAAAGCTTACGTGCTCTTGTCAAGACTGCACATTTGGTGACGTCAAGCAATAGAGTACTCTCAGCTGCTGCACACATAATTGGTCACCATCTGCATCCTGCACGGGCTTGACATTGGCTCAAGCTGACATGTCAAGGTGCTTGTCACGCTCTAGACCTTATGGAGATGCGCAAGGCAGACTGTTTTGGAGAGAAAAGACTTGTCCCGCACGTACCTAGCTCATCATGAGCTGGAAAGCGATTTTGTTGTTGTTATTATTATTATTATTAGTATTATTGCTATTATTGTTGTCGCGCTGCAGATAGAGCCACATGACTACATTGCTGAGCTGTTTGGGGTGGTGATGCGGTTCAACACGATCTTGCTGGATTTTGACCGGGATGTGTGGAGCTACATCAGCCTGGGCTACTTCAAGCAGAAGACCATTGCTGGAGAAGTGGGCTCCTCTACCATGCCTCACAAGGTGACTGCTATGCCGTGTTGCCTTTCTCAACACAAGACACTCCTATCAATCCCAAAATGTCTTGTGTAGTTCAGAAACGTCATCCTTACACTGGAAACCTAAACTCAGAAACGTCTGGGGCCAGTAAAAACTCGTTTTCACGTTGTGGAGATGTGGGAGCAATGTACAACAGAGTCTATGCCTTCTGGCAGTCACAGCGGGAGCCCCCTGAGGCACTTGACTAACCTCAATCAAGATTTGACTTGCAAGGGCTGACTCAGCTTTAATGAAACTTTGATGTCTCAAGACACAAGCAGAAGGCTATTGCTTGCGAAGTGGACCCTGTGATTATGCCACATGCAGTGAAAGCCATCTGCCCTTTGGGGCTTTTCACATACCACCGTTGCACACAGAGCAAGGGTCATAGCCCAAGAACCACTCTTGTGTGCCTCTATTGCTCCAGTGCGCCTGCCAGATGCCTTGTAGCCTTCGGCAGTGAGGTTGCAGATGCAGCTGACGCATTTACAGCCTGATCTTTGGTTTCTTTGTCTGCAGAGCCAGCTGTTTAGCGTAGACAGCACTGTTCTGCTATCTCACTCAAAAACGTTGCTTGTCATGTCACATGACCGTCAACACTAGTATTATGCGTACTAGTAATGCTTACAGGGGTGCACAAGACAGACTGCTCTGGAGAGACAAGGCTTGTTCTGCACACACCTAGCTCATCATGAGCCAGCAGAAAGCACTGAAGCTGTTTGCTTGTTGGTATAGGTGAATCCCATTGACTTTGAGAATTCTGAGGGCAATTTAGGGATGGCCAATGCCGTGATGCAACACCTGTCCAACAAGTTGCCCATCAGCAGATGGCAGCGCGACCTGACAGACAGCACAGTCCTCAGGAACCTGGGCGTTGGTGTGGGCTACTCTCTGCTAGCCTATAGCTCAACTCTCAGAGGTAACCATGCCTCCAGTGTGTGTGACATTTCAGCATTTGGCAGAGTCAGTACAGCCGTTGTAAGACTCATGGTGGTGCAAGAATTTATTGTGTTGGGACTACATCGGCAGTGTTAGTTGCATTAATTAGCTTTGCAAATGCAAGGCTATCATTCTGGATGCTGTTGTCGCAGCTGGCTATTGCAGTGACACAACATGACAGACAGACCTCAACAGTGCCTCAGACAGGCAGCAGTTGTGGCTGGGTATGTTTCTCCTGTGCCAGTGATTGTGCAATCTTTGGTGGGAAAGTAAGCAGGCAGTGCAGTGATGATAACACATTCCTCGAACTGACTGGCCTCAGGCCATGCAGACATACATCTACCCATAGAAGTTGAGCACTCAGCCTACTTTTACTATGTCATTTTTCTCATTTTATACCTTACAGTCTGGGGTGTGGAGCTAGTTGTGCCTCATCAGACATCTTGGCTTGAAAGCACAGGTGTATGTACTAGCAACCATATAGTCCATTCTTGTTTGCCCCGTGCCTTATTGAAGCTTCAGTGTATTGCAAGAGTAGGGCCAGTTCCTGGAGGTTGTTTCAGTAGCTTCTTCAGATGTGTGTTTGATGATGTTGTTTCTCATGCCAGCCTGTGAAGATCAGCCAAAACATATCCTTATCTACATTGTCTCGATTGTGACTTCGGTCACATGATTACAATCTGTTTCCTGAGGCTCTGGCAGAAATGTTTGTGGCCCTTCGCCCATTTTCCATTCCACTTCCTGTGAAGTCAAAGTACTGCGAGTACACACTGACAGACACTGTTCAGCACTCACTTGACACATACCAGCCAATCCATTCTCAGCACATAATTCAATTCATTTCATTGATTCATTTCAAGGAATGTAAATTTCCCTGGGGATCGGTGTGTACATTATGCTTTACTTCTGCTCCCATGTAAACCATGTCTTGTAGCACATTCCAAAATTGCTGCCCTGCAGGCATCAGCAAGCTACAGCTGAATGAGGAAAGACTGGCGGCAGACTTGGATGCCTCATGGGAAGTCCTGGCTGAACCAATCCAGACAGTCATGAGAAGGTATGCTGGCCCCACTCTACTTGTCTCCATACTGAGACAGCAGCTCTTGTGACCATGGTTTGAAAACAGGAGCGATGCATTCCCTACACTAGGTGTGCATCAAGTCCTTTTGCAATGTTTAGCTCATCATGTATGGCTGGCTGATGTGGATAGAAGCTGTTCTTATGTCCATGTGTAGCTTGGGTTTTCAGCAGGCTCTGTGACTCAGCTCCTGCTTACACCTCCAATTATGTCAGCTGGTCACACTCAGAGGCGCTGCATGCAGCATTGAGGCCCACTTTGCAGTGACACTCTTCAGGCAAAATTGTAAGGCCAATGGAGAGTCAGGCTCAGAATGTCATCACTGAAGATTTGATTGAAGGTCAACGTGATTTGGCTTTTGCAGGTACGGTGTGGAGGAGCCATATGAGAAGTTGAAGGCTTTTACAAGAGGCAATAGAGTCACAGCAAGGAGTATGCAGGTGAGCTTGATCCCAGCTTGATTGATGAGCTCTGCAACTGCATGCATTCACACAGTGTGTCTGTTGCATTTTGGTTGCAGCCCTGACGGGCTACGTCATGAGTGGTTGCTGCAGCTGCCCTATAATGCATGCAGCCCTGCTCCTTGAGGGCTGCAGGAAAGTTGCTCAAGGGTGACTTGTAGCTATGCTGGCAAGTTCATGGCATTGACAAATGTTGCATTTGAATATGCCACAGTCAGCGTCACACCTGGCGACAAGGTGAACGCTCCCATTTGCGACTGCAGCGTCTGACTTTGGCACCAATGTTGGATGCCATTTTGCTTTGTCAAGGCAGTTGCGAAATGCCTTCTTGCTGATAGGTGACCATTTGCCTGCAGGAATTTGTGGAGGGTCTTGATGGCATACCTGATGATGCAAAGCAGAGCCTCAAGCAGTTAACCCCTGCAACCTACATTGGCAATGCTGCTGAGCAAGCCAGGCAGATTGTTGCTCAATGTAAAGCTATCAAGTGAATATAAAAGCCTTCGACGTAACGCCTCCGACGTAACGCTGTAGAAGAAGAAGCAGTACTGCAGGAGCAGGGCCGAGGAATGGCACATCCAAGACCAATCTGCGCGCTCATGCCAAACAAGCTCAGCGTCCTTTATTGAAGGCAGCGTGCTGATCAGCGTACTGGCAAGTGCAATCACAGCTGTGCAGATCTGCAACTGGCGAGCAACGTCAGACGTGTGATCAAGATCCAAGTGTTCTTGACAGCCGTGCGCTTTCGCCCAGCCATAACAGCTGTTCACGACCTAACTCAACAAGATCTATTGCACATCTACTGCATTCCTTTGTTGTCTTAGCTGCATCATGAAGACCTAAAAGGACACTGTCCTTTGATGACCGACAGACCTGGGACTATGGATGGCGCGGCAGACGACCCCAGCGGCAAGCATCATAAGTCTTCGCAACAGAAAAGCAGAAAGCAAGTCCTTTATGGCGTCCTTGCTGCTGGTGTCTGCCTTGGCTTCATAGCTTCGCAACCTCTATACATGCAACACCAGAGGCAACTGGACAATCAGGTGCCCAGAAGGCAATTAGTGCAAAAAGAACCGCGATCAGAGCTGGAGTCCATCCTGCAACGTATAGCCCCTGAGCGTGAAGTCATGATTGCTATATCCAACTACAACTTGATACGTGAAGGAATGTTGACGACCTGGTTGGAGGTATGGTCGAAACCACATGCTGACAGTCAATTCCCAGCTCATGCTCTTTCTTAATGGTAGACAGTGCCAGCCAGTGTATACATGCCACACTGCTGTAACCCATCTGCAATGTGTGTCCCTTATGTGGCTGCAGATGGTGACTAAGGCTGAGGTACCGAACTATTTGGTCGTAGCAATTGACACGCAGCTACGAGATGATCTGACCGCAAAGGGATACAACGTGTACTATAAAGACATATCTGTGAGTTGCCACACATGCAGACAGACAATCGTTCTTGGTCAACAGTGCTTGTATACTCAGGTTTCTGCATATCTGTGAGTCTGCTGTGCACACAGCAGATGCAACCTTGGAATCCATACTCAGCTCTGACATGTGTACAACCTACTAAACAGACATAGCATATGTGCGCATCCTACTGAAAAGACATACTTCAAGCACAAAACTCATTTGTCATGCAACCCCGCATCACCATATGAAGCCCCAACTCTGGGTATACTGACATGCACTTGCCAGCTCACTGACATCCCCAGTGACTCATAGGCCACATGTATCTTCTACATTCTGTCTGTGGTTGTGTCATGTCATCAGCATAACATACCATCACCATGACCATTCAGCAGCCCATCAAGTGAGTGGTGCGGTTCAGGTGGATGCCTCCCAAGAGGGCACTGGCGACAACCATGCCATCTCTGCTCTGAAGTTCAAGATCCTTCAGGAGTTTCTCGAGCTCAACTGGCATGTTCTGCTGAGTGATGTAGACATAGTCACTCTTCAGGTACATGCTCACTCTTTGATATGTTGCAAAGCGTACTGCTCAGTGATGTAGACATAGTCACTCTTCAGGTAAATGCTTGCGCCTTCATATGTTGCAAAGTGTGTTCTTTTGCCACAGTCAGGTGCATACATTCCTGAGCAAATTAGAGTCAATGATTTGCAAGGCAACTTTGTATCGAACTAGGGCAACTTGTTTGGTCAGCTGTGTCGTGGCATTTGATACCTGTAATCTACAATTTGCATTCTCTACTTTCACAGCACGCTCAGCAAGGAAGCAATCTTGCTCGCAGTATAGTTGCAAACTTATTGCGTGCGACTTTTCTTTGATAACCTTCAGCATCAGGGCATTTTGCAGATGTGCATGTTGCAGCCTCCAGCTATTGCTGAGCACCACGCACAGCTGGAAGCTTCAACATGAACATCTGCAAAATGCCCTGATGCTGAAGGATTTCACTTAGCAACAGCACATTGCTATGTTGTGTAGTAACGCACTACAATCACCATTTGTGGAACTCCATCCAGCATGTCAAGAGCACAAGAGTGATAGGCAAACATCATAAACCTATAGGCTGGCAAGCACACAGGCATGGACACAATCGATGTAGACTGCACATGCTCTGGTACAGGCTGTTGCTCTAAGGTGTTGCCCTAATTTTGAATGCTTCACTGAGTGAGCTGTTGTGATGCAGAACCCCTTTGACCATCTGTATAGAGATCATGATGTTGAAGGCATGAGTGATGGGTAAGTGCCTTCATTGTTTTCAGCTCAGAATCCTCTCTTCAAGATTGCCCGGCGGCCATGCACTGCCATACACTTTTGTGAGGAGAGACACTTGCCATCTGTTGCACAGCCGGTCCAGATTGAATAATGCGCTTGCAGATTTGATCAGTGGACAGCGTATGGGAAAGTTGGAGGTCTTGATGACCAAAGCATGGGCTGGGCAAGATATGCACAGGTGCATATCTTAACCTTCCTCCCTGCTCTGAGTGTTGACCGTCGCGACTGCTTGATATGCTTGCTGTTAGCTGTTATGGTTGCTGCGTTGAATGCTACAATGGTGCTACTGTGGCTGCCGTGCTGGCATTGCACTGCTGCTGCTGCTGGCTGAGCATACATTGGTTGCCATATGGCAATGCACTGATCAAAGAGTGGCTTGTCGTGACGTACGTTTTGATATCCAGCAGCAGCAAAGGCATCAACACACCTTCCGATTTTGACCCTATAAGCCTGTGATTGAGGACATGCGGCTGAATTCTGCCACAGCTGACAGATGTTCAGAGAGCGCTTGCTTTCGTCTGAGTGAAAGTAAAATGGTGTGTTATGGCACGCAGAGCACAGAGCACCTCAACATGAATTCTGGGTTGTTCTACTTGCGGGCTAATGAGCGCACTCTAGGGTTGATGAAACGTATAGCTGCCCGCCTGTCCAAGGAGAAGGCTTGGGATCAGTCAGTGTACAACCAAGAGATCTTCTTCTTGTCTCATGATGACTATGTTGCGCCTCATGTCACTGTGAGGATCTTGAACATTTACAAGTTCATGAACTCCAAAGTGCTATTCAAGGAAGTTAGGCATCAGCCACGGTCATCTCAGGATTTGCCTGTGATGATACACATCAATTACCATCCTGACAAACATGCGCGAATGCTGGCTGTTGTGAAATATTATGTTGACAAGGACGATCATGCATTGGAACCATTCCCTGGTGGATCTGAACCTGGCTCTTGATGCTCTAGCTTAAGTATGCAGTTTTCAAAATGTGATAGGTTGTGTCTGAATTTATGCACATGTGCAGTCTCGATGGCTAGCGCTGCCGATGTGTGCCCATCATGGATCTGCAGCTGAGAGGTAGACTCAGAAACAGACTAACATTGCATTGGCTGTGGATGTGCTGCTGAGATAGCGTTGCTTTTGCAGCAGCAAAATTGCAATGTCGGTGTTACACGTGTCGGCGTCCATCCACAATTCAAGTGTGCTTTGCATGCTCAGGTTCAAAGTCAAGCGTGAAGGAGCAGGCGTTGAACGGGCGTTGAGCAAACAGCTTGTCACATCAAGCCTCAGCGCATCAACAGACGCGACTGCCAGTAAGCTTTGCGTCTCGGCGATCTCACCTGTTCACGACGTATCACAGCGGCGGTCGCCCACTGCTTCCGGACGGCAAGTCACACAGCTGTAGCTGCAGGTAAAGCTGTGCACGACTTCAGGTTGCCTCCAGCTGCAGCAGTGCCGCACATGTTCTGACCGCTGTTGGTCTTGCAGGAAGCATGGCTCCCAAAAAGAAGACAGGTGTACCGAACGTAGATATCGGTGGCGCTTATAAACTTGCACGGGTGAGGTCTCAAGTTCTGTGCGCTCAGTCCTTTTGCTTTTACGGCTGCTCCACACGTCCGCCTCAGCAGTGACTTGTCATGCCGATGCTTTGCTATGTTGGCGATGGCAGAAGCTACCGAAGTCACCAGCTTTCTGCAGATCCTGCAGTGCTTGCCAAGTTGCCAAAAAATGTTGGCCCCGCATGGAAAGGCAAGTCTTTTGTTGCTGCTGCAGGAAGGTTCTGTGCCAGAAGTTCCAGATGTTGCAGATCAATCTGAAGCCACTGAGGAAGACGTGGATGCTGAGCTAGAGGCGCTGGCACAGGTCTGTTACAGCATTGTTGCTGTGGTTTGTTTCTGAACAAGGTCTTTTATGCTGCTGCACCTGCAGATCAACTGTTATTCTGGCATGTCTGCGAGATCTGCAGCTAGAGACAGATATAAGTGCAATTTCTGCTGGGTCTTCTTGGTGTCACTTGATTATGGCATTGTAGGCTGAAGCAGAAGGTGACCAAGAAGCAACTGCTTGTGGCACATCTGAAGATGCTGCACCTGGCGAGGTATACCATTGATACTACCAGAGACATCTTGACTGGCTCTTACTTGTGTGCTCAGGCTGCAAGTGTCAGCCATAACTCCCTTTGCAAGTCAGTTGAATGACCCAAGTGGTGTGTGTTTTCAGGAAGCATCTGCTGTGACTGACGACCATGGTAACGATGGTGTAGATGATGAAGAAGAAGATGTAGATGCTGAGCTGCAAGCGCTTGCAGAGGTGGTACAAAACATTGTATACTTTTGCTTGGCTTTTGAAGTCAGGCAGTACATGACAAGGTACATTTGGTGCTGCAGGAGACTGGTGAGGACTCCGCGAAGGCTGACTCTGATTTGGGAGATTCCAACAACGCAGATCAGGTCTCTCCTCACAGCTGCTGTGATGAATAGCTGCAAAGCTGACATGCAAGTATACAGCAGTGTGTATTGATGGCTTTGTCGGCCTATTGTTTGCTGCAGACAGATGCTTGGAGGCTGTGTTCTCATTTCACAGACAACATATCATCTCATATAGTCAGGCGCCTGGCTGATACCTTTTTCCACCTGTTGCAGACACCTGACATCACAGTTGGCTGTGAAGCACCAAAGGAAGTTGCTGAAGATCTGCCAGGTGAGGATGATGATGCAGACATGACTGATGCGGAGGATGCGCCACCTGCAACAGAAGCTGACAACACTGATGGAGACATTGCTGGAGACGTCGAGGCTGCAGTCACTCCTGCTATGCAAGGACTGGTACAGATGCTGACTTCTTTACTTATTTAGTCAGATCGCTATCCATCTCTGTGCCTGCTTGTAGAGTCTGCAGCATTCTCCTCTGTGCATGACGTCGCCATCTTGACAGAATGCCATATCCGTCCACAGCAACTGGTGGCACCTAGAGCCTGGCAGCAGCACAGTGATGGGAGTCTGACTTGTGCCAGGAGAGATGACTCTCTGTACTGTCATGCAACTTTGGTCTTGAGTGTCTGTGGTGTTGTGCAGGATGCCAATGCCAAGGAAACCATTGCCAGTGGCAGTTTGGGTGACACTTCAGCTGTTGCCACTTCTGATGCTAGTCCGAAGTCTCACCCTGTGCCTGTGGAGAGGCCCCACAGTGGTACCGGCAAGGGAGCTTCTGGCACTACCTCTGACGCTTCAACTGCAGCAGCAGCAGCAGGAGTCGCAGCTGTCAACAAGGGTGGTGCAGAAGCCAGTAAGCCTGTCTTCAAGTCCAAGAAGAGACAGGTATTCTGCACACACTGCAAGCCTCTCCGCAAGCACCTTAACTGTGTTGTTGCAGCTGTGTGACAACGTCAGTGCACCCAGTGCCTCTGTTATTTGATTGCTTTCCTTTGCTCCAATGCACTCTATTGCTCAATCTCACTGTGTTGACTCAGCAAATTCCCACCTCAATCGCCATCTGTCTCTGCTGCTGCCAACCTAAGCAGATAGCAGAGCTGGTGCTTCTGTTCTGTGTGTTCTTAAGAACTGCTTTGCCTCTGTTGCGGCTTGCGCTTGTTGTGCAAACAACCTTACCTGTAGCTTCACCTGAGCAGCTGGAGGCCCCGATTGCCAAGGCTGCATCAGGGGGTAGAGCTGGTGCTGTGTCCTTTTTCATGTGTCCCATTTGTCCTGGAGACATAGCTGTGCCTCTGCTGCAGCCTTGGACTGATACCTGAGCATCTACACCTGGCCCTCACAGCTGCCTTTTCCCCACCTCCCACCTAAACTCTCCGGTACCAGGGGC
>JAABUP010001967.1_pt1 | contig 41565 bp, 51 predicted proteins | sample 5559201 | NCBI WGS metagenome assembly JAABUP01 (sample SAMN10711887, study PRJNA513373) | rock metagenome | isolation source: Antarctica rocks | place: Antarctica
GAACCTAAATGTAACATTGATTGAGTACTTTAGATACATGTGTTTAGGTCGTTGCGCTACATGGAGCGATAAATAAGGGGGCATCTGGAAGGGCGTTACCGAAGCACCAGATGCCCCCCCCTTATTTACCAGCGTGAGCACATACCAGCGTGAGCACAGCTAAGCTCATGACGATACGAGACGAAGTTGCAGCTACCTGAGGGGGAACTGTTCTTCTATTGCAGCCGATTTTGCGTACTTAGGAGTTTGCATCGCGAGTAGTCCACAATCGCCAAATGTCCTGCCGATGAGCAAGCAGTGTCTGTTTTGAGTCTAGACCTCGCGTGCTGCGACAATGACTGGCGTGCAAGTGCTAAACTCAGTCAAACCTAGACTGCTGCAGCATGCCGGCGATAGCGGTAGCCCAGCTGCTGCCGCTGGGTGGCTTGTGGGCCTGGCAGTCGAGGGGCGCGCCCTGGTCACTAGTATTTTGCGCAGCAAAGCCAACTTTGACAAAAGCTTACAGCTTCAGCAGGACATAGGTACTGTCTTCAAGACAGAGCTGAATACGCTGCATCCGTGATGCATATGATGGCCTGACTGATCGCTCACTGCAGAGGAAGTTAGCAGCTTGTTGCCCGGTGGTTTGAGCATTATTGGTACCTACGCCCTTTGGAAAAACAGACCTGATCATGGGAAAATGACCACCCAGATACAGGCTACTGATCTTTGCATCTGCTCACACGCATCCTTGCAAGCATATCAAGAGGTAGCTAGGTCTGAGCTGTTGCTCTCTTGTTGTGTCAAACTCATGACCAAGTGTTCAATGCAGTTTGCATACAGAGATCTGGTGTGGGCAAGAACCAGCTTTTCTGCGCCATCCTGACAGCAGACAGTGTTTCCTGGTTCCAGCTGCATAATGCAACATCAGCCAAGCCAGTTGAATCCCTAGTCATATGCAATGGAGGAGACGCAGCTGCTCACAATGATCTTCTGGATCTTGACAGCAAATACTTGGACACGACGTTCACCAAGTTATATTTGGAATCCACAGTCAAGTTGCGTGTGTATGGTGCCAGGCTTAGCACACCTGGTGAGGCACAGACAGACTTTGGCCCAAGTCAGCCTTTTAAGGCAGCCATTGCAGATGCCATTCACACAGCAGCAGATGATCTATGTAGCTCTTCTACAGTGCTGCTCGCAAAGGCTCCCTCAGGAGGTACTGACTATGCTATCGTTGCACAGAGACCAAAGCTGCAAGACTCATGTGACACACCATGCTATCTTTGCAAGACTCATGTGACACACATGCCTTGTCTGCACATCTGTTTGGCACCCGTCCTGTCAGTGCACCTCAGCTGTCTCGGCACTTTGATCAGAGCCAAGTGTGGAATTTCCTGTGTGCAAATACGTCAGGTCACACTGACAAAACAGTGTGTTGAAACACTGTGCATAGTGTTGATTTATGCAAATTCCTTCCTGTCACTTTACCATTGACACTATGGTTGTTGACAACCATTCAGTCATGCTCTGCAAATGCATTGTAAGCGTAGACTCCACAAGAGGGAATGCCTGTCAGATGCTGTTCACTTTTTGTTCAAACTTGCTGCTCACGTGCAGAGCCAATATTGCTGACGCTTGAGAGCAGTCAAGCTAAGCAAGTGTGTGGGGACTTCAAAGGCAGACATGCAGAAGCTGTTGACATCACCCTGTTGAACAGCGGGAGCTTGCCACAGGCTGCTGCACAACCGCCATGCATCACTTACCAGCCTGTAGCAGGTACAGCCTGCATGCACCTTTGCCAGTCTTGCTCAAGTCAGAGTAGCTGATTGTGCAACACTAGAACTGCCAACTGCTTAAAAGGCCGCCTCATCATGCATTGCCTGCAAAAGGCCGTCTCATCATGCATTGCCTGCACAAAGCTGTGTACTACAGCTCAGCTGTTGCAACAGCATATAGAATGAAGCATGTAGCGTAGAGCAGGCTCAGACAGTTTCATGCTTACACCAACATCAACTAGCAGCAGTATACAGTCATGTTGTGGTCCACATGGTGCATATTGTTTAAGCGCCAGCCTCTTGCTCTGCATAAGTGCACCTTCTCTAGGGCAAATGCTCTGCACAGCCTCAAAACACACGCATACATGTTCTGTATCTACGCAGGCGGGAGCTGCAGCTATGACAGTACTACAGTCACTCTAAGCGTTCTGTGCTATGTGCCAAACACAGCGTTGCTGGCAGACTTGCAAGCAAGCTACTTACAGCTTGCCATCAGAAGGCAGCTGAGCATGCTGCAGCATAAAATTGTACAGCAGGGCAGTTTGCAGCGTTGGACGGTGTTTCAGGTATTCCTGTCTGGTGCTCAGTGCGCTTTTTGATGTTTCAGTGTGGGAGTGTGTGAATGCTGTGACCAAAGGGCTCTTCCTGACTCTCGACCATCCTTTAGCAAATTATTATGACTGTTTTGCTACGTCGTTCTGCTTGAGCTGGCAAGGGGCGGCTCCCATGTCCGCTCAATTTCAGCACTGGTATCTGCCAACATCATGCCTGGCATTTCACACACAGACCAGTTTTGATTTGTATGGCAAGGGTCAGGAGTTGCATGAAATAGTTTGAAAGGGTTGAATGTCACTCCAGTCCCTGTTGTGTCTGACAGGTGCAACCGCCAGGCTGGCCCCACTGCCTTACCCTCATGTACCCCCTGGCTAGCCCCAAAGCAGCAAAGGGCACAGGCTCAGCACAGCAGGGCACATTGGCAGCTGAAGAAGAGGACCTCAGGCCAGTCAGGTAGTCGTATTATGTAACAGCATACCAAGCTTTCTGAGCAGACCTAATATATTGTGGCCCTCTCATGGTAAAACATATTGCCTTATGGTTACATAGGTTGTCATGTATCAAGCATGCACATCATGTCTGCTGCTGTTGGCAAAGGTTTTGCATGCTGACCCCAACAGGGCAGCATGTCATGCTTGACAATGCTGACAATTCAGGTAACACAGAGTATGATCCTCAGGCCAATACATTTTTCTTCATTTTGTAGGCAAGCACTGCATGATCGGTTAGGGCTTCCTGCCAATAGACCCCTGCTGCGACTGAATAGTGCTGTAGACCCCAGATCAGCAGTAAGGCCACCCCAGAGCCTGCCAGGCGCCAGAGCTGCAAGGCTGCAGGATGTGCATGTGGGCATCAACCCACCACCAGTTGCTGGGGGGACAGTCCACATGATCGAGGGCAGCTACGACTATCACCATTACATGCAGGTTTGCGTCACACTTGACCCTCGTGTGTATTCGGCACTTTAGGGACAATGGTCCTATTGAGTGCGCGTGGCACAACCTGCAGAGTGGCTTTGTTTGCACGGCTGAGAGCATGAAGATGGCTTCATGATTGCTCATTGCACGTCTTGTGATGGCTATGCTGCATCATGCTTCAGCCGTCTCTGGCAGCAACACTCAAGCTTGGAGCCATGGCACCTGCATTGCACAATGACTGTCCAACCCTTGTAATCCACACATTGCAGAGAGCGGCACTGCAACAATTATCTGCACCGCGTGCTTTGTTGCTGCAGGCACAATCCTGTGGTCATGCCACCTGTCTTGTACCAGGACCTGACTACCAATAGTGCCTTGTGGAGTACCATGTAACGTGGCAGCATGTTTGTGTAATGGTGCCATGTGTGTATGCGTCTACAGGACAAGACAGATGATGCAGGGTGGGGGTGTGCATACCGATCCTTGCAAACAATCCACTCCTGGTTCAGGCATCAGCACTACACACAGCAGGCGGTGCCGGCTCTGAGAGACATCCAACAGACCCTGGTGGACATAGGTTGGTGCATCCCCTACAACTGCTGCATTTGCTCAGTCTGCAGCTAGCAATTGGCATGCATATGGCTGCTGTAAAAGCACAGCCCTGCAGCAGATCACACTGCTACTTTGCTGTCCAGGCTGCGGTAACCAGTTGTGCTGGCAATACCTGTGATGTCTGTATTTGTAGCGAGATCCAGTATCACCACACAGCATTCTGCATGTAAGTTCTTGCATACATTGATGGCTTCCACCTTGCAAGGTGAATGAGTAGCAGGGGATGTGACTGAGCTTTTCCATGCTTGATTTAATGTGTAATGTCAAGCTTAGCATAGTAATCTGTTTGCTGGAACTGAATCCATGCCTGTACCTTTTGTGTAGGAGACAAGCCCCAGTCATTTGTGGGGTCCAGGGAATGGATTGGTGCCATTGAGCTAGGCTACGTCTTTGATGAGCGATTGGGAGTTGCAGCAAAGGTCGTCACAGTGGCCTCAGGGGCGGAAATGGGCAGCAAATCCAGAGAGATTGCACAGCATTTTGACAGTCAGGGCACCCCCATCATGGTGACAATGCCATGCGCTTGCTTCCTTCCCCACCAATCTGCTGCCTTATGAATGCACTTGGCTCTGTGTATGTTTGCTCTTTGCATTGCGTTGTTGCCTTTAGGCTCATGGGCACTGCACTTTCTCGGTAAGTGTGCTATAACTGCCGAGATCATGATCAGGTCACAGCTGCACAACAGCTCAATCATGTTGTACAATTCATTATGCATGCTTGCAGATTGGAGGTGGCGTGCTTGCCTACACATTGCTTGGCATCAGCCATAATGAGAGAACAGGGGAATGCGCTTTCCTGATATTGGATCCTCATTACACTGGTGACGAGGATCTCTCCAAAATACAACATGGGCAGTGGGTATCGTGGAAGTCCCCACTTGGAAAAGCTGCAGCTGGGGGTCCTCTGTTTGTCCAAAACGCGTTTTATAATCTGCTTTGTCCACAAAGACCCAACATGATCTGACAATGCACTTCTCAACACTTGGATGATCTCATTTGGTATGTAACAGGCATGAGCATCAAGCAGAGAAGCCTGTGTGCTGGTACCGAATTGTGGCTGTGTGGACTTTTGCTTCTGCCACACCTCAGTCAGAGCCACAAGGCAGTTGATATTACACCAGGGGACACAAGCTGGACTGGTCTGCCAATGCCCCCATGATAGAAACCATACCCAATGCAGCTTTGGAAGCAGCAGACGTGATTGACCCAAGCTCAAATTCCGCCCAGGTAGCATAGTATGCAAGCAAGTCACAATGTATTTAATGTTTTGTATCTCGAAATCCAACCATCATACAAAACATTAATGTGTTGTGGATTGATGTTTTGCTTGTCCGTGATCTACAGTTTCAGTCACAAGTGTATTTTGTGCTAAGAAATTGCTTGCTACCTACAAACATGATGCTTGTGCTTTGCAGCACTACCTGAATTCAGCACATTCAAAGCAATAAATCAGTGTCCTATCACGACAGGGCCTTTTGCTGGCATTCGTAAATCTATCACAGGCATGTCAAATGCATGCTGCTGAGGATCAGACAGGTCATTCATTTTGCAATTCTGCAAAAACAATGCACATACTCATACAAAGTTGCCATTCACCAAGCAACATCTTGACTGCAAACCCCAAGCAGCACCTGGAAACATTCATTTTTGTGCTTCAGTCGATAAACACGTGACTTCAGCTTCATTTCGGATTGCTGTGCGGCTGCCAATCTGTGCAGCTACTGCACTTGCACCATTCCATTTGCTTGTTGGGCTTGCATAGCGATTCCCTGGTTCTGCTGGTAGTTCTTTGGCCGCCTGTCAGCGGGAAAGGTCAGTGTCAGCAACAAAAGCTTGCATTTTGAGAGGCTTGTGATCAGGCTTGGTCTTTGCTACAGTCACTGTTAGTGCAGCCTGCTAGCACCTGAACAGCATGATGTGTGGCTCTGGCTTATGTATGGCATAATGTACCCAGCCTCGTGACTGCTGAACTCCAATCCCCCTCCACTCATTCTGCACATAGCAGGGGTAGTGAAGCCTGCAAAGCCTTTCAAAATCAGTGGCAAGTCATGCAAGAACAGCAAACCAAACCTCCGACAGCAGGCGTCCTTTTGGCAGAAGGGCAGCTATGTCACTGGGGAGAACCACATGCCTGCATCACAGCGAGAGACAGTTCGCTTGGAAGCTTATTGATAAGCTTGCTGACGTCATCGGAACTGGCTGTAGCACTTGATGCTGGTAAAGGTTGCCATTCGTCGTCTTGCAACTAAGCTGATCAGCAATCAAACTAAGCTGCAAAGCACCAGAGCCTCACCTGTATTCATACACGTCGTCAAAGTACTTCTCTGAGTATTGGATCTGGTTTGGTGGCATGTTGCCACACTGCAAGTTGCGATGTAGACTGTAAAGAAACCGCGCGGGGGCTTCTGATCGGCGCAGCCTGACGCATCAAGTTCAAGACTCTAAACTCTTTCCTGGCTCATCCTGCAAGATTACGGTAAAATCCGAGACAGCTGTCACCCGCCATGACAGTCGCCATTTGAATTTGAAGTGCTGTTTGTGCTCCCCACATTGCAGAAACCAGATGCTTCGTGGAAGATCATCATCTTGGGACTGCACAACAGCCACCTGCTACTTATGGCTTCTCACAAACAACCTGCAGGTGCGCCTTACACGTTTCAAATGGCGCTGGAACAGCAATGGGCAATTGGGCAGTGATACATCCAAATAGTAATGGGCCCGGGACGTATAATATATTGTGTCACATACAGATTATTACACATCATCACTGCAGTGGCCTAGTACAAAATTGCGGTCTTGAAAGACTTCATTGTCTCAACAACCTCTGTCTGCTACTGTACATACATGCATACATTGGTGGCTTGTCCAGCTAATTCCACATGTTAGCTAAGACCATGGGGTACTAGTACAACACACTGCATCTGTATATACAGCTTCTCCAGTGCTCAGCATGCACAAAAGATCTGCCCCTTGGGGTGACAAAAGCATAAGGCGACGTACAAGACCTGCATACAAATCAGTTTGCAAAATCCTGACTAGCAAAGGTACAGCACATGATTCAGACAACTTAATTCACAGTCATTCAGCAACACACTGTACAAAGCCTGCCTGTCCTCCCCAGGTGATGCTTGCGGGTACAACTTTTGCCCTGCCTACAACAACAGTGTACACTTGCTACAGGGCAGCACCCAGCAGCCCCAATCGTGCCATGATGCGCAGCCAAGTTTTGGCATCCCAGCCTATTCTTGGCATGCTGACCTTGGTATTGAGTATCCTCATGTTGTGCATAGTCTGATTGGCTGCTGTGCCGACCTGCAAACGTAATCCAGCCAAAGCTCAGAATTGACTTACACTCAGATCCTGGTTGCTGATTGCAACTGGTTCATCACAATATGCAAGCTGCTGCCAAACACACTGCAGCAAATCAACCAAAATGATGGTTAGCACTTGGATGCAATCGGTAGCAGGGGGATGGTTGACCAAACTCACCTGGTGTGTGGCATGGGTCACTTTGTGAGCAACAGAATGCCCAGCATGCTTGACCATTTCCTGTGCACCCTCCAGCTTATGGCTCACATCTTCCTGTATTTTCCTCATGACCACTGGAGCACCCCTCACCACGACTCTTGAGGCCTCAGCAACATCATTGCCAAAGGAACGCAGCACAAGAGCACTTGCATGCCCAGCTTGTTCCAGAGCAACCTGAGCTGCAGCCAGATGGCGCTTCAGGCTTGCAGATGTCTGATTGGCGCCATGGAACAGAGCAAGGCTTGTGCTCTGCCCAAGATGGCAGGTCTTGTGGGCGACTGTCTGAGAGAACTCAACCACAGCTGTGGCCGCAGCCCGTGCACAGCTTGCTGAATTTTGGGCAGTGTACTGTACCGCTACCAGACTGTGGGCTCCTGCAGCTGAGCTCAGTCTGCTTGCTGTGCCTGCAGCCTGACTGATAGATTGCACAGCAGTGTAGGAAGCTGAGCCGAAAGTGTGGGGCTTGTACAAGGCTTCTGGTGGTGTAGCAGTGTCTGGGAGCAGCTGAAAGGTGGCCACTGTCTCAGATCCCGGCACTGGAGCAGCAGAGGTGTTGGTGCTTGGAGCAGACAGCTCTTCTGCATCAACAACCTCCTGCAGGCACAACTTGGTGTAAGAACAAAGTGGCAGCAGCCCAGCCTAGGCCATACAGTCTGGGAATCACTGCGGCATAGCCCTGGAGCAGAACAGACACCCTGGCATGAGTGTCAACTTATTGTGTTCAGAACTGCCACAGGAAGCAGACCGAAAAGCTGGAAGGATTACCTGCACAATGATGGCTTTGTCATTGCTTGCGTTTTGAGCAGCAGCTAAGCATGCCTGTCTCCTGGTATGCTTCACAGCAGGCTGCAGGGTTTCACGCCATGCACTGATGAGCATTGTGCAGCCAGACCCATCACCGAGGCTGTCTCTCATTTGCACCACCTGAAACAGCAAAAAAGTCTGTTTGCTACAGGCTTCACAGCAAGTCAGACAGGCTGCTGATGCTAACGGTAAGAAGTATGTACTATCTACACCATCTTGTGTAGAACCAACCAGATGTACGTGCAGGCCACATGATGCCACTGGTGGCCCAAACAAGTGGCCCAGCAACAGAAGATGTAACAAGCAATCCAGCCCATAAGGTTGGTGCAGCCTAATAGAGTGAAGACGCGTTGCAGACAAGAAGACTCACAGTGTGAGGCTTCAGGTGCGCTTCTCCAGCTAGTGGCTTGTATGCCTCCATTTGTGAGGCAGCCTGCACAAATCACAGCCTAGGCAAGCTCAATCACATGTCTTGAACACACATGTAGCACACAGGCGTAACTTTCATACCGCAGCTCAGGCAGCAGCAAAGCACAAGACAGGCCTAGGTCGCATCAGCAAAAGGGTGACATTTCACACTATCTTGCTAAGCCACCAAGCAATTGGTATTTCTATAACAACCTACGCGTAGTTCTGATAAGAATAGCATGACAGCAAAGCTCAAACTCTTGTACAACAGCGGATTCGTTACATGACTGAACAAGGAAGGGGCATAGATCAGCAACCAAAATACAGCTCTACCCATGTTTGATACGGCTGCAAGCAAACTTGCAAGTCTGCTTGACCTAGCCCCTTCCCTGTCAATGTAGGATACAAACTCATGGTACACACTTGACAGCTCCTGATCTATGCCACCTTCTTCATTCAATCATGTTCAGCACTGTCAGATTGCAGCACAAAATGTCCTGACAATTGTCCTGATATGTCTAATATTACACACTAGAGCAGAACAGATAACAGGAGCAGCTTTGAAAGAGTACAATCAGGGTACAGACTTTGTGTTGTACAGCCGTTAGCAACAGCAAGACACTTGGCTGTGTTGATGAGCCATCTTAAACAATATACAGTCTTCTTGGCCAGGAGTTGTGAAGACGCGCTGATATGCTGACACCTTGGATCTTTGGGCACTTTATACACAAGTATCATCGGTAATACAGTCATTACGAATGTATTGTGACGGGGTCGTGACAATCTGTCAGTATCTGGCACCATCAAATGTCCACACCTTGACCTGGGGGGGTCTCGGCACTGAGCGAAGCTGATTCTGCAAAGCCTGCATTTGACTGTTGTGGTGGTGGTTGACAATACTGAGGGATGCCTGAAGGCCGGACATGACCTGGTCTTTCATGTCTGCCAGGTTCCTGGCAGAGCTCAGCTCCTTCTGCAGTGCCTTCTTGTCGGCCTGCAGCTTGTTGTTGCTGCCGATCAGAGAGCAGCAGACGATGCTGGCAACAACCACACCCCACATCCACATGTTGCGGTGGCCACGCCTCTCCACACGGCCATGCTCCCTGCAGTCAATGCTTGCTGAGTTATGCATTTGTTGATAATTATCAACATCATACTTGAAAAAACATGCTGAATAATCTTCTTTCTTGCCAGAAGGTGTGCTAGCGTAGCTACAATCTGCTGCCAACTGCCACCTGTATGTTTGTGTAAAAGGCACAGCATTGCACCAGTGACCAGAGCAAACAGTACCATAACAAGCACCATAGCTTACAGAGCGCACACATGTATAGGCAGGCTCTCTGTCAATGATGCATTGCGTGAAGAGCAGGCCAAACACAATTGAGATCGCTGTACGGCACGTTTATCAAGCTGCTATGCAAGTGACCCAAGATATTGAGGATTCACAGCAGAGGCTCTGAAAACTTACATGTTTCCAGCTGGAACTGCCACCACATCCTCTGGCTGTGAAATGTCTGAAACATCATCTGTGTCAGATTCAGTCTCAAGCTCAGCAGATGTCTCTGCCACCTCTTCCTCTTCTGTGTCAGTGACGTCCTCAGCCGCAGGCCCTACCTGCCCTGCTGCCAACTGAGTCAAGTAGGCCTTCCTGAACCTGCACGCAGTCCCAGCTCTCCCAGACAGTCCATTTCAGTTGCCTTGTCGCATGGTCTGGCATAAGGCAAGCAACCAGCATGTAACTTTTTTGACTGTGTACGACATACATTGAGCTGATGCACATCTGGAAGCAACAAGTGTGAGCGATCAGGTTTGCAACATATTGCGTCATCTCAGCTCAAATTGGTGTAATGCAACAGCAGCCTGGCGACCGCATCCTTGCATTGCACAAACAGCATGCAAATAGACAGCAAAACTTTCTACAGAGAAGTCCATAGTTGTTGCACAGTCACAGTAAGCAACAGTGCCAATCTGGAATATAGGACCCGAAGTGACAATTTTGATACAAGACTCATTTTGATAGCTGCTTATTGAATCCTACATTGATGCGTACAACTTCAAAGGTAGCGATGCTGATGCACAGAAGTGAGACCAGCAACCTTACTTGTAGTATCTTTCCTCCGTGGCCTGCTTCAAACCAGCAAAGCCGTCCTCAAACAGCAGGCGCTTCAGGCTTGACAGGTCAGAGTTGGAGGATGAAAGCGCTTCACACTTGCCCCAAGGGTATGTACGGACAGGCCAGAACCTGTACACACAGAGTCAAGTTCTTGACAGCAGCTCTAACCGAAATGAGGATACTAGGTGATGCAAACATGTTTGCTACAACTGTGCAGCAACAGCGTACAGCAGGCAGGCATTTGACATCCAAACACTGTGTCAGAGATTCTACAAATTGAGACTGCTACATCTCTCAGTAGTCATTTTGCAGGTTGACAAACAGGGGACGCCTGTGGATCATGCATGAATGCTCAATTCCATATTGTTTTGTTTTATCCATATCACTTTTCACACGTTTAAAGGTTATGAGAAGGTTCAAACCAGCTTCAGCTCACCTTCCGACTGCCAAGTCTGTATTGTTGCTGGCGATGACAGCAAAGGGTGGCTGACAGCATCGCCCATGGTCTTCTTCCTTTTTGGAATCTTCTTCATCCTGGGGAGCTTCATTGGGGCGCCACATGATTGACTTGCCCAGCTTTTCTTCTTCCTCAGTGATACGCTTCTGAACATGCAGCCTGAAGGCTGTCAGCTCGCTGAGCGTGAAGATGTCAGCCTGCACCGCAGCATCTAAGAGTCAAAACAAAGAAAAACAGGAGGGAAAATTCCAATCACCTCATCTCAGAGCTAATAGCTTCTGAGGTGCACCAAAATCATGGCATGAAGTTGCTAGCACAAACAGTAAAGTCAATCCTGCAGCGTGCAACATCTATCAAAGCAATCAACAAAGTGGTGATGATTGAGGACAATCATTGAATGCAGTTTTTTTGCTAGCATGGATGCATTTCAACATTTGTTATGCGTAAAAAAAATAAATATGAAAATATCATCGCCTGACTGTCATGCTTTGACAAGCAGGCTTGCGTGATGTCAGACAATGTGATGTCAGACAGCTGCAAACATCAGCAGCAAAGTGCAGAGCAACAGCAACAGCAGCAGCGCAGCAACAGCTGCAGCTTGGAGCAAGGAGCAGCAGTGGTCACCTTGGCAATCAAAGGGACAACAGGCACCATGTCTGCCAAGGCAGCCATAGCAACCACTTCAGCATCCTTCAGGTGGTTAGGGTTGAGGAAAAAGAGGCATGCATCCACCCGGTGATCGACACTGGCAGACATGGGTGCGCAGCGCGTGGGGTCCTGCTCCCAGGCAAGATAGGCATTGTTCTGCTTTGTGATGTGATCTAAGAGGCGCACACTGGTCTGTCCGTACACCAGTCCTGGTGTGTCCTGCATAGGAGCAGCAACATTGAGGTGGACCAATTGTCAAGATGCAAAGTGCATCCACAGGGTAGTTGAACTGCACACACTGAGAAGACATTACAGAACCAGGTCTGCTGGTGCGAGTGGCATTGCAGGACTACAGTTGCAGAAGCTGACTCTGTGCACCATGCTGCTGCAAGTGCAGAGCAGACTGAATGATCTTCCTAACAAGGACCACATACCTGAAGCAGATAGTGGAACTTTGAGGTCTGTGTGTTGACGGTAACTTCAGTGCACAGCTCCTGCGGGGACTGCTCAAACAGCTCATAGATGTTGGCACCCTCATCTTGGGTTGGGGCAACCCGGGGAGTGGAGGGGCCATCAGGCTGGAAGGCTGCCTGCAGATTCTGAACAAAGGTAGTCTTGCCCAGACCGGCCTCGCCAACCTGTCCAGCAAGCAGTTTGACTCAGCAGCCATATGTGTTTGCACTCATGAAACACAGAGAGAGACACATTGTGGCCAGTGCACAGGGATGTGCCTGCTGGGCCACGCAGCCCACCACAGGCGTGTGACACTTGGGCAAGCTGACAAAAGTAGTTCAGCACAGTTCAATGCTGCAAGAATCTTGGCAATGTGATGCCACTTGTGTTCCTGGATCACAGTGAATGCAAATGCAGGGTATAATGAACTGAGTGAGTTTGAGTGTGTAGCATGCCAATAACGAAGCAGAGAGGAGCTTACCACAATGACTTTCAGGAAGCAGTCGGTGCCAATTGCTACGGGACAGGGAGGAGCACGTGCACGACGAATGTCATTGCCCCTCTGTTCGGCAAGGCGCCACCTGCGCTCCGCCGTGTCTTCCTCTTCATCATCGGGGTGTCCCACCATGACAGCAGTCCCAGCGCTGGTCTCAGACATGCTGTCACCATCATTGTAGTTGTAACCCCCATCCTCCGTGGCAGTGTGAAGAGGCGGGATGCCCTCAGGGGAAAATGTGTTGCCTGCTGCAACTGAGCTTGCATCTGCACCTGGTGGTGAGGTGGCATCTGCAACCTGTGCTGTCTGGGATGCTGCTGGAGAGAAGTGAATTTCAGAGTCATCACCTTCAGAGGCAGAAGCGAGTGAGCTGGGGCGCTGATACGTCTGCATTTCAGAAGAGCTCAAAGAGCTGGAGAGATTCCACTGCTGTTGAGGGGAGCTGCCATCGACCGCCTCCAACACTGCTGGCCTCGAGGGACTGCAGCAGATGATTGTGCTGAGTTTGCAGCGCAGGTGAGGATCTAGCAGCGCAGATGAGGAATTAGCAGCGGAAAAGCTTGCGCACCTGTCGTTGCCGCTTCTTCCTGACATGACGTTGAGTCGCAGGCTAGTGACCAACGACTGTGTGCTAGATAGTTCTCCTGTAGATATCACTGTACCACCTACATTCAGAAAGGACAGCTGAAGCAGACTGTCAGGGCCTTGACCGGTGTCGGGGGATCGTGGTATGGGTAAACGGCGATCTGTCTGTGACAAGGGCACTCTTCAAACGCGAACGTCGCTTGCATGTTATAGTCAGCCATGTTTTAGTCAGCATGTTATAGTCAGCCACTCTGTCTGACTACAGCACAGGACAGTCACGGTGCCACAGAACTGCCATTCCGCAGCGACATGCGTCACAGCATAGCTTGGGAGGACAACCTTCTCCTATCACGGCTTGACGTCAGAAGGTGCTCACAAAAAAAACAACAAACACCAGTGTCTGTGGCCTGTTCCCAGCAACATGGCTAATCGCACAGTTACGCGGAGACAAAAGGTCGAAATAGATGCTCAGCTACCAGTGGCAAGCTTTCCTGTAGACCACGGTGTCCAGGCCAAGGCACGCAGCGGGGTGAACTTTGCATCTTACCTTGAGTCAGAACAGTGGATACTTCTGAAGATGGTGCGGGAGAAACACGACCTTTAGCCTCGTCCTCATCCACGAAGCTCCAACTTTCTCTGTCAGACTCGTCCATGGCGCCAGCCAGTTACAAACTACGCTGGCACTTGGTGCAAGTCGCTGGCAGTCTTCTACACGGCCAGCTTTGCAGAGACTGGCCGAGAAACGCCGCAGATCACGTCGCTTCGGAAGATGTCACTGCCTGACTTCTTGTATCTTGTCGCTGGGCTATCCTTGGATTTTTTGCTCGGAATGCAAATTCGAGTCAGCGAGGTTGACCTGTGCTGCGACTTGCCTGCATTGCATCATTCGATTGGCGGGTCATGCCCCGCATCGAGCATTGCAGGCCTTCGGTTGATCGTTGGTCTCTGCAAGTGCAGGCTTGCACAAGTTTTCACCAACATGCCGCAAACTAACCTTCAACTTACCACGCTCAGTCAGCGCAGCATTTAGGCGCTATGCAGCTTTGTGACATCCAAAATGCAGCAGGAGGTCCATTGTTTGTCTAGCTGCGAGTGAGACAACTACACGACGCACCAACACCGTGTGTGATGTGCAATGCGACCTGCAAGTCCCCGCCGGCAGCGCACACCCAAAGTCTGCATCAACTTGATAAACTGCAAGTACGATTTGTGTGAGTGCTCTTGCTTCTACAAGTAAGCAACAGTTTACTGCTTGTCAACCTTTGTCAAACACTTTGTTGCCAGACACAACCCAGAGGAACACCCTCTCACTGCGGTGGTTATGCTGCCAGAGCATTTGCACAGTTGATGAGCAACATTGCATCATTCCTGATGCATTTGTTTTTTCACGGGTGCTGAAATGTGGCTGTCTGCTTGCAGTACATCTGGTGCAATCGCAGCTTGGCTGGGTTGAGTCTGATGACACAGATGACTGGGATTTGTTCTGGTCTGACCAGTCCATCAGTCTGGCCAGGGCTGTTGCTATGCAGCCAATGCAGGTGAACTATTGTCACCATGAGACTAACACAGCACTGCTACAGACTCCTGCACTAACTCATGGTTCTCCAGCAAACCCTGGTGTGCCAAGAATGATAAACTGTTCAACAGTGCATTTGCAGACTAACCAATTTGCTGCAGGGTGCTTGCTTTGTCAGATCTTTACTGAAACGTTCCTGTGGGTCACAAACCTGACATCCTGAATGCATTCTTGCAGAAGATCAACCATTTCGCTGGCATGCTGGAGCTGTGTCGCAAGAAGACGCTTGCACGCAGCATCACAGCCATGGCAGCACTGTTCCCTGGACATTATCAGTTCTGTCCCAAGACATATGTGTTGCCAGAAGACCTCCAGACTTTGTGGAAGGACTTGAAGAGCCCGAAGAAGGGCAAGCCAAAGACTCTCATCTTGAAGCCTGATAGTGGCAGTCAGGTACATGCAGCCCAGCGCACTGTTATGTTGAAGCCTGATAGTGGCAGTCAAGTACATGCAGACCAGCGCACTGTTATGTTGAAGCCTGATCGTGGCAGTCAGGTACATGCAGCCCAGCGCACTGTTATGTTGAAGCTTGATAGTGGCAGTCAGGTACATGCAGCCCAGCGCACTGTTATGTTGAAGCCTGATAGTGGCAGTCAGGTACATGCAGCCCAGCGCACTGTTATGTTGAAGCCTGATAGTGGCAGTCAGGTACATGCAGCCCAGCGCACTGTTATCATGAAGCCTGCTTGGGCAGTCAAATGCACCATGTTAGTGTGCGTCACTCAGGCAGCACAATAAGGTTCCGCGTGCCACAAGACTGCATTGCTGACAGGATCTGTTGCGATCTTTCTTCTCTGGGGCCTTGTTTGCAGCTGTGCAGTCACGCTGCACATCAACATACAATTCCTGTGTCACTTGGGCAAAAATCTGCTGTGCGTCTGTTCATCATACCTGACCCATGCAACGGACTTGAGCCAGTCATGCTGCTCGTGCAATCTTCATACTGCAGGCAGGCTTGCAACACTCTGATGTGTGCAACTGCATGCTGTGCGTCAACTGTATCTGCTGGCCGTGATTGTGTTGCAGAGGAAAAGACAGTTGCCCTGTCACAGGGCAGGGGCATCAAGTTGGTGCAGAGCGTATCAGGCTTGCAGCAGGCCTTAAAGGACCTGGAAGGAGTAGACATCATTGCCTCAAAGTACCTGCACAAGCCTCTGCTCGTGAATGGCTTCAAGTTTGACTTGAGGGTGTATGTGCTGGTCTTGGCCTGTGATCCTCTGAGAATCTTCATCTACAAAGAGGGCCTGGTCAGGTTCTGCACAGAGAAGTACAAAGCGCCACAGGTCAGCTGAGCATTAATGCTTCTGCTGATATAGAGCATGAAGTAGCCCATCAACCAGTGATTCATTCTCAGTTCACAGCAAGTGTGCAACGCGGCTTTTGCAAAACCGTTTTTGCCTCTACGTTCACAATGTGTGTGCAGAATAACAACACAAGCTGTGATGCTTGACTGTAAAGCTTGGGGCACACGTTGGTTGCAAAGCTTGATCGTATCAGCCTTACGAGCTTTTGAGCATTTGCGGCTGCATGGTCCCTTCTGCTGTGCATGATCACACTCTCATCTTCCTGCTGGTTTTCTGTGTTGCATGCATGCTATAACAGTCTCCTCGTCTTCACCAAACCCCCGTCTCAAGCGCCTGGTGTCGCAGCATGGTCAGTCAAGATCTGGTGCCTGCAGGCCAGCAACCTGAAGGCGGCCTACATGCACTTGACCAACTATGCTGTCAACAAGCACAATGAAAACTTTGTGAGTGGGCCTGAGGCCGACAGCAGCAAGTGGGACTTTGCAATGCTCAGGTAGCAGTCCTAGACAAGCTTGACCTTGATCTTGGACCCCAGATATGTTGTATGCATCATGTCAGGCAATGTTGTAGTCATTGACTGTGTTGATCTGTCATGCAGAGGCTTAACAGTTGATTGCTGTGAGTGCTCCTTGTGACACGTACTCATACTGCTTTGCTCAAGTGCAGCGAGCCACTGTTGCAGACAAGTGCAGAAATCTTTTGACCCAAGCTCAAGCATGCAGCAAATCAAAGTATACATGTTTGAGGTTCATGCCTTGCTATTGTCAAATAATGAAGCATACGGACTCAGGTCAGCGATAGTGTTGAATCCCATTGCAATTGGCATAAGCCAGTTGCCGATGTTGGATTGCATCACACGTGTGCATGCAGCTTGAGCCCCAAGCTCAAGCGGGGGGTATTGTAGGCATGGCTTCAGGCGCTGTCGAACAGCCTCAATAAATACAATTGTGTCCTTTTTTACAAAATACCCGTCAGATAAAACAAGAATGACTTCAATCGATTTGTGAAGTATATACAAGTCTTTTACCAACGAAAGACCCTGATGACATGCAAACAGTTTTGTATCTTTTGAGTGATGTGGCCTCTACTCTTTTTTCGTCTTTATCACAGGACATGGATGACAGAGCAGGGGCATGACTTTGAAGCAGTCTGGCAGCAGATTGAGGAGCTGGTAGTGCTGTCGCTGCTGTCAGTGCAGCCCCTGCTGCAGATGAACTACCGCACTGCATTCCCTGCTACCAATGACGGCTTCAGCTGCTTTGAGCTGCTGGGCTATGATGTGCTGCTGGACCAAAAGTGTCGCCCATGGCTTTTAGAGGTGAACATCTGACCCACATGCTGCAGCATGACTCATGCTGAAGCTCCCACAATGTATGATCAACTGGCTGCACATGATTGCTTGGTCAGGTTGGGTGCTGTCTTTGAGCTCTTGCTTCTTCATTTGTCTGCCCTGTATTGCTGCATTGACACTTTGACAGGTGACACAAGGATCTGATAGCAAGTTGCATGCTGCAGCTTTGCACAGCCTGGATAGTATACAACATGTGTCAGCAGCGCTGGCCATCAAACAGCTTACAACCTGCTGCATCGCACCTGGCGCAGTGGTCTTTCTGACATGTGTTTATTGAACCTTGCAGTAACAGCAGGAAAACAAGGCAGTCATGCGGACTCGCATTGTCTATCCGTACTTTGTTTTTGTAATGCTGTTGACAAGAAAAACGTAGATAATGAGTCAAGCAGCCTCAGCGTGGTGACCCAGGTGAACCATTCCCCCAGCTTCAGCACAGACACACCCTTGGACCTTGCTGTGAAGAAGAAGCTCATCCTTGAGACCCTGGTTCTGGTGAGGGTGGATGCCAAGCAGCTGAGGCGAGGCAAGGCAGCTGACAAGCAGCTGGCATCGGAGCGCCTGCTCAGGGCCAAGGGCAGGGCCACTGCGGACCAAGCCCCTGCTGTGTCCCTGGAGGAGATGCAATCTATCAGGTCAACTGCTGATTGCATACCTGCTGATCATGATACCTCTGCCATATGACATGATACAGTTTTGGCTTACAACAGACGTCATCACCACAGGCAGTGTGTCAATGCATTCTGGCATGCCTATTGCAATTTCAAGCTCAGCAGGTCATCTGCTAAGTGCAGGTGACGTACAGTAATGATGTCATGATGGATTGCTGCTCTTGCCTGTCTACTGTGTGCCTCGCTTCGGCAGCATACCTAGAACACATAGCCAGCATCAAGCATGAACGCCAGATATGACAGTGCAACAGGCAGCACTGCATCTGGGCCAACAAAACGCTTTACATCAATTTTGAGTCATTACACTGTTGCTGTACCTCACAGCTGATTGCAATAGAGTCACAACTGACTGTTTTTGGTTGCAGGCTAGCGGCAGCTCACAAGAGGGACAAGTACGAGGCCCGCCACATGGGCAACTTCAGGCGCATCTACCCTTCTTCGTCAGCCCAGCTGCAGGCCAAGTATGAGTGGCTGCTGCAGGGCTCAACGCGCCTGTTTGCCTCCTCCATGAAGGCAAAGGCACACAACACCATTGGCAGGATACAGGTGCATCTCTTGCTGCCGGCCTCCTGCTGCCACTGGCTAGAAAGAACAGCAGAGGAGATATTACGCCTTATGCAAAACATGACGCATGCTCCCACAGGGTTTCAGGACTCTGTTGGCAGTGGCTATTGAAGTCACTGCAGTGAACCTTGCATCATCATGTGGTTAAATAGCAGCTTCTCATTGATTGAAGAAAAGGCCATTGGACCCAACGGTTATATCAAGCATTGTTTCAAACTATTGAAGCTGAGGCAGGTGCCAGTGGAGTGTGCCTTGTATGGCTCATGACTTGATGCCAATATACGAGATGCTTTCACTCAAGAGATTGTGTATTTTGCTTGAGTCAGAGATGCTTGGCTCAGGGCATCTCCATTTTAACAACGCATATAGCATACTTGTGTTTTGCACACGGCAGCAGCATCTGCCTTGTATGTTGCCCTTTTGTGCCTTTGTCCTGTTTGTTTGCTTCAGCATACAACGAAGGGGCTCCCTTGAGCTGTTTGCACCTAGATGTCACTGCTCTGGAAAGCAGCAGCTAAGCTACTGACCTTCATCAGGACCTCGACTCCTTTTCAAAAAAATGGGCTGCGTTTTGCTGAATTGACTGACCACTCATATGTAAGTCCTACATCCATGCTTGTGTTCCTGAATGTAGGAGCGGCGCAAAGCGGAGATGCAGTTGGCAGCAGAAGCTGAAGTAGCCAGTAAGGCCAAGGCCAGCCTACTGCGCGAGAACATCCGAAAGGCCAATCAAAGGGTCCTGGTAGAGGCCCAAAGGCTCAAAGCAGAGGGCAGAGCCACCAGGGAGGCTGCCAGTCAAGCCCTTCTGGCCGCTCTGCGCAACCAGACCCCTGCAGGGTACCTGGGCGCCCAGAGTGGTGACTCCAGCCCTGGCAGCTGTGCAAGCCCAGTCAGAGACACTGGGCACATCTGCAGGGAGGATGCAGTGTCTGCAGCAAGGAGGCTCTCACAGTCTTCAGAGTTGCCACAGCAGCGCATGACAGCAGATGATGTGTTGTTGAGGCAGCGATGTGCTAGGCCGCAGCTGGGTCTCACGGATCTAGGCAAGGTGGGCTAGCATCAATGAAGTGCACTCGCGTGTACATATTCATGCCTGTAACCCGTCTCAAACAGCATGATGCACTTGCATGACTGAGCCATATCCAACATCCAATCGACTGCTTGGCCTTGTCACCAAGTGCTTCCATTCATGACACACATATGAATTACAAGGGCGTTTTGTTGTTGCCTGTCATTGGGAACATTCCTAGCATGCTACATCAGCCTAGGTTTCAATCTCTTATGCCAAACAGATACACATACGTTCCTAAAATTGCATATTTGCATGTGGTTGCTGTTTGCTGGCTCCTTCTACATGGTGTTGACAACCGTCAGATTTGCAACTGTCAAGGCATGTACAGTCACCAACAGGCCTTGTTTCTGTGATCTCATGATGCTGACTTTTGCTCCTGCTGCAGGGCCTGGCACAATTGTCTCACAGTCCAGCTCTGCAAACCCCACTGAGCTTAGGACACAAGTCTCCCGCCTGCAGAAGTCAGGATCTAGATTCTCAAGGCTTGCTGAACACAGACTCTCTGCTAGGTTCGTTAGCCAGCGCTTCCCCGGTGGTTGATGACCATGGACTCATGGCCTCAAGACTGAGCCAGCCGGGCTTGACTCAGGTGTCTGCAGACTCAGACACAGGCAGTGAGCAGCAATCGACGTGTGCAGCCAATATCAGTGTGACCCAGGCAGGGGCGTTTCTGGTCAGGCAGGGCAGTAGCGCAACTTCAAGACCAGGGCTGACTTCGTCAGGTCATCTCACAGTGGAGCGCTTTCCAGTCAGTCCCAGGCTTCTTGGTCGGCGTTCAGTGTCTCTGTCAAAGCAAACTTCCAAAAAGGCCTTGCAGGACAGCACAGCAGCAGCAGCAGTTGCAGCCTTGCAGTTGACTGGGGCACCGCTGCAGAGCCTGGGCAGCAGACGCACAGGCAGACTCAGCAGGGAACTGGCAAGCAGCAGCAGCAATGCTAAGAGCAGCAGCAGAAGCCGCAGCAGAGTGTTGCAGCATTGCTGTTCAGTAGATTTGCAGCCAGGAAGTAGTGATGCAGCGGACTTTGTGGCTGTTGGGGATAGCCATAATGCGGAGGGCTTGCTGCATTGCTTGAAAGTTCAAGGTGCTAGCGATGGCTCAAGGGTAGTATCAGGTAGGGAGTCTTGGTTCAGACTTTGTCAGCTGCAAATACATTCGGTCATGCAAAAGCTATTGTCAGGTCAGCAGCTGTAGTGAATGCTGCCTTGCGGCAGTAGTTAAAGTATGTTAAGGTGTTGCATGCAGGAGTGACACAAGTGCAGCATCATTTACAAAGATACATGTTGCAGGTGCTGCAACATTTACAAAGAGTCGTGTTGCAAAGTGACTTATCTTGTCCAGGCTGGTCCTGCAGCATGTTGTGACAGTGACTTTTGCTTCTATTGTGTAGCCTGAAGCATGATGCATTGCCATGCAGGGGGGGTGTCAGATCTGCCCATGCCACCCACACTATCTCAACTGCTGCAATCCAGCAAACAAGATGTTTCGCAACTCAGGAATGCATGACGCTGTTGAGCCTCTCACTACAGTCCATGATCTCGCAATTGACTGGACGAATTGATGACTTTACCATCTGTTACGCTGACAACACTGGCACAGACAGCGTAACATTTTAGACTTCGATGAAATGCATGCCACGCTGCTCCGAAACACTAGGCATTTAGCAGAGCGCTCGCGCAGTCGCTGTGGTGTACCAGCTGTCTGTGCACAAAAAGAATGGCATTGTAAGCTTAGCGCAAGTTGAGCGTCATGCTGAGACAGCTGTCACGGTCCCTCAGCTCTCACACCTCGCAGGCAAGATCAGTGTGGCAACACGTGCTGCACCTGAGTTTGTTGTTGTCGACAACTTTATTCCTCGCAGGCAATCAAACTTGGCTTTGGGTCAGAGTTTGCTGCAGCACGTGGCATTTCGCAAAGCAACGGAGCCATCTGCAGTCCTTCTCAACCAACTAGAAGCACAAACTCATCTCTTGCATCAGGCACATCCGCAACTACAACCTCACACTTGCGGCCTAATGCAACTTGGTCGGATGTGCCAGCCCCAGCCAAGGTACTGGGCTTAGCAGGTACATATTGCCTGTCACACATACAGACCACATCTGTGTGGCATGTCTTTCTGCCATTGTACACTGGTCCTATTTACCTGTCACCAGATACATTTTGGACGTGACTGTGCTCTGCCTTACAGGTCATGCTACCTTTGCACCAAGGGCAACTATTTCAGCTTGTTGTGCAGGGGTTATACCTTTCATTGCTCTGTCACCCCCTATAGCAGCCAGTTTGCCACTATTGCCTGCTGAGCTAGTGCAAAATGTTGCTTTGTTACAAGTGGCGTATGGCGCCAGCATTGCATCCTTCTTGGGTGGCATCCATTGGGCTATGGCTATGGCAGAGTATGGAGGTGTTTCTGCCTCTGAGCATAGACTGTAGCATTTCATGTCCTCCTGCCTCGTGTCATTTGTGGCAATTACAACCGCCTTCCGCCAACCACTGCTCTGAGTTTGGCATCTTGAGACAGCATGCATTTGCCGCTTTTCAGAAATGCAAGCTATATCCATAGTGCAAATATGCTTTTGCCTTTTATTGCTGGGTGAACCAGACTTCCCCTTTGTTATGCTATCTGTCCTTTCATCAGCCCAACACTGTAAACAGTTGGCTGACAATGTTTTGCATGTGTAGGCAAGCAGGCCAGCTCTCAGATGGGCACAGACAGATATGTGTGGAGTGTGACTCCATGTTTGATGGCCTGGCCTGCAGTCGTCATGGCACCAGGGCCAGCATCACTTGCCATTGCCTCAGTACTGGCAGTAGTGCATGCTGTTGATGGCAGGTTTGCTGGTCAGAGGCTACTGCCTCAGTGGTACATGGTACTCAGGCGGCCTTTGTCTGCATTTGCCATTTCTGGAATGCTTATCACCCTGGTTGGCTCCTTTGTGTATCCTGAGGCGCAGCAAACACAGTTAAGACCTGCCATTCAGGAGAAGCTAGAGTCCTAGCTGTCATGCGTCATCTTTTGTCCTGTGTGACAGCAGGTAAATTTCAACATATGGACAATTGTCCAACTTTCTTCCTAAATTCATTGGAAGATACACGCTTGATATGCACCTGTGGCGCATCCAGAACAGCCTTGATCTCACTCTGCATTTTAGAAGTGTTGGATATAAAATGGGCTGTGATGTTCTCCGATGTGAGTGCTTTCATGTGCTTAGATTCACAAGGTGGCTGACATGACAAAGCTGTAGGGGATGATGCTACAAATGTTCAGTGCCTGACCATCTGGGCTGTTGCTGCTTACCACGCTGGCAACATGTGCCTGTAATGCTTTCAAATACTGGTTGCCAGGCTGGTGTGGGGCTGTCGGATACTGTGTGAAGCTGCAATGCAGCTTTCACACTTCTTCAGCGGTGCTGCAATACTCTGTGCAGTGCGATGGATCTTCTGAGTGTGCTGACTTTACACTTGTGCAGCACTCCTTGTGGGTGACTGTCTGAGCTTGCATAATTTTGGCTATAGCACCATCCACCACTGGTCTGCATCGTACCACAGACTGGGCAGCCCATTTGCACTGGCAGCAATGAGATATAGCAGTATGTGCAGCTATGCAACAGCTACAACAGATCTCACTGCTTGGGCAGCAAGTAGCATTTTATGCTTTACTACTTGATATCACTGCCAAAGCAGCAAAAGCAACCAAAGTGCAGCAGCAGAAACAGCTTGGGATACAGCAGCAGCAACAACTTGAAGAAAAGTCAATAGCAGTTGCCAATATAGTTTGAATATCAAATGTCATACTACACTAAGTTATTTATAGACAAATGTATTATACTATATTATAGTAATTGCTTCCATGCTTCAGACACCTGCCTCATATCCTGCCCTGAATTGCAGGTTGCACCCCTCCCTGACTATGCCAACGGTATCATATATCGTCAAGGCCAGGGACAATGCAGGTCACGATTTTGTGCATACATTTCGGCATTCTACCACGCCGCAAATCCTGGCTGGTAACCATATGGTCCTCCTTCAAGAGTTAATACAGACCTATCGCTGGCACAATCTGAAAGCAGCCCCATTTCGATGCGTACATTGCGGAGTACTTGCCCAGCGGCTATACAATATGCCTATCGCATACCTTGCAGGGGACGACCCGGCGGTATTTGACGCAGCACTGCCGTTCTGCGGCTCAAATACTTGCGAGCTGCTCGTTCACGAAAGAGTCAGACAAGCTTCAGAGAACATTGGAAAAGGATCGGAGCTCAAGCGCCAAGGCGATATAACAGATACAGCTCAAGATTTTGGTGACCTCACTGCTTGTGTCACCTGTGGTGACAGTAAGAATCTGAAAGTGTGTAAAGCGTGCCAGCGGGTGCCATACTGCAGCATTTATTGCCAGAGGCTACTTTGGAAATTGCATAAGCCATGGTGCAAAGCCCATAGGGCATGATTCTGCAGCGAGTGTACTATATTGCGGCATACAATACATCTGACAGTTTCACAGAAAGCAGAGCGGAATCTGAGTTGGCTTTCACCTCTGATGTCAGTGGACAGCAAAGTAGGTGTAGAGTGGTAGCATCCAAGTTTTTGGTTGGCAGTCATGCAGCAAAGCGCAGGTGCTGCTATTTAGGATAGCTTGTATTTACAAAACCTGTATAGACAGCTTGATATGAAGCATGTGACACATTGGTGTGTGTGTGTGTGTGTTAAAACATGCGTATAGACAAAATAAATACACAAATGTTCTGAGGCTGCATAGTCACAGTCGTCTTGTGATCAGCTCAATGTTCAACTCCATCTTGCTGCTCGAACTGTGAATTCCTATGCCGTTTTGCAGCGCACTTCATTCATTCTTGATGTTAAAATAAAGTCGCAGTGCCCAGGCAGCGCAGGGTCACGGTCTGTCTTTCATCATGTGATACAGTATGTTTTGGATTGACAGCCATGACGTATGCTTCAAAGTATGCACATGACAGTTTACGAAGAGATATTCGAGATCTGCTGTTGGACCTGCAAGTTGTGCTGTTTGTTGTTTCTGAAATCAGGGATCATGATCAGCTGCTGCAAGCTGAGAAGGAATTGATTGACCCGAAAAAGACTGATGTGGATGTCACTGTGGCTCCTCTCGAGCCTCCGTGTTGCGGTGTTCATGAACTAAGTTATGAAGTCACTCTGGTATAGGTATAATTACTCACACAACCTCCCATCTCAGCTCCACCTGCATTGTGCTTGCGCTCATGGTCAGCCGTCAGGACTGTCAGCCTCGACCTGATAGTCTGCCACAGACGCTACGAGTGCTTCTTACCAAGTCAGAGGTTCTACTCACCATGACTGTAAATATAGCCTCCGATTTCAATGCATCGCGCAGCCTAACACAACCTTTGCTTGACTGCATGCTGTATCTGACACAATATCTCTATGATCCAGGCACTTTACCAAGCTCTGCAAATCAGTGTATCCATGGGAACGTGTATCTGAGATCCAATCTATCAAGGAAATATAGCCTCCGAGACGCATTTCAATGCATTTCAATGCATCGCGCTGCCTAACACGACCTTGCATGACTGCATAAGTGTACCACAATGTTCCATGATCCAGGCCATTGACCAGGCTCTGCATATCAGTTCATCCCTGGGAACATGTATCTCAGTATCAAGGAAAGTTATGAAGTCCAACCATGAATATTATTGTGGTGTTCTGTACAAACGCTTTAGAGCATCAGAGGGAGATATGCTGGATATGTTGCACTTGTGGTTTCTTTGTATATATTCCCCCCACTCTGCTGATATAGGTATAACCAGTCACACAACCTTCCATCTCAGCTCCACATGCGTTGTGCTTTCGCTCGTCGCCAGCCGTCAGAGTTGTCAGCCTTGATCTAACAGTCAGCAACAGACGCTACGAATATCCTCTCAGCAGCATTCAAGTCAGCGATCTACTTACCATGACTGTACATATAGCCTCCGAGATGCATTTCAATGCATTTCAAAGCATCGCGCAACCCAACATATCTGCCCAACTCACCATTGACCTTAGGGTGGCCTTACAGCCTTGATCTCACGCCATAGCATTAATCATCAATATCCCTGTTTACCCTATCATATCCTTGTTCATGATAACAATAGATTAAAGCTATTGGCCCATTAATAGCTTTAGTACGATGTGTTCTCCGGACGCATGACGCGTATGGGTTCGGAGCTATACATGAAAGCGATCAGCGCTGCAAGGTAGCAAACACCGCTTGTCCCAAGCTCAGCTTGCGTGGCTCAGTACTGTGCCAGCATCAATTCCAATCTTGGGCCTCAGCTGCAAACAGCTTGTAACGCTGCTTTGGTGCTGTGTTGCAGCCGGTTCACACGCCGCAGACGTATGTACCCACAGCCTTGCAGGGTATTGCACGCTGCGTCTCAGCCGGCGCACATTGCGCCCCGTCATTTGTTGTACGAAGCATCGCGAAAATGCTTGCAACCTCAGCTCCACGGAGCAACTCGGGTGCCGGCGCAAGTGCAGCAGCAGCAGCAGCAGCAGCAGCAGCAGCAGCAGGACTATAAAGCGAATTTGAAGCAAAGGCAGATTGCAGCACGCGAATGGATTGCTCCCTGGCTGGTGTGTTCACCTACCAGGCTAAGGCTGTTGCCTGGCCACAAAACATTACCTGAATTATAAGACGCTGCTGCAGAGTTTCAAGGCTAAGTCGGAATCTGTAGATATACTGGCGGCAGTGCGCACAAATGCACCTGATTTTTCTCCAAAGCAACAGGACTCAGCGTTGATTAGGTTGCTGGCCCAGTCTTGGCAGGTCAGCAAGGCTGTGTTTAGTAAGCAATAAGCCCTTGCCTATAATTTCATCAGAATATCCTTGATCTACCACCATTCATGTGTCATTGGTCAAAGAACATCTTGTGTTCCTCCAGGTTGCAGCTGCAAATCCTGTGGCCGTGTACAGCGATGAGGAAGATGATGATCTAGATCTGGTATGAGTTGCATCTTGTCAGACATGCTGCATGTGATGTGGTATATGATATGCACATTCGCTGAAGCAAGTAATTGCACCATGCCAATGCTCCTGTCAGAGTGATTTTTTGTAATGTACTGCAGGGTTTGCAGAGTCATGACCTGGAGAGCTCTCGGTGATGGTACTCATTGGAAGACTGGCATGACAATTACTGTAAGGTTGTGTAGTGCTCACACACACTGAACTTTGTACACTGAACTAACGCATACTGAGTATATACTGAACCAACACACACTGTGGTGACTGGTGCCTGTGAGATGAGCCGGTACCTCACCCACCCACAGTCTCATACAGCATGTCAAACACCTGCTCAAGGTCACAGAAGGCAAGCCTATAGCCAAGAAAAGGCTTGGTCAATAATTGCTGGCAAGCTGGAAGTGGAGTATTTGGAATGCAACAGTAAGGGTGTGTTGAGTACAAACTTGTTTGGCCTTTTGTGGTGATGACTGATGTACACATGTGCAACTCTGACTTGTTTTCTGCATCTGGTGCCCAAAACCTTTCATTTGAGATGTCGTTTGATTGCTTTTCTGGATTAAGCACGCTAAGCCTACAGTTCTTTTTGCTGCTTTGACTGCTCTGTACTTTGCTGTGCTATCTTTTGTTGATTTTGCTGGCCCCTTATTAGGGAAGAAACCACCAGTGCATGGTGTCAGATTTGATTATGTTCAGATGCATCATAAGGTGCTATGTTATGTCTTAGGTATTTTAGTTGCTGAAGTGAATGATCCAGCTTGGCATGGGCAGTGCTGGAATTAGCTACCTCATATACATGCAAGATAGTGCATCCTTGGGAACGTGTATCTGAGGTCCAATTGCTTGACTCAAGATTGCTAGACTCAGGATTGCTTGCTGCAGCCTAAGCTCTAGTGTTCACAGATGCCAAAGACATAAGCTGTCGCGCCTGGGGCGCTACATGTAAGATAGCTATCCTACTTGTCATCCTTGGACAGCAAAGCAGAGGCTGGCAACAGAGAATTCTGCCTGGCTAAATATCCAGTCATGCAGATCTGACTGCTTCAGCTGAACATGCACAATGTGATGCTTGGTCATGCACACATTTAGCAGATGGTACATAATGGCACAACCCAGCACACCGCCTAGCTCATGACAACCAAGCAGGGCACATTGACCACAACATATGCACCAGGCAAGGCATCAGATCTGTAGACAGAGATTGCCAGCCTGATTGCTCACTTTTGTAACCAAATCATCAACTAAAGTGCCGAGGTAGCTGCTGTTCCTAGGCATGACGATGGGAGTCAGCTGCTGGGCGCGCCTGGCTGCATTGATGCCTGCACCACCACCATACAGCATCATGCGTGCAACAGCATGGGATGCCAGCACGTCCTCCCACCAGAGACCAAACCCTTGATGCTGCACTCTCAGCTTCCAGGAAAACAATTTGCTGTGACTTCTGAACAACCATGGAGCGTTAACTGGAGGAACATCAGCTAGGTAATGCAGGTGAATTGAGGTCGAGTTTCATGTGTGTACTGCACCCCTCACATTTCAAATGCCGTGATGATATGTTCCTGAAAAACCTTGCCCTGCAAGAGTACAATTGCTGATGGCAGACCGTCCAACCCTCAGTGACAGGCGCTGTCTCTGAGGAGTCATGTCTGTACTGAGTCAAGCCCTCATGGGGTGTGATGCAAGCCACTCTATCAAAAAGGCTTCAGCAGCAGTCTGTTGTACCGTCTACTCAGCCACTAGCAATGGACCTACCCATCTCAAGTCACCAGCAGCCACAGGCACACGGACTACTTGACTCCACGACAGTTGACACAGAAGCAAGCCCGTGCATGCAGATGCTGACCTGAATGTGGCAGCCACCAGCACACAGACCACTTCATGCCATGAAACTTGACATGACAGATGCTGACCTGCAAGGAGGCCTTGGGCAGCAGCCTCTTCATAGCCTGTGGTGCCATTCAGCTGACCGCTGAAGAAGAGGCCCTGAATGGATTTGGTCTCCAGCGTTGGGTGGCACTGGTGGGCAGGGAAGTAGTCATACTCTACAGCATACGCAGGCCGCAGCATCTTGCACTGCTCCAAACCTGCGAGCATACCCGTCACTGTGACTTTGTTGACAAGAAACACGTAGTTGTGTTGTGACTACTGCAACAAGATGTGGGGAAGCCCCAGGTATGCTTGCTCGGAGGCATGTAGCTTGTTTCTCAAGCAGTTCGAGGCTGTTAGCAGCAACAGCAGGACAAAGCATGTAGGAGATTGCAGCTTTCTTCCCAGCAAGCAATCTATGCAGAACAGCGCAGGACAGGGGCAGGGCAGGGGCAGGGGCAGAGGACAAGCAGGGAGCATTAGTACCTGGCAGAGTGTGTAAGAGGGCCAATTGCAGCCTCTCTGGCAGTCCTGTTGAGAAGCCTTGGACATATAACTCAGGCGTTGTGCGCCCCTCAGGCTCAAGGAAAACCTACAGTATCATTCATACAGGTCTACATTAGCACAGTTCTCAGTCAGCTGTCCTCAAAGACACTGCTACTGCTGTCAAGAAAGCTTTGCCCAGCGTCTGTGTAAGTACAAAGCTGTCATGCATTGGAGGAGTCAGTGTAAGCACTTTGAGAAGAGGTGCGTGTAAAGAGGTGCTGAGACACACATGCACACACACAGAAGCGTGCTCACTCACACTGTCTATGTTAGCAGGTAAGGCCATCCGACTGCTGCAGCGTTGGTCATGCGTTACTCAAGTCAGTGTGCAGCTCAGGCTTTGATTACCTGGTGTGAGTCTTTGTCCTTGAAGCGCACCACTTTGTCTTCTATGGAGGGGCAGTAGCGTGGACCTTTGCTGTCAACCCAGCCCCCGTACTTGGGGGTCTCATGCAGGTTGGCCTCAATCATGGCGTGTGTGGCTGCAGTGGTGTGGGTCAGATGGCAAGGCATCTGCTCCCGCTCAACATGCACCTGGATGCAAACACACCATCGATCAGGCTGTGAGGCTTGTCCCAAATCCAATCCAAGCACAGTGACCTCCCCCCAGCAGTGGCACACAAGCTGCTTTTCAGACCAGTCTCAGTGCAAGTATAGGCTGATAAGACCAATGGCACACAGTGCTTGAAGCTGAACTGATATTCTGCAGAGTCACGCAGAGCACAGCAGAGCATTGAAGCCATGATGACAGGCTTTGGTGTGCCTGACTGTGCCAAGAGCTGGCACTTCTCCTACGGATGCCCATATCATCATAATCAGCAAACATGCAACATCTTCACGGTATACCTCTTCATCAAAGCTGAACCACTTGACTTGCTCGTCCCCAGGCTGCGCTTCAAGGATACATGCAAGATAGTGGTGTGTACACAGGTGCTTTTCCCTTTTAACTGCCATTAGGACATCAATCAACAGTTTTAGTCATATTGTATGTGACATCATGTTTTTGGTAAAACACAAGTTCTGCTGGTAAGCTGCTTTGCAATCTTCATATGATAGCAGGTGCCCTCTCCTTATCCATGTGATTACGCTGATGTATGGCTGACTGTCAAGAGCAAAATACTCTGTTGGATGTGACAAACAGCATCACAGGCTTTTGAAAAGCATGACAGGTATGTCAACTTTAATCAAACTATGCTTTGATTTCAGGATACCACCAGGTATGATCGCATATTCCCAACAATTAGATGCATTGCCATGGACAGAGCAAATGCTATGATAGAATTGCCATCACAAGATCCTTTCACGCAACTGACTGGATGCTCAATTCGACACAGCCGCTTGTTGGAGACACTGTCTCACAACACTATCCATTTGCGCACAGCCCCCCATGCAAAGCTCAAGTGCTTCTTTTGAGGAACTATTGCTCCATTCACCAGTCATCACCAGCTGTGTCACCTGCAGTAAACGAAGCTAAATCTGCTTTGGTCAACAGCTCCATACAAAAAGTTTCAGCGTGGCGTCTGGCCTTGCATTCAAGTCTGCATTGGGGTTTACATAAGCTGGGCACAGGAGCACAGCCAAGAGCATCACAGCATTTCAAACCGCAGAAGTGATTGCAAGACAGCAACACAGGTCGATTTCACAGTATGCCTAAGATCGTCATGTTTAGAAGCCCACAGATCTATCAGAGCCAGTAGAACATCTTACCAGGCCCTGCATTATAAATGCTGCATATACGTCCATAAGACAATTCTAGCAGCTGCTTACCAGATTGACGGAGGGCATCATGGCCATAAGCACTGCAGCATCTTCATGGTGGCTCTCATCAGCTGTGGGGTCAAGAAGCAGCTGCCCTCCAACTCGGCTCTGCAGCACAGCTTGAGCTAATTACTTGAAGCTTTGCCCCACATTACAATACATCTAGTTGGCCCCCGACATTGGCAGCCGTGCTGCAATGCTATGCACATGCTATGGACAGACATGAACCAACTACAATGTGCTAACAGATTCTCTAAGGGTGGATGCTAATCAAGCCAACACAAACTTGCTGGATGTATTTGTATCCTCAAACACCAAGGCTGGTTGACAATGCTAGCCACAGTGCTTGGGGACATCAGTAAGCTTTGCAGGAGGGGAACAGCTGATCAAGGAGTGCTGATGTACTGCCTGAGTCACACTGCACGTACCACGCTGCAAGCTGATACAAGGTCATACATCTCTATGCCTGCATCTGCTATTGCTAATGATGCTGCTGTGATGGCAACTGCAGCATCAGCGCCGCCAGATTCCAAAATTAGGCAATACACATCCACATTTGCCTTAGGGAACGTATGCCGTTGTACAGCTGCCTCCAAAGCTGCTTGCACTGTTGCTGAAATGTCTCTCTCGTCAGCACTCTGGGGAGGAGACAGCCAGCCAGTCAGTCATGCAAAATGTGTTCACATCAGCTGCAGTTGCATGTGACGCTCACAACGGAGGTCAAGCCCAAAAACGCAGAGCAGAATTGAATCTGACACCTGAGCAAAGCTTTTGCCACGCTGCCGTGTTGCAAATGTAGCTAGCTTGACATCGCACTGGAGCCTGCCTTGTTCGCTGAAGCTTGTTTTCCGGTCACTTGGCCTGGGACCATAGCTGCATGGCAGTTGACTGTCTTGCAGCAACAGTTATGGGAGTTGGTGCGCAAGGTCAACAAATAGTCTTACACAGCTGCCATAACTTTGGTCTTGTTGAACTCTGCATAGGCTGAGCCTGACGCCTGGCTTATAGCGCCAGTGTTCAGGACTGCAGCTCAATAAGCCAAGATGAGATTACCACATACGTCAGGGCGAGAAGCAGGTGATGCGAATTGACACTCACAGACTGCTCTAAACTCCTCATATCCTCTGCCGTCCAAGCGCACTCCTGCTTCAAACACTTGCTGGGGCTGCTTGTCGGCAAAGAATGGCACTGAGCTCCTAGCGGCCAGGGCTGGTGGCATCAAGTGCCGCTGGAGACTTCAGGCAGGCAATGTGACAGGAGTATGATGGTTTCCCGGAATAACGAGCAGCCAACTTGCGGCAATGCAGCAAGTCACGCAAGTTGACCAAGCAAACTCGCCGCTGCTATGTACATGTCTTGCGCTGCAAACTTCTGTCGGGAACCCGCATTCGTGTTGCAGACTTTGATCGTCTCCTGCCTGCCTATTTTTCGCTTGTTTGGTCAAACCTGGCACGGGGAGTGCGCTTCAAGGCCTGCGGCTTGTCGACAAAGTTACACTGCCGTTGCTAAGGGGTGCTCTGCTATCACCACAAGCAGCTTGCTGCTCGTCATGCTGTCAGCTCGTCTTAAGCTTTGGTCATCAGTCGACTAAATAATTCTCTTTCTCCTTCTTAACTTGCTTGGCGGTCCCCTGTCACCAAGGCTAGGAGTCAGAATCTTGGCGCACATTCGCGCACATCATGGTTTTGTCCGCCGGCGGGGCAATGATCATGTTTGGGCTGGGTTTGTTCATGTATGCAGCGTGGAGTGCACTTCAGTGTAGGTTTCTCCCTGCTTGTATACTGAGTCATCTACTGAGTGCTGTAATGAAGACCACAGCATGCATGGGTGGCATTGTTTTGCGTGTATATGCTGCAGCTAATGTTGCGTTGCGCGGTGCTGCAGATAGAGATATGCTGAAGCTCACGCAACAAGAATTTGCGTCAGTGCCACTCTTGGTCAAAATCGAAGTTCTGCTAGCAGCGGTGTCTTGCATGTGGGGTGAGCTACTGTTGTTGCAGGACTTGCACTATCCACACATTACCTGCTGACTCTAAGCTGTGCCTAAGCAACTTACTGTCATGCTGGAATTTGTCCAAACTGCAGGCAGCTTGCAAGTTTCTGGAGATTTCAAGCCTGTAAGCTCATTGAAGTTCCAAAGGCAAGTTGATCAAGAAAAGTGATCTGCTTGGCAGGCTTCTGGCTGTTTGAGGATAGCTTTGTGAGGCTTCTTCATGCTGCTGCAGGGGCCTGGATGCAAACACTCTACGGGTAGACTTCATGTCATTGAATCACAGAGGGCAAATCATGCCATTGGCAGCTCCTCCTATCAAGTAGTCATAAACAGAAGCACATAATCCAGCATCAGGAACTATACCCCACTGGTTTTGCAAGCTAAATTGCATGTGTATAGGGCTTAGCCTCCATGTTTCCGAGTATTCTTCTGTGCCAGACAATTGCAGGCTTCTGTACTCAGATGTGCATTTTGGCGCCCAGGCTTCCTGACACTGAATATCTAATGATTTTTCCGGGGCATGCGATGACCCAGCAGGTGCTGCACAAGTTCTACATGCATTTGGGCTGTGGTAACAGTCTAGTTAGGCAATCCACTATATGAGGAAGGCATGCTTGAATCACTTGTCAGATGCCATTACCGTTCACTGCATTTGATTCATGAAAATTTCAAACAAATACTTTTCTTGGTAGGTTGGATCTCAGTTACATGTTCCAAGGATGCAATGACATACTCTTTAGGACAAGATTGTAACACGAGAAGATCAGCAAAATTTGACTGTGGCTACTGGCACAGCAGCTGACTCACTTGACTGGTGTCAGCTGAACACACCTTCCAAAGACCTAGTAAGGACTTTATGTACAGTGGACAGAAATGCTGCCTTGCTCGATCTTTGACCGCTCTTGACTTCGGTCTTCAGTGATCAGGTGTTGTGCAGCCCAACACTGGCAAGTGCCATATTTATCAGGTGCTGTGCAAATTGGATCGTCTTGTTGCCAAGACATGGCTGCTGGGCAGAAGCTGCTCAGCTGGATGCAAGGCCACTACTTCAATTGGCTGCTGCATGGCGCTGACATTGCAGCTGAAGCTGTCTTTATCACTCCTCATTTACAGGCACAATGACGCCATAGCCTGTGGTGCGGCGCTTGTACACCACCTGGACCTGATTGCTGCTTGACTCACTGAAGACATAGAAGTCATGCCCTAGCTGATCACATTGCTCAACAGCTGCTTCGACTGTCATTGGCTTCAAGAAAAAGTTCTTAGTGCGCATGACTTCATGTATTGCAGGAGAGTCATGAGAGGCCTGTGCTGGCTGTGGAGTCTGAGGCTCTGGCTCTTCAGCAAACTCTGCATCAGAGTCCTCCTCTGTTGTTTCCACCGTTGCCTGCAGCAGGAGATATGCTCTCTTTGTGTGACTCCTCAAAGTCAGTGTGCAGATGGCGGATGCAGCTTGATGTTGAGGTGAGAATTTATGACCTGCCAAGAGTGAGTGAAATGAGTGTGGCAGGTTTGTGAATGCTGTACCTCTTGCTGCTTGATAGAACTGCTGCCTTTTGGACCACCTCGCCATTGCCATTTGCCTTTGGCAATAGCCTTGTCTTTCACCTTTCTGAGCTTTCTTGTCAGTCTGTCACATACCAAGTCTATGCTTGCATACCTGCGAGCAAGCATGCTTTGCATTCCATCTCTACAGGCTTGCGACCGGTCCTAGCCTAGAGGAGTCAAGATCAAGAGCGCTACAAATTTTATGCAGAGAATTTTACATGTTCTCTTCAACATCTTCAGCCCTGACAATGCCATTCCTGAGTGTGTACAGTGTGATTTCTGTCCGCTGCCTCCGCTTGCCATGACCAGCATCACCACCATTTACAGACAACGTAACGTCCACCTCTTTGACAGCACCCTCGAAGTGAGAGACTGCCTTGCCTACCTACATGCTGGGGATTGAGCTAGACCAAAAGTTTGTGGTGCCACACTTCACTTTCGACTGTGGTGGCTATCAGCTCATGATAATGGGACTTGACATCAGCGTCTGAGCTCGTACCTTTTCCTCTGCATATTGCTTAATGCTTGGAGTGAGCTCGATCTGACGTCCTTGCACAACCATCTTGACTGTGCCAGACTGAGTGGCAGCTGCAACAATTGGCTTGCGGACGCTTTCCTTTATGGTCCCTGGTGTTCGTAGCTGTTTTGAGAAATTCGGGCTACTTACAAGTGATCTCGGCTGCAACAGCACGGGTCTATGTGATATTGCGTGACATTGCATGCCGGCATGCCGAACGGACTTGACCGGTGGAGCTGCAATTTTCTGGATTGCGCAATGCATATGCCCCAAGTATTTCCGAGTAAGAGACAATGCACAAATGGGCTGAGTCGCGATCTCAAGCTGAAGTGCTTGTGCTCGGATGCAAAGTCTCTCGCTCCAGACCATCTGACTCAGCATGTCTGACTGAGGGTCCACTTGAATTTGGGAAGGGTACCCGTCCAGGACTCAGGTGCCCGTCAACATGTAGCAGCACATCCAAATTGCCGCCTTGGCTGCATCTTACCATGTGATACATCGCCCAGGATTCAGTGAGTGAAAGAGCTGGACATACATGGCAACCATCACCATAGCCTTGAATTCATACGAACCTTGCCACGCACTTGCAAGTTCACTAGTCGGTGCAGCATTTGCTGAACTAGAATTGCCACTGACTGCTGCAGGTCACTTTATGTGCTGACCTCCTCTTGGATAGCAACCTGCCTCGACTTATAAACCTGCAAATTGCCCTGACTTGGGCACAGGCTCAGACGCTTTGCCTTGTAAAGCAGCGTTCAGCACTCCTCATAGCAGCTTGGAAGGACTTATTGCGAGATGCATGACAATGCATTTCATGCCTACAAGTTGAGCCTTATGGTTTGTCAATTGATGTCCACTTACACTGATTCATTCACTTCAGCATACTTGCTCGCTAGTGCAAGTTTGGGAAGTTGTCTTCGGATTCATACCTAAGAAAATTGCCCTGGAGCAATTGGATCCCTCCTCGCTATCTGTTGAGGCTTGACCAGTTTAGAATCCTCACCAGCACTTTGTGGACCGTGACTGTTGCTCAAGGGCACCTTGACAGCGATAGCTCTGTACGCCTTTCACTGTGACTACATCTGTTTGGATCTGCTGCTCGCCTCAGGAACGCGTCTGAATCCAGGTTGACCTACTACATAGTCCTCCTTCCTACACGACAGTCACGACAGATCCAAGTGGCCGCAAGGGCGACGCCTGCCTGCTACTTAAACGGCCTGCCATTACCTGATTATCAACTGGCATTCGGCTCGGCGCGACCTCAGCGGTGACAGCCAGAGCTGATCGCTCGAAAATTGCAGTTCTGCTAGCCCAATTCAATAGCCTCTCTTCATTTTTGTGTGCGGGGCGTTGCTGCTGACTTGGTATGTCGTGTGTACAGTTTACGGAGCTTCTGAATCGCATATGTTTACTCAACGCCATGTCGCGTCTGTACTTACCTTGTGTCTTCCTGGCCAACAGGTCGGATCGGGGTGAATACTTTTCGATGGAAGGCTGTACGTGGCTATAGCCTATAACTGCCCCTCAAAATGCTACCATGCTTATTGCCCTCGGGCCAAACACGCAGCAGCTGTCAGCACAGCTTTCTGCAACTTTCAGTATGCAGCAGGCCAAGGGTGAGCCTGTTTGAATGCACAACTTGCAGCATCCAGACCATCAAATGTTAGGCAAGAGAGCACAGAGACTCACTGCCTGGTTGCAGATTCCATGCTTTGTCCGGCAAAGGCGTCTCCCTAGACAGCATGTCTGCCGCACATTTGCCAAAACAGACTACGCTGCCACAGCAAGCGATGCCAATGTCCTGCAGCAACCACTCAAGCAAGAACTCACATCAGCAGAAGTGAAACATGTCTTTGGTTACTCCAGTGCACTCAAGGAGAAGTGAGCATCTTGGTGCCAACGTGGCTGGCCCTGAACGTAGTCGTCATCATGTTTCTTACAAATTTTGCTGCACAAGCATGACCTGATGCCAACCAATGTGAATTCATTGTCAGCATCTGAAAGCATGCTGTAAGCCTCCTTCGCATGCAGCTGTGCCTACCTGTTTGCAGTGGGTTCTGTACATGACACATCATGTCCAGGATATGGCATGATACTGCTGCAACCTGCTGCCATTACTATGGTCATGATGTCATCAAAGACTTGCCAATGATGCACACTCAAAATTTCCAGGCTGTGACTCACAAAGTGCACGGCATATACTGTGGCATAGATCCCAATCAACACCCTGTGCTCAGGTACACAATAGGCAAGGTGATTGGAGCAGGTAGCTTTGGGGTTGTCAGGGAAGCTGTGCACAAACGCACAAACCTTCACTATGCATGCAAGACCATACCCAAACTACCCAAGAAGGGGCGGGGTACCCCTCGGTATCTGCTGAAGATCCAGACAGAAGTGGATGCAATGCTTCAGCTAGGTCCGAGCCTTGACGCAGTCTTCCTGCAGGTATTGTTCATTAACATTCATTGTTACAGCAAGGTTGTGGCCTGGTCTAAATGTCTTCATGCTTCTTTTGCGTCGCAAGACTCCGTGATGCAGCCATCTGCTGACCAATCTGCAACCAAGCTCATGCTTTGTAGTGGCGTTGCTGGGCCTTCATGCTTTGCAGCATCATATCCCGTGCATGATGTGTACATGCATGATATAGCTACATGTTGGGGCAAGATCCAGACATGCTCAGCGTCATACCAGACTGAGACCAACCTGTCTCCTGAATGCATCTTTGACCTACAAACTGGCTGTCTACACATGAGGCAGGTGGCAAGATGAGCTGCTGCTCAGACCTCAGGCATATGGTAAGCTGTTGTGCACTTGTGAAGGCTTTTGGCATGGCATGAACCAATACAGTTGCACCTAGAGGCCTCTCTTCTGAAACCAGGTTTGCATACAAAACGGACTTGTAACATTCAGCAACATTTGTGTAGGACGTGTTTGAGGATGATGTGAGTGTGCATCTAGTGATGGAGCTGTGTACCGGCGGGGGGATTCTGGACAAGATTAAGCAGCATAGCTACACTGAGCGCAGAATCTCCCAGATCATGCGCTCAATCATCAGATTCATCTCCCAGTGTCACGCCAAGGGGATCATCTACCGAGACATCAAGCCAGACAACTTCCTGTTCCTGAATAAGGATGAGAACAGCCCCATTCGGGCCACAGACTTTGGCTTGTCTATCAGGTGAGCGTGGGCTTCACATCTTGCCATGCCTTGTTTGTGGGCTGCTGCACTGCTTTGTCACTGTCACCGCTCGTGTCTGTCTGTGTCACTGGCCAGGTCTGTCCGTGTCACCGGTCGTGTCTGTTCATGTCACCAATCGTGTCTGTCTGTGTCACCGGCCAGGTCTGTCCATGTTATCGGTCGTGTCTGTCCATGTCACTGGTCGTGTCTGTCCATGTCACTGGTCGTGTCTGTCTACGTCACCAGCCAAGTCTGTCTGTGTCACCGGTTGTGTCTGTCTGTGTCACCTGCCATGTCTGGGTCACTTGGGACATGTCAACCTGCACATGCTAGCACATCTGATCTGCAGTGCACGCGACAACTGGCATGGGTCAGCCTGCTAGCAGTGCGCTTGTTCATTCATTTATATATCAAACACGTGTCTTCCCCTAGGGCAGGTGCATGTCATGTCACTCTTCTTTGACTGTATACATTCAGCAGCTCCCTTTGTGAGGTCTCTTTTTTATGACTGTATACATTGAGCAGCTCCCTGTGTGAAGTCCCTGCTTGATGACTGGCTGTATGTAGGCATTGGCCTGATGAGGGGCAGCTGAAGTCAAGATCTGGAACCCCAGTATACATGGCCCCTGAAGTCATTTTGCAGGGCTATGACGCCCAAGCAGATATGTGGAGTGTAGGCATGCTGATGTACCAGCTCCTGACTGGAACCTTTCCTTTCTGGGACTCTGTTGCCAATGTGTCCTTGCAGCAGGTGGGTGAAGCATCCTCTGCCTTTTGAGGGTTGCCTTGATTGCCCCTTCTGGGCATTGCCTTTGCTTGCGCCTTTCAGCACTGGCTGCCTGCCTTTCTACGGGAGTTGCACATGGCAGCTGGTGCCAGCCACCTTCTAGGCATCTTTTCACTGTATGCATGTACATTAAGGCACTCTCATTGCAGCTACAATGTCACACATCATTCACCAGCATGACTACTGAGTCAGGAGGCTGGGAGACAGCTTGCATGGCTGCTTGTGTGCATCATGTCTGCTGCCTGTCTGTATCCTGTGTACCACAAGGCTGTCACAACTGCATGATAGCTTCATGACTATTGTGAGTCTAACCAGAGGCCGGATCATTCTGACAAGTGCAATGCTGTCTCTTGAAACATACACATTTGATGGCTCTTTTGCACCTGTAGCTTGTCCCAGCATGCGCACATCGTTGTGAGACCCAATGCGCTGTCCACTCAACTCTACTGCTGTTTTTACCATGTCAGGCTTGTCCAGTCTACCAGTCCATTGTCTCGTGTTGATCAGTCCAGTCTTTGCCCCTCTTTTCAGCAGCTTCGTCTGCATCCCTGCCACAGACCCTTTGTCTGCTAGTACACACGTCTACCAATTACCCAAGCCAGCTGTCCACCAAACCTGTGGACAGCAGCAACTTTTGTTGCCATAACAGCGACTTTGCATTCCCTGCCACGTGATCCTGTATGGACCAGGCCTCTTCTTCTTGTGGTTATTTTCACGGTATGTGTGAGACTCTGAGGTGTGCCCTCTCTAACTCTGGACGTCATGTTGGTTGTGTTGGAGGTGTGGCAGGCCATCCTGGTGAAGAAGCTGGATCTGGACAGCAGCTGGGTGAAGCAGTCCATGTCTGAGGGGGCGCGCAACCTGCTCAAGGTGCCTCCCTTGCCCCTTCATCTTCATCCTGCTTGTCTTGTTTCCCCCGTCTCCCTCCTCCTTTTTGGCTGCGTTTTGGATGAGGCATGTCACAACTGGTGCCGCTTCGAGCAAGTTCGGGAGCCGATGCCGTTAAGGAGCAATGGAGGTGGTAACTAGGCGGCTGTTTTCAAAGTTCATGTGGCGTCTTGAACTGCAGTCAGTGCTCCCTTGTCTTCTTGTTGCTTGCGTGGGTCTCCAATCATTGAACAACCACATTCATCAGTTCATTGCATTCGGCCCATCCGTTGTAAACATGGCAACAGTCCTGTGCACAAACTTGCTGCACATGATTGGGCTGATCAAGGCAGCGCCTGTGGCACAGCAAAGCTGCAGATGTGCACTGAAGGCTGCGCGCCAGTCCTGTGGTCAATATCCAACCAGCACTGTAGCACCCGTGACATCAGAAGCCCTGCAACAATGCAATGGACACATGCTGAGTCTGACCATGCCCCTGTGTCATTCTCAGCTGTCAACATGCTGGCATAGCAGCAGTCCCGGCCAGATGCCTGGCTGAAAGCTGATATGCTCGATCAAGTGCCTGCCTGTGGCACAACTAAGCTGCTGCATACCTGTTGTGTTTGCACCAGCAGCTGTGGTCAACAGCTAACCAGCACTGGATTGATCGATCAATCCCTTGTTTTGCAAAATAAGTAAAAATGATACATTAAAAAAACGGTAAAAAGCAACAGAAGAAACATTAAGAACAGACAGTAAAACCAAATTCAACAGCATTTTTGAAGCAAGCCATCTCTGCAGAATTATGACGCAGCTATTGATCTAGATCTGATAGTGCTGCTGTGTTTGTGTAGGGGCTGCAGAATTGCAACACAGTTGGGAATCTTGGTCTGATAGTGCAGGTGTGTATATGTGCAGGGGCTGCTGGTGCGGGAGCCGGCGTCACGTTTGACTGCCAACCAGGCCCTGGAGCACCCCTGGATCAAGGATCAGCGCAGCGCCCCCTCTAAATCACTCAATGGCAGCGTGGTGAGAATGAACACATCAGCTTTTCAACTGTTAGAGCCAGCCGGCTGGCTGCCCGTCTGTGCATTCTTGTGTGCTGTGTTGTGTTGTGTTGTGTTGTGTTGTGTCGTGTTGTGTTGTGTAAGGCTGCTCTAACCACTCTAAACCAGTCTTGCATCTACCATTGGTGCGCTGACAGCCAAAACAGGACCTTGTACAGGGAGCTACTCAGGGCTGTATGTAAGAGACTCCAGGGGAACACCCGAGTTGCCTGAATGAACGAATGAATAACACCTGTGAACAATGGCCTGCTTGTGTAGGCTTAATGTTGCTCCAGACATCTTGCTTCAGACGCAGATGTACAAGGCCAGTCTGCAGGTACAGACGATGCAGTTACAGTTTCCCCATTGTAGCTGCCTAGTCTGTGCCTGTAGACTTGGCTTTGTGCATCCGCGTCCACTGTAGCAAGATGTCTTGCAGGTCGACCATTCGCTTAAGCCTGTGTGGAGCTTCACCTTTTGTGACTGGCAGTTGGACAGGTGCATGACTTGTGATCTGACAATTGCTTGCTGCATATGCCTGCTGGTTCACCGACCCAGTCACTCAATTGCTTGCTGAGTCACTTACAGACTCACCCACTCTGAGACTCT
>JAABUP010001970.1_pt1 | contig 41552 bp, 64 predicted proteins | sample 5559201 | NCBI WGS metagenome assembly JAABUP01 (sample SAMN10711887, study PRJNA513373) | rock metagenome | isolation source: Antarctica rocks | place: Antarctica
CTTCTGTAGCAGAGCGTGCAGATGTGGTGGATGGCTGGGAGGGCTTGGGCACACCTGGGTCCAGGTTGGCCCACCAGCTGCTGACATCATTGGCAATGGAGAACATCCCCTTCTTTGCCTCATTGGCGCCACCTAACAGCTGAACAGGAACAACAAGATGTATCAATCATGGACCAGTTCCGAAACAATCTGTCTGGCAGGAAGGGTACTATTTGCGTGACAGATGACTGCAGCGCTTCCTGTGTCAGCCATTCGAAGTGTATCAGTGTCAGAGCAAGAACATTCTGAATCAGGACAGGAATTTTATATGGCAAGGCATGTTTGGTGAGAAGTAAATTGCAAGCACCTTTGTTGACACATCCTTGAGGTTGAGATTGTTCACCGTGGCAGCTGCAAGCGCTGCAGCTTTCTGAGCAGCACGCTCTGCATCTTTGAAGGGGTCAAAGTCTTTTGGGTTGTCCCCTGCCAGGTCATGAGCTTTAGCCTCTTGAGCTGCATTCGAAGATACAGCCATGTTGCTACAGGATGAGCACAAGGCCCTGCTGTGGTGTCGATGCAGCATCTCAGCTCAACATACCTGCGTGGGATTTGACCTCTGCGTTCCCTCTCCAGCTGATGTTTGCGGAATCGCCCTCAATAGGATCATGCAACTCACGCAAGGACACGTCCTTCTTGTCATTGGGTTGAATCATGTCATTGTCATCATCAATCATATGCATGGCAGCTGGCTTTGCGGTCGGTGCAGGAGGGCGCCCGACTGATTTTGCCTTTGAGCCTGGTTCTGCTTTCTGTGGAACAGTTGGTGCAGGCACAGGCTTCTGGGGCCGATCCTCCTCAGAGTCTGAACTGGTGTGGCGGTCTAAATCCTCGAATCTTACTTCCTCAAAGCTTGAAGCCTGAGACAGTTGACCAATGCTTGCAGCCCTTCTTGTGGAAGCGAGTAAAGGGTTTTGCGGAGGGTCACGGATTGGCATTATACCTCAAGATTTCCTTGATTTGCCAGCTGTCCCTGCTTGAGGAGCAAGCTGCAAGCAGAAATGTTGCTGAGAAAATGGTGGTATAATTCAGATCAACATGCACCCGGTAGGTCGCTGAGAAAATGGTATTCTCGTTCAGATCAACATGCACCCGGCAGGCTGAGTCACAACTTTTCACGGACCAGAACGACTATGCTCAAGAGCTGCACCGACTTTGCAGCCCGTGCGGACTTTTAGACCAAGCGCAAGACGAGCAGCAGCAGGCAGAAGATCGGGCTTACCTAGCGAACAGTTGTATGCTTCCAGAGCCCAAATCTTCCGTGCAACGACCTCAGGGTGCGTTGCAAGTTCCCTGAAGGTATAGACGCTCGATATGCTGAGGATACCTCAGCTGCGTCCGCGAAACAAGAGTTTGTACAGCAGAGCCTGGGTCGTTAGCTTGGCTTTCCCTTCTCGCAAGGGTGGTCCCAAGAGCAATCCCCACGAAGCCTGTCAATCACCGAACGTTGACTTACATTGCACCGCGATGCGATGAAGACGCGGACACTGCGCGAAAAGTTGTGCCGAGGCAGAAGGCATACGTGGGAACGTGTTCAAGGACGCTGTCAGCTGGCTTCTTTTGCATTTTCAACTTGATCACTGATTTCAGTCCCGCTCAGAACCGCTAAGGCGCTGTTCCAGCTTGAATGCTGCAAAGCATTTGTCATGGCAGACTCCAACAAGCGGCAGAAAACTTTACTCAGCTTTTTTGCCTTGCCTCAGCAAAGCAAAGCTGCTGATCAGTTGGTTAGTGCTCCTCACCTTGGCAGAAGCGGTCAAGACAACACGGAGGCATGGAATAGAAGTGATGTAGCCTTGGCAGGTGGCAAGCAGAAGTGTGATCAAGTCTTATCTGCCGACACTCCCACACAAGGATTTGTCGCCCTTGAAAAATCACTGACAGACCAGAAGTCTACCCTAAGCCAGCCCTTGTCTGATATCTCACATGTTGACACAGATGCCCAGGCAGAGCGCAGCACAGCGCGCAAGTCAGACAAGTCAGACAAGTCAGACAAGCAGGAGTCAAGCTTGTTACTGTGTATCGACAGCCCGAATCCAGCTGCCTCGGATACTGACAATGAAGGCAGTCTGCACAAAGTTAACATAAACGCAGCGCCTAGCAGAAATCTGGAAAACATGAATGTGTATGAGCAGCAGGTAAGAAGCTCAGTGCGGTCCATGTTTGCACACAATTCTGCCTGCATGCTGTTCTGCACCGGACGCATTGTGAGTGACAAATTCCTTGTGATCAGGGCAGAGGCAAGCACGCATTCAGCTTAACCATGAGAGGATGCAGAGTCTGGGCTTACAGCATATGGCACATGTGCCTTTGTCTGCTGCAGTGCCTCGCCCAGCAAAACCCAAGTTGCCTACCAAGACAAAGGCAACACCCACTCCTCAGTGCTCATATAGCCTACGTGCACGGGCAGGCTCTACAGCAGCTGAGCTACACCAGCCTGCAGACAGCAAGGTAAGTTGGGACGACGCTAATCACGGCAATGAAGACAGTTATGGCTTGACACGACCTGACTGCTGAACTTTGGACCAGTAGTCTGATTGCCATGTTGCTTGCAGCATAAACCAACTAACTCTTCAAGTCACATCTGCAGACAATCATGGCCTTGATTACCCCAAAACTGTATGCACAGCATACATGATAATGTTCACAGCTTCCAATGCATAACAGATGTGCTCTTTGTAAAGCCTGCGCATGCACAAGTTGTGCTGTCATCTGCAGTAACATATGTAGGTGTAACAGGAGTATTGCCTTCTGTGCAGGATTTGCAAGGCGGTCCAGGAGGGTGCGAGTCAGTCCCAGAGATGTATGATGACTCTTCAGTCATTACATATGTGTGTCAAGCACAGTCACCTAGCAGGTACAATGCACATCAGCAAGCTCACAGCAATCTCAAACATTGCAGACAGACTACAAAGTATTAGATGTCACCCAAGACATGGCAAGGCATCAGAACCTGTTTTCATGAGTTGCAGCAGATTGCCCAACTGGTGCCTGTCTTGCAATGCTTGCCCGCACAACATCGCTAGTGACCCTCAGCAGCAGCACCACGCTTGGTTGGCATGTGTTCCTATGTGTGACTACCTCTGCATGCAGAAGCAAGCTGCCAAAAGCAGCCAGCAGTGGCATCATCAATGGTTTCTCAGAGCTGCCTGGTTGGCTGTCAGACAGCAAGCTGGTAAGGGCCTACAGGTGAGACTGGCCTGACCCTTCCACAAAGTGCAGCTGTACTCCCTTCTTATGCACATGATCTGCACTGAAGAGTAGTGCGCAGCAGCTCAGCTCTGGCATGCCAGCAATCAACTGCTTGATGGTAGACTTGATTCTACAGTGTGACTTTCTGTCAGGAAAAATATTTGCACCAGTCAAGGCACATTTGGTGTACCTAGCGCAAATGCTGTCACAGGTGTATACTTGACACAATAAGCTTGACCAATCATTTGCCAAGTCCATAGTGTTCAAAGTGTAAATTGTGTAGTGCCTCTGCAGCATGGACGTTCAAGGCAGCTTGCTTGCTGCGGGAGGCAAGAATGGGCATGCTGCAGTCTTTGGCATTCAACAAGCAATGGTACCCTCATTTTGTCCTCTGCATGTAACTCCTGGGACCTGCCACCCTGTCAATGTACGCCAGTGATATCTTGACAGCTGCTTGCTTAATTTTGCTGCCAAAATGATGTTGAGCAGAGTTTCAGTCACCTCAACACTGATGAGGCAAGCACTGGTTTTCACTCATGCACCTATTCTTGTGGACTGTCTTGCGCACATACCTTTGCCTCAGTCTAGCTGATACTCTCTGCACGCTTCCTTTGTGATTGTAATACCAGGTGCATCATAATTGTGACATAGCCAATGTAGACACGTGAGTGCAGCATGGGGTACTGCTTTCAGGCAGGTGAGGAGGGGGAAACAGCGCCTCTGCTCTCAGCTAAGCTGCACAAGAGCTGGATTGCAGACGTCCAGCTGCTGCCGGCAGTGCCCTTCAGTGAACAGGAACAGAAGATGGACTACGGCAGTAAAGTTGCGCGGCTGCCGCAACTGCTGACTGCATCCAATGATGGTAGTGTGAGCCTGTGGGATCTGAGCAAGTGCTGTGATGGCAGACCACTAGAGGCAGCACACACTGACACACTCCATACAGGTTGACAACCTCGTCCTGTGTGTCAAGCTAGGCATGCACCTATGATGAAAGCTTCTTGCATTTTGTATGGCTGTGTTGAATTGGAGCTCGAGCACCCTGTATGACATGCATCTGTCTTTTGCTGGCATCATGTCAGGCTTTCATCAAAGCATGGTCAGGCCACAATGTGTCTTTTCGGGGCACAATGTGTCACCGTGTGAACTGCATGCAGGCATTGATTTCACATTACAGGTTGTGCTCATGCACAGTGTTTGCTTTGTGGCCATGCATGATTGCTGGGGTTCAGCTATAGCTGCGTCAAACTCTCATGCTAATGGTGCACACAAACTTGAGTTCAATTACTGTTTGTTGAAGACATCTGGCATGCTTATGGCAGCTGTCTGGAGGCTGTTGGGGCCACCAGCTGCAAATAACTTGCAGGCTTGTCCACATGTGACGCAGCAGCTAAGTAGTGGACAGCAACCTGTGTGTGTTTCACCCCACTTTTTGCATGCAGGAGGCATTTGGTCCATGCACTGTTACGGACGCAGCATCGCAACTGCTTCAAAGGATTACAGTGTGGTTGTATCCAGCCTAGATGCTGCTGGATCCATCACGGTTGTCCAAAGCTACGAGCAGCAGCATGTTGGTGCTATCAAATGTGTTCGCTGGCGGGACAACCGCACCCTTGCTTCCTGTGGTAACGACATGTGAGCAAAGCACTCTTGTCCAAAAGCCTGCTCGCTGCTCAGCATGATTCACGGCTGCATGCAACACAGACGAGATCCCCTTGTGTAGTGAGCCACATGCAACGCTGTTCATGTGATGATCTGATGGCTGTGGTGCTTTGTCTTGACGCCACCATATACACACATGATTGCAATCAATGCAAGCGTGATGAAGTGCAGGAGCATCAAGGTGACAGATACCAGAAGTCAGACCATCAGTCAAGATATACAGGATGCGCATGATGGTTGTGTCAACTGTGTGCGCTGGCATCCCGGGGATCCTTCCTTGCTGCTCTCAACTGGCACTGACCCCTGCTTGCACCTGTGGGACCTGCGAAACACCAAGCAGGCTTTGCACACCTTTCGTGGACATACTGTTGCTGCCAGGTGACACCCCAACGCAGACCCAATGATAGTAGTGCCGCTGCACTCAAGACTGTGAATTTGGCAACGAGTGCATCTGCTGATACAGCAAGTCTAGGCTATGGGTCCTGTTCAGCTAAGCTTTGTTTAGAGAGGGTTTAGTGACCGTAGAGCGCAGTTCTAGTCTTGATACCATCTGGAATTGGGCCAAGGCCTGCATGCAAGGGCATAGATAAGAAAAATTTCCAAAGTTTTAATCTGTATGTCTTCTCTTGATTCCTAGGGCTGTCTGGTATGAGCAGCTAGAATGGCACTGCCTCATTTGTGATCTTGGCCAATATGTGGATTTTGGGTATTCGGTCACATTTAGATCGTTGTGTATTACGTCACATTCAGCATGCATCTGGTACTCATGCTGTACTACCAGCTTTGTAGCATGGTGTCATGCCCACTGGGCTAGTCTTGATGTCAGATTGCAACATCCTTCAGATGTCTCAGGACCTGCATGTAGTTCTCTGTCACCCGCAAAGCTTCACCAACTGACCTACTGAGGGCATGCATGCCTCATAGCCCTGGCCTTGCTTTGCAAACTACAATATCATGACACTGTGCCATTGTAAGAAAGCTCTTACATGGCATTCTGCATGACACATGACAGTTCCAGGCAGCTGGTGCAGCTTGCCATGATGCTAATGCAGGTGCAGTCAAATGTACCAGGCCAATTTTGTAGCCAATGGCGCTGCAATTGCGTGCGGAGGGCCAAAGTCATTACAGCTTTCTCTTTACTGCACGTCTTCTGGCAGGTACGCATTCCATCAGTCGCGCGTGTAATCTGGCAACATGCAATTCTGTTGCTGTGCGCCAGCTCAAATATCTAGATGCTGGTTCAGTTGTTAGCTCATTTCGTATACTGTGCTGCAGAGAGCACAGAGTGATGGCCATGACTCAGATCTGTATGTGCATTGTTATGATGACACATATGTATCCTGCAGGACTATAAGTAGAGGGGATCTTGGGTTTGAGCCGATGACCATGCTGTCAGTGGGCACCACTTTGTTCTGTGCTACCAGCAAGCAGATTATGGTGTACCATGAAAAGCTTGCAGCCGTCTCTAGTGATGAACCCCATCAATGAGCAGTTGCTTGGTTTTCTAACTGTGCCATTGTGCAATGTATCAATGCAGTCTGGTGTCACTGGAGCACAATGCATGTGATGTCCAAATTGTGATGCTATTCTGTTGAATTGCTCATGTGTGGTATTTGTGAGATGCTTGTTTGATGCCATTGTTTCTGATGACCTGATGATCACAACCCTGCTTGAGTGGTAATGTGTGTGATAGATGTTGCTGTGATGTATTGTTTGAGCCCTGCTGACATGATGTGCATCAGTGCCTGCTGATCATCTCTTCACAAGACAAAACAGACATCTGATCAGACATGCTGCACCAATGAGTCTCGTGAGGTCCAAACTTTGCCAGTCAGATTACGACCCCAGGTCAGAGCTATACTGAAGACATGTAGACTGGCATAACCAGCCCAAATTCGCATGCAGCATCACTAAAATCAATACATAGGTGCTTCACACATACTCACCATTGCTGCAAGACCTACCACATTGATAGCTTGGGTCTCAGAACAGATTCTCAAGGAACACTGTCCAAGCTGTCAGGCAAGAGTGCGATCATGTTTGCCAGTGAAATTATCTGCTGACCAAGGCACGCTGCACTTCACTGCCTACCGTGTAGCACATACACATGAACTTCATGATATCAATGTAACTGCCAGAACCTAGATGAGGACCTATGGCCAATTAATTACCCAAGCCGACGTCCACACTTTGCATGCCAATCAGCAGCACAGACTAGCATGCTATATAGTAAAGCGAACTGAACTGAACATTTGGTCAAAGGTCAGTGCCAACACCAGCAAGGCCTGGAGCCTTGGTGCCAATCGCTTCATCTGCTGACTTCCAGTTGGTTGTCACAGTCTTGGTGTTTGTGAAGAACTGCACTCCAGCCTTGCCATACCTGTATACACAAAACGTGCTGATGCATTATGCACACAGTCTGATGCTTCCAGATTCCCTTGTCTTGATGCCAACGTCATGCAAAAGCTATAGAGGCGTGGGAATGGCATCAAACATTGACATGCGGCACACCACATGCCTATCTGTTGTCATAAATGCATCTTATCGCCAACGAGCTGCAAGTGCAAATGAATGTGAGGCAATTTGGTGAGCAGAAGCCCAGCAGGTGCACACTGCTCTGCATCTTCACTTTGCTCACATGTGCAAGTCTCCATCAAACGATCCTCTCCAGCCGGTGAAGGAGAAGAAGGGAAGAGGCACAGGGATGGGCACATTCACTCCCACCATGCCCACTTCAATCTCGTTCTGGTACTTCCGTGCTGCTGGCCCAGACTTTGTGAAGATGGCAGTGCCATTGCCGTGAGGGTTGGCGTTCACCAGCGCAATAGCCTCATCTAGAGTGTCTGCCTGCAAATGAATGCTGCCATTGCATATCACACTGCATCGCCCATCTACTTGCAACAGGTGTGAAAGCCTAGGACAGACCCAAGTTGTTTTGCCAGAAAATTTCCTAGGATTTGCTAGGACATTGACAAATTTCACAGCAAGAAGCAGGGAATAATGTTGACGTAGTTTGAATTGACCAGCCTGCTCATCCACCATTGACATACAGAGATGGCAAAAGATTAAAGAACAGTACAGACACCGCCATCAGGCGATGCAACTTAGAGAAACGTGAGGTGTCCCCAAGCTTCCCTTAAAAGTTCCGGCCATATGATGAGGGTGAGCTACCTCTAAGCAGACTAGGACAGGCCCAAAGATCTCCTCATTGTAGCAATCCATGTCTGGCTTCACATTCGTCAGCAGAGTTGGGCCCACAAAGTTGCCGTCCTCGTAGTCTTGCACCTTGATGCCGCGCCCATCCAGATCACACTGGGCACCCTACAAGCAGGTGACGAGCTCAGCACCATGCAATTTGCTCTGCACTCCTGCACTGCATCCTGCACTACCTATGTGTGCATCCCCCAAATGAACAGCAGGTGCAACACATGCACACCACAAGCTTAGTCTCAGTCAAAAGAAAGGTTTCCTGCTCTTGCTGTATGTCTCTCTTTGTGATGTCATCAGCATAGTTGTCCTAGTCACTTGTACCAACAGAAGCCATGACAGCGCATACAGGACTGATTGGTGAGTGCATAGAGAACGCCACAGACGGCAACATCATGTTGGACTTCAACATGCTTCTTGCATGTCTCTTTCAGCGCAAGGACACATCACAGCAGGCACTGCCTGAGCACAAGTCTCTGCCGGCAACACAGCCTAGCTTCACACCTGCTTGATGCCGCTCTCAATCAGGTCTTCGACCCGTTTCTTGGATTCTCGAGTGATGACAGGGCCGACATCAGTCCCAGGCTCATGGCCTGCAGACACCTTCAGATTCTTGGCCTTGCTGATGAGGGCCTCCTTGTACTTGCCAATGCCTCCCACAAAGACTGCTGCTGAGATGGCCATACAGCGCTGCCCTGCTGCACCCATGGAGGCCCCAACCAGGGCTGAAGCTGTTGCCTCAGGGTTTGCATCTGGCATGATCACAGCATGGTTCTTGGCTCCCTTGTTAGCCTGCAGCAGCAGCATCATATCAATAACATTTAACTTATATAAGAAAAATGATAATAATAATAATAAAAGTAATAATAATAATAATAATAATAATAATAATAACAACAACAACAACAATAACAATAACAACAATAATGATTATACTGATAATAATGAGAATATTGTTGATAACAATTGAAATTACAACGCTTTCCAGCTCATGATGAGCAGCAGCATGGCAGTTGAGTTCGATGATGTAGCTCACACCAGCAGTGTGCATGTGATGTTGTGATGCTGCACCTGTGGAAGCACTCTGTAAGGCTAGGGGGTGTAATTTTGACATGATTGCATACAAGTTCCCAACTGCATGGTCGTTACAAACGGCAAGGTGTGCAAAAATCTTTTGCCAACTACAATGCTGTCAGCGATGCAGGTCTGCATGTTTGCGGCCCACAGGCCAGAATCCTGCATCTACCAGTAGGGGAACCACTGAGTGCACAACACTGTTGAGGCCGATAGCAGTAATGCGTTCAACAGCAATGTGATGTGGCAGAGACCAACACTTGCCTGCACGCGTTTGCCATTGGCTGATGCACGCTCAGAAATGTAGCGCCCAGCAGCATTAGATCCAACAAAAGACACTGCCTTGATGTCTGGGTGGTCCAAAATGTTGTTGACAACATCCTTGGTGCCGTGAACAATGTTGAGTACACCCCTGCATGTTCAGTACAGCTTAGACATTGCACAAGGCCTGTTGTGACACAGACTTATGCAGATTTTGCTGACTGCCATGCACTCCCTCTGTGCAGATTTTGAGGGTGTGCCACTGCAAAGGATCAAAAAGTTGGCAACAGGTTGCAGTAGGCTGTTCCCCCTGATCAGCATGTACACCTGTCAAGGAGGGCATTCAGTCTAGAAGATGTTGGAGTGTGCCAGCAGGCAGACATGGCCTATCAAGCGATTATCAACCTGCCAATCAAAAGACCTTCAGTACAAGTGAGCACTGAAGGCCTTTTGATTGGCAGGCAACTGGCAATTGGCAACTGGCAATCAAACAACTGGCAATCAGACAACTGGCAAAAAGGCGTCTGACAATCAGACAACCAGCAATAGCAATGGGCAATGAAATTCATTCAGGCCATGCACAAACTTGCAACATGATGATCTGCGCAGAAAGCATTCTTGTCTGCACTTGTCAATCATGCCTCCTTGGCATATGGCATATCACGAGATCTCTGAGAGAGCCCATCAGCTCACATATCAGCATTTTAAATGACGACTGTCAGTCAGGGCAAGTCAGTGATGTCACCAAGCAAAGTGAGCTTACTTAGGCAAGCCAGCTTGCTGAGCTAGGTCTGCCAGCATGACTGCTGCTCCAGGGTCCTTCTCAGATGGCTTCAGCACAAAGGTGTTGCCAGCAGTGACAGCCACTGGGAACATCCACAGAGGAATCATGGCAGGGAAGTTGAAGGGGCAGATGCCAGCACACACCTGCACTCAGTGTGCATGCCTTGTGTCAAGACCCTGCTAACTATTGCACATGCACAGCATTGTGTGACGGCTAGCATACCTACATTTAGTGTTATTGCTTGTGTCCTCAGCCAAAAACACATGTACTCAGATTGGTTGAATAGTTGAATCGAGGCACACGAATATGCAGCCTGTTACTTGACAAGGTGGCCAAACAGGTGGCTATCAAACCAATTGGTGCCAGTGACTTTTGGTACTTGTACGATCACGCAAGCAAGCAGACTGGCAGCAACAAGGCTGTCTGGGAACAGCGTGATATGACATAGCAACTGACAGCAACTGACATGATTGATAATCAAGACTGTATGGGGCAGTGTGGTGAGGACAAGGCGCCTACCCCAAGAGGCTGCTTGATGCTGTAGGTGTCCATGCCTGTTGATACACCCTCAATGTACTCACCCATCAGATCAGGAGCTAGATTACACGAGTACTCCACCACCTCTGTAACACAGTGCCATCAGTCATGTCATTCTCATTGAGCTCCCAGCACAAGCTTTGTCCTGAGATGATGCCTCACACACGCACAAAACATGGTGATGTTTATAACAACATGTATACCACAATGAACCTGCTCTTAGTTGACTTCATCTCAGCCTGACTGCAAGATGTTACGATACAATGACAGTCACATAACACTCAGCCTCAGCATAACCCCTTGCCCGTATGACAAAAGCCTGAAGTGAGCTGAACAGTACACTGCTACTGCACAGTGCGGATTGCCAAGGAATCAGGGCTTGATTGTTTGATGTAGCATGGTCTGCAAACCCACCTAGACCTCGGAAGACATCACCCTTGGCATCAGCAAGGGTCTTGCCCTGCTCCTGTGTGACATTGGCTGCAAGGGAGTCCTGCAATCACGTGTTGCTTGTCATGAGCTTGTTGACAGCAACAGTCTGCTGATCTGTAAGCTGAACTATAGGGCTGACCATGTTTTCTCTGATCAGCTGCTGGAACTTGAGCATGACTCTCTGTCTATGAGGCACTGGGGTACGCTTCCAAGCAGGAAACGCATCCTTGGCCGCCTGGACAGCCTCTTCGAACTCTTTGTTCGTGATGATGGGCAGTCTGCTCACCACTTCTTGTGTAGCCTGCACGTGTGAACATGAGTTTTATCATATGTTGCAACTGGCTGCGAAATTGGCACAGCTCTTGCCACTTGTGCTCACATACCGGGTTCTTGACTTCCACCCAGTCACTTGTCTCAGAGTCTCGAAACTCTCCATTGATCAGCATCTTGGTCGTGCCCTACATAACAAGATATGTCGTCTCGAGTACATTCGTTTACGAAATACAGCGTGCGTGCCTTTTACTGCGCAACATCTTACAGACTCGGTTGGATTCGGGGCAGGTTGCGAAGCAAAGTGCCTGCTGGTACCAGCGCTGCCGGCACAAACCAATCGTGAAGTGATCGGCCCACATTGTGCGCGCGTCGCTCGGCTTGCTTCAGGCAAGACTGCAGTCAATAAACGCAGCATGCCGACGCAGCGTGTCAACGTGAGGCGGCTGATCGGCGAGCGATCAAAGCGGTGGATTGTCTTAATTGTGGTTGCGAGAGACGTTCCTGCGCTCCAGCGCAGCGTTTCGACGTAAAGACACTCAGCATGCTATTGAGCTTAGGTGGCAATGACTGTTAGTGTGTCAAGATTAGTAAGGTTTCAGATCCAGCTTTCAAAGTGCAGAGCCGTGGCTTTAGCCACAACGGCATTAGCCACACCACACGTCTGGCCGCCTGTCAGGGCTGTGTCAGGGCATGTGTAAGCATTATCTCTGGGACAATGCAGTGATTCATGTGCCTTGACACTGCTTCAGCATGTTGTGCATAATGCAGCTTCCCTTCGTTGGTCATGCAAGTGCTTGTTCTCTCGTGCGTCTCAGATCATTTCTGGTGGATGCACAGGCTGGCGCTGCAACATAAATAACATCGCCAGAGCTGCTTTGTGGATTCAACTCAGCAATCTGTTATGGGCTTCAAGCTGCCAAGCTGCTGCCTCAACACTCTCCTGGCTCCCTCTCAGGGAAGCTGTCTCAGGTCAGTTCTGTCACCAACATCGGAACCTGTGTTGCATGTCAAGGAACGTACCAGCTTTCCACAGCCTTCCTGGTCGACTTATTTCAATCATCACTGTTGTCTAGCCTGTTTGCAGCACTGTTGTGAGCCGTTTGCTTTGTGTCCAGCAAGCAATGGGCCAGTATGTGGTGTCCCTGCTTGTATCACCCTCTGGGCTCAACTTGCAGCTTGCTGAATTGTGATGCAGCCAATGCAGTGTGTAATGATGATTACAAACCTGGGCACATGCTAAACCCCTAGAGCAACAGACATCTATAGCAAGCCTTGTATGAAGCTATGTATGCATTCTAACATCGAAAGGTAGGCTAAACAGCTGCTCAGTCCACCATTCTCTTGCCGATTTTATGTAGCTTCTCATGTGGAATCTCACATGTTGCAAGCACGTCACATGTTGCAAGCACGTCACATGTTGCAAGCACGCACCTCGTGATTCCAAGCCGGGCAAGCTCCCAAACATGTTCGTCCTTTTCTGTGAGACTAGTGCCTTCAATCCTGACTACACAAGAGTATGTCCAACTGATGCAGGCGAGCTTGTGGTCAAGCGCTGAACCCTGACTGTTCCCCTTGACGCACCGTCAAAGCTGCCAAGCTAGGACCTCAGGTATTGATTTCAGTTGCTAGCTGCTGCAGCCTGATGCACCCCTGCTACAACTTGACTTTCCAGTCCAGCTTCAAAGGACCCTGAATTTGCTGCTCTTCTGGGCTGTTCGTTGCCTTTATTCACCATACGCTGCATGTGACAAACCACATTCTGATGCAGGATGACAAGCTACAATCAGTTGCAGGCAGTGCAGCAAGAAATAAGTAAAGTTGGCGCAGAGATAGACAAGGCTAAGGGGGAGCTTGTCACGGCAAAGGCAGAAAGTGGCATTAAAGAAATGGACTTCCTGCGCAACACTTTGGTGGAGCTGCGCAAGGAGAAGATTGAGCTGCTCAGGCAAAAGAACATTCTGCTTGAGCAGGAGACCATTCTCCTGCGAGCCCAAGCACCAGGTCAGCACTGCTTGCCATCGTCAGAACTGAATAAAAACGCATATACTTGTAGTGTGTGGGATTCGAACCCAGGACTGTTTTCTGAAAGGATCGCAGCTTTTGTTCTTAAGCCGGCCAAAATCCCAACCATTCATTCTTATTGGATCTATGTAACTATGTTACAGCAGGTGAGCGCTTGCAATGCAGTCTCTATGCAAAATTCTTGATATGTCTGTGGGCAAAGGAGGTCAAATCTGCTGCACAGCTTGGAAACGCTTCCATGTCAAACATGCATGCATGTGGTGTCGAGTGTCCCGTTCATGCTGGCGATATCGTTGCTCAGTCAACGGCATCAGGCAAATGGTCCTCTGCTCCAAGTGATCTCATGCAGCATGTCTAAGCTTGTTTACTCACACATTGGCTATAGCAAATCACAACAAGATTGCAATTGTTTGTAGGCTCAGCGATATCAACAATGACACAAGACATATGGTAGGTACATGTGCATCTTGACCATATGTATGTCTTGACTTCAGGCGGTCCCCAAAGAGCAGTAGACAAGACATGGAGGAAGATGGCACAGCTTGCACAGCTTGTTGAAAGCCCACCTCCTAGCTTTGAGGATTTGGAAGCATTCCTCTTCGAGCATGGTGGCGTCAAGTTGCCTGTATTGGATGCCAAGTATAATAGCTTAGTTGCTGCTAATGAGGCGCTCATGGCGCACATTGAGCCTGCATCTTTGTCTGGCGCAGAGGCATTGGCAGAGGTTGTGACGGCAGCTCTGCGTATGCAGTATGAGCCTGTTGGAGATGAGGTAGCACTTGCAGGTGTGCAAACAATTGCTTTGTTCTGCAGAGCATGACATTATTATGCTGTATAGTCGGTTGAAGACTGAAAATTGCATCTGAAAGCCAGTCATGAGGCAGGGCACATGTACAGAGGAACCTGATGCAGTTTGTTTGATGCTGAATGCGCAATGTACTGACCTCTGACCTGTTTTTATGCAGCTGTTCATATGGTGCATGGGCAGGCGGCATGGCCTAAGCACGGCCAGGCTTGACAAATGGTCAGTCTGACCACATTGTGTAACGCCGCAGGCAGTTACCAATGTAATTACTTGTAATACTGTAATGACTCTGCAACTCTCGCTAATCCTTTGTGAACACAACATATCCCTTACTGATCCTTGCTGAGCCTGGCTTTACCACTGGGAACTGAACTGACTGTGTTGTCTCAACACGACTACCTTTGGAGTAGGCTCTACAGCTTTACACATTGCTGTTGCAGGCTATGTGGATTCGCTTTTGTGGCATGTCTGGAAGTGCATGGACGTGTACGACCAAGGACCCAAACTTGGTATGCTCCGCAAGAGAAACTGTGCTGAAGATTCTGCAGCACTCAAGGGCAAGAGGCCGGACTTCTGTTTCCTTAGCTCCAAGGCGTTGTTGTGCAAAGGAGAAGATACGAAATCTGAGTCTGGGCTTGAGAAGGCAATAGAGGAACTGAGCTGAAAGATTGGGGAGCAGCTGTCCATGGCCAGGTGCTGCAAGCTAATATGCCTCGTTGTCAAGTGGTAGGACATGCAAAATGTTGCATGAACTAAATACTGCAAAAGATGAATGCAAAATACCACATATGCTATTGACTCTGATTTACGACTGTATGCGGCATGTGTAAGTAGCAGCATGAATTATTCCAGTTTCTCTTGTGTTGCAGATGCAGTACCTTCTGTGCTATGCTTGTGCTGGCTCCCAGTTTTAGTTATGCGCCATGCAACCAGGATCATCAGTGGCTTACAGATTTCGCCGTCCACTGTCGCTAGTCACCCTGGAGGACAGACTGCAGATCGTTTTGCTCGCAGTGCAATGTTATTGGATCATGAAGGCGCAGCTTGAACAGTTGCCTCCAAGGTCGCTGCCTTTGACTCGCATGGAGTTTACCACATTCAGCAAGGTGCAGTTTTTTGATAACTTTGTTCAGAAGCGAATTACCTTTTCCAGTGAGACCTGGCCTCGCAGCCGTTGCAAGCTGATGGAAGACGTACACGCAGCCAGCAAAGATTGTCCATTCCTGATACATGCCCAAGAGCCACCCCGTGCTTCTCAACACAGGCAAGAATACCTTGTAGACTCGGAACCGGTAGGGCAGCCGGTCCTTTCCAAGTACTTTGACCACAGGCCTCGATCATGCCAAGAGCTGAAGAACAGCATCAGGTGAGCAACATCACTTGCAATGACTGGCAGCTGATTGGCCATGGCTGGTTCTGTACTCATGCTTGCTCTGCACTCAAGCATTGCAGAGGTAGAAGTTGGCTAATGGCAACAAGTGTTATGCATTGCATGTTAACATCAATCATGCTTGTGTATATGTGACGGATCCTGTCACAATACACTGTCCTTACCCCTTTTTCTTGTCACGGCATCACTTTATCATCACTCTCCAGGCTACATCAGGCCTTTCGCCAACCACTAGTGTCATCTCGGCGCTCCCTTTCTACCAATACACTTTTACAGACTATCAATATGTTACATTACATGTAGGTGTATACTTCATGCTCTGGATGTGTTGCACCAAGCTGGCTTTGCACATACTGACTTGCGGTGGGAAAACATCATACTACAGCATGCTGGTCACTGGGTGCTCATTGACCTGGAGTTTGCTTGTGTGTTGAACAGCGTCCCCTTCACACCAGAGGGTGAGCCCTTGTCATGTGTTTTCTTGTATGTTTGTGTATCTGTCTGTCTGCATGCCTTCAGAGAAAAGACTTAAAAACCTTTCTTCAACCAGTGCCACGCATTTGCATGATGCGGTTGTGTTCAGAAAAGTACCAGAAAGCATAACATCTGCTTTTGAGTATTGAGATGCTGCTCCACATGTGTACTGGTAAACTCCTGAACATGCTTCAACTGCTGGAGGTCAAGCGCTCAAAGGGTGTACAACTCAAGGTGGACCAAGATGTGCTGACTGCAGGACATGACAGAACGGTGCGGTCAGAGTTGTACAAACAGCCATGGTCAGAAAGTTGTGACTTCATACTGGTTGGAGATCTGATAGAGGCATGCAATGTCCCAGATTTGGGTGACCAAGGAGTTGAGCTCAAGTACTGTATGCAAGCTGGACAATGCAACAATGCTGCATCCTTGCTGCAGCATCCATGGTTAACTTGAAGCATCAGGTTCTGTGACACTGCATTGCTAAATTTCCTGGAGGGCTCAAGCAGTTCTGTCTGATGAGAACAAGCCATCTTCCCTACACTGTCTGATGAAAGCAAGCCCTCTTCCCTGCATTGCACTGTTTATGCTTGATCCTAGTGCTATACCACTGTTGTGTGCTGTTGTGGAGTCCTAGCAGTAAACTGATGCTGTCAGGGATCTGGATGGTATGTTGGTTCAGTGTGTCTTGTATTTGCAGTCTGTTGCTGTGTTTATGGTCTCCCTTGCACAAGCATTTCACCAATGGATGCAGCTTGCAGTCCTGTGTACATTGCACTTGTTCCTGGCATCGAGGGTCATCAGTAACACATTGAACTCTGCCGTCCATTGTCCCTAGTCACACTGGGGGACAGACTGCAGATCCATTGGATTGCAATGCAGACTTATTGGATCATGAATGCGCAGGCTAAAAAGTTACCTCCAGTGTTGTTACAAACTTCGCCGTGCTAGACAGCGGAGCATGGCCAGAACTTTTCTCAGCCTTCACATGACAGGCATGCAGGGACACGGCGCAAGTTTGATGAAGTTGAGGACGAGCATCATCTGTTTGATTATCCAGCTTGCAGTCACGTTGGATCAAAGCAAGTATGACTGACACTAGTGCGCACAGTGCCAGAGTTTCTACCTATGTGTGGGCCAAATGCTTGTGGTTGATATCTCAGGGGCTGTAATGAGCGTAGGAAGTGTGTTTTGTCTGACTGAATTCATTGAACTCACTGAAATGACCTATGTCCAGTTGGTCCCCAGGAAGTGTTTGCAAGCAGATAAATTGAATGCGGGTTGCATAAATGATTGAATGGCAACTTTATTGTCACCCAGATTGTCACCCTCTGTTCAAGACTGGCACGCAGAAAGAACAGTCGTCCGGGCCTTGCAAAGCCGCGCGCTGCGCCGGTATGGCAAATTACTATCATGAAGCTAGAGCGCATGCAAAGAATATTAAACATATGCAGGACGACAATAGGAGAAGAGCTGAAAGAAGGGCCGAGAAAGCTGGTGTTGAGGTCAGGCTCTCCCGGGATTTATGTTGTTTAGGCTGACAAGCCAGAATCGAATGTCCACGCGGACACATGCAGCATTCAGCATAGTGCATGACTGAAGCTTTTTGTGCCAGGCGGAGCTACCTATAAACTTGCTGAGGATTGATGGTCGCTCCTGCTCAGTGTCCTTGAATGACGAGCAGTATCAAGCAGTTCAGGGTATGGAGGGCATGATACCGATGAATGGCCAGCAGGACAATCTAATAGACCGTTTTGACGGAAGAGCCCTACTAGACTTCTATCGAGAACCTGTCATAAACAGACAGACCAAACCCAAGACAGAAGACGAGCTAGAGCTAGAAGAGGTCAGCCTCTGAAGCACAATGTGTTCATTCAACACACTTTGACCTAATGGTGACAGGGCCTCAGACTCTTGCTTTTGCTCTGTGCAGTTGCTTGCATTCGAGACCTACAGAGACCTTGTCAAGCTACTTCAGCAGAACCTTAGTGAAGAGCAAGGCTTGATTGCTGCTGAGCTGCGCAACATAGAGGAGCGTGCTTCTGCACGATCTGCTGCAGCAGCTGCTGTTGGCATACTGCCTGGCCAGAATGCTGCCTCTGCTTCTTCTGGAATACCTGCAGGCACGTCTGCAAAGTGCATACAATAAATCTGCTTGTTACTAGCTATCTGTCCAACTCATCATGCTGTACTGTGATCACCTGAGTATGCAGAGCACTGCAGCATGCACTTGAGATCCCTGTGCAGTAGTATAGCATGTTGTCAAAGCTGATCAGATTGCAAAACAGCTACACACTCCCGCCACAAGGCACAGAGGCAAGGAGTTCTCCTGCAGCATATCGTCAGTCTGTGCACCAATTTCAGTGTTGGAAATGGATGCAGGTCAGGGCGAGTTCAGTGCTGTTGGCTTTTCATACGGCGCTTCAGCAGACGGCCCTGTGCAAAGCAGGGCAGGTGGGCCTATTGAGGACTTAGGAGAAGAAGCCAGCTCTGAAAGCTCTGGTATGCAACAGGGTAGCTCGAATGGTCACTGACTGCAACATACTCTGTATCCTGTTGCAGACACGCATGACACCTTTACAATGCTCTGTATGAGCATCCTGGAGCTGAGCTTTGCAGCTATACACATGCTGAGTCAATGCTCCAAAAGGATCATGTGATTGCAACCACATGCTTGTTTGCTAAAAGTTAGTGTGCTTGCAGATTCTGATGATGAAGAGCAAGATACGGATCAAAGATGTGATCTTCTGGCAGCCAACCTGGGCATTGACCACTTTAGTGTGATGCTGCGTCGAGCTGACAAGCAGGAGGAAGATGAGGCGCTGGGACAAGTCAAACGGCCTAAGTAAGCCAGAATGTTTTGCATTATGTTGCTTGTGCTGAATATCAGCAAAATCTGCAGTCAGCCTGAAAACCATGCAATGCTCAAGTCCAGCACAGTAACATATAGACAGCTTGCAGTTGCATCTCTTGCAGCAGTTCACGACACTATGTTATATGCTCCTGCTTATGCATCATGTCACATCTGCCTTGACACAAGTGTGGTTGACCTTGACTAAAGATCTGCCCATGTTCCTGCGCTGTACCCAACATATCTGTGGGGGCTCTGGCGCTTATTCAGCCGCAAGAAAGCTGCTCAGCGTGCCAAGCGCATGGCAGGGCAAGGCGCAGGAACGTGGGGGGCTGTTCCTGCCCTTGCCCCTGCAAGGGGTCCCTTGGCAGGGCCCAGACCATCTGGTCACTCCAGCACGCACAGATTGTCGCGCAGGGACAGTCCTACCTATGATTACCATGGCAGGTAATGCGTCGTGTGATCTTTCATTAGCATCCTGCTGTGGGGAGTCACATGCCAAAACAGCTTACTCTGCTGTATATCCACAAACTTATCCTCACTCCCAGTCATCCCTACACAATGCTGCCAGGCAGGGATTTTCCTGCTGGTGACTATGTGCTTCATTTCAAGTGGTTACCTGTGCAGCTGCTCCAAGTGTGATTCCCGCCAAAAGCTCTGATGCTGTCATTGCATGCCATGTAGAATTCACCCATGTATATTGCCATACAGCTGCCTGGAAATGCCATCACTGTTAACAAATCTTCAGATACAGATGTTGCGCTTTTCAGGAAGCGGTCTCGCTCAGTCTCTTCATCACGGTCAAGGTCTCGGTCACCACGCAGGTCAGTGCTCTGCATCTGTTCTTTGACTTGCTATTAACTTTGTGCACCAGCCAGAATGTCCGGCGTTTCTGTAAACATCTGCTGCCTGTCTGCCTTGCCAGTCTGCAGTATGTCATGCTCGAGTTCGTCTCACACTGTATTGCTCACCACGCTGCTGCATTTGTAATTAACACGGCAAGTATCAACTGTGCATTCACTCAATTGCCAAGGATCCATGTGGTCATACAGGCGGGCTCGAGACACAGCCAAGCCCCAGTTCATATCAGAGTTCAGTGTGAAAGCATCACGGCACAGTAGTGACAGCTGGAGAGACTTACCTTCCAGGAACCTGACTGCTTCAAGTAGTGACCGTGCAGAGCTGAGACGGTCTGTGCTTTTACTTTGTGCAGTTTGGAGGACACAGCACATTCTGCAAAGCAGTACTGCTCAAACGACATCTCAAACTTTGGAGCAGGTTGCGGTTGGAGGTCTATAAAGCTGCCCTCTTCTGTCGGGACTCTGATTGTCTCATGAGACTCATACAATGCATGCAGTGCAACATCCTATGTTTGCAACCAGCAGAAACGCTATGATCAATAAAGCGCACAATGCTGTGGTCATTCCAAACATTTCTGCAGCTATTTATCGCTGACCTGCTGATTACAGTCTCAACGCCTGCTGTTTGCCTCTATTTATCTTGCAGGGCTGATATCATGGAGGCTATGCCCAGCAAGGCTGACCCTGCAGTGGCAGGTGGGCCTGTATCCTTACCATCACAGGCAGCTGTGCTGCATGGCGTAAGGTGAGCTAGTCTGCAGCAGCAATGGACTGCCTCTCTGTGATGACAGCTGCATTGCTGCTGAGTGCAGGCTTCTACAGCTGCTATGCAGGCTGTTCTGCGTAGTCAGCCCTTTGCCTTGCAACACTGGCCGGAGGCTTTGTAACAAAGGGCACATCTGCTACTGTACTTGCTGCTGCTTGTTGACAACCATGTATCACAATGTAGAGTCGTACTGAGTGCTGGGCTGGCTGCAGAGCCTCTGACTACCACTCACGCTCTACATACGGAGACAGAGAAAGGAAACGTGACAGGGACTCTGAAAGGCATCACAGCGACAAGCCCAAAGCTGCGCCTGTTCCTCAGGTGCTCATTCACCCAATCCTCTAAGCTGTTCCAACACATCAGTCTGCGCTGGCATACCTGCACCACTGGACAAACACATTTGCTCCATTACAACCCCTGCAATGTATGCTTCCTTTACCTTGCAGATTCCAAACAAGACTGAAACCCCCAAAGAGCGCTTGAAGAGGATGATGGCAGCCCAAATCAACAAGCAGGTGGCCAAGGACAGTGTCAAGAGTGCCCAGAAGATAGCCCACGAAGAAAAGGAACGAAAGGCTCGTGTACAGATTGAACGTATGCAGTACACTGGCGGTAGACGTTCACCCTCCCCAGAACGCTACAGGTCAGTTGTGAGCTGTCTTGATGGCCTGAAGATGTATGGCCACTCAGGAGCCCTCCCTCAAGCAGAGTCAAGGGCTGGAAGCTCGCCCAAGCATCATCAGCCCCTCAAGCACATCTTGTCTCCTGTTACCTGCTTGCCAATCCCAGTCATATTGTGTACAGAGAAGCTTGTTGGTGTTGTGTGGAGTTTGTGGTCTGTCTGTGGACATTAGAAACTTGTTGCTGGTTCTGTAGGTCCAGAAGCAGAAGTCCAAGCCATGAGCGCAGGAGTAATGCTCCACATTTTAGCCGCTACTAACCATAGCAGGACTTGACAAGTTTCATGCATTGTCTGCATGCGGTGTGCGCTGTGCTTGCTCTGTCTCAGGCAGATCTCTGGCTGCAAGCAATGCTGATGCATGCATGCTGCAGCTCTTGTCTAGTAGCGTCTGTACTTTACAATCACTTTGCATACCAGCTGTGTAATCAAGAAATAATGGTTCGTTTCTCCAAACGCAAATTGACTCGCTAGTGTGTGCGCTGCACCTTTGTTTGAGATCAAAACAGTGATGGTGGTGTGACATGGCGTCAGGTATACCAATCCAGTGTACCAAACGCTCTTGCATACATGTGGTAATGCACCGTAACTGTTGGCTCAGCCAGAACGTATCCTCTAGGCTCCGCAGTATCGCTACCAACTCCAAGCGCACACTTTATCAGTTGCGATGACAATGAACACCAACTGTTTGCATACTGGTCTTGCCCAAGGTCATGTCAGCCTAGGCGGCAGCACAGCACACCGCAGCAGTCTTGCCCTGCAAGAGAGAAGGACTGTGAAGTCTAGGCGGACTGTAGCAAGCGTGCGCTGTCAGGCGGCGTCAACAGGTGCAGAACTCTGCGCAGTATCTCACGGCGCTGTGTTGCATCAATCTGCCGAGTGTGGTCTTTTCGATGCCTTTGTTGATCAGGGGGCCTGCACAAGCGCTTGCCAGGCTGTCCTGCTCTCAAGCACTGGATTTTCTCTTTGTCAGTGCTTGAATCCTTGTTGCTGTGCTGCAGAAACAGAGCAAGCCACACCAGCAGACGCACTGCTGCATAACGCCTCAAGCAAAGCAGAAAGGTTCGATGGCAGAGCCTTCAGGCGTGGCTTGGGAAAGACTGGACGTTACATCCGCAATCCCATCAATGATAAAGACAGCCTGGCTTTGATGGAGACGCATGGAGTTGGATACTCCACTACAGGACTGGTGGCACAGATGCGGGAGAGTGGAAACCTCTGGCATTTCAAGGACATTACTGTCAAGTTGGCAAATGCTTATGGCTACTGTTGGGGGGTTGAGCGAGCTGTCCAAATGGCATACGAAGCAAAAAAGGCCTACCCTGGCCAGAAGCTATATGTCACCAACGAAATCATTCACAATCCAGCTGTCAACCAGGTATGCTTTAGCCAGATGTAAACCCCAGGTGTATATAACATTGTCTTTGTATATTGATGCATAATTCTCAGGCATCAGCAAGAAAGGTCTGTGCTGGAAGTGCGTTGCAGCTGACAAAGGAAGGGTGGCGGACCTAAAAATACAAACATGCCTTTAAGCTAACGCTTGAAGTACTGTGCTCCTGCAGAGGTTGAAAGAGATGGACATTGAGATTATTGAAGACAAGACAGGCACAGGCAAAGACTTTGACCCTGTACAAGAGGGCGATGTGGTCATTCTGCCTGCCTTTGGAGCCAGTGTCTCAGAGATGCGACTGCTGAGCGACAGAAAAGTACAGCTTGTGGACACAACCTGTCCCTGGGTGTCCAAGGTCTGGAACGCTGTTGACAACCAGTCACGCAAAGCCCACACCAGCATCATTCATGGGAAGTACTCCCATGAGGAAACTGTGGCCACAGCCTCTTTCGCAACTACCTACTTAGTCGTCCGAGACATTGCGGAGGCTGAGTATGTGGCAGACTACATTTCAAATGGTGGCAGCAAAGCAGAGTTCTTGGACAAGTTCAAGAACTCTGTGTCAGCAGGCTTTGACCCAGACACTGACTTGGAGCGCTTGGGGCTGGCAAATCAGACCACCATGCTACGGGATGAGACGCTGCAGATTGGGAAGCTTCTAGAGAAGACAATGATGGAGAAGTATGGCCCAGCAGAGCTGAAGGACAGGTACATGGTGATGGACACCATCTGCGACGCCACCCAGACACGACAGAGCGCTGTGTATGAGCTCACAGCTACTCAGGACCAAGCTGATAAGAGGGTGGACATGATGATCGTGGTTGGCGGCTTCAACAGCAGCAACACTAGTCATCTGCAAGAGATCCCTGAGCTCAGGAGTGTACCATCATACTGGGTCAATTCTGCAGCTTGCATTGATGTGGACAGCAACAAAGTCATGCACAAATCAGCTCATGGAGACATGAATGAGACCAAAAACTGGATTCCTGATGGCCCGCTTGTCATTGGTGTCACTTCTGGTGCATCCACGCCAGATCGTGCCGTAGAAGATGTCTTGGACAAGGTGTTCAAGATCCGGGATCCTTCCTATGCTGGGGTGCCTCCAAGATTAGAACCAGCTGTCCCAGCCAAGCCAGAGGAGTAGGTCATTGTCTGTCTGTGAGTTGTCATGTCCAACAGAACATCAGTCTGGACCTTTTGAAATGTCAAGTGTCATCCACTCAGTCTGACCCAGTGACAGTTGATAGATCAGTCGCTTGTTGTTTTTGTCCAAGTAGTTGTGCGGCGAGGGGCATTGTTTGAGCTGGATCTGCCATTATTGTCAACTTGCAAATGGTTCAGGATTTTACGTTTTACACTTCTGCCTGGATTTGATGAAACTTTGCGTGAATTCATTGATTTTGCTGATAGGTGACGCATTGTACGCCAATAAAGCTGCTGCTGTGTTTGCAGCTTATGAAAGACACAAACGTTGGAAACTCCGCTTGGCTGCAGTCAATATCTTAAGGTGTATGCAACATAAGGCATTCACACATAATCAACTGTGTGTCATGTGACAGTGCGCTTGTTCAGCAGCCACCCAGCCTTGACTTGGCGTCAATGGATTGGATGACAGTCGGTATCTCAAAGAAGCACAGAAAGGGGCAGCCAGTCTGCACATATGTCCTCCGTAAATAGGATCTCAAATACACTTCCCCGAGGATGCACTAATTGGCAGAGTCTAATGAATTGCCTGAATTATAGGTATTGTGGAGATGCAGTATACAGTCATGCAAGGCTGTGTTAGGTTGCGCAATGTATTCAAAGTCTTCACATGTGTACAGTTTTAATACATTGAGGCCAACGATCTTATCCCCACAGCTGTTGAACTTCTTTCAGGAACTCAGCTTACTCAGAGCATTATTAAACGCAATGAAAAAAGTGCATCGCAGCCACGGATTTATTGCCAATACTGACCTGAATGACTTTGTAAAGGCAAATCAAATTGCTGCACAGTCCTGAATGCATCATTGCCATGACTCATACCACTAACATCTGCAGGCATCATAAACGCATTGGGCTGCTCAACAGGCCAATGCTGCTCATAAGTCCGGTAGTACATCTGTGGTTGTGAACTCATTGGAGGCAGTGATACATTGAGATCCTGCACCGGATGATTCAGCCCAAAGTCATGCACATGACCAGAGCTGAAGCCTCCTGGCATCTCATACTCATGAAGGCCCATGTCCAGTGGGGCTAGCTCTGTGGGCGAAGGGTTATGAGCAACAATGTCAACCGGCTCAGCACAGGACAAATGCTGTGGGTCTGTCACCCCATGCTGAGCCATCTTCTGAGACAGCCTGACTCTTTCGTCAGCATCTATGGGTACAAAGGGAAGCAAGAAGGCTGGGGGCTGAGGCGGCTGCTGTAACTCCTCCACTTCATAGGGCTCATAAGGATCAGGGCTGACATCCTCTGCCATGATATACCTCACCTCAGGCTGCATCAACACAAACACATGCAGTACTGCTTCAACAAAAGTGCTTGTCTGCACGTCATGTGTCTGTGCATGTGAGCTGCTTGCAGCCTGCCAACAACGCACTCCATTGCAAAGCTGTCGTCATGATTGCACATACCATGTACAAGCAGTAGTTGCATGAGCCGTAGTGGCAGCTTTTGTGAGCTTACATTGACAGACTGCCTGCGTGCCTGGTAGGCAGCCTCTGTGGATTCTTCACCAGCACATGCCACCACCTGATCAGGCACGTGTTGTACCAACAATGTCACTAGAGGCGCCCAAGCTACAGTAGCCTTCATTCTTGCCAAAGCCGCTTCTGTTGTTGCCTGTGGTTTAACATCACAAACTGACATTTCTTGTGTATGTGTTTTGACCCCTTCCAAGGGGTGATGCAGAGATCCTACTTTTCACTTCAGGCCCCCTGCCCCCAAAGTGTCACGCCACTCTTCTGGGTGAGGTACACTTTCTAATGTTTGCACAGAGAAGAGATGACAGCGTTGTCAAATGCATGATGACCATGAGCATTGTAACTCTTTCTAGACAACAGGTGTATTGCAGCTGGTTCACCTGCTAGTGGGGTGCCTTTCCCATGCAAGCTGAGTGGCTACATGACTGCATTGCTTACATACGTGTACAATGCTTCCTGGTATTGGCACTAGCATGCTCAGCAGCTAGCTGGGCTATCAAAAGATTTAGGATTAAGTGTCCCAGCTGCAATTTCAACAGACTGCGAGCTTGCGCAACTCAGCCATTTGGACTTGGCTTGTGTGAGTGTGGGGGGGAGGGTTGGGGGGGGGGGGAGGGGGGGTGGAGGGGGGGGTTGTGTTACCTGAGTGAGGAGGGTGTGACCCTGTCTGGGCCAAGCCATGAGTCCATCAGCAGGCTGGTGGTGCTGTTGAGTCTGAAAGGGGGGTGCCTGGCTGTAACGGGGGCCAGGGTGCTGGTGGTGCATGAGTGGACGGTGGGGGCTGGGATGGGGTGGCAGGGCTGACAGTGCCGGCTGTAGCCTTGCCACATCCTGTGTGAAAGACTGTGAAGTCAGACTGGCACACCTGACTCACTTCCAGAAAATTGGGAACAGTCGCAGCAGGCCAAGCAGCAGAGACTATGTTGAGGACTACATGAGCTGTGCTGCCAGGTCACAGCTGCCACTGACTGGCAGCATGAGCCTAGCGCTGCTATGAATATAGGGCGCCCACTCAACCATTTTTTTCTTTTGCTTGCAAACATATGAAGGTGTTGTTTTTTTTGGCTTTGCAGGGCAAGTCCAAAACCATAGACGCAAGGGTCACAATGTACTACATCGGATGCAAGGCTTACTTCATCATTGAAGAGGTTGCCTAAGCCAGAGGGAGGGCTTAGCAGACCCCCTGGGCCCATTGGGGACAAACTAGGCAGGCCAGGGGATACTGGACCAGGACCGGGGGTCAAAGCAGGGGCAGGGCCGCCGGACTGCATCATCTGTGATGACCCAGCCATACTCTGGGTAGGATCCCGCCCCAACGCCAGGCCCTGCTCCATTGGGACCTGACCGGGTACCAGCCCTGTGCTCTGCCCTGGCATGTGCCCTGAACTCTGTGTTGCAAACTGCCTTGAGTCTTGCCCTGAACCATGACCCAGCATCGGACCTGAACTGTGGGTGGTGAACTGCCCTGAGCCCTGCATGGGCATCTGCCCTGGGCCCTGCACTGGTAACTGCCCTGAGCCCTGCGCTGCAAACTGGCCTGAGCCCTGCCCTGTCAGGTTGCTAAGAGCCAGGGCGGAGCTTCTCTTGCCTAAGGCTGCCATGGTGGCAGCATCAAGGCGGCCAAGCTTGGCAGGCGCCCCAATCTGGCCCCCTGCTGCACGCTTCTTAGCATTGGCCTTCACAATCTCGTCTGCTGTCAGCGGCTTGGCAGGGCCCATGTTGGACCTGCACGCCCCACACCAACACTCATGCCCCTGTCCAGCTGCCCTTTGTACTCAGCTTCTCAGCACGTATTGATGCGCCAGTTGGGCATGCATGCGGACATGCACTGTGGGTTGTACTGCTTAGATAAGAGTCATTCCAACGTGAAACGTCTTTCCAGGACGATTCATAGTTGATGTGCAGCACAGGCAGTCTGACGCAAGCCGTCTATTGTTGGGCTGAGCTTTTGGTGAATGATGAGAAGGCCAAAGAAGGAGAAGAAAGGTCGAATTGGGCAGCGCTGGCCAATTTTGCAAACAGATATGTCATAGACTCAAAACATCAAAAGACACGACTTGTGGTGGCTAACAAGGAACAGGAAGCTGCACCTTTTTCGAGGCACTAAGCCTCTGGTGTAGGCTTGGGCAGGGCCAATGGCAGCTCTTGGGCCACTTCCCTGCCTCATATCCGGTTGGGAAAAGCCCCCAGATCTACAACACGAACAACTGTCAATATTGCTGCTGGTGCTTGAGACAAGTGTCTTGCTCATGGGACATCTTGATACTGTTGTGTTGCATACTATCATACAGATATTTTGCAAATGCTGTAGAGTTACTTTGGGAAGAGACTGGAGTGGCACACACACACAAAGTCACAACTTCATTACATCCCATGAGAATCCCATTGCACAAGATCAAAGCATGAGAACTTGTCAAGAGTGCTGCCAGAGAAACTGACAAGCTTGAAACCGGTCCAATACACAGCTAAGAGTACAGACGTAGATTTTGATCCAACAGCTGCCTGTTGTTGTTGTCCTGCATACTGGCATACATGCTCCCACTATCTGGGCCAAGAGGTCCATGTGCTGTGTCAGTGATAGCATTCATGTGAAGCAGTCGCAAGAGTAGCTGCCTAGCCAACCTCAGAGAACTAGAGCAGCCTGTTGGCCACATGACAATCTTGTGTACCACGTAACAACACATGTCACAGCTGACCTGTCACCAAAGCCAGAAGCGCTAGGACCTGCGTCTGAGTTTCCAGCCAGCCTATGCTGAAGATACTGCGCTGGCTGCTGACCTTGTGGGTGCTGCGCTGCATGCTGCATCCCTGTACCGCCTGCAAACCCAGGCTCAGAGGCAACAGCATTGCTGCTGGCAGGGGGAGGAGGCAGGTAGGCTGAGTGGGCAGCGCCAGGGGGGCCCAAATACTGCCCATAAGGCACAGCAAGGCCTTTCGAGGGCCTGGCTGCAGGAGAGGCAGAGGGAAGGGCAAAGGGCACAGCTCCGAGCCCCCCTAGCTCCTGCCAGTGGCGGGCCATGGCTGCTGCAGCAGAGGCTATCCTGGGAAGCCTGCATGTGGCATGGCAAGCTGAGTTCCAAGACACAGCAGGACTGATTATGTGCATGAGACTTGCTGATGTTCATACTTGCCCTGTCGGCGACCAGGCTACTGCATTCAGATGCATGCCATGTGCACACTGTTGAAGGCCAGGTCTTGCATCAGAATAGACATAGCACTACAGGTGACAGCTTCTTGCTCAAATTGATTTGATTGCTCACCGTGGCCATCCTGCAAGTGGTTCGCGGCTGTAAGGATGAAGGCATTGGAGGGTAATAGGCTGGGATGTTGGTCTAATTTATCAACCTGAAGCAAAGTGTTGTGCAGAGTGAGGCAAGACAAGCACCTGTGCTTCTGCAAGTTGAGCACCCTCTTCAGCAGATCCTGCCCTTCAAGCATGGCCCAGGGAAAGGGCAGTTTCTTGAGGGCTTGTAGCAGCTGCCTGATGAAGCTGATCTGCTGGTCCTGCTCAGCAGCCTTCAGCATGGTAGCCAGAGTGGGCACCAGGTCAGGCACAGCTGCCAGCTTAGTAAGGGTGAGTGTGCGTGTGGTGCGTAATATGGCCTGAAGCTGTGCCTGCCACACTGTGAAGCCCGGCTGTTCACCGCTGTCCAGCCGCATGTTGCGCATGAAGTTTGCAAAGTTGCCTGTCAGAGCAGTCATGAACACAGTTGGCAGCAGTCATGAACACAGGTGGGAGCAGTCATGAACATAGGTGGGAGCAGTCGTGCACACAGTGTAAGAATGTCTGCTGCATGACAGCAGCAGGGCACTGCAGTCACCATCCTGGCAATATAAGCAGTCTTTTTGCTTCTTGGAGACTTCATAGCAATATGGGCACACCACTGCAGAAGCAATGCACACAGCAGCATAGCTTTTGCTGACGAGACTGCAAGCAAGCTGCCAGCACTGGACACATCTGCTGAACTGGCAAACGCATAGGACCTGAATCTGGTCATAAACTGTGTTGCACGCTACACCATACACATTCTGGTAATTATAAGCAAGAGGACACAAGATAGAGTGCTTGTGACTGAGCGCCATCAAATCACTGGCATGTGTGGGTTGGTCAGTCAATTTCCAAGCAACTCCAACTCTAGGATCTTGCACCATGCATACTGGTTTGTGATGCGTCTGTAGGTTCACCAGCTTGTTACACCCTGCAGAAAGGCGTACCTGCTTTGGTGGGGTCCTTGATGCCACCATTCTCATCAAGGTAGGTCTCCAGTCGACCAAAGGCTTTCTGGCGAGCCCTGTCTGCCTGGCCTGTAGAATCTGTGTCACCCTCTTCACCCATCTGGACAGAGCTGATGGCAGTTTCCAGGCCCTCATCTACAGCAAGCCAGACAGAGACTTGACACCGTGGAGTGCAGGCAGAGACTTGACATCATGGAGTGCAGACAGAGACTTGACAGCGTGGAGTGCAGGCAGGGATTTGAAATCATTGAATGCAGACAGAGACTTGGCACTGTTGGGTACAGGCAGTGACGCCACCAGTGGCTGCAGTCCCCAAGGCTTGAGCTCTACATCAAAAGATTGCTGAGCATGCAGTGGTACCACTTTTTTTGGATAAGTTGCACTGAGGCAAGCACAGGCTCGCAATAACATGTGGGCCGCCTGGTGGCACCTTGACAGCTCGGTCAAGCTAAGCAGTGCAGTGCTCCAGGGGTAATGCATAACTTTAACTCAAAGCAAAGGCAGTTGTTGCATTGATTTAGTAGGCATGATGCTACTCTCAGCTTGAAGTTCCTGTTCCTGAAAGAAAGCTGTGCATGCCGCAATCAAATTGTGACTAGCGTATCACATTGTCCAAAGTGTAGGAAGCAGTTGCTTTCTGTCTTGAGTCAGAATCATCAGTGTTTGTTTGCACAATGTCTGCTTGCGTCAGATTCCTCTAGGGCAGGCTTCGCTGTGACTGCTTGCCCCCATGATGCTTCATGAGCAGTACATTGCAGAATGTCTAAGAAAGGTCATATTGAGTTTGCTGAAGAGCTACCAGAACCTTCAGTACATCTCAAGACCGAGTGTTGCTTTGGTGCAATTCCCACAAACACAACTGCTGTGATGGTTGTCACCACAAATCCAGCTGAACAGCTATTTTGTGCTGGGGCCACAGTATTCTCTTGATAGATTGGATCTCAGAAACAAGCTTCCAACGATGAACTGGTTTGCAGACCCCGCTGACATGCCTGGGTCACACAGATACTGTGGTGCAGTATGCAGCCATGCAATATTGTGTTGGGCTGCACAATGCATTGACGATAGTGTTGGTGAGGGACAAGAGGGCGCTGACCTGTGGCTGATCTTTGTAGCTGCGCCACAGGTGCTCCGGGAGCTCCATTGGGAAGTCCTGATGCCTTTCCAGCGGCATTGCGCTGTGCGCGCTGTATGAAGCTACGCAAGTTGCTCCGCAGATTGGCTAAGTACTGCCGTACTTGTTGCTCGCTGCAGCTTGCCTGCAAAAGCCCTTCCTTGATGGTGCATTGCTGATGCTTGAAGATAAGCACACTGAGCAAGACAACACGAGCAACGATGAGAGTTTGGGGGAAAGTCCAGGAATTATTGCACAGAGACGTAGCAGCCCTGCATGGCGTCTACTAGTTGCCTGACCAGGCAGCGCAGCTGACATGTCAGGAAGTACGACAAGCATGTTGTGTGATGTTTGGTTACAAGTGTGCTTGTGGCACATCAGGATTGTTGATATATGTACCTGCCTGGCCAGTAGGGCAGCCTCTCTGTGGTCCACCCTGTCTTGGGCACCAAAGAACCTCAGCAACACTTGCTCCTGTTCAGGCAGAAGGCGTGAGGTCTTCGTCTCAGGGCTTGTCACTGTTGATGTTGTAGGAGCTGCAGCAGCAACTGCCTCAGAAGCTTTTTGAGCACCTGTAACAAACGTGTTGGCTGTGAGTGAGCGCTGGGGCAGCTTGTGGTTGATCTGCAGCTGTTCCTCCAAGGGCTTGTTGCGGCAGAGCAGTACTAGCTTCAGTATCACTGTTTGCGCAACAGGGATGTGGCAAAGGTCACCTTGAGCCTGTGCAGCATCAATTTCAGCCTTGACAGCCTCCAGAGGGTTCCACACTTGGACTGGTTTGCCGTCCTCTTCTATAAAGACTGGTACTGCATTTGCCAGCTGCACCTGTAGCTGTACAGCTGAAGCCAGAGCTGCCGTTTGTTGCTTGAACAGACTGTGCTGTTGCACCAGCTGCAACTTGCACTGTTCAGCAATGGCTGGATCCATTGCAGCAAAGGCAACACTTTCAGAAGGGCCACGAGGGTTTAGCCAGCCAAGGGGCTTGTCAGCCATTTCAGCGCCAGGTCATCGGCATGTCAGATACCTTGATCCATTATGCTGACAAGCTGCCTGCCGCAGGGCGCTAGCCTGCCGGGCGTGCCAGATGCGGGAGATCACTCTCTGCTGTACTGTGCAAGACCAGCACTTTGCCTGACGGTGCCCAAGTACATTCGCACACGATATCCTTGCACCGTGGTGATACTCTGAGTGCCACAACGGCGCTAGAGGAGTTGCGCTTTGCTACCGGACGCAGTGCCGCTCTAATTTACACGAAAACCTTTCGTCTCCTGTTGGTCACCTGGAAGAAGCTCCCTCACAGGATTGCTTTCGATGCCAAAATTGTTACCACCACTTACTTCGTAAGAGCTCCTGTGGACTTTTACAGGCAAAAAACCCGGCCACATTACAAAGCACACCTCAGTCCTGGTGCTTCCGTGCAAGCTTGCAGCTCTCTGCCTGATCAGCAGCGCAGCTGGACTGCATGAAACATGCCAAGCAACAAGTTTGCCCAATGTGTCAGGTGCAGACCCTTGAATGACACCATCACCTTACTTATCAAATCTCAGTGATCAGACCAGCTATGCTTGCAGGCAACAAGTTGCAACGGCATTGAAGCAGCACTACACAGACTTGGGGACTTGGCCAAGCACGCAACAACTTCCTATAGTGTACAACGAAATCTACAATGTCAGCTTCTGCGGCATTGAGAATTTGCACGTGTTTGATAGCAAGAAATTTCGGAAGGTCGTTGCTGCTCTTGAAGAGAAAAAGCTTATCACCAAGAGACAGGTAGAGCAGCCTTTGAACGTGAAGAGCTGGTGCTACATGTAGGTTACTGTCTCAATACTGATAAGTTTGAAGTGGCACAGGTGCTGCGCCAAGTGCAGGAATTGCATTGGTCGCTGCCTACAAGATTGCAGGTCCTTACAACTCTGTATGATATGCAGCTTGTGACATCAAATGAAGCCACAGTGGACACACTGCTTGATGTGCATACACCACAATATTTGCAAGAAATAAAGACTTCAAAAATGAAGGTCGCTGAGGTGGGTTGCACCAATGGCAATTTACTGTGTCTGTTCTTGTTGTCTGTGTGAACATGTTTGATGCCCATGCACACGCGAATTCTCACCTCCATATGTCAAGTCAGGTTTGGCCTGTAGCACTGAGCAGAGAGCTGAGCGCAAATGGGCAACCTGCACAGGTGACAGAGTTGCCTATGCTGTTGATGCTGCCGATGTGGCTATTGCAGTGGAGGGTGGTAAAGCCCATGAAGTACATGGTAGCAGGCACCATGCTGGTGTGTTTGATCTCCTCTGCATGTAATAGCCAGACCCATGCTGTTGGAAGCCCATGACAATGCACCACGTACTGCTGTGGGGTTTTCACAATGTTATTGGCAGGCAGAACATGCATGCTGCATTATCGTGTGTCAGCCTGACCATCAACACTTAACATATAGACGCCAAGCTAGCAGGCATTACAGACAAGCTGTGGGCTGCTTGGTTCTGTGCTGATCGACATGGGTGAATGCAGGCGGCGGCCTTGGCAATAGAGCGTGGCTGGTCAATCAATATTGGAGGTGGCATGCACCATGCCTACTCTGGTGGTGGCGCTGGCTGGTGCATGTTCAGTGATCTCACCCTGGCTCTGCGCAAGATACGCAAAGCCTCCCAAGGATCGGTCAACAAGATCATGATCATTGATACTGACGTGCACCAGGTGCTTCAGCATTCTGTGCAGTGTATGAAGCGTTGAAGCCTACCCTGCATAACACAAACTGCTGCGGGGGAAGCAAATGTGCATTCTACCTGCACCTGCATGCCCTATCAAGTTTGCTGGGCCTGCATGACCAGAAGATCCCATATGGCAGAGGGTACTGTGTAGACTGGCTCACACTTGATTGAATGTAGGGAAACGGTTATGAGAAAGATAAGCTCACATTTGAGGACAACCAGCTATACATTCTTGACATTTACAACTCAGAGCTGTGGCCACATGACACGTCAGCCAAAACTGCCATCGACAATATGGTTGAACTGAGATGTGGGACCAAAGATGGACAATATCTGACCAGCTTGGAGTCAGCATTGCAGCAGGCAAGCAGAGACTTTCAGCCAGATCTCATACTCTACAATGCTGGCACAGACGTACTGGAGGGAGATCCTCTTGGCAGGTCAGTTTTCATCTATGCCCTGCAATCCATTGCTGCTACTCGTCATGAATGCAACACATTGCTGAGGTAATGCTAACCCTGTATGTGGGAGGTTTGTAACATGTACTTTTCAATATTGCAAGATCCACAAGCACATCCCTGAGGATGCACTGCTCTGCAATGCCACAAGAGATGGTTTTATCAAGGCACTCTTGTCCCAGTATGGCACATGTAGGAACCCCTTTACATCAGTGATTGTGACATGCCAAGCTAGGCATGCTTTGTCAAATGCGTGTTGAGTAATGTTGAACTCATGCTGGCAAATGAACTTGCAATGACTTGCTTGGTGTGTATGCAGAATGAGTGTGTCATTGGAAGGTGTCGTACAACGGGACCAGATGGTGTTTCAGCATGCGCTTGTATGCAAATGCCCAATTTCAATGGTGCTATCTGGAGGCTATGCAGCCGACAGTCACCAAGCAGTTGCCAAGTCCATTGAGAACATTCTAACTGTATTCAGCTTGACATCTCATGACTGAGAACTCAGCCAGTGGCAATGATGGACGAAGTACACTTGTTGGCACGAGGTTGCTCTTGGCGTTTGCAGACTTGCAGCACAAGTACTGCTTGCTTGCCAAGCCCCTCATTTGAACAGCTCTTTGGATGAACATACACTTGTTGACATGAAATTGCTCTTGGCATTTGCAGACTTGCAGCTCAAGCACTGCTTGCTTGCCACATATGAACAGCTCTATGTACTGTTGGGCAGTTGCTGGAGCACAACACCAGTGACTTCAGGTGTTGCACCGAAAACGGTACCCCTTGATGTCGGAAGCTTGTATCGGGTGTCAGCAGTGCATGAAGCTGCCACCCTTCTTGCCTTCCATGTTAGCTGAGTGCGAAAACAAGTGACACGCAGGATTCGAGCAGGTACGTGAAGTCCTCTCAACACACAAGCAGGTTGGAGACTGCCTGACGGTAGAACACAAACTCTGAAACGAGATCGCAAGGGGTCGTATTTTGAACAAAGTCTTAGGGCACACGCCTGAGGATGCAGGGTGTAGCACGCAACTATCAGATTTCCTGATGGTAGGCAAACGAGCAAAGGGCTCTTCTCTGTACAACACGCTGTTGATTTGTGACTCGGCACGGTCAACGCTTCACTTGTGGTTGACCGTGGTTTCAGAGGCAATCCGTGGCTCTTGAGTACTCGATACACTGCTCAAAGTTCCATCGCGTCCAGTTCCACTCTGTCTACATTCTGCAGCTGTCTGCAAAGACATCCCAGCTTGAGAGTGTGAGCTGGTCTACGCATCTTGAGCTGAGCTCTGTTGCATGTCTATCGCACGAACTTTGGCGAAAGTCTCCCGACATAAGTTGATCCCTGTAAGGCAGTACAACAACTGGTATGGCCCAGAGGCACAGTTAGTTCCTGTGGTTATAGAGAGAACAGTACGAGGAGAACGGTCATTTGATATCTATTCAAGACTTTTGCGCGAGCGAATCATAAGCCTGAACGGCGTGATCGATGAGCATACCAGCAATTTGGTTGTTGCACAGCTCCTCTATTTGGAGTCAGAAAACCCAGAGAAACCTGTACGCAAGCTTTTTGTCGAGGCATTTGACTGATTTTTTAGCCATCAAGAGCCTTACCTGACTGGCTTGCAGATAGCTATGTACATAAACTCGCGCGGCGGTGGAGTCAATGCTGGCCTTGCAATATATGATACAATGCAGGTTTGCCCACACGCTCACAACTGCTCTCAATTCATTGTGCCTACCTCAGGAGAGGTCATGCAATTCCTGTTGCTGCAGTACATACGTAGCCCAGTGAGCACTCTCTGTGTGGGGCAAGCTGCTTCAATGGCCTCTTTACTGTTATGTGCCGGTGAGCATGGCAGTCGCAGATCCCTGCCAAATAGCAGAATTATGTTACATCAACCCTCAGGCGGCTCACAGGTATATGCGGTCCGTTATGAAACATGCCACAAACAGATCAGCAACCTGAGCCAGGCATGCACGTGCACAAACTGATCACTTGAGCATGACATGATTGTATGTTACAGGGCCAAGCTAGCGACATTGCGATCCAAACCAACGAGATTTTGACCCTGCGGGCAAGACTCAATGAGCTGTATGTAAAGCATACAGGACAGTCATTATCACTCATAGGTACCGATCCCATGCTTAGCAATGTCTACCACTCCAAACCTTATCAAGTGGTGTGGTGACATGATTGCTTGCAATGCAGCGGAAACATTGGAAAGAGACACTTTCAAGTCAGCATCAGAAGCTAGAGATTTTGGCCTCATTGATGAAGTTATAGACAAGCGACCATTGGACCAGCCAGTTGCTAAGTGACACTGCAATTTGCAACTAGCTTCTGCTTGTCAGTAGGGCATCAAGATTGTCATTGCCATCAAATCCGAGACCTGCTCAACTGCTGCTCTGCACAAAAGTGCAGCGTGAGTTCATAGCGATGAGAATCACACCACACTGCTCATGAGTTGATGTATGTAAACAAGAGGAAGATGCTCCATTCAAACCGAAGATCCATTCGCTTCATCAAGCTTGCTCGCTAGTGCAACTTTTAGAAACTGTCCTCGGACTCATGAGTACCTGGTCAGCACCTGGTCACCCAGGTGCTGACCAGGCGTGCTTCTGTGGAAAAAAGGACAGCCAGAGAGGTCAAGGCAATGGAAGGCTGCTCATGGGTACGTTCAAGGTTTGCCTTGCACTGCCATGAGGCATGCAGATGTACACCCACAGCACCTGTCATAAATCGAAACTCGAAAGCCATTTGAGTCTTTGTGGTGACAGCTCACTGCACTGCTTGCTTTTCAAAGCCATCTACTGCATGTTGGCCTCATTTGCAGGTATCAGCGACTCACGTGTGAAAGCTTGATTGCCATGAGTGTGCTAATGACAATGGCGCTTGATGCATGCAAGAATGCCGCCCAGGCATACAAAGGTTGAGCTAGTGCACAGAAACATATGAGATTGGGAGCAAATCCAAACACCTTCCTTTGCCCAAAGTGTTCACCTTTAGTGCGCTTGCATGGAACCCAAATGCTGTTCATGGCTGTGCAAAAATCTCTCAGCTATTACATCCTGCAATTGCTGTTTAGCACAGACTGTTCACGCACAACACGCTTTGGATGATTGTCAGACACTTAGACATATACTGGTTATTGACCCTGTGCTGCAGCCAAGATGTGGTCTGCCCTGTGCCCTGGTGGTCATGCATTTTCAAGTCAGCACGGATGACTAATGCATGCATGCCTGAATGACTTTGCAAGTGCCCAAATGCCAACTGTTTACATCACACAGACTCTGCTACCAGAACCTAGGTCCTGCTGTAAATGAGTGGTGCCCCCTTATTTGGGTCCTGCCATAACCAGTAAGCATACACGCATACATCTTGGCAAATGATGCCACAACTTCTTTGACAATGCCATCCAGTCCAGTCCTGGATTTTGCTACTGTGGATGAGCAGCAAGCATCTGCGCAACACTATTGGAGACATCCGTCAAGCTTACGCTTCAGGAATCTCCACATCACCAGCATCAATCTGCATGAACAGGAGCATTGTCAGCACCAGTTGTGTCGCTCAGCAATGATCAGGTCTTATAGCATAACTGTAACTGAAGCACCAAAAACAGGCTTGAAGTCCTTGCCTTTTCCTGGATATCCTGGGGGTCCTCATGGTCTACATGGCAACCGACTGATTTGCATGTTCCCAAAATCTCCTTGACTGTGCCTGAGAGTTCCCTCGCACAACTCCTATCCCTCATGACTCTGGCAATCTCAATGACGTCGTCTAGATCCAAATTGCCGGTGTGCTTGATGTTCTTTTCCTGCAGTTGTATAAGCCTATGTAAGCTGCAAGCTGACTGGTCTGAGGGAAGCAGTGCTGCAGCTCAGTGTGATGGGCTAATGTAATTTGTCTCCTCAGAGAGATTTGGAGCAAAGGCATAACGAAGCTGACCTTCTTCCTGTCTCTGACAGGCTCCTTCAGAGCCTTGATGACTAGAGAAGCTGCTGAGGGAATGACTGAAACCTTGGCGATACGATTTTGCACTGTCAGCTTGCATGTTACACGCAGGCCCTTCCATTCCTTGGCTGTCTCTTTTGCAATATCCTCTCCAATCTTTTTGGGAGATAGACCAAGAGGACCGATCTTTGGGGCCAACGACGACGCGGCACCAACCTCGCCACCTGTTGCCCTCACATAGACCTCTACCACCTGCGAGGGATCGAATTTGGGAGCCATTGCGGCCTTCCTTCGCAGGCAAAATGCAGTTCGTAGCAGAGAGAGAACCAAAGAGCCGCCTCCCACTGCATCAGGGCAGAGTTTACTAATGTAACTTTTGACGTAACAACCCAATTACCGTGGTTGCAATGTGAGAGCAATTCATTACAGCGGCTTCGTAGGCGATGTCAGGGCAATCAGGCATTTGTGGCATGTGAAACCCGGGGCACTGGTCCATCGCCATGGCATTCGCGAGCACCGACGTGAATGTTTTGGTGTACAAGTACATGGTGGAAGCAGGTTAGTACAGGCAAGGCACGGGGTGCTAAGACTTTGTGGCCGTGATTGATCTTGTATACTGATTGCAGGCTTCATGCACTCTTCTTATACGTTTGCCAATGAGAGTCAAGTCACAAAAGCATTTCCTGACATGTCCTCAACCCCTCCTAATGCCCTGATCCGGTTTGTGCAAAAAGGCCTGCAATACATTGAGATGGAGGCCAACTTAAAAGAGGTACGAGCAGAATGACTGTTCTGCATATTCTTGTTTTGTGCAGCTTCTAGCTTGTAAAGCCTTAGCTTTCAGACAAGACTTGCTTGTTGCAGGACCGCAATGCAGTTGACGAGGATTACCAGCTTGTTGCTGCTGCTGATGCAATCATGAATGACTCCAAAGATCTGAAAGAACTTGTACAGACTCGGCGCGCAGACAAACAAGAGGACTCTGATGACCAAGAGGACAGGCGTGACTCCTCTGATCGGGGAACACCCACAGTCATGGTACACCCAGCAGAGCAGAAGCCATCAAAGGGCCTCAGAAGGGGCAGAGGCAGAGGCATGCCGCCCCAGTCACACTCTCCTGCACGTCAATCTCAGCTTGATCAGCCACATCCAGCTCAGCCTGTCTCTGACCGCCACATGCCTGATCACAGGCAGGCTGCCACACATGCAGACAACCAGACCCCTGGGCATGCTACAGCCCTGCGTGACATGCCAAATGGGCACTCTCAGCATGCCCAGCCTTCAGCACAGCCCCTCAACACGCTTAAACCTGTTTTCCCTCCACAGATCACAGTGCTAGACACTCAGAGCAGAGAAACACGTGTGTGCTCATGGTGTCCCACAGCTGCAATACTGGCATCTGGGTGAGCAAACGCATGTCTCCACTACCTGCAATCACCCACAAAATGTGAAGCCACTAAGCTTGTGGGGCTACTCATCCTGCTCAACATGCACAGCTGTCAATCCAGTACCTATGGCAGCATCACTAGCGCGTATCTTTTCATTGCTGCACCAACTGCTGTCCCATCGCACAACACTACACCATGCTTGCACCTGGAGAAGGTGTGTATACCATCACAGCATCTAGTGTAGCGATGACACATGCATTCGCTCTGCGAGTATGAGGCGTTTGTAACAAACAACAGTTGCTTCCTTTGTTGCCCTGAGGCTCCTCAGGCGTAAGTGCCAACTCACATGTTCATCTTCAGGATCATCTGAACGCATGTGAATCTTGACAAGCACAAATGCACCATGCTGAGCATTTGAGTGTTGTCACCAGCAGTGACATGACTGCAGGCTTGGAGATCCTGAGGCGCTGCTCTGGTCAGGGGACGCTGGGTGTAGTGACACACAGATGCCCACTGTGCTAGCACACTCAGGTGCTGAGGCTGACAAGTCTTCTGTGGTGGAGTGCATGGACTGGCAATCTGATGGGACCATGCTTGCCACAGGCTCCATGGACGGCTGGATACGAGTATGGAATAAGTCAGGTGTCTTTCACCTACTGCTCACAGCACTGCCTGTTGCCTTTTGTCTGTCAGCCCATACCCTTCTCCTTCTCTTTATCCTGACACCAGTCTTTGTGTTTGCTATCTGGCCAAACCTTAGGCTTCTGCCCTCATTGCACCCTTTGCCTTTGCCCTACATGCCCCTGCCCTCATTCATAGTCTCTCATGCTTTGGCTTGCCCTCCCACAACCATCACCTGCAAATCATTGTGCAAGCGCTTGGTCCAGGCCTTGTGCCTTCCCAATTTGCCCAACTGGCAACAATGGTGCTGTTCCATCATCTTTCTAAAGCATCCTTCTGTACTGAATGATGCTGCGTGACCCCTTCATGTATTCATCATGGCTGCGATGCAATGCTGTGCTTGCCCTGTTCATCAACACAAGTGGAGCCTGCTCCTGTGTTGTGTGCTGCCTGGCATCAGCAAGACAAGCAGCTTCACCTGATGCTGACAAAGCAGTCTCGCAATTGCCCTGCAACTGCCCTGCAACCGCCCTGCAACTGCCCTGCAACTGCCCTGCAACTGCCGCGGAACTGCCCTGCAAGCATCTGCAGGAACCCTCACATATAGCACTTGTCCGTCCGGCAGCCAAGATGCCATGCCGTGTGCAGGGCAGTTGTTGCAGACCCTGAAGGGCCACGGCTCAGCAGTCACCTGCCTCAAGTTCTCCAGGCACACCAACTTGCTGCTGTCAGGCAGCTTTGACAAGGCAGCTATTGTATGGCAGGCAGACACTGGCGTCCAAATGCAGCGAATCACAGCTCACGCAGGTACACATGTGGCTCTACATGATGCATCTGGTCACCTGTCAAAATGTTGCAGACGCTCTTTTCTCCTCGTGGGCATGTCAAAAGTGTACAGCGTTGTCTGTTGTGTTGGTTTGTGCATGCACTCAGTCTGCTCAAGCCTGCCTGCATGGATGCACTCAGGACTCCAGCTACTTGCTGCATGCATCAGTCATGGGCACGCTGCTCATTAGGCTTGATAGTGTGTCGAGGCTGCATAACACCAGCTGGCCTTGCAACAATCTCCAAAGAAATGGTGACATCAACATGTCACCTCATCAACAACACAATCATTGCAGCTTTCTTGTCTACAATGCTTTATGTCACCTGGACTGCTGCTGCAGGCAGTGTATGCTGTGTGGCATGGAAGGACGACCACCAGTTTGCCACTGCCAGTGCTGATCACGTCATTCACTTGCATTCTGGGGACCAAGCTTGCACAGCAACGCTCAGAGGGGATGATGCTACTGACCTTACTCAGCTCACATGGAGCCCCAATGGTAATCATGCCTATCATTCCTTGTCATGCTGTTTCATGCCGGCAAAAGCGTTTGCTACTTTGCATGACACCTGCCTTGTGTAAACTCTGGCTGTCATGCACTGTAGCTATCTCTCGCAGCATCAGCTTTACTGTATGTACTGCTGTCAGCAAACACAGGGTGCAATTTTTGGATATGAGTTGAGGCAGTTGCTTCTCTTGCTGCCTTTATACTTGGGCTACCTCTCACAGGCAGTGCTGTAGCCTGACATGGCAAAGCTTACTGCTCTAGCAGGACCAATACTCCATCTTTTTGGCCGTACCTCCATTATGGCGCAGCTGACATCTGGTAGGGCAGGCTCTTCCTGGTGCTCCAACCCCTCC